>Ga0180432_10009032_pt1 | contig 12254 bp, 11 predicted proteins | sample SS_ome_10_FD_132414 | JGI IMG/M metagenome (GOLD analysis project Ga0180432, IMG submission 132414) | Hypersaline lake sediment archaeal communities from the Salton Sea, California, USA - SS_1_MS_2 metaG | ecosystem: Environmental > Aquatic > Non-marine Saline and Alkaline > Hypersaline >...
AGCAGCCCTCCGGTCGAATGCGGGGTGACCTGCAGGCTCTGCACGGTGCTCGACTGTGAGAACCGTGTCTGCCCGGCGGCCGACATGCCCGGGATGGGGAAATTCGACTTCAACGTGATCTGGTCGGGGAAAACGATCCACGAACGGATCCCCACCGATTGATGTCCGCCCCGGTGGGGGCTCCGATTGAGAGAAGACGGGCCCCCCGCGGGCCCACAGGTCGTCACGGCCGAAGCGTGGTTGGCGTTGCTCGACAACGCCGTCACCTGCTGGTGATTCCGACGGGGTGTCGGGGTTTTCGATTTCCAAGATCCATTATCAGTTATATTAGAGATATTTAGCGAATAAACGAATGATCAATGGTTTGGAGATGACTTGATCACGGATAGATAGAATCGGCCGAATGGCCGGGTGACGATCGGCCCGAATCGCCACCCGAACCCCTCCGGCCGCGCACAGGCCAGGCACGCCCAACTGCATGTCCGCCCTGACCATCTCTCGAAGCAGATTCCGTGCCGATGACAAGGCACTCCTCTATCGGTAAGAGTGTGTCGCATGAGCGGCAAAGCCCCTTGATTTGCAAATCGTTATGGGGACGGCTTCACAAGAACCCTGGGTCCCGCCCCCCCATCCGACCCCCATCGGGCACGGCCCTGGAGACCCAGATCCCCCTTGCCGCATCTCGCGATGCCGACTAATATATCGATAATCAACATATTGATCTGCGATATATCCATGATCCGGGAGCTGGCGTGCCGGAGCTCGAGATCCAACAGCTGGCGAAGAGCTGCAACGAGGCCCTCATCCTTGCCGCGCTTCGGGGCACCCCTCGCCACGGATACCAGCTGGCGCTCGAGATCGAGGAGCGCAGTAGGGGCCTGTTCCGGTTCGGGCACGGCACCCTCTATCCCATCCTCCACAAGCTCGAGAAGGATGGCCACATCAAGGGGGCTTGGGATGAGGGGAGCGGAAAGCGGAAGCGGAAACACTACGAGCTGACGCCATCGGGTCGGCGCTACGCGGCGAGGCAGGTCGCGGCCTGGCGCGTGTTCTTCGAGCGGTTCTTCGACCTCGTCGGAGGAGTCGAGTCATGGCCCGTTTCCGGGAAACCCTCAAGCTGGCCAGCGACCGACTGGATCTGCCTCAGCCGACCAAGTCGCGGATTCTCCTGGAGATCGCCTCCGATCTCGATGCCGCCTATGAGCACTTCCGCGCCCAGGGGTTGGAGGAGGAAGAGGCGGTTCGGAAGACGACCGAGAGGTTCCAGCTCTCGGATGAAGTGCTCGCGCAGCTCGCCCAGATCCACCGCACGCCGTTCCGAAGGTTGCTCGACCGGCTCTCGACCTCGGCTCAATCCCGATGGGAGCGGCTGATGCTCCTTCTGCTGCTCCTCTTCATCGCCGTGATGGCGGGGCGCCATTTGCAGGTCAGCCTTCTCGCCTCCCACGTGAGCCCGTTCGTCTGGCCTGCGCTGGGGCTGGCCCTGGTTGCCCTCGGTCTGGGGCTCCACAAGGGCTACGTCCTCTTCCTCAAGAAAGATCACAATCTCCGGCACCTCCGATCGGGACTCCACCCGCTTCTGGCGCTGGCCGGGGTCGACCTCGGCATCGGGGCGTACGGTTGGGTCTTCGAATTGCACGCGGCAGCCGGCCGCGTCGCGCGAGGGGCCGAGCCCCTTGTCTGTACGCTCGATTGGCTGCTGCGGACCTCGGGCCTGATGCTGATCTGCCTGCCGGCCGCTCTAGGCACGGCCCTGGCCTGGTTCGCTCTCACCAGCAAGGCGGGGGCCATTGAACGGGCGGAGATCGAACACCAATTGGGAGGAGATGATCATGAGAACCCTCTTTGAACACTGTGGGGTATGGTCCATGCCCCTGACCCTGCTGTCGCTGATCGTCCTCGGGCTTACCATCCGCAAGGCGGTCCAGCTTGTCCGCACCCCCGCCGCCGGCGTTCCCACCATCCGGGAGGGGTTGCACACCATCCCCTTCTGGGGGGCCACCTGCGCCGTGATCGGGCTGTTGGGGCAGTTCAGCGGCACGTACTTCGCCAGCACGGTGATCGCTCGGGCCGAGGAGATCTCGCCGCGGGTAGTGGCCGCGGGCCTGGCCGAGACGCTCACGTCAACGATCTGGGGGCTCTGTGTGCTCCTTTTCTCGGGGATCGCATGGTTCGCCCTCTCCGCCCTCGGCGCCAAGAGATCGCGGGTGTAGCCTCACTGCCGGCTTGCCGAACCGGTGCCCCATCGGGTATCCTTTTCGTAGGGGAATGGGGCCCCCATATGGACCAGAACGGTTTTCGTAACCTCGTCTGTAAGGGGGCCTCATTCCATGCCTGGACGGCACTACCCGCAGCGGACGCGTCTCGTTCGGGACGCGGTTGCACCCAGCGTACTCGCCCTTTTGCTTCTCCTTGGATGGATGCCCGTACCCTGGGCCCTGCCCTGCCAGGTCTCGATCGTCAGTGATCTCGACGATGGTGAAGAGGTAGACGATGCCACCTGGGACCCCGCGGCATCCCCCCTCGTCCTCGGCCGTGACGAAGGCGGATCGGTGCATGATCTCGGTCTTCGCTTCCTTATGCCGCCCATCGCTCCGGGGGACAGCATCCTTTTCGCCCGACTCCGCTTTGCGTCCCGGGGAGGGGAGATCACGGACTCACTGGTCTTCTCGATCACCGGTGCGCGGGAGGTTTCCTCGCCTCCGTTGTCAGGCGAGCGGCGACCTTCCCAGTTGCCCCACACGGAGAGCCAACTCCTCACCACCGTCACGCAGTCATGGGTGGGTCAATCGACCGTCCCCCTCTTCTATTACACCGAGGACATCAGCCCCATCATCAACGAGATCATCTCGCTCCCCGGGTGGGGTGTGGATTCGGCCGCGATCGTCCTCTGTCTGGACGATGCCTCGACCGCGGGAACCCCCGCCAATACGATCGCCTGCTCCGAGTATGGTCCCGGATGGTGGCCGGTGACGTTGCAGCTCTGCCGTACCCCTTGGGAGACCTTCCTGTGTCACGAGATTCTGGGGCGGCCGACCGACCACTCGGTCACCCTCAACTTCACGACCCTGGTCCCGCTCGAGGTGTTCGTCAAGTACGGCACTTGGGGACCGGATCAGATCAGTCCGGTCTACACCACCGTTCCGGGAGAGCCGTTTGAGCTTGTACTCGACGGTCTCCAGAGTGATGCGGAGTACAGCTATCTACTGCTCTTCCGCGTGGCTGGCTCCAATGATCCCTTCCGGGTCAGCGTACCCCATCGCTTTCACACTCAGCGCGATCCTGCCTCCTCGTTCACCTTCACCGTTCAGGCCGACTCACACATTTGGCAGTATTGGGTGCAACCCGACATCTTCCCTCAGCACGACCAGCTCTACCGGCGCACGCTACGCAATGTCCGCGATGACGCCCCCGACTTCCACTTCAGCCTCGGCGACTTCAGCCTGACCGAGTACGCCCTCACGGCTCAGAACGCGGAAGATCGCTACGCGCTCCAGAGAGAGTATCTGGACACGATCCTTCACTCGATCCCCTTCTACCTCGTGATCGGGAATCACGAAGGCGAGTTGGGCTGGCTGCGCAACGAGGTCGACCTGCCGGCATGGGCGGAGGCGGCCCGCCTGAGACACATCGTGAATCCGTCCCCCGATGACTTCTACTCCGGATGTGCCGACTCGGCCGCCAGTGGACCGGACCTGCGGGAGAGCTACTTCGCCTGGGAGTGGGGAGATGCGCTGTTCGTCGTCCTCGATCCCTTCTGGTATACGATGAATCGTCCCTACCACAACAGCAACCCGAATCAGGGCGGGGGCTGGGCCTGGACGCTCGGCAAGGACCAATACCGGTGGCTGCACCAGGTAATCAATGAGTCGGACCGAACGTGGAAGATCGTCCTCCTGCATCATCTGGTGGGCGGGTTGGCGATTGGGGATGAAGCCTACGGCCGCGGGGGAATCGAGGTTGCTCGCTATGAGGTCGCCCACCGTCCCTCGTTCGAATGGGGCGGCCAGGATAGCCTCGGCATCAATGTCTTCAGTCTCCGGCGTCCCGGGTGGCGAACCGGACCCATCCACGAAATGCTCGTGCGCGCCGGCGTGCGGGTCGTTCTTCATGGACATGATCACTTCTGCGCGGTGCAGCAGTTGGATGGCATCACCTATATCGAGTGCCCCCAGCCGATGGATCCAAGTTATGGGTACGGGGCGATGGCTCAAGGCGCCTATACGGAAGGAACGCTCCGCCCCAACAGCGGGCATCTACGATTCCGCGTGGGGCCGGAGGATCTCACCGTCGAGTACATTCGGGCTTTCATCGATGGAAACGGCGGCAACGGGGATGTCTGCTTCAGCTACACCCTCCCGCAGTGTCTGGCGGGTGGGGAGGTGCTCGACCACCACCAACCCAACCTGCGCGTTAGCCCCAATCCGGCCTCCAGCTCAACCGCCCTTCACTTTCAGGGTTTCTACCCTCGTCAGTTGCGAATTCTGGACGCCTCCGGCCGCCACTGCGTCACGCTCCGGCCGCGGGAAGACGGACTGTTCGTTTGGGACCGGGTCGATGCTCGCGGCCGCCCCGTCTCGCCCGGGATCTACTACTGCAACGCGCGGTGGGCGGGGAGGTCGATGTCCCAGCCGCTCGTCGTCGTGAGGTAGGCAGTCGTCCGCATCCGCACTTCCCCCGTCCGCATCCGGACGGCTCCACGCGCACCGTGGCGTGTAACCCGCTACCCCGCCTCCCGACAAACCCTGGCACGCCCCTTGTGAAGCTACCAGGCAGACCCAAGTTCCCCCCAGATCGGGAGGCTCCCCATGGCAGCGATCACGACCGCCCTGCGAAATGTCATCGCCCTTCTCACGCTGGTGCTGTCGGGTCCGAACCCGGCGGCGGCGGCCGACTCGGGTGAGATCCCCAGCATCCACAATGGACCCGTGCCGGCGGCGGGGCGGGAGATGTGGACGCTCGAAGAGCGCTGGCGCCTGAGCCCCGAGGAGGACCGTGATCTCCTCGTGGGCCGCATCCAACAGGTCATTGCCGGCGAGGACGGCATGCTCTACCTCTTGGATCAGCAGCTTGCCCAGGTGCACGTCTTCTCCGCCGAAGGCGATTACCTTCGCTCCCTCAGCCGCGAGGGAGACGGGCCCGGCGAGAGCCGGAGCCCCATCGATCTCGTCTTCCTTCCCTCGGGGGGATTGGGCCTCGTTCAGGCCTTTCCGGCTCGCGTGATCGGCGTGGACCTGAAGGGAGACCCCCTGGGGGCGATCGACGTGCGTGCACCGAAGGCCGTCAAGGGCACCGACCGCTACCTGCGCCGCGTCCGTTGCCGGGGCGGCACGTTCGCCTACTCGGGGCAAACCCTCTCCACCAGCCGGCGCCGAAGCGGTCGCGTGCGAAAGATGCTCGTCGTCTGCGATGATGAGGGGAAGGAGAAGGTGGTCATTCACGAATCGGAGACCCGCGACATCATGGATAGCAAGCAGTGGGTGGAGAAGGAGGAGTACTTCGTGCACGATCGTTGGGAGCTGGGGCCCGGGGGGAGGGTCTTTCTGGCGCCGGAGTTCGGCCGGTATGCCGTCCACGTCTATGAGCCCGACGGGACGCCCTCGCTCATCATCTCCCGCGATTTCGAGCCCCGGCGACGAACCAACGAGGAGAAGGAGGGAAAGGGCGTCAGAGTGCAAGTGTCGGGGCGGGAGATCGACATCGAGAACATCGTCGAGGACGATGCCCCGTGCATTGACGACCTCCACGTGGACTCGGATGGAGCGCTTTGGGTGCGACATGCCCGAAGCCGGATGGATCAACCCGAAGGTGTCCTGGAGACCTGGGACCTCTTCGATGCCCGCGGCCGCTTCCAGCGTCAGGTATCTCTGGCCGTGGACGCCGATCCCGCGGAAGACCAGCTCTTCCATGTCGGCGACCGGCGCTTCGTTCTCGTGAAAGGCTACGAGGAGAGGATCTCGATCACCATCGGGAGCGGGGACGGCGAGGGCGTGGAAGAGGGAACCCCTCCGTTCGAGGTGATCTACTACGAGGCGGTTCCGTCGGATTGAGAGGTCCGACCCGGTTTCCTCGGAGCCTAGTCGCAGTCCTCGTCGAGGTACGCCGGGGCCGGCCCCCAGCAGCACGTGCTCCCCTCGGTATTCGTGAGCTGGCCACTTCCCGTCTCGAGATCCCACTCGACGTCCGTCACCCCCTCGGTCACCTGATGGAGGTGGACCGAGGCGCTCGTGCCATCAACCGTGTAGATGAGGCTGTCTCCATACGCCTCCGAGGTTTCGAGCACATTAATATAGTTCAGCTGCCGGTCGTCCATGGCTGAATACTGCCACTCGACCCGGAGTCCGGGATTCTCCACGGGGGCGGCCGTCGCATCGTTGAGGATCCAGTGGCCATCGCCGGCGTTGAAGGCCGATGTGCCCGAGACCCACAAGAACTCATCGAGCGCGAGGTTCGTCCCGCTGATCCGCATCTCCCAATCGACCTCTTCACGGGCGGCCACGACCTCGGCCTGCAGCATGACCTCCGCGTCCTCCACCGTGTAGTTCCATTGCCATGTCGTCGGCGGGATCCAGACCGCGGGCGTGGTGAGCGCGGCCACGAAGGCCAAGGTCGGAACCACGGTATAGAGGAAGACGACCGAGTTACACCAGGCCACCCCGATCACCGACGCGAGGTGACAGGTGCCGGGCACGAGCGCGGCCATCGTCTCGTCGGTCCCCAGGTGGGTCAGCGTGGGGGTGAAGACCGCGCTGTCGGGCATCGTGTACGCAAATGCCGCCTCGCTGCCGACCGGGAGCGTCATCGACTTCGTGGTCTCTCCGCCCTGGCCATCCGAGGCCGTGACCGAGGCGGTCACGCTCTGCTCCGACCCGGGCGCGGTCCATGTCACCGACGCGCCCTGGGCGCTCGTCGGTGAGCCCGCGCTGAACGTCCAGCTGAACGTGACCGGGTCCCCGTCGGCGTCATCCGACGTCGCGGTGATGGTGAGTGAAGCTCCCGGCTGGAGCGACGCTTCCGCGGGGGAGAGGACCGGGGTGGTGGGGGCGTGGTTCTGGGGAGTCGTCGACCCCTCATCGTCGCTGCACCCGGCGTAGGCGAGAAGAAGCACGAACAGGATCAGGATTCCGTTACGGGTCATCGATCACCTCCTGCGGTAGGAACCTGCCGGTATGATCCACGTGACGCCGGGCCGCGTCAAGCCGCCCCCGCGGTATGGCGGGCGGTGATCACCAAACCATTATCCTTTCGTCAACCTTTCTTCCTGCGTTCATCAGGCCCCGTTCGGCGAAGCCTGCCATGCTTGACGTGTCGCCCGGCTCTGGGGCACCCCGGTTCGGGGCGGATCGGGCGACCTGCCCCCCGGAAACCGCGCAACCGGAAAGGACACCCCCATGAAACCTCCCCGCATGGTTCTTGGCCTGCTCGTCCTGGCCGCCCTCCCTGCCTCCGCCGATGATCACCTCGACCAGGTTCTGGAGCGGATGATGGCCGATGCCCACCTCCCGGGACTCGCCTCCGTGATCGTCCGGGGCGATGAGCCGATCTGGCAGCAGGACTACGGCTGGGCCGACCTCGACGACCAGATCCCGGTCACCGACTCGACCTCCTTCATGCTGGCGTCGATCTCGAAGACCTTCGTCGGCACCGCATTGATGCAACTCTGGGAAGACGATGCCTTCGAGCTGGACGATCCGATCAACGACTACCTCGACTTCCCGGTCACCAACGTCTTCCACCCCGACGTGGCGATCACCTTCCGCCACCTTCTAACCCACGCGTCCAGCATCAAGGGCGACTTCCACCCCGACGGCCTCGACATCCCGCCCTTCACCTGGGGCTACGACCACCCGATGACCTTGGGCGAGTTCTTGCCCGAGTTCTTCGTCCGCGGCGGCGATCACTATCACGACACCAACTACAACGACTATCCGCCGGGTACCGAATTCGACTACAGCAGTGTGGCCACCGCGCTCATCGCCTACCTGGTCGAACGGCTCTCGGGGCAGACGTTCGAGGACTACTGCCGGGAACACATCTTCCTGCCCTTGGGGATGGAGGACACCTCCTGGTTCCTGGCCAACATCAATCTCGCCAACCACGCGTCTCACTACACGTGGGAAAACAACCAGTACGTCGAGTGGCCGCCGCGGGGGACGCCGATCTATCCCTGCGGCTGGCTGAAAACGAGCGCGCTTCATCTCACACCCTACCTGATCGCCTACATGAACGGCGGGATGGTCAACGGGGTGAGGATCCTCGAGGAGGCCACGGTCGATTCGATGCAGACGGTCCAGTATCCCGATATGGAGGTCTACTTCGCCAACATGCGATGGGGCCTCATGACCTGTGAGTACACGCTCGATGACCGCATCCTCTGGGGACACGAGGGGGGGTCGCTCGGCGTGACGACCCTCATGTACTACTGCCTGGAGGAAGAGAACGGGGCGATCATGTTGTCGAACGGAATGGATCCCAACTGCATGATCGGTGTAGTCGGCGATCTGCTCGACTATGCGCTGCAGGCGGCGTCCGTGCCCGATCTCGAAACCCGCATCCTCTTCGAGAATCACCCCAATCCCTTCTACGGAATCACCCGCGTACGATTCCAGCTGACCCGCGAGGGCCCGGTGCGGCTGGGGGTCTACGATCTTACCGGCCGGGTGGTGAGATCGCTCATCCAGGGAATCAGACCCGCGGGCATCCACGACATCGATTGGGATGGAGCCGATGACTCCGGGCAACGCGTAGATTCGGGCGTCTATCTCTTCCGCTTGGACGCCGGGCGGCAGCAGCTGATCCGCAAGGTGACCTTGGTCAAGTAGGCGGCTCAGGCCACTTCACGCTGGACTTCGCGCCGGGGGCCAGGGCACTATGCCCTGGTCTGCCGAGCGTCCATTCCCCCGCAGCGGAGTTGCCAGCATGGCCACCTGGGACGAGCTCTTCGCCGAAGGCAAACTGATCGCGCGCGTGCCGGAAGCATCCGTGCTCACATTCGCGAGCAATCTCGAGTCAGCCTTCACCGAACGACCCCTGCGTATCTGGGATCTCGGCTGCGGTGCCGGCCGGCACACCTGTGCTCTCGCCGCACGCGGATACGCGGTCCACGGCAGTGACGCCTCCCCGAGGGGTATCGAACACACAAGAGCGCTGCTGGCGAAACACGAGCTCCGCGCCGACCTCGCGGTGGCGGACATGACCGCCGCGCCTTGGCCGGATGTGAGATTCCATGGTGTCGTGAGCTTGGATGCGATCCATCACAATCGGCTCACCGAGATCCGGCGCGCCGTCGCGGTCGTTCACGACCACCTGCTGCCGGGTGGGCACTTCTTCGCCACCGTCAAGTCCTCCAAGGCGGATTCCTACGGGCAGGGTGTCGAGGTAGAGCCCGGCACGTTCATTCCTCGAGATGGATACGAGGCGGGCGTTCCCCATCACTTCTTCGACGAGGCCGGGATTCGGGCCCTCCTCAAAGGCTGGGAGCTTCTCGTTCTCGTCGAGCGGGTCATGGACTACCGCGCGCGGGGAGAGGACTTCCTGGCCGTGAATCCCTTTGGGTACACGTGCTGGGGGATTCTGGCGCGGAAGGGAGAGCGGGGATGAGTGTCACGCTCCGGGAAATCACCATGGAGAACTTCCACGCCTGCATCTCCCTCCAGCTGACCGATGAACAGAAGGGGTTCGTGGCATCCAACGTCTACTCCCTGGCCGAGGCCAAGGCCGACGGCATCTCCGTTCCGCTCGCGATCTATGCCGAGGACGCAATCGTGGGCTTCGTGATGTATTGGTTCGACGAAGACCGCCACCAGGGGCACGTCGAGCGGCTGATGGTGGATGCCCGGTTTCAGGGGCGGGGCCACGGACGAGCCGCGATGAAGGAGGTGCTTCACCGTCTTTGGTCCCGTCCCGATTGCCAGGCGATTCAGACGTCGGTCGCGCACGCCAATGTCGCGGCCGAGTCGCTCTATGCCAGCCTGGGCTTTCGAAGAACGGGGGAGACGGTCAACGACGGCGAGGAAGCCGTCATGCTTCTTGATCACCAGGAGTCACACCCATGAACCTCATCGATGTCGATTCATCCACCGAGGGTACGTTCCTCCGCTGTCTCCACGACGAGCGGCCCGATGATCCCCGGGTCGTCGCGTTGCGCCGGCGCTGGTTCGAGGCCAAGAGGGAACGCGGCCTGCGGGCCAAGGTTCTCAAACTCGATTCGGGAGAGATCGCCGCGCTCTGCCAGGCCATCCCCATCGAGGAGACGCACCTGGCGGGAGAAGACCTTTTGACCATCCTCTGTATCTGGGTACACGGCTACGATCACCACATCGGCAATCGCCAGGGAAACGGCTACGGGCGCCTGATCCTGGAATCGATCGAGGAGGATGCGCGCGGGTCCGAATTCGCCGGGGTGGCGGCGTGGGGGATGGACTTCCCGTACTGGAACCCGGTCTCGTTCTATGAGCACATGGGGTACACCCGGGTCGATCAGGAAGGGATGGCGGTGCTGGTGTGGAAGCCTTTCTCGGATGCCGCCGTCGCGCCCGCGTATCGGCGGCAGGCCAAGCGCCCTCTGGGCGACCCCAACCGGATATCGGTCTTCGCGTTTCTCAACGGATGGTGCATGGGCGCGTGCTCGCAGTGCGTGACCGCGCGGGAGGCGGTCGCGGGCCTGCAGCATGTGGTCGACTACCACGAGATCGACACGTCGGATCGGGAGACGCTCCGGGAGTGGGGGATCTCGGACGGCGTGTTCGTCGAGGGGGAACCCCACCGGCCGAATGAGCCGCCGTGCACGAGTGAGGTGATGCGGGGGGATCTGGTGGAGGTTGCTCGGAGGAAGGGGCTTCGGCCTTAGGCGTTCAGGTCACGCCAGGATCTGCGGTCCCGCTTCATCCCTCTGACCGCAAAACGCCCCATCAAGGTAGGCAAAGCCCTCCTGCGGATCTCTCCCAGGATGGATTGGCTCGCGTCGCTTCCGCTATCGCTTGCGGCGGGATTACCGCGGTACTCTGGAGCACAACACTTGGACGATCCTGATCCGACATGACGGGCGGGCGACGCTCTCCTGGGATGCCGCGGCATGTCCCCAGGGGCTGGTCATGCAGGAAGGGGACGGCGAAAGCTTCGTCGACATGCGACAAGACGGCAGGATGACGTTGCCCGTGGAAGGTTCCGCACGGGTGGTCATTGGGTCGGTGCCTCTCGCGAAGATGCCCGCCAGCCAGCGCGAGCTGTCAGTCCAGACGGCTCCGCAAGGAGATGCCTGGATCACGCGCCTTCAATTGAACGCCCCCATGACCGGTAGAGTGAAGCTCGCTCTTTTCGATATCACGGGCCGGCAAGTCCGAGAGTTGTGGCACGGACCGGTCTCGTCCGGGAGTATTGAAGTCACCTGGTCGGGGACCGACGATCAAGGCCTCCTGCTGCCATCGGGAATCTACTTCATCCGCGCGCAGGCGGGCGGGCGGACACTGCATCGCAGGGTCTTGGTCTTGCGTAGGTAGGTAGGGCGGCGTAGTACCCACTCACGCCCACCTGGATCGCTCGGAGCCCGCGTCAGGGAGACGCCAGTCTGGCCGCCATCCTGAGGAGTTGGTTTGATATGCGCTCCAGGTCGAATGCCGCGAAGTCCTGGTCGCGAAGCACGGGCTTGAGTCGTTGGTTTACCTGCCCTCTGAATTCCGCCAAGCGTTCCGGCCCAAACTCCGGTGATGGGTTACCGGGCACCGCCAGTTTCTCGCGTACGAGCGTGATCAGGTCCTCATCATTCAGTTGTAGATCGAGATTCCGGACAGCGTAGTCGAGGTCATAGAGGTCCCGGATGGCGGGATTCCTGCGGGTCAGCGCAGCCCGAAGCTTCTCCGCCATGGCCTCCCGCAGAGTGATCACGGGAAGCTCTATCGGCGCCACCATCTCCTCTCCCGAGAGTGGATCCAAGAGAGCCGTTCGTGCGCGGCTCACCTGCGCAGGTAACCGTAGAGGTTCTCGCAGGCTGACCTCCAGCTTGATCGACTCCTCTTGCCCTGTCACCAGCGACGTGTACCCAAGGCGGCCGATGTACTGCCTTGACTCGTTTCGTCCAACGAATGCCTCCAGCTCCCTGAAACTCTGACTCCGGGATGCCAGCTCTTCTATGACCGTTTTCGTACCAGCGGCCGCACGCCGCCGCGCTGTTTTCGTTACCTCTAGCGGCGTGGGTATGATGAAGTCGAGGTCCTCACTCAATCGATAGAATTCCGCATGGACCTTCGCCAAACAGG
>Ga0180432_10009033_pt1 | contig 12254 bp, 11 predicted proteins | sample SS_ome_10_FD_132414 | JGI IMG/M metagenome (GOLD analysis project Ga0180432, IMG submission 132414) | Hypersaline lake sediment archaeal communities from the Salton Sea, California, USA - SS_1_MS_2 metaG | ecosystem: Environmental > Aquatic > Non-marine Saline and Alkaline > Hypersaline >...
CCCTACGGCATGGCCTTCATCATCAGCCAGGCATCCAGAGCGCCACCACCGGTGTCCTGGACGCCGTCGGTAATCACCGTCACGGTGCCGCTCGGCGACGTGGTGGTGCCGGTTACCTCAACGATACTGACCGTCAGCGGCGCCCAGCTGCCGTTTCAAACCGTCGCCATACCAGCCTGCTATCATAGCGCGACCAGATTGGGAGACTGGATCCGTGTCAAACCTGATGAGCCTGTTGCTGCGTGCCTGGGAGTACGGCAAGACACGCATTAACGCCGATTACGCCGACGGCGTCAGGCTGTTTCAAGCCGGCATGAAATGCACCATGTCTGAGTTGGAGCAGCTCCAGATGCACCGCCTGCGGACGTTGCTTAGCACGTTTGCCGGGCTCGATTCGATGCCGCCGCAGCTGACGCAAGCGGCAGGCTCCCTGGCTGGCTATCCAGATCTCAGGAAGCTGCCGGTGTTGACGCGCGCAGGCTTGCACCAGCTGACGGATCAGCTGGGCACGCACTACAACGGGCGACGCGACATCCACGCTTTCGCCACCGGCGGCTCGACCGGCGAACCGGTGCGCTTCATGCTCAGCGATCGCCAGCGCTGCCGGGCCGCGGGCATCCGGCGGCAGATGGACCGGCTGCTGGGCTGGCAGCCCGGTATGCCCCGTTTCGCGCTCTGGCGCGCGAACCTGGCGGAAACCGGCCACCGCGACGACCAGCCGAACCGCCGGCCGTTCAGGCGCCAGCTGCCAACCAGCGGCAGCCGTTATTTCGGTGGCTTCATTCCCAGCCCGGACGACTACCGGCGATTCTGTACCGCGGTCCGCCGCCGGCCGGGCTGTGCGATCTGGGGCTACGGATCGGCCCTTGAAGATTGCGCGCGCTTGCTGCTGGCGGAGCAGCAGGCCCTGCCCGCTGGTCATGTCGCCGCGGCCTGGAACTGCGGAGAAATGATGTATGAGCCGCAAAAAGAGACCGTTCGCCAGGCCTTCGGCATCCGTCCGCGCGAGCTCTACGCCAGCCGCGAGTGCAGCGGGATCGCCATGGAGTGCGCCGCGGGCAGCCTGCACATCAGCCCGCGCTATATCGTCGAGGCCGTCGATCCCGACACTGGGCAGCAGTTGCCGGCGGGCCAGGTTGGCGACCTGCTGATCAGCGACCTCTTCAACGACGCCCTGCCGGTCGTGCGCTATGCGCTCGGCGATCTGGGCGCTGTGGAGTGGCGTGCCTGCGCCTGCGGCCGCAACAGCTGGTGCCTGTCCAAGCTGTCGGGTCGCGCGACCTGGCTGATCGAGCTGCCCTCGGGCCGCAAGCTCAGCACCGGCATCTTCGCGGCGATCGCCGTGCACATTCCGGCCCTGCACCAGTGGACGGTGGTCCGCCGCTCACCGGCCGAATTCGAGGTGCACTATGCAGGATCGCCCCTGACTGCCGCTCAGCAGGCGGAGCTGCTGGCATCGCTCGCCACCACGCTGGAGGGTGCGCAGATCAGCATCGTTCATACTCCCGACTTGCCACGGGCTCCGTCGGGCAAACTGCTGCAGTTCGTTGACCTGCTGCCCGCCGACCAGCCTGCCACGGCGCGGACGGCCCGTGCGATTCCGGGGACTCGGCGGCCTTAGACTACTCCTTTCCGAGGAAGCATCAGTGCACTCCAGTGCGTTTAGGCCGAAGCCCTTGATGAAACGCTCACGGCAGAGCGCTGGTGCGGGCTGGTCCTCTTCACAAGGAAGGTGAATGCGGCTGTGTATGCTGCCTCGATAGCAGCCCGAACGGGAACATCGACACCACCGGGTTGCAGGTTGAGGGTGGAGTGGGCCGTAACAAGTCCGGATTGAATTCGCCGGATGCCTACCACCGGTCTCGAAGCTTCTCCCACATCTCCGTCCCCAGGAAGCTGTCGTCGACGCTCGATTCCATTTCCAGAAACAGGGAAAACGGCATGGTGTACGAGAGCAGCTCCCTTGCGATCTTGCCGCGCTGGGAAATGTCGAAAAAGCCGATCACGCCACGTGGATTGTCGCTCTCAGCCTCAGCGTGGGCAAAGAGGATCGACTGGCAAGCTGCGCCCCACGACGACACGGTGGCATCGATCACTCCGCGTCGGAACCCGGCCAGCGTCACCAGCGCGGAGAGCTGGTCCGGATTGACGAGCATCAGGACCAGCGAAACAGCCTCTCCCTCTGCGACCTGATGGAGCGGTTTGCAGACAGTGTACTCGGTCGGCACTTCGCGGTAAGGCAGCGCCTCGGCCCAGCGGGCAGCAACCTCGGGGCTCTCGAAGAAGCGCTCGCCCTCGCCCATGTCGAAGCTCTGGCCGTTCGGCAGTTCGGCCTTGCCGCCGGTCGACAGCAGCCGATCGATCGGAAAGCCGACGTAGCAGTTCCCAAACCCCAGTCCTGTTCCTCCGCCGGGACAGCCCGAGGTCTTGCGATCGAAAACAACGGTCTTACCCCGGGCGGCTGTTGTCACCATCGAGCCGACACAACCGAAGCTGCCTTCCTTGAACTGAATGGCTGGCTCCGGCTTGGTGTCGGTCAGTAGGACTGCCACGGGTGTGTGCTTCAACGCCAACGCTTCACCGATTCGACTATGCATGTGAGCTCCTTTGGTCTGTGGTTTGTCCAGGGCTGTTGACGTATTTCCGTCTGCTTCAGCGCCAGAGTGTCCCTTACCCTCTAATTGTACGTACGCTTGTGAGAGCTGCAACACTGAGGCTCAACCCCTTACTTGCCAGATACGGTCGTAGAGACCGGGCTGATGCATACATCCCCCGTGTGTCGAAGGTGGATGCTCATTGCTGTGGCCTTGGAGAACACCCCCGCTCGGAATCGAACCAAGATCGGCCGCTTAGGAGGCGGCTGCACTATCCATTGTGCTACGGGGGCTAAGGCGCCTGATTATACCCGGCGCGGGCGTGCGGTGTGCCTTCAGCTAGCCGCCCGGCTGGGCGCGCTGCGACTGCGGGGCCAGGAGTAAGTAGTATATGAACGCGACGATCGCGGCGATGTAAAGCGCGTTCAACAGCGGCACGCAATAGACCACCCACGTCGGGGCCTCAACTGACCAGCTGATGGGAATGACCGAAGTCAGGTAGCCGCTGCCCTCGAAGGCAGCACTGCTTTCGACGCCCGGTGGGAGCCTGAACCTGACTAGTGGGGCGACGAGGAACTCGTGCCAACTGCGAACGAAATCGAGAAGCGCGGCGAGCGCCGGGTACTCGCTGATCGGGAATCGAAGGAAGTAGATGCTGCCGTAGCTACCGTGGAGGTGGGCTGCAAGCATGAGCATCACGAGACACGTTGTGCCCAGCCGGGGACTGCGTCGCCGGTAGAATCGGATCATTGCGAGAGTCAGCGCAAGTCCGACCAGCCATCCCAGCGAAGGTGACAGATCAGAGACCTTGGTGTACGGCATGAACCAGGCGTACGCGGCCCCACCGGTGAAGTAGTCCTGAATGAAGAAGGTCGCCCCGATCAGTTGCGGCAAAAGAACCGCCACGCAGGCAATGGCCCAGGGAATCCACGGGCGAGATGGAATTATCACCAGCAGCGCGGCCAACCACATTGCCAGCAATGCAGCGCTGGCGACAGCATGTGAATGCCAGCAACCGGGCCACAACACATCTGCGACTAAGCCGGCGCGGTCCGGATCGCTGACGTAGCTGATGATGATCGGCACTACTCGCTCCAGCAGGAGCAGCAGCATCAGGGGCACTGTATGGATAACAACCAGCATGAACTGCGCCCGTTCTAACGTTACAGGAAACGGATGGGCATAGTCGTGGATGATGCTCCTGCAAGCGGCCAGTACCTGTCCCGCCACTACCAGCCACAGCACGAGGCACAGCACTTCGAAGGCGATGCGGCACAGGATGCCGGCCTCGAGCACCAGCATGCTGCTGCTCAGGGAGTGGACCAGCACAAGCGAAGTCGTCAGGCACGCCAGCAGAAACGCAACCCACCAGACACCCACCTTCCGCCACCAGCGCCGCATCGGCCGGCGGACGGCGCGCGCCAGCGCCCGATAGGTGTCGTCCATGGGCAGAGTATAACCAGCGGTGCGGCACGGCGAGGCGAAGCGACAGCCCGACAGCGGGCTGCTCATCGTCTGGAACGGGGGAGAACTGCCGAAGGGGGGACTCGAACCCCCACGAGGTTGCCCTCACTAGGTCCTGAACCTAGCGCGTCTGCCATTCCGCCACTTCGGCAGGGGGAATGATATATACCGCGCGGCCGGCCATTTGGCAAGCTGGCGGCTGGATCGGCCGTCGTGGGCTGACACGCAACCGCCCGCCGGGCTGGACCGCCGGCCTGACAATCCGGCGGCGCAGCCTGTTACAATACCCGCATGGAGCTGACCTTCCTCGAGGTCGCCAGCCGGGGCATCCAGACCGCGCTCTATATGGCCGCGCCCGTGCTCGGCCTGGCGCTGCTGGTCGGCTTCATCATCTCCATCTTCCAGGCCGTCACATCCATCCAGGAGCAGACGCTGACCTTCGTTCCGAAGATCTTCGTGACCGGCCTGGCGATCATCTTCTTCGGCCCCTGGCTGAGCCGCAACCTGATTACCTACGCCAGCGACCTGTTCGGCCACCTGCACCTCTACGTCCGCTAGAGAAACGGCGTATTGACCACCTCGTCCTGCATCAGGCCGCTGCCCGGCTCCTCGACGGCCACGCGGTTGAGCACCGTGGTAACGCCCTCCACGCCGAGCGCGATCTCCTGCACAAAGTCGGACTCCTCGGGCCGGAAGATGGTGCCGGTGATCAGCACCTGGCCGTCGCCCTGATAGCTGACCTCGAAGGTGTACTCCGCCGTGCGCGGATCGTCGGCCAGCGCCTTGACCACCGCCTGCTCGATGCGGGTGGACTGAACCACGTCACAGCCGAGCAGGGCCGGCACTGCCAGCGCAATCAGTAATACGAACGCAATCCGCATGCGCAGATTATAGCGGGAGCAGTTGCGCCGGAGCCGCTATTCCATCCCCAGCCAGCCGAGCACCGGCGGGCTCCAGGGACCGTTGTCCGAGCCATCGGTGGGCCGCACCCAGTAGACGTGCGTGAACTCGTCGTCCACGCTCTCGTCGATGAAGCTGGTCTCAGGCGCGCTGACACTGCCGATCACGTTGTCCCTCAGGTCGCGGTGGACGCTGTAGCGCACGGCGCCCTCCACCGGCTCCCACTCCAGCTTGATCCCGCTCGGCGCGGCCGGCATCGCGGCCAGGGCAGCGACCGCCAGCAGCGGGGGCCGCTCATCGCAGAAGCGCTGGGCAACCTCCAGCCGGTAGTTGTGCACGATGTACATGCAGAAGTTGCCGGTATCGCCGCGCTTCAGCGACTCGTAGCCGATCCAGCAGTGGCCGTGGTGGCCCCAGTTCTCGCCCCAGCTGTTGCGCACGTAGAACGCCTCAATCGCCTCGCTGTAGCCGACGATCAGCATCGAATGGCCGCCGACGTTGTTGCCGTTGAAGATCCAGACCTCGCCCTTCGAGTAGTCGGGCGTGGAGAACTGGTCGTCGAGCGGGGTCGAGAAGATCACCGGCCGGCGCTGCTGGCTGAGCACCGTCTTCACGTCCGCGATGTCGCTGTCGCTCAGGTACCAGTTGTCCGTCACCGGATGCTTCGAGGCGATCGTGAACATGTCATCCAGCTTCAGCCAGATCGTATCGTCCAGCACCGCCTGCGACAGCGGCACCGTGCATTCGAACAGGCTGGCGTCCAGGCTGCCGTAGGGCACGTTGTACTCCGTGGCGGAGCCGTAGGTCTTCATCCACTTCGCCATGTGCCAGGGGCTGCGCGTGCCGTAGGGGCACGGGCTCTGCTGCACCCAGCCGTTGACCACGTAGAGCCAGCGCGGGCTGATCAGGTTGAAGGGATGGTCGAAGTCCCAGCCGACCCAGCCGTAGACCTGGCCCAGCTCGTAGTTGAACGCGCCGTCACCGATGGCGAAGGCCGCGCAGGACTGGATCCCGCCCTGGTCCCGCACCGGCGAGCAGTCCGCCGACAGGTCAACCTCCATCGGCGGCATCAGCTCGGACCAGAAGTCCGGCGGGTCGATCGCCAGCACGTCGTCGCTGAGCGCATCCAGATCAGCCCCCAGGCCGCGCACCTCCCAGGCACCGACCTCCATGCTGTCGAGGACGCACTCCTCCGTGCCGAGGACCACAACGATGATCAGCACGTCGCCGCCGGCGTCCTGGTATGGCGCGAAGGACTCGATGGTCAGCACGCCGTCCTCCGGCCCGGCGTACCACTCCCAGTATTCGCTGTGCTGGTTCGTCTCACCCAGGAATCCAAGGTAGAACTCCTGCGCGGCGTTTTCCCAGGCCAGGCCGAGGGTCTGCTCGCGGGTGGTGTCGCCGTAGCCCTGGAGGTGCAGGCGGTAGATGCAGTACGCCAGGTCATCGCAGCTGACACTCGCAGCGCTGTCCCAGGTTGGCGAGAACACCAGCCGGTCACCCTGCGTGCTCACGCGACTGCTTGGCAGCGCCGTCTCGAAGCCGGCCGCCGTCCTGCTGAGGTCCTCCTCGCTGAAGGAGCCGGACTTCACCGGCGGCTGCTCAGCCTGCGAATCCCCCACGGGTGGCAGCGTCCCTGCGTCAAATGCCAGTGCGCCGGAGGCGATGGGCCGGTCCGGCTGCATCCTGACGCCGATCAGCCCGCTGCCCGGGTCTGGGGCGACACCCGTGCCGCCGGCGCCCGGTCAAGCCTGCAGCACGCCACCGGAATTGCAGCCATTGAGTCCGGAAAGCAGCAGCAGCAGTATCAGCGAAAACCCATACCTCATGGCCAGATTGTAACAGCGCAGCAGCAGCGTCTCGCGACCAGGAAAGAACCAGGGTGGGTGTGTCCATCTACTTCGTGGCCCCCCCCCCGCACTGCGGCGTACCCCTGAACTGCGGTACACTCTCGCTATGAAGTGGATGTTGCCGTTGTTGCTCCTGCTCGCTGTGGGCGGCTGCCCCAAGGCCAAGGCGCCGGGCGCCGACGTGCCCTCCCCGCAAATGCTGACAGCGAGCCTTGAACGCGCAGTACGGAGCGGCGATGCCGCGCAGGTAGCTCAGCTGCTGGAGCAGGGCCGCTCGGTCGATGGATTCGACCTGGGCGGCACGAATACGATACTGCATGAAGCAGCGGTGAAGGGCTACTCCGAGATCGCGGCGCTGCTGATTGAGGCTGGTGCTGATGTCAACGCCAGGCTGGAGGTTGAGGGCTGGCGGGGAGGTCTCTACCCGCTGGGCGGCACTCCCCTCTACTTCGCCGCCGTTGAGGGTCACAGCGATACGGCGAGCCTGCTGCTCGATCACGATGCCGATCCTCTGATCGGCGATGAACAGGGCCGGACACCGCTGCACATGGCGGCAGTACATGGGAACCTCGACGTTGCGCAGTTGCTGCGGTCACAAGGAGCGGATGACGGCGCTCTGACCAGCCTTGGCTTCTCCCCAGTGGACTACGAGCTTGCCTACTGGTGCATGCAGGACGACACCGAGCAGGTAACGGCGCTGCTGGACCGTGGTGCAGATCCTGATGTCGCCGATGAACGGGGGGCGGGCATTCTACTGAACGCATGCATGTTCCGGTCAACGGAACTGGTGGCGATCCTGCTGGAACGCGGTGCGGACGTCGACACAATCGACGCAAACGGAGAGACACCATTGCATCTGGCAGCTGGCAGAGGAAGTCGCGAGATCGTCCAGCTGGTGCTGCGGTACGGAGCTGACACCGCGGTCAGTGATGACGCGGGCATGACGCCGCTGCACTACTGCGTCGGCTTCTCGGGATCCCAGAAGGCCAGCAATCCGCAGTACCTCGCGGTAGCGAAGCTGCTGGTTTCAGCCGGGGTCGATGCAAACGCAACGGACGAGGATGGCGAGACCGCGCTGCAGTTCGCCACCAAACAGGGCTGCCAGGACATCGCGGACTACCTGACGCAGCATACCGACTGACAGCCCCGCGACTCAGCGAGCCGCTCTCTCAGCTACGGTCGTCGCAGGCTCCACCGCCCGGTGCGTGCTGAACAGCGTCAGACCGTGGACGCTGGCAGCCCCCCCGCGTTTCAGCGCCCGCGCCGCCGCGCACAGCGTCGCGCCGGTGGTCATCAGATCGTCGAGCAGCAGCACGCGCCTGCCCTTCACCAGCGGCCGGCTGCGCTCCGGTACCTGGAAGGCACCGCGGACGTTCTCCCAGCGCTGGTTGGCGCTGAGCCCCACCTGCGTCGCCGTGCGGCGCGTGCGGATCAGCGCGTCCGGCTCGCAGTTAAGCCCCATCCGCCGCGCCACCGTGCGGGCGGGCAGAGTGGCCTGGTTGAAGCGCCGCTGCCGCAGCCGCGAGGGATGCAGCGGCATGGGGACAACCACGTCGAAGGCCGCGTCGGGCTCGCCGTAGAGCTGCGCCCAGCCCTTGGCAGTCCATTCCGCTAGGTCGTCGGCCAGCAGCTTGCCTGCGCCGAGGTAGCCGTTGAACTTGAAGGCCGCCAGCAACTCGCGCCCCGCCTCGTCGTAGAGGTACAGGCTGCGCGCCCGCACCACCCCCAGCGGCTGGCCGTGGCACTCCCCGCAGTCGGGGCTGGCGAAGGTCGTCTCCCGCCGTCGGCCGCAGCGGGTGCAGCGCGACTCGCCGACCGGCCTGAGCAGCGCGCGGCAGCTCTCGCAGAGCACGTCGGGTCCGGTCCGCTGGCAGATCGCGCAGCGCGTCGGCAGCACCAGTTCCACCAGCTGCCGCCAGGCGCGCCTCAGCATCGCCCTACCCCTCGCGGATACGCGCAATGATCGCCGAAGTGGAGTAGCCCGGCACCAGCGGCACCAGTTCCACACGTCCGCCCGCCGCCTCCACCACCTCACGCCCGACCACCTCGCGGCCCTCGTAGTCCGCGCCCTTGACCAGCACGTCGGGCTGAATCAGCGTGATCAGCTCCAGGGGCGTCGGCTCGTCGAACAGCTGCACGGCGTCCACGCAGCGCAGTGACAGAAGCACGATCCGCCGCGCCGTCTCGTCCAGGATCGGCCGGCCCGCGCCCTTGTCCAGCAGCCGCGCCGAGGCGTCGCTGTTGAGGCCGACCACCAGGACGTCGCCGAAGCTGCGGGCCGCCTCCAGCTGCGCGACGTGGCCGGGGTGGATCAGGTCGAAGACCCCGTTGGTGAAGACCACGCAGCGGCCCTGGGCCCGCCAGGCGGCCAGCTGCACGGCCAGTTCAGGACTGAGCGTCGCCATCGGCCCGCCTCACCTCCGCCGCAAGTTCGTCCCGGGTCACCGCCGCGATCCCCAGCTTGCCGACGGCGATGCTGCCCGCCAGATTGGCCAGCCGCGCCGCCGACGCCAGGTCCGCGCCCGCCGCCACCGCCAGCGCCAGTGCCGCCAGCGTTGTATCCCCGGCGCCCGCCACGTCGTAGACCTCGCGCGGCAGTCCCGGCAGATGGGTGAACGTATCGTCGGCCAGCACGAACATCCCGCGCGCGCCGGCGGTGATCACCACGCTGCCGGCCTCAGTCCGCTCACGCACCTCGCGGCAGACCTCGGCCATCTCGTCCGGCTCGACGTCGCGCTCGCGCCCGGTCAGCCTGAGCGCCTCATGGTAGTTCGGCTTGATCACGTCAGCGCCGGCGAACAGCTCGATGTTGACCGGCTTGGGATCGACGAAGGTGCGCACACCCTGGTCGCGGCAGGCCTTGAGCACGTCCCGCACCAGCGCCGGCGTCAGCACGCCCTTGGCATAGTCGCTGATGATCAGCACGCTGAGCTGCCCGAGCTGCGCCAGCAGCATCTCACTGAGCGCCGCCACCGCCGCCGCCGGCAGCTCGGCGGTCTCCTCCTCGTCGAAGCGCAGCAGGTGCTGGGCCTGAGCCACTACGCGGGTCTTGACCGTACTGGGGCGCTGTGCCAGCATCAGCACGCCGCCGACGTCCGCGCCCAGATCGGCGAGCACCCGCCGCACACCGTAGCCCGCGTCGTCCTCGCCCAGCACGCCGAACAGGCTCAGCCGGCCGCCCAGCGTCAGCACGTTGTGACCGACGTTGGCGGCGCCACCGGGCTGGGTGGTGCGGCGCTTAATCTCCACGATCGGCACGGGCGCCTCGGGGCTCAGCCGCCGCGCGCGGCCATAGGCGAACTCATCGACCATCAGGTCGCCCAGCACCCCGGCGCGCACCGCAGCGAACCGTTCGAGACAGGCCAGCAGCTCAGTTCCGCTCATCCCGCGCAGATTCTAGCAGCAGCCTAGCCGCCTTCGGCGACGTTCTCGCCGTTGCCACGCACGCGCGTCGGCGCGCGGAACACGCCCTCGGCGATCTCGATCTCACCCTCGCCGGGAGCCGCATCCTCACCTTCCTCGGTAGCAGGCAGATCCTCGGAGCGCAGTTCGCCGTCGACCAAGCCGATCAGCGTCAGCACGTCATTCTCGGTGTCCATGTAGACCTGAGCGGCCATCACTTCGCTGTTGTTGTCCGGCTTGATGAAGACATTGCCGCGCATTAGGAAGTACTTGGCGGTATCGTCCTGGATCACTTCCTCGGCCGTCAGCAGCTTCTCGCCGGCCACGATCCGCACCTGGCCCCTGAGCTCCAGCCGCTTGCGATCGAAGTTGTAGGCCAGCGTCAGGGCCTCGACTTCCATCTCCCCGCCCAGCGCGTCGCCGAGATCCTCGTCCACGGAGTCGCGCTCGATCAACCCACCGGCGAACAGCCATTCGCCCTCGGACTGCTGATAGCGCACGGGCGTACCGGCGCTCTCGGCGAAGAAATCCTTGGTCTCGTCGTTGACCTCGATGTAGTTGGCCCGCACGCTGCGGGTCGGCTGGACGAAGGCCACCTCGCCGCCCGCCGGCGCATAGAACTCGGCGATACCCGCATCCTCCGAGTAGACCACGCGCTCGCAGGTGATCTTGGTGTTGCCGTCGGTCAGCGCCTCGACCTTGGGCACGTCGTCGGGCTCGACCAGTTCGTTGTCGAAGATCCAGCCGTATTCCGTGACGTCCAGCACCACGCCGCCCGACATCTCGTATTCCTTGGTCTCGTCGTTGTAGTCCAGCCGGTCCAGCGAGCCGTTGAACGCCGGGTGCTTGATCCGCACCGATTCCAGCGCGGTCAGCTCCTTGCTCTCCCAGTCGTAGTACAGGTTCTTGCAGTACAGCTCGAAGTGCTGGCCGGCGAAGTACTCCCGCAGGCGATCCTTCTTGGGCAGGCTCAGGTCCGGCTCGCTGGCCTGCGGGTCGGCGGCCTTCTTGAACTGCACGAAGCCCAGCGCCTGGAAGCGCTTGTCCTCGAAGTAGATTCTCAGCTCGTCCGTCTTGAGCGTGTACTCAGGATCGAGGATCGTGACGTCTCCACTGATTACCGCCACCTCATTCTTCTCGTCGATGTCGGCGCTGTCGCCGTGGATCGTCACGTCGCTGTAGTAGAGGGTCAGGCCGCCTTCGATGTGGAACTGCTTGGTCTCGGTCGAGCCCTGGATGGTTCCGGAGGGCGGCACAACGATCCGCGCGAAGTTCTCCGGCAGCTCATCGTCGGGCAGCTGCTCGTGCAGCGAGATAATGCCCTCCACCTCGCCACGTGGCAGGCGGCTGGAGCCCAGCAAGCTGAAGAAACCCGGTGCCTCGGCCGCCGGCTCCATCAGCAGATCGCTCGGCTCCAGGTCGGGGATGAAGCCCGGCTCTTCGTCGCCGAAGCCTCCCAGCAGCTCGCTGAGGTCCTCCGCCGACAGGCCCACTGCTTCCTCGGCGGACTCCGCCGGCGGTGCGGTTCCGGCCGGCTCTGCATCGGTTGGTTCGGCCCCCGCGGTTGTATCGGCGACGTTGCCGGCCGCCGACTCCTCGCCGGCCGCTGTCTCTTCCTCCCCATCCTCCGCCGTCTCGTCGGCCTCGGTGTCCTGCGTCTCGCTGCCGTCCGCGGGAGCCTCGGCGGCATTCTGCGCCAGGATCGCCGCCGGTGCCAGTACCAGCGTCAGACCCGTCAGCGCGGCCAGCAGCCACTGCGCAAGCGTGCACCACAGGCTGGCTGACCGCGCGCTCATGCTTCCTCCTCGGGCTCGGCCGGCGGCTCCGGCTCGCTCTCCGGCTCCGGCTCGGCTTCCGGCTCCGGCTCGCCGTCGGGCTGCTCCACTTCCGCGCTGTCCTCCACGATGGTCAGCTCGCCTTCCTCTCCCAGCTGCAGCGTCAGCTCGCGCGCCTCACCCTCGGGCTCTGCCGCTCCTTCCACAACCGGCGCGCCGTTTTCGCCGGGCAGCGGCAGCGCCGGCAGGCCCCCGGCGACGGGCGGCGC
>Ga0180432_10009035_pt1 | contig 12251 bp, 13 predicted proteins | sample SS_ome_10_FD_132414 | JGI IMG/M metagenome (GOLD analysis project Ga0180432, IMG submission 132414) | Hypersaline lake sediment archaeal communities from the Salton Sea, California, USA - SS_1_MS_2 metaG | ecosystem: Environmental > Aquatic > Non-marine Saline and Alkaline > Hypersaline >...
CTATTAAAGAACTCAGAACCCATATTCTTTATATATATATTATATTGTTAAAAATTGATTTAACTAGAAGTCAAAAACTTCCGGGAAGACAAAACTTCAGAATGTTAAAATTAGGAGATTTCATGACGACTGCTAATATGAAACGTTCAAAGAAAAAGTTTATGTATCGCCCAGGGCCACGCGAAGGTTGGCATGTTAGTGGATATAGCGAGTATAAGGATCCAACAACTCGTTTAGTGAAGTGCCAACTATCTTATATTGATATTAATGCGGTTGCCTCTGACTTGGAAGAGTTCAAAAATCGTTATCCAGACGCCCAATCTCGCCTTGACGTCCAGGTTGGCATCCGCAATGGTGAGGAAAAAATGAAGTATATGTATGTGGATTTGAGAGATGTGCTGGAAAGAACCTCGCATCTGTTGATCTCACCGATGGGTCCATTCGATGCTGATGCTTTTGAGCTTATCTTAAATGCTAGTGTAGGTGCATTCTTCAACCATCATTCGAACCGATTGTGTGAGAATCATGTGGTGTTCGGCTCCTTTGATGAATGCGGCAATTATCACCAAGAGACTTTTCTCAAGATCAAACTTGGTGATCGTAAACTAAGAGAGTCCACTCGCCGTGGTGGATTCTTGGAGCTTCCGAAAAGTCGCGAGTCATACACTATCAGCTGGACCTATCTTTAAAAACATGAAATATCGATGTTCTTCACCATAAATAACTTGAACGCCGATATATGAGTTTTTTCCATTCCACCCAAGTTCAAACTCAGGGCGTTGCTGACAAATCAAGAGCATTTTATCAGTAAATTCACAATCTTCCCACAAGTCCAAACAAATCAATATCGGTGAAAGAACTCGTAATTTTCATAGCTATGGTCAAGTGTGTGAATAGTCTTTCCCACTCACTTGCAAGGGCGGGGTTACCAGAAATGTAACTAAATTCCATCTAATCTTTTTTATAGTTTTGCTGTTGAATATATATTCGCTTTAATTGAAATGTTGAGTAAAGACAAGTATAGCAAGAGAACAATTTCAACTTTCGAAATTGTGGGAGCCTATTTTGTCAATTATTATGTGGATGACTTGTACCAACACGCGAAAGAGGCCAGCCTCAAAGGGGACTATTCCAGCATAACCGAGGCCTACAAATATCATATTAAGTACTTTCACCAAGCATTTTTAGGCACTCCTGCGGCAAAGAGCGGCAAGCGATCTTTTCATCATTACAACCGCATAGTAAAAGTGTTGCTAACTTATTATTCAGAGCATTCTGGGCATCGCACAGTTTCTATAGTGGAGTTAGTAGATAGAATAGTTCGCGAGTTGGTGCCTGAAGAGTATTTTCAAGATTACAACAATCAAGACAAAGATAGAACGATGCGCACTGTTTTGTCAAACGTTATTACGAAGTTTTCGGAACTGATTTTAACTAAATACCTAAAGTTAGTGATTGATGAGCGTACTGCTTGGGATTTGCGTCCTCTACAAGATGAGTTTTTACAGCTGATTCTTGTGGAAAGGGAAAAACTATTCTCAGCATTCATTAAAGCTGGTAATCCACATCTCAAAGAAGAAAGGAATCCGCCCGTTATGCTAGAGAGGATGAAGCAAACCCTACAGGAACAGTGTGCCAAGACCGCTGAGGCCAATAACAAGTTCGCTCAAGCCGTTAAGGCAATTCAAACTTTCAAGGCCCAAGTGGAAATTAGGGATGCTGAAATCAGGGAGCTTAGGGAACAAGTTGCTAGCTTACAAAGTATTATTGCAAAACGAGCCACTATGGTCGCTCCAGTTCCAGCTCCAGTAATCGAATCAAATGTTTCCACAAAGGCTGTTCCAACGCATACTATTGAAGCCCCGCCACCAGAGCCTCCACACAATAACGAATTATATGAAAGTGGATCGGACGATGGACTGATCGGTCTAGATGATGTTGAAGAAGATGACGATGATCAGTTCGATATTAGCTTGGATTTTTAATAATCTAATATAATGCCGTTTAGTTTGAAGAAGGCTGTTAGTGATGTCACCGGATCATCCCAATTTCATAGTTGGTTAGTATCACCGATTACAATCTCGATATTGATCACTCTTATAATAATGGTTGTTGCATTGTTAGCATTAGCAGAAGCCGATTGGGAGTTAATAAAGTTCGGGATGTATTCGTTTGTCTGGATATTGGGAGCAGTTTGTTTACATGACCGAGCTATAAAACAAGAATATGAGAAAGTAACAGGGAGTCATCAACTAGATACAGTGACAGAACCTAATCCTCTAAAATACGCCTTCAGCGATGGAGGATCTTTGGCAGTTCCACAAGTTTCCGATGAATTCAAATTGCCAGGATTATAAGTATAAGAAGTATAATCGTGTAAAACTACAAAATGACCCAAGTGATACACATTAGCAATAGATGTTGGTCGGATATTTTGGAAGGACTAATTAATAGAGTTGTTCTGTCCGGAGCCGATGAATCAGCTGGACTAACACCCGGAGATGATGTAGTACTGAAATCACAAAAGGGTCAAATTAATACCAAAATTGTGACTAAAGTAGAATATCCCAATACTGACCAGATGATACGAGATCAAGGCAGTAGCATAATTATCGATAATGCTCTGCGGACTTCTTCTACAATAGTGTTTTATGTAGATACCCTTGTTCCGGAACCACGAATTCCGTGCTATATGTAATCACTAGTAAAACTCCGTTTTACGTAGTGGAATATGAAATTCGAAGATTCTTTTTTTGGAAAAGTCTTTCGAGGAATATAAAGAACATGTCTCGGAAACTAGTTGATCCCACTTTTGTTGATAGATCATTGGTAAAGGGCATCAGTGCCAAGGGGGAGATTATCTCTGGACTTGGCACATTGGCCGCCGGCGGTTTGACAGCGGTTGGTCCTGGAGCAGATGGTGATACTATAGTATTTAGTGCCGCCGCGCCTTCTGGTCTCGCAGTTGCGTCTCTTGGTGATGGAACTTTTACAGGCCTTACTGATACTCCCGGAAGTTATGCAGCAGGTACTTCGTTCCGCCTTATTAATGTCAATGCAGGGGAAACTGCCCTTGAATTCAACAATAATGAAGTGGGTGCTAATGCAGATGCTACCGGAGCATCTGTTGCTTTTGCATTGGGTAGCTCGGTCACGGGTGCTCGTGGTGTGGCTATTGGAAACTCCGCCTCAGCCGCCGGGATAGAAGGTGTTGCTATCGGAGATGTGGCATCTGCTGCTGGAGATCAATCCGTGGCTATTGGTGATGCTGCAAGCGTGTCAGTCAATGCTAATCGGAGTATTGCCATAGGTAATTCCGCCGCGTTAAATGGGAGTTCTAATGGATCCATTGCCATTGGCGACGTTGCCGTGGTCGGCGCCGGCGCAAATTCTCCTGGCGCTATTGCTATTGGTGATCTTGCAACTGTTGGAAGTGGATCCGCATCCGCAAATGGTGTTTCAGTAGGTAGTGGTGCCGCGGTTAATGGACAATCAGCTATTGCAGTGGGAAGGCTTGCTTCAGCTGGTGCTAATGATGTTATTACTATAGGAACCGGCGCTAGTGCAACAGGTTTACGATCAATTGCAATCGGTACTTCGGCCAGAAGTCTCAGTGCTATTGAATGCGTGGTCATTGGTGATGACGCAGTAATATCAAGCAATTCCTCACAATCCATTGCTATTGGTAATGATGCCGATATATTTAACACTTCCCCAGCATCCATCGCTATTGGTAATGGATCTATTGTCGGCAATGGTGCTGGTGCCAATTGCGCTGGGGGTATTGCTATTGGTGATGCCGCGATTATTAATAATTTCTCCCCAAGTGCCATTGTGATGGGAGATGGTGCAACTGCTGGAAGTGGATCCGCATCCGCAAGTAGTGTTTCCGTAGGTAGTGGTGCCGCGGTTAATGGACAATCAGCTATTGCAGTGGGAAGTGCTGCTTCAGCTGGTGCTGATGGTGTTATTGCTATAGGAAATGGCGCCGGTGCAACAGGTTTACGATCAATTGCAATCGGTACTTCTACCAGCAGTATTGATGCTATTGAATGCGTGGCCATTGGTGATGACCCATCTATATCAACCAATGCCCCACAATCCATTGCTATTGGTAATGATGCCGATATATTAAACATTTCCCCAGCATCCATCGCTATTGGTAATGGAGCTATTGTCGGCGCTAGTGGCAATTGCGCTGGAGGTATTGCCATAGGTAATGGCTCCTCGTTAAGTAGGCCTGGTTCCGGATGCATTGCTATTGGTGATGGTGCAACTGTTGGATTTCTAACCCCATCCAGTTTTGGTATTTCAGTAGGTAGTGGCGCTGCGGTTAATGGACAATCAGCTATTGCAGTGGGAAGGGGTGCTTCAGCTGGTGTTGCTGATGTTATTGCTATAGGAAACGGCGCTAGTTCTACAGGTTTCCAATCAGTTATAATCGGTACTTCTGCCAGAGGTTTCAATTCTATTGCATGCGTGGCCATTGGTAATGACGCAGTTGTAACATCCACAGAATCCATTGCTATTGGTAATGATGCCGCTATATTGAACACTTCCCCAGCATCCATCTCTATTGGTAATGGGGCTATTGTCGGCAGTGGTGGTTCTGGTTCCAATTGCGCTGGGGGTATTGCTATTGGTGATGCCGCGATTATTACTAATATTTCCCCAGGTGCCATTGTGATGGGAGATGGTGCAACTGCTGGTAATGGTGTTTTCACAGCAGTCAATTCCATTTCGATTGGTACCGCAGCTTCAACTCTTCAAAATGGTTCTATGGCAATCGGCAACGGCACTATCGGTACAGGATTATCCTCACTTGCAATTGGGGATGGTGCTAGTGCAACTGGTGCTCAGTCGATCGCTGTGGGAGAAGGTACATCTGCTGGTGCCGCTGATGCTACCGTAATGGGGTCAGATGCCACTGCGGCAGCGTCCGGATCTCTTGTTTTGGGACATAATGCGAGTTCTGCCGTAGCAACTTCCAACAACGTAGCCATTGGACCTGAAGCAACTGTTGATCTCAGCAACATGCTTGTTATTGGGGCGATTCCTATGGTGCAACGCACATCAGTCACTGCCGTATCACAAGGTATTGACATGTTCCCTGGTACGGAAACTCAATGGTGGTCAGATACTATTGACATGAAGACTGTGGCCACTTATACTTGGACAATTCCCGGAAACGCTCGATTTTATGTAGATCGGGTGCATGTAGTTAAAACAGATGATACACCAGGTGGTATCAGTGTGGCTGGTGATTATACTATTGGAGGCGCTCCCGGGGGTTCCACTGATCTAGTTCCAACAACATCCTTTGGTACAGGTGCTGAAGCTGTACAATTCGGTCGACAAACCTTTGCAGCACTGGCCAGTTTGAGAGGTCGTGGTACTCTTATATTTGATGTAACTACTGCAGTTACCACAACCGTGGGTGGCGATACCTACACCTGTCGTGTTGGTTTCATAGGCACACTGATGCGTGTTGAATAATCGTCGAAAAAAATAAATATTCTTTTTTCTAATTATAAAGAAATAAGCTATGATCTAGGTAGTCCTAATTTTCCAAATTCGGCCAATGTAACTGGATTGACAAGTGCTTTGGGGGATTTAGTTGTAGGTGCTGGAGCATCCGGACTAACTTCGTTGAGCGTTGGGCAGATGACGAAATTCTTATTGCTGATTCTGGTGAACCATCTGGAATAAGATGGGGACAAGGTGCAAATGACACTGGTGGAGGGGCATGTAGAAAAGAACCAGATATTGACGTAATGCCTGGTGAAACTCTGGGAATTAGAGTCGGTAAAGGGAGTATCGCTGGTCACTCTAGTACTAATAGGGATGGAGATGGAAATAGCGCAGATGGATCAAGCGGAGGTTCTTCTGAAATAACGAGACTATCTAAATCTCTGGTGCGTGCTACGGGAGGTGCCGGTGGAAAGAGGGGAACTAATGGTCAACCCGGCAAATTGCTATTTTCGGAAGATACCACAGGGGTCAGAGCCAAAAAACTGAAAGGGCAGTTTTGGACGGGGGGTGGAGGAAATGGAGTGCATCATGGTATTGGTGCTGCTGGTTCATACTACCCTTTCATAAATATCCTGGATGGTGGTCTGGCAAAGGCCTCTGGAGGGGGGAGCAGGGGGATTCACAAAAGGGGAACAATGGCGCCCCGGAAGGGATGGTATGGTAATGATAACTTACTGAAAACGAGTGCCACAAAACTGTTTTTTTCATCTATAGAAATTTAACAGATTAACAATATAACATGAGTGACTTTTTACCAGATATAGTGTTGGGTGATTTGGATTCCCTGGATGATGAAATTGTCTATGCTCAAGTACCCAAGGGGGAGCAGTTTCCAGTACCTAGAATACCCAAAACTCTCAAATTCTTCCTCAATAAAACAACTGTTATGTATGGCGGTACGGGTACCGGAAAAACTATATTAACGTTGGATTTAATGCGATTGATGCATAAATGTTTTCCCATAGTATTTGTATTTAGCACCACAGAATTGGAAAATAAGACTTTTGCTCCATTTGTACCAAATCCTTTAATTTACGATAAAGTTTCAGTGGATGCTCTGAAAGATATATATGAATTGCAAAAATTACGATCTCAAACATATGAGGCGGCCAATGATATTGAGATTTTAGAGCAATTATTTAGAAAGGTAGCTAACTCGAAACAGGTAGAGATGGCTCGTAAAATACAAAATCTATGTGATATGGCTACTAAGAGGGCAGATACTTATTACAAATCTAATGCTGATCGCAAAGAAAAGAAGAAAGAAATCAAAAAGAACGCTGAGAACGCTCTTCGACGTGTTTTTAAGGCTATCATTGGTAATAATATTAAGAAACTGCGTAATTTGATAAAATCATTGACACCTCAACAACGGTATTGCGTTAAATTCTTTGGGTTTAATCCTAATATGCTAATTGTGTTTGATGATTGTGCATCTGATATCAAGTCTATTGCGAGTAAAAAAGCCAATACGTTCTTGACAGACTTTTTCTTCAAAGGTCGCCATTCACACATGACTTTTCTGTATACTATGCAGGATGATACGTGTTTACTGTCTGACTTACGCAAGAATGTACATAATAGTGTATTTTGCTCCCAACGTACCGCCAACTCTTTCTTTGGGCGAGCCACTAACGGAGTTTCTACGGTGGATAAAAAAAGATATATTGCTGCAGCCAGTGTTATATTTAACGAACATAATCAGGAGGATTACAAACGTTTGGTATATACAATTTTAGATCCGAAATCTCCTATTCAGTATATTACCGGAGATTCTTATGATGACTTCAGGATGTGTGGAAATATTGTATGGAAATTCTGCGGAGCTGCCAAAAAACAAACAGAACAATTGGTTGACGAAACAAATAAGTTTTACGAGCGCTTTCAAGCCTTATGAAATGCCATACTGAACAATAAGCCGATCTATTTGCGGTGTGCGCTCTGCCGGCAAATGATGTATACCGGGCCACGATTTGGACGGGTCCAAATTTTGCAAAGCATATTCGGCAAGTTCGTATTCCTTTTTATGCATCAGGCTACTTACCAACCAGTGACCTAAGTGCTGTACTACAAACTCATCATGGACCAATTTAACAACATCATCAGGCTGAGCTTTGAAAACTTCATTCCACTTCTGAGTCCACACATTGGGATCTACTTCTGCTCGATGGGTCATCGTTCCTATATAGGAAGAAAATCAATTTATATTATTTAAACTATCATTCTTACTTATTAAATGTACGGTGGAAGCAGCTATAAGAAAGACCCCAAAGTAGGTCGAGGTGGTAAAAGGGAAAAAGCAATGTTAGCAGCTGAAAAAATTTAAAGAGAATCAGTCTATACACAAAACGCAACATATAGTTCAAAATCAAAATCAAAATCAAATTCAACATCCCATTCAGGATCTAATTTTGGCAGATATTAAGAGTCGTATCGATGGTACTTACATATGACATTTCCATCTTGGTCGTAATCATACGAAGTTCTACAATGTAAACAACTCATCCCTGAAGCTTTGATGATATTATTTCAACCATTTTGGAAATAAAATCAGTTTCTCATAACAGCAAGTACTGCGCGATGATCACTATATAAATAGTTAAACACTTTGACTTTTGATAATGCAGATCGCGCAGCGGAATGGAATATAAAGTCCACAGTTGTTCCAAATGGAGTTGTAGCGCGGTCAGTGTTATCTTCCCAGTTTTGTTGAGTAAGCCAGGTATATTCAGGTGATTCCTTGTTCATATTAAAATCACCCAGTATTATGTCAGGTTTGAATGAGAGAATAAATCGCAATTGCTTAAAGTGAATAGCAGAGGTTTCCCACGCGGCCTCTTCCACTTCCCATGCGTCTGACCAATTGCGAGGTGATATCAATTCTAGATGAGTTAAACATATAGTTTTACCTGCAAAGCGGGTTATAAATACCGTGCGCTTGCGTTTTGGCAAACCTTTAAGATAAATCTTTTTGACATTCAGCGGCTTTTTGGATATAAAGACATTTACAGCAATGTCACCCAGGGCGTCGCGCGAATCAACTGTTGTGTAATAACCATATTCTTTAGCCAGTTTTAAAAACACCTCATCGTTGTTTCTAATGTATTCTTGAATGCCCAAGAGTGCAATACGATTGCTTTTCATAAATTCAAAAATAGCCCGCATACGATCCTCTACTGTGTGTAGTAGGTTAATCGAGCCCTCGTAATTAACATTCAATGTGCCAATTACCACATCACCGTCCAATGGTTTTGTAGTGGTAATATTGTCAATATAGAACTTAATCATCAGATGATTAAAATTCTTTTTGGAGAATACTGGATTAAATATGAAATCTTGAGGCATTTTAAAGTCCAAGTATTTCTTCCATGACCACCAATCTAAAGGATCCTTGGGAGTGCGCGTCAGTACTGATATATCTTTTAGACCAATTTCTCCATTGAGATAACCGGTGGGGTAAAATATGGACTGTGCTTGAAAAGCAATAATACCATGCATACCCAATAGCTCAGTAATCATATTGACAAACATCATTATCATACGATCAATTCGTAATCTCCTGTATTCATTACTAACCAATTGGCAAGTATCATCAGAGGGGTAATCCAAATAATGAAGTTTATAAGATCTATATATGTCCCCCAAATCATCCAATCTAGTAACAGGATCAATATCAACTCCCATTTTAACTCGCATCCCCGCCAGAATGGTTTTATAAACTTTGCGTTCCGGATACTGATCAATCAATTTCTTTAACACGTTGGTTAGTTTTTCTGCATTGGATTTATTCATAACCATTAACTTACATGATTTGTTGAATTTATAGGCATTAATTGATGCATAATGGCTGGTAGCGAAATGTACCGCGGTGGAGGCATTCCCAAACCAGAAAGTATTTAGATCCGGAGGAAACTCATAATCAGGCGGATAAAAACTGCGCATGCCTTTATATATTTTTGTCCCTTTGGGGATTAGAGCCACTTCATATTCTTCATACATGGTAGTTTTAAAATCCCCAATATCCCAAGAAGGATCGCAAGGTTTGGTAGGGTTTTGCTCTAATATTTTTTTAATAGCCGGAATTTTAGCATATGAAGGATTATCGGCCGGTGTAAACATATCGGAAGATTCGGCCCTTCTGGCCACATAATTATATCGACTCTTTCCTATTAAGTCGGCTATCTTAACTCCATCTACTTCCTCTTCCGCTAAGCTCTTCATCTGGTAGTTATATTATGGTCTTTTTTATTTCATTCATTATTTCATCATAATTTTCTTGCAAATGCTCATGAGCCTTTATGAAATCTCTGATACGCTCTCCTCTCCCATCTTTTGGACGCAAATGGTATTTGGTTGTCACAACCATAGTTAGAACAAGAATTATAGCGATTAATATTAATATCCAGATCCACATATCTAGCAATATACTATTTTGGGAAAAATAATCCGGATTTGATTGAAATCCTGGAAAGGTCCTATTACTAAAAATGATTTTTGATCATGGGAAGTCCAATCATGTCTATTACGAGGTATGATGACATGAAAGATATTATCTATCGTGTTATGCACGTTTACTTCCAAACCGAAAACATGTCTGATATTATCGTTGAACTCCGCCAGAATCAAATCATGGTTACATTTCCGCATGGCAACCAGTATGTTATAAAACCCAAAAAATGGTGGATTCAACTCCTTCTCCAACTCCACCATTGCATCCATTACCCTTTCCAGTGTTATTTTTTATAGTCAAAATTATGAAAGGTCCAAAACTTCATCAGGGTGGTCTTTTTTCCAATCTTCGATGGATTCGTACTCTAGTGTAGTGTTAGGGCCTGGAAGAGCAGCTGGTCCTTCATCTTTTTTCAAATTGCAATTTGTTCCCCAAAATTCCGGATCATCATGTGGCCAAGAATGTAACCCCATATCCCGACGCGGTCGTTTACCTGAAGGATGTGAAGGGTATTCAGGGGGTCTAGGGCTGTTCTCCTTAATCATTTTTCGAAGATCAATTACACCCCATTCATCCTGTTCTTCTTCGGGCATGCCTCGCAGCATATTTGCATACGACATGCGATATTCGTCCTCTGGGTTAAAAGCATCGTGGTGATTTCTAATAATAGCTTCCATTATAGAGGCCATTTCTTTTAAAATCGATTTCAAGTCCCAACATCTTCCCCGGCATCTATATTATCATTAATTTTGGATAATCTATCTATTAAAGCTTGATAAACTCCAGACATTGTTGTCTTTATTATTGTTATTTCAAAAAATCTAAAACAGATCTTTGGATTAGTGGGGAGAATTTTTAATATACCAAGGTCCGGGAAGATACCTGTTGGCTTCATCTACAATAGTATGCCCGCGTTCCTGATGCGGTGCAAATCCCAAGTGACATCTTCGGTAAGTAGATTTAGCTGGAATTACTTGATGTAAACAATCCGAACATCCCGTTCCACGATGACAATTTACATATCGAATGGGTGGCCTGGCGCAGAATGGCTCAAAATAATTAGGGGCACCCCACTGTCTATATTGGTAGTACAAATGCATATTATATTTCGTAGCGAAAATGCAACTCAAAAAATATATTATCAATTGGGGTTTTAGCTAAACTGACCAACATAGTTTTCAGCTCTCTTGTAGCCGCCAAAAGGAAGCTTACCATGGAGTTGTTGCCCCAGAGCTTTTTCACCTCCCTCAATCAAACCCGCTTTGCGGTCCATCTGGTGCATCACACGGGATGCTGCACTTAGTTCTTTGCGAGGATCGGAATCTCCGAGGATTTTATCCATGTCTTTGCGAGCTTCCGCGAGTGGTTTGCGGAAAAACCGCACGGCTGACTTGTCTCTCTTAGCATATTCTCCGGCCAGATCAGCAGTTCTTTCAAACATTTGAATAGCCAATTCCGGATTCTCATCGGTAGACGAAGACGCGCGACCCTTGTGTGCAATAGCATCAAATAGCTCGGGTTCCGGAGAGCTAGTCATACCTTCAACCCCATATTTGTTAAAGCAGCAATTGCCAGGAGCATAAGGTTGGTCACGGCACCGGAAGCCTGCTGATTGACCTCCTAGACCATGCAAGTGTTGAATAGGATGTAACCGCTCGGGTCCGCGCTGGTATGACCAATAGTCATCAGTGTGTGGGTGCAGTCCGTGCAGAAGAGTTTTCTCATTAACAAAATTAGTGTAAGGGAATTCGTCAGTGACGTGAGGGAATTCAGTAGAGCAACTACGATCGCTACCAGTGTAGTGCATACCTACGAAGTTCTCACGATCAGATCTTTCGGACATGTTGCGCATTCCTTCTACGCATCTGCACACATCGCCACACGGCAGATCCCGGTAACACATGGGACAGGTATATTTTTCAAGGTCTCCTAGCAACCCGCCAAGGATTTGCCCGGTCATGTATAGGTATACAAACAAACCTATCACGAGTAAAATCAAAACGGCAACAATCAAGGCAATAGTTGATCTTTTCATTATAGATATGCAAAGAAAAAAGATCCACTTTATTTTTAATCAACCTCTTCCATATTCTCATAAATTTGTTTTACACCTTCTTCATATTGTTGGCCAAATTCCATAGGATGTTGATAAAATTCTCCAAGTGTGCATGCAAGTAACTTACCCAAATGAGACTTACAATTGCCGTATTCACCCTACATCATACATATGTGATTAGGATCAGTAAGTTGTTTTTCGTTCCATTCACGA
>Ga0180432_10009037_pt1 | contig 12246 bp, 11 predicted proteins | sample SS_ome_10_FD_132414 | JGI IMG/M metagenome (GOLD analysis project Ga0180432, IMG submission 132414) | Hypersaline lake sediment archaeal communities from the Salton Sea, California, USA - SS_1_MS_2 metaG | ecosystem: Environmental > Aquatic > Non-marine Saline and Alkaline > Hypersaline >...
AAAGGATTCAAGTCCAGTTATCGACGTATGCACATAGATCGGCCCGCCCAAACGATCACTACGGCGAGCAGCCACCTCGGAAGTGACTACAAGATACATCCTTGGGAGAACCGGGTTCTGAGTATTCGAGAGTGTGCTGACTTGCAAACCGTCCCGCGCTTCTACGATTGGCAGTGGGCTATTGATACCCGACACAATTACCTGGCACGCCAAGTAATTGGCGAAGCATTACCTCCCTTCTTTACTTTCTTGCATGGCCAAGTTCTTCGTAAACTGCTCGATGGCGAGATAGATCCCAATCAACTCGTTCAGGATCCGGAGCGGGCAAAACAGAAATTTCTCCTGTGAATGGAGAAATGAAATAACAGGCAGGTTCCACGTGTACCTCAACGTCGAACAAGTTACGCAGGCTCTCTTGCAGAAGTTTGGACGGCCGTCGCTTGGCAACAAGAAGAATCCATTCAACGAACTTCTTTACATTCTTCTCTCCTCGAAAACGCCGCCTGATCGCTACCAAGAGGTTTACCGAACGTTACGGCGTACATACAGGAAAGCTGAGAGTCTGGCAGATGCTCATCCGGAAGAGGTGGCAAGGGTAATAAGTCATGGGGGACTACAGAATCGAAAGGCACGAGCTATCGTTTCTATTGCTCAGAGGCTTAAAGAGGAATTCAGTCGGGTTACTCTTTCTCCGCTGGCGAAAATGACAACTGAGGAAGCCGAGAATTTCTTGACGTCATTTCCCGAAGTTAGTAAAAAAACAGCGCGTTGCGTATTAATGTACGCGTTGGACAGACCTGTTTTTCCAGTGGATACACACTGTTTTCGCATTGCTCAGAGACTAGAGTGGACACCTGGAGGCGTATATCTCACAGATCGTCGAGCAGACGAACTTCAGGCTGGCATTCCTGAATCTCTGAGACGTGACTTGCACGTTGGCATGGTTCTGCTTGGCAGATATTACTGCTTTCCAAAGAATCCTCTATGTAGTGAGTGTCCTCTGCTGAGGTTTTGTCCGACGGGAACAGTTTATCGTGGCAATTAGCAAGGTTATTAGTAGAACTTTGCCATGTTAGCATTGGCCTTCATTGTTACGCACACAAATATTATTTCTGTTCTGTTTATGAACCAAACCAGAACGACAACGAGCCAGGCAGTGAGGCTCACGTAGACGAAGAAGGTTAAGCAGTACACTCATCTGAGGAGAGAACAAAGTGGTATCATCCTACGCCAAGGCCAGGTTCGAGGTCGAACGTTTGGTGGAGCTCTTCGCCCGCAACGTGGACGTTTACAAGCGCTCCGACTATAAAGAAGCCCGCGTGCGCGCCGAGTTCATTGATCCCTTCTTTGAAGCCCTCGGTTGGGACGTGCGCAACGTGCGGGGTTACGCCGAGCAGTACAAAGACGTGGTTCACGAAGACGCCCTAAGGACCGGGAGTGCGGTCCGTGCACCCGACTATTGCTTCCGCATCGGCGGTGTCCGGAAGTTCTTCTTGGAAGCCAAAAAACCTTCAGTCTCGGTCAAAGGTGACGTTGGCCCAGCTTACCAACTGCGCCGCTACGCTTGGAGCGCCAAATTGCTTCTGAGTATCCTCACCGATTTTGAGGAGTTTGCCGTCTACGATTGCCGCCATCGCCCTAAGCCTAACGACAAAGCCAGTGTGGGACGGGTCATGTACCTCACCTTCGACCAGTACCTGGATCGCTTCGACGACGTTTATGGTGTGCTTGCCAGAGAGTCGGTGCTAAAAGGGTCTTTCGACCGCTACGCGCAGGATACCAAACGCAAGCGCGGCACCAGCGAAGTAAATACCGAGTTTCTCAAAGAAATAGAGGGGTGGCGTGAGTCGCTAGCCCGTAACATTGCCCTGCGTAACCCGGCCCTGTCAGTCCACGAACTGAATTATGCCGTGCAGTGCACCATTGACCGCATCATCTTTTTGCGCATGTGCGAGGACCGGGGTATCGAAGAGTATGGCCGTCTCCTGACCCTGATCAATGGCCCCCACGTTTACTCCCGCCTGGGTGATCTCTACCGCCAGGCCGATGAAAAGTACAACGCCGGCCTCTTTGATTTCCAGTCCGACATTCTTACCACCACGTTGACCCTCGACGACAAGGTGCTCAACCCCATCCTGGCTGGGCTGTATTATCCCGAATGTCCTTACGAGTTCTCGGTGCTTCCCGCCGACGTGCTGGGCCAGATATACGAGCAATTCCTGGGCAAGGTCATCCGCCTGACGCCTGGCCACCGTGCCAAAGTGGAGGAAAAGCCAGAGGTTAAAAAAGCGGGCGGCGTCTATTATACACCCACCTACATCGTGGATTACATCGTCGAACAGACGGTGGGCAAGCTCGTCGAGGGCAAGACGCCTCGGCAGATCCGCAAGCTGCGAATTCTGGACCCCGCTTGTGGTTCCGGGTCATTTCTGCTGGGGGCGTATCAATACTTGCTGGACTATCACCTCCGGTGGTACGAGGATCACGATCCGGCCAAACACGCACGGGGCAGGCAGCCTGCTCTCTACCAGGGACCGAAAGGTGAGTGGTGGCTGACCACCACAGAAAAAAAGCGCATCCTGCTCAATAACATCTACGGAGTGGACATTGACCGGCAGGCAGTGGAGGTGACCAAGCTGAGTTTGCTGCTCAAGGTGTTGGAGGGAGAGAGCCAGGAGACGCTGGGCCAGCAATTGACCCTCTGGCAAGAGCGCGCTCTACCTCATCTGGGGGAAAACATCAAGTGTGGCAATTCCCTCATCGGGCCGGATTATTTCGAGGCCCAACTGATGCCGGACGAGGAAGAGATGCGGCGGGTCAATCCCTTTGACTGGGAAGCCGAATTTCCCGAAGCGATGGCGGCCTGCGGTTTTGACTGTGTCATTGGTAATCCGCCGTACATCCGCATCCAGACGATGAAGGAATGGGCGCCGACTGAAGTCGAGTTCTATAAACGCGAGTACAAGGCAGCCAGTAAGGGCAACTATGACATTTACGTAATTTTTGTAGAGAGGGTGTTGGGACTTCTCAGTAACAGAGGACGAATGGGATTCATTCTGCCGAACAAATTCTTTGCAACTGATTATGGGGAGGAACTTCGAAAGCTTATTTCTAAACGAGAAGCGTTAATAAGCATTGTCGACTTTGGGCATGGACAGGTTTTCGAACAAGCTACGACCTATACGTGTTTGCTATTCTTGTCAGGCAGTAAATCTGCTTCATTTGAGTATGTCAAAGTTGCGCCTTCTGCTGAGATCTTAACAGGCGATTTGAAGTTCACTGTTCACCCCTCTAGCTCTATTTCTGAGAAAACATGGCTATTCATGTCTCCCCTGGAAAACAGGTTATTTGATAAGTTAAAGCAGAATACTATTCCTCTCTTGAAATTGCCTGCGGCAATTAACCGTGGTTCAAGCACCGGCAATGACAAAGTGTTTATTTTAAGGTGCGGATCATCGCCTGGGCAATACCTCACCGTGGATGGGAGCAAAGTGACAATCGAGGAAGATATTCTGCGAGCCCCCCTATTTGCTACCGATTATACTCGATATCAATTTGCACCTAGTAGCGGGAAAGTGATCATCTTTCCGTATTGTAAGCATGACGCTGATTTTGAGCTGTTATCAGAAGCTGAGCTGAGAACCCAATTCCCTCAAGCGTATCAGTACCTTCGCTCCCAAAAAAGAAATTTAGAAAAGCGGAAACATTACAAGAGCTGGTACAGCTTCAGTGCTCCCAGAAGTCTCGCAGCCCATGATATTGCTCAAATGGTAATCCCATTACTTGCTGACAGGGGCCTGCTGACTGAGTTACCAGAGGGCCGTGAAGGCTACTGCCTGATGGCAAGTGGGGGATTCAGTATAATGATAGGGAGTGATAGAGGTCTATCACCCAAATATGTTCTGGGGTTGTTGAACTCAAGCTTACTGTTCTGGTATTTGAAATCTATCAGCAATCGGTTCCGAGGGGGCTGGATAACTTGCACAAAACAGTATGTTGGAAGGCTTCCTATCCGCACCATCAACTTTGACGATCCGGCAGACGTCGCTCGCCACGACAAGATGGTCGCCTTAGTGGAGCACACGTTGGCCTTGCATCGCAACCTCGCTGTTGCAACCATCCCCGCCGATAAGAAGCTGTATAAACGGCGAATCCAGGCCACCGACCGGCAGATTGAAGCCCTGGTGTACGAGCTGTATGGGTTGACAGAGGAAGAGATCGACATAGTGGAGGGGCAGAGTTGAAGGAGGTACGGCGTTTGCTGGAAGAAAGATTTTGAACATGAATAGGTTCTGCTATGATTGATTCTCTCCGCACCCTTCTAGCTCAACTTATCGTCCACCACCCCCCCGGCCCTTGCTCTCTCCTCGTCGCCGCCTGGGGCTGGCTGGCGGCCGAGACGGACGACCTGGCCGAAAAGCAGCACTGCCTGGAGGCGATCCTGGGCCTCGATCCGAACAACGAGCCGGCAGCTATGGCACTGCTGTGGGTCTTCCAACGGCAGCGAGCAACACGCAACACCTAGGTGTTGCGGGCTCTTCAGATGAAAACAAAAAAGCATCTATCGTAAGGATTCGTAAAAACATAACTTTCTGCATCTATCAGCGTTTTCGCAGCACAATGCGGGAACTAGTCCTTTCACGGGCACTCAGGATCATTGAGGCTTGCCGGCTAACATCGCTGGCCGTTGAAGGTCATGGCAACTTCACGGTTGTGGTTAGCCATGAGTTTATATGGCGCGGGTTATGCAGGTAATGGCGCAGTGGTAGGATGGTAAAAGCCAGTCGCTGTCCAGGTTCAGCGCAGCCCGAGGCGATGGCCGGGGCGGACGGTTCGCCCACGGTGTTGGTATTCTGCCACGACGGCCCGTCCGCCGTCAAGTCCGGTGTGGCGGGTTTTTGTGTTATTTGTGACGGCCAGCATGTTCAGTAGGGGACTTGTCAGTGAGATGTCTGCTGTGTCAGCTGTCAGTTTGGATCGTGGATGCAGGCGAGGAAAAGAACGATGGCCGAAAAATTTGATAGGACTGGGTGTTTCCGAACCATAGTTGATGTATTTCAGATAATCGGTGCTGTTGCTGGCGTAGCAGGTGTATTAGTAACGATTTTCATTTTCATCTATGCAACACGTCATCCAGAACGAATTGACATAGTGATAGACGCATTGGTGGGAATCACACCTTTGCCAACAGTTGTTGTTACCACGTCAACGGGCGTACCAACTGAATCTCCAGGGCCAACAGTGATACCTTCACCTACTTCTACCCCTTCTCTCAAGCCCACTCCAATGCCAACACCTACTCCATTTTTTGAAACCACAGACAATCCGAACATTTCACAAACTGACGTTCTTGGAGAGCTTAACGTTGAGTATCCGATGAGGATGAGTCCCGAATCAAGTGACACTGTAATTCTATCAATTTATATCCCAGTGGCTCTCGCCAGTCTAAAACCTGTAAGTGTTGCAAAAATACCAATTCCAGATGATATACCGGCTGTTATTGGGGGAGTCAACTTTTATAGAACTGCGATACTTGTTGCAGAAACTATGCGAGCTGAACTATCCTCGCCCAGTTTTGAAATAGAAGGGTTGCATCCTTCACAACAATATGTAAATGTCCAGGAAACTAACCGATCGACTTCTTGGGCTTGGGCAATTCGAGCCCCCAATGTCTTAGGGAAGCACGTCTTCACTCTGAAGATTTATCTGAAGCAAGACGTCAACCCCGCGTGGGCAGGATGTTTCTACGTTGAGGTAGTAGAACCCTCACCTACACCCGAACCCACTCCTACACCGACTTACACGGCCACCTCTACACCTACTCCTACACCGACTTATACGGCTACTCCTACCCCTACCCCTACCCCTACGTCAACTCCACAATCAACGATTTCACGAGTTGCAGATCGGTTTATTGAAAACTCCGCAGTTGTCTTTGGTTCTATACTAGCTTTTATTAGTGCTATAATTGGAATCTATTCTCGATATAGGAAGACAAAGGATAAGATTGAGAAGCTCGAGAAAGAAATCAGCGAGATTTCTAAAGAACGCGAGAAGGAACGCGAGGCCGTTAACAAAGAAATTGCCCGCTTAAAATCAATCAAGTGGTGGCAATTCTGGATCCGGAGGAGATAACTCACAACACCACGTGGTTTCAATCGTTGGGCAACGTAGAGGGAATCGTCAGCTAACAAGCTGCTCCCGACCTGGCTAATTAGCGTTTTTTCGATGATCCCACGTGTGTTCTGGAAGTGATCCTGGGCCTCGATCCGGACAACGAGCCGGCAGCTATGGCGTTGCTGTGGGTCTTCCAGCGGCAACGAGTACTGATCGAAGGAGGGCGACGTGAAAATCTCATCGTACCGAATTTCCACCTTCTCTCTCGTCATTGCATTGCTTTTGACCGCGTTTTCCCCAGCCACAGTGTACCCTGCGTCGCTGCGGGACGTGGTGATCTCCGAGATCGCCTGGATGGGAACGACGACCTCATCCTACGACGAGTGGATCGAGTTGTACAACGACACCGACAGCCCGATTGACCTCACCGGTTGGAGTCTGGTCGCCACTGATGAGACGCCCACCGTCAACATCAACTTGTCCGGCAGTATTCCCGCTGGCGGCTATTTCTTGCTGGAGCGTACCAACGACGATTCAGTGCCGGGTGTGGCCGCCGACTTGATCTACACCGGCGCGCTGAGTAACGAGGGTGAAAACCTGATCTTGCGCGACGGCGCTTCCACCATCGTTGACCAGGTGGATTGCGGTTCGGGGTGGTTCTCCGGCCACAGTGACGGCCGTGTTCCAATGGTGCGGGTGGATACCTCGGCAGACGGCAGCCAAGCCGGCAATTGGACGTACAACCCGCGTTGCGGCTCAGCCACCAACTCGGCGGGTGTGTCTCGAGAGTGCACGCTCCCCGTGACGAACGTGGGCCAGGCGCTGGACTACGCTGTGTACTTCAACGAGCGGGCAACCACGGCCACCGGGGTCACCACCGAACATACCCCAATGGAAGATGCACTTCTAGCTCTCATCAACGGGGCGAGCACCAGCATTGACGTGGCGTTGTACGGCCTGAACAGACAGAGCGTCGTGGACGCCTTAATCGCAGCCCGCGCCAGAGGTGTGACGGTGCGGGTCGTTGGCGACGATGATGCGGCTATAGGGGACTATAGTAGCAGCTATCAGGCGCTGGTCGATGCGGGGATCACCATCGTCACCGACTCATCCGGCTACATCGAGCACAACAAGTTCTTCGTCTTCGACGGGGAAGTGGTCTGGACGGGGTCGACGAACCTGACCGACACGGGCTTCACCTTGAATGCCAACAACAGCTTGGCCGTCACTGACACAGTGTTGGCCAGTGTATACACCACCGAGTTCAGTGAGATGTGGGGTGGGAGCTTTCAAGGGGACAAGGCGGATAACACGATTCACCTGCTGGATTACAATGGCACCCGTCTGGAGAGCTTCTTCTCACCCACCGACCTGGTCGCCTTTGAGGTGTGGGATGAATTGGCCGGAGCGGATGAATCCATCCATTTCGCCATGTTCTTCTGGACAGACGACTTGCTCACCAGCCGGGTAATAGATCGGCTGGGTACGGGCGTGGAGATCTACGGCGTGTGGGATCAACTTGGCGCAGCCAACGCTTACTCATCAGACGAGGCGCTGTGCGACGCCGGCGCACACATCAAGATAGAGAACTTTGCGGGCAAGGTACACCACAAGTTTGCAGTCATCGACGTGGAGGGTAGCGATCCAGTGGTGATCCTGGGCTCTTACAACTGGACGAACAGCGGAGCCTACGACAACGACGAAAATACGCTCGTCGTCCACGACCGCGACCTGGCCGAGATCTACTACGCCGAATGGAAGCAACTGTGGTCAGCGTTGGAGGTAGAGACCATGTGCAACCCACTCACAGTGTACTTGCCTGTAACGTTGAGGAGCAGCCGTTAGATCGACAGATTTCAAGAAGGGAAGGGCTATGGAGAGTCCCGAGTTTTTGCATCCGGCCAACGACGAAGAACTGGCTAACATCGCCCAAGAAACCGGCGCTGAGGTGCTGCGTGGGGTGCTGCGGTATCCGAGTGAGAGCGGTGGCTGGCAACTGGGTGACGTGGATCTGAACGAGTGCCTGGACAGGTATCGCGGCCGGCAAGTGACGGTAATCATTTCCTCGACGAGCAAGGCCGGCAAGGAGAAGGTAACCTGCGGTATCTGCGGATTCGTCATGGACGAGGCCGGTGAGTGCCCACGGTGTAAATTGGCGGCCGAGAAAACGGCCAGGGACATTGAGGCCCGGCGGGATGAGATTGAGATGCGGGAGGCATTGTTTCGGGAAGTGGACGAGATCTTGAAGAAAGGACGTGACCTTGACGTTTCTTCGCAATAGCTGAGTAATTTTGGATCGGGAGTGAGAATTTCAAAGATTCGTCTCTTACTTTTCCCCTATCCTGATCGTTAGGTAAGTAGAGGAGGTAGGTAGCCTGCCCGCAGAGGGACGGGCTATTTTTGCCGGTTTATCGTCCAGTGTTTCTATACCAAAGGACACACCAAATAGATTATGTTCCAAATCGAAAAGAGAAAGGGGGACATCATGGTTCTTTGTGGAGGGTATGATCCTGGTTTCGGCAACGGGAAAGGCGTCATTATCGGTCCAAGTGGTTCGAACGTTAACGTTGCTGTCGTGCCTTCCGTCGTGGGGGTCGGTGAGACCGATCTGGGTATGCTCAGCGTTGGTAACCTCGGCCGTCGCAGCCGGCGGAACGTTCCTGACAGAGTGAGTTTCGACGGCGTGACGTATTTGGTGGGCAAGGGTGTCAGCCGCTACGCCAGGCCAGTGCAGCGCATGGATTTTCTGCGTCTTACCGATGGGCCGGAATTGCGCGCGCTGTTCTACGACGTCACTTTTCGCCTACTGGGTGAGGGCGTGCACAAGATCGCCTTCATGGTCGGCCTGCCGGTTGAGATCATGGCTGACCGGGAGCACGCGAAGGGAGTTCTGAGGGCCATGCGGGGCTGGATGGTAGGTGAGCATAGCTTCGTTGTCAACGACGAGGAGGTCTCGCTGGAAGTGGCAGACGTGCGCGCTATGGCACAGCCGGCTGGCGCGTTTTTCGCCTGGGGACTGGATGATCGGGGAAAGTGGATACGTGACAGATCCGATCTCAGGGCGCCTGTGGCCATCTGCGACATTGGTTTCAATACGCTTGACCTTTTCGTCGTGGAGGGCGGGGAGGTAATCGGGCGCTTCACTGGCGGGGACACAGCCGGAATGCGCCGGGCTGCCGAGCAGCTCATCACCCGGGTCCAGGGACAATGTGGCGTGGAACTCTCTCTCCACGAGGCTGACGCTCTGGCACGTCAGAAACGGCCTCGGCTCTATACTGCCGATGGTGAGGCAGATTTACGTTCTCTGGTGAACCAGGCATTGGATTCTGCCGCTGCCGGTATTGTGACGTTCGTGGAGCGGCGATGGGGCAACGCCCGGCAGTTTGCTCACGTGCTGTTCACCGGAGGAGGAGCAGATATTCTGCACGATACCCTCGCGCGCCAGTATCCCCACGGCGTTGTGCTGCCAAATACTGTTACCGCCAACGCTGTTGGCTTGGCCAGGTACGCTGTGCGGGCATTTGGTCGCAAATAAAAAGCGAAAAGATGGGGACATGTGTCCCCATGTGTCCCCATGTGTCCCCATCTTTTGGAGATGTAATGGCGCGAAGAACAACGACAGCTCTTAAAACTCTCAAGATTCGTCTTTATCCTGGTCTAGACAACGACCTGATCGCGTGGGTCGAGCAGTTTGACGATCAGCCATACGGTGTCAAGTCTCAGTCGATCAAAAACACCCTGAGGCAGGGAATCAGGGAGAGCACCGATCAAGCGATGGAAACAGAATCTGTCTTGGACTTGAGTGAAATTCGCCGTGTGATAGAAGCCAGTGTTGCCTCTGCTATGTCACGCTTCGAGGGACAGTTAGCCGTAGCAGCTATCACAGGCAATCGAGAGGACGATGAGACGGAAGACCTGCTCGACGCCCTGGGTAGCGCGTTGATATTGGATGAGTGAATGGAGGTAACGATGACTCCACAACAGAAATTGCTTAGAGAATGGGGGGGCTACGTCTGGCAAGCTGCACATTCTGGTGCGCTGACCGGAAAGCCGTGCCAAATCAGAACTATCATTCCCATTGCCGGTCCTCGAGCAGGAGCGTTAGAAATTTTCACGGCCGGGTTGGACGCCGGCAAGCTGATGGCTAAACTCTCCCGTAACGATCACGCGATCCTCCGGCAATTCGTACCGTGGGCCTTCGCGGGTGACCCTATCTGTTACATGTCGGGCCGGGCGGTGAGGCTCGAAGCGGGTTGGTCGGATCACCTGGCGAAAACTATGATTCGGTTGTCCAGTCTGGGCCAGAGACAAGCTCGAACCGGACGGTGGATCGTTGGTAAAAACGAAAGAGGGCAAACCGTCACGACGGGGCTGAGCGATCAAACGGCCAACTGGCTTGTTTCTGGCCAGACGGGAAGTGGCAAGTCCGTGGCACTTCGCTCTGCCGTCTTGCAACTTTCCAGAGATCCGGCCAACAGGTTAGTTTTGATCGATGGTAAGTTTGGGGAATCACTTAACATCGTAAGCCGTTTGCGAGGAGTGGTCGGCCCAGTGGCTACGTCGATAGCCGACGTGCGAGCCGCGCTGGGATGGGCTTACGTGCAGATGCGCCATCGCTACGAGACCGGGCAACGGGATGGCCTCGTCGTGATAGTCTTTGACGAGTTCCAAGAACTGGCTCAACAAGACGACGTAATTGCCAACCTGATGCGAAAGTTGACTGCACAAGGCCGCGCTGCCGGCGTACATCTATTACTGAGCACGCAGCACCCAGCGATTGACTCTTTCGGCAGCTCCACAACCCGCCGCAATCTAACCGGAAAATTGGCTCTCAAGGTGGCCGATCCAGATGCTTCTCGTGTTGCGGTTGGAGGAGCGACGCCAAGAGCTGACCATCTGCTGGGGACAGGTGATTGTTACGCCGTGGGACCCAGGGCAGTACACCGAGTGCAGACTGCCTACGTGGACGGTCGTGACGTCGAGAAAGCTGAGAAAGGCGAGTGGGAGATCGAGACCTGGAATACGTTTGAGCCGCTGGACGTTGGTCAGGAATTGCCGGAACAGTCTAGCTGTGGTTGGAGGTATAGTGGCCCAGAGCTGGCCGTCTCTGTGGTCTCGGCCAGTAGGAACGAAGAAGGTCGACCACTTTTAGTACGACGCCTCCAGCAGGCGGGCCTGGGCAAACCGGGTAGCACGAGAGCTGCCCGGTTATTAAAGCTTGGTCGTGCAACGTGGAAATGGTTGGTCGAGAACGGCCGGCCGGAACTGAATGGCTATGAATGTTTAGTCGAGAACGGCCGGCCGGAACTGAATGGCGATGACTAGACCTGCCTGCCTGCCCACCAATGCACTCTCACACCTCAAAAAGACCGAAAATTGGTGAAAAAGTCAGAGTGAGAGAGTATACCCGGGCAGACAGGCAGCAGAAAGGACAGAGCATGAGTAGAAAAATCAAGCGACGGTTAGAATCTCTAGCCCTTACCCTTTTTCTGGGTGCAGTACTTCTGGCAATCGCCGCCGGAGCGGGGTGGGGCATTTGGGAATTGATGTGCCTCGTTCCCCCGACTTGGGCGCGCCTGTGGGCTATCGTCGCGACTATCCTCATCCCGGTGGTCGGTGTGACCTGCTGGCGGGCAGGTAACATCGAAAACAAGGGGCGGCTGGCGGGCATCGACGATGGCTTGGATCGTGTGACACGAGCCGCCACGATGGCTGTGGATATGCGTCAAGCCCAGGTACGTGTCACACGCCAGGTACGGCAGCAGCAGCCTGAGTCGTCGGTAATATTGCCTCAACCTCGCTGGCCCGAACTACCTGTCGGAAACCCAGGAGAAATTGTAGAACTGTAGCTGGTGCATTGACTTGTGTCCCCTGTCCCCAGGGGACAGAGGTCAGTGAAGTAGCGAGAAAGGATGAGCGATGAATACGCAAGCCCTGTGGCAAGTAGCGAAACTGATAGTGATTGTTCTTGGTGCTTGGATGTGGTACGGCAAGACGTGTGGTTCGCTCGCGTTCCCGCTCGCATCCGGGTTGAAAGTAGAGAAGGCATTTTTGATTTGTGGACCGGTGATTATTGGTCTCAGGCCGATCCGTCGGAATCGAGTTTGTTATCAATTGGCTATAGTATAA
>Ga0180432_10009039_pt1 | contig 12245 bp, 8 predicted proteins | sample SS_ome_10_FD_132414 | JGI IMG/M metagenome (GOLD analysis project Ga0180432, IMG submission 132414) | Hypersaline lake sediment archaeal communities from the Salton Sea, California, USA - SS_1_MS_2 metaG | ecosystem: Environmental > Aquatic > Non-marine Saline and Alkaline > Hypersaline >...
CACTGTCCCAAGTGCGGCAGCCAGATAGAGCTCGGAGTCACTAGCAACGCGCGCCTCAGAGGCGGCATCTAGCCCGCTGAAGTTGAGATAGTTCGCCGGCCCGTCGCAAGACGGGTCTAGTATTTCAGTGGATGCCCCGAGAGGAACCCGGCCACCCCGGCGGAAAGACCCGGTACAAGGGAGTTGCCGTCGGCGTCATAGACGTCTATGAGCGTCCCCGGGAGTTCTGATAGCTCTCTCGAAGTCTCAGTATTGACGTATAGTGTCATGCCTCCCAGCTTGCTCTTGACGTAGTCCGTCGCAGCCGCATAGGTGGGAAGCACTTCATCCGTGTCAGGCACGCCGTGAAGCACGTACGTTTCACCGTCATCCCCAATCACAGTGCTGGGGCTCAAAACCTCAGTGACGGTTATCTTCCTGGTCTCCATGAATCCTCCTGTCAATCCGGCCTTCTCATTGTATCGCCGTTAGCCTGTTGACGTAAACGCTGACACTGCAGGAGCCTTGAGATGAATCGGGTGTAGTAATGACATAACGCTGCGCGGCAGAGTAGGGGAGTTGGACTCACAATTCAAGACGCCTGTTCACCTTCATGTTGGTATTCAAAGCAACGGGGATTACCACGTCGCAACAACGACTAGACGCGTCCGGCAAAGCACTGCGAACGGGGCCAGGTGCGTCAATCTCAGCGCCAAGTCTGTGAATAAGCGAACCGGTAAGCCACCTGTCGTCTATCGAAAACTCGGGATTCGCATGCGCGTTGACTGGGTCTCCCCCGGCAAAATGTTCCGCCTGCCGTGCCCGGTGGAGGCAACCTCCGTGCCAATCGCTCCAAATGGAGATGGCGGTGTGCAAAGCGAGTGGCCACCGGCAGGGACTCTCATGATCGCAGTGGGTGACGATGGCCGGCGACAATCCGGTAGCGGGCAGCGTGTCCCGGGCAATGCGCGCAGGAGGAAGCGCGCATCGCATGCCGTAGTAGTCTTCGTCCTACATTGCGGTCCTCGCTGGAGCCTCATGAAAATGGCGCGAGGCTGCAGAGCGAGCGATTGCCGGGAGACTTGACAGGCCGCGGTGCCTGCTGGCGGATACAACCGGCGGGCAGGACTGCACGGTTTCCGTCACCGCGAGCGACCGCGCGATCTGCGGCGCCCTGGCGGAGTCATACGTAACCCCCTCGAAAATGCGCGAAATTGGCCCCAAAACGCCCTGACGCGACCGTCTGGTCATGTCGCGTGCGTTTTCGCATGCAGTTTCTGTACGGACTATCGGGGTGAAACCACGTTGGTGTCTTCCTTTGTCCGGCGCGGCATGTTTGGGGGCTGCACTGGTTTGAAGTGGCGCCATCTCGGGAAGAGGAAAAAGACGATGCGGAAAACCAACTCTCGGCAGCGATCAACGTGCGTGCCGATTGATAGTCCGGTCGATATGGGAAAACAGAGGCAATGAGGGCAGCCGCCGAAATGAAACTGTGAGTTGGCAGTCTCACGGAAGAGCTGTTGTTGCACGGAGCAAACAGGCGAGGCGTATTGATGGAGTCCGCGCGCGGAACGATGATGGCGAAGGGGTGCGCGGCGGACGTGAACATGGTGACCGTGCCGGGACAAATGCGTGCTGAGTCCGATTGACGCGGTATGGGTGACAGGACTGGCCGTAGTGCATCTTGGACGGACTCTTGACAACTGAGTATAATCACTGTTATACTCAGTTACACAATGAAGTTATCGCTTCACTCCAATGCATCGCTCCCCCACTTGGACGATTTCCTGCTGGCACTGCAGGCCAACGACTACTCTCCCAAGACTACCTACAACTATGAACGCGACCTCAGAGTCTTTGCCAACTTTCTTGCCGAGAGCAACATCCGTTTCCCTACTCTGTCCAAAAAGGACGTCATGTACTACAAGGCCTACCTCGGCTCGCGCGACCGCGCAACCCCGTCTGGGCAGCACGCGGGCTTTACCGACCTCGACTCGCGGTCAGTGAACCGCATGCTCTCCGCACTGCGCTCATTTCTGAAGTACCTGATTGACAGCGACCTACCGTGCCCGTTGCCACCGGACGCGGTCCAACTCAGCAAGACCACACGCAAGCACCCACAGGTAGCTGAGCTTGAGGCACTGACCATGCTCGTGGAAGCTCCCACCTACCTTGAGTCAGATGAGCGCGTCAAACTGCGCAACCGCGCAATGCTCGAGGTGCTCTTCTCAACAGGCATGCGCATATCGGAATTGTGTAACCTTCTGCGAAACCAGATAGATGGCTCAGGACGCATATTCATCACGGGCAAAGGTCGCAAGCAAAGATTCGTGTATCTCACGGAACGTGCCACTCACCATCTGAATCGCTACCTTGCGACTAGAACCGACAATGCGCCCGCGTTGTTTGTCCCGTTCGCGGGCCGGAACGTGCGCGAGCCCCGTCGCAAGATATCAACGAACTACGTACAGGAGCGGATCAAGCGCTACCGGGAGAAGCTCCAGATCAATGTGCCCACCTCAGCGCATTCGCTCAGACACGGCTTCGCGACCTACCTGGCGGAGGAAGGCGCGAATCCGGCAGCGCTACAGATACTGTTGGGCCACGAATCACTGGACACTACCACGAGGTACGTGCACGCCTCAGACCGGTACGCGGAAGAGACGCAGAAGAGATACCATCCACGGTCTCGCGTGGAACGAGAGTAGCTGTGGCGAGGAAGAGTGGGCCCGGCAGGATTCGAACCTACGACCGACCGGTTATGAGCCGGCTGCTCTGCCGCTGAGCTACGGGCCCCGGACCGAGGGGCGAACACAAGACCGGCTGCGCCGGACCAACTATGATACACCTGCTACGAACGTAGGTGCAACAATGGCACACGTCACGGCGCACAGTCTTATGTCGCCTGCCTGTCAGGCCGTCGATACGCCACCAACAGCGCCCATACCGCGTGTGCCAGCAACGCTCATCTCGCGAAAACGGTGCTGGACGAACCGATGAATGACATCCGCCTATCCTGCTCCCAAGAGGAGCTTGCGCAACTCATGGATGGCGTAGTACGCCCCTAGTTGCCGTGCGCGGTGTGAACGCGACCCGTACTTCTCGGTCCGCTCGAGCCCTTTGTCTGGCCATATGACACTGACTGTGATTTCATGCATTTCGTGCTCACCCGCGTCGATGGCCCGCCCTGTGGTCGCGACCCCGATTTCCGCCCCGAACAACCGAATGGCTTCTCGCGCCAATTCTCGCGAATCGGACGACGAAAGCCCGTGGTGTACCTTAGCGCCGGCAAGAATCGTCCCGGGCTCGGCAACAGCGGACAACATCGACGACAGCTGGCCGCCCGTGACTGTCTCGAACAGCGCGACCCGGGCATTCATTGAGCGGAGGAGGTCGGCAACCACGCCTTCCTGCGTGTCACGGTCTGCTCCCCAGATGAACTGTCCGAGCAGTCTGCGTACCTCTATCTCGATTGGGGCAATTGCCGCTTCGGCCTCTCGCCTTGTCGGCGCCTTCGCGGTTATCCTCACATGGATGCCGTCCTGCTTCGCATACACCGCGACGGTCGGGTTGGCCTCGGGCGTCAGGTTCTTAAGTAGATTGTCCACCAGGGATTCCGATATGGCGAAAAGCTTCAGCGTTCTTGAGAAGATGCTGCTTTCGTCCACACGCAGTGCGGGCTCGACTTCGGTCTCCCACATGTTGTGCAACTCTCCCGGCGGTCCAGGCATGGCGATGATTATTTGGCCATCCTTCTCGACCCACCAGCCTGGTGCAGTGCCACGCGAGTTGTGAACAGCTCGCGCGGAAGGAATCAGGCTTGCCTGCTTGAGGTTGTTTTCCGTCATTGCGAGTCCCCGCAATGCGAAGAACTCACGAAGATGCCGGGCAAGCTCCTCATCCACCACCGGCGTCTCGCCGAACATCTGGGCGATGGACTCTCGAGTTACGTCGTCGTCGGTTGGTCCGAGCCCACCAGTGGTCAGCACAAGGTCGGAGCGGCTCACGGCCCGCTTCAGGCAGTCAACCACCCGCGGTTGGTTGTCCCCGACAGCGGTACTGAAATAGAGATCGATTCCGAGTGCGCTGAGGCGCTGTGCAAGATACTGCGTGTTGGTATCGGCGATGTCGCCGAGCAAGAGTTCACTGCCAATACAGAGAATCTCGGCGCGCATATCTATCCTCCTGCACATCGCCTGGCATCACGCAGTCGCCGCACACCAGGAGAAGGCCGTTGGAGAGCGGAGCGTGTGCCGGCAGGTCTATCCCAGCAGAATAGCAGAACCCGACTATCCGACGGTAGAAAGCGAACGCAGATCGTCAGGCGAAATGGTTCGAGCGTCACCCTGGCTACAGAATCGGATAATCTCAGCGAAGTTCTGAATCTTCGTCAGGTTCGTCGTTTCCATGATGCCATCGTACGTGACATTGATCCACGGCTTGCCGTACATTGCACTGAACTTCTCCGACATCGCAGCCACGATGCCCCCGGGCATGCAGCCGTGGGGCATCACGGACACCACGCCGGCGAAATGCGGACTGTCCATCCATTCTACGCCACTGCCGATGCTCAATACCGCTTCACTTCCGCACTTGGAAGAGAGGAATTGGCGCGAATAGTGAAGCAGGTGTTTCGTTGGCGGATCGGACTCCACAAGGCCGTCACACTGTGCTTCCATGCTTCTCTCTAATCGCTCCTGCACCTTCTCCAGCACCGAATTCATCACGAGGCGTCGGAGGCTTCGGTCACGGATCGCATCTTCGACGTTGCGCCGGGCAACATACTTCATCCACTCAGCCATCGGTGACACGATTACTTCCAGGCCGGCATCCTCACATCGCCTCACGAGATTCTGGTTCGAGAAATCGTTCGACCGCAAGAATATCTCGCCGTTGATGCCAATCAGGGGTCGTCTGGGCAGCGATGGGTCTATGATGCTTCTGAAGGCCTCGCTGGCATCTCGCATGATGTCTTTCAGGGGAGCCTTACGCTCAAGTCGCTCACATACCTGCGAGGTGTACTTCCGCATAAGGGCGTCCGCCATACCAGGCTCGACTTCGTACGGTCGAGACCTCCAGACAAGCTTCTGCAACAGGTCGATGGCGACTGCTGCCTGCCACGTGTACTGGATGAATCTTATGACGTTCATGCGCGACCCGAGTTGCATGTCCCTGTAGCCATTGTTGGACACGCTCGTATACATAGGCATATCTATGCCCAGGTCACGGAACGTCCGAAGCTGCTCACCGGCATAGTGGCCCAGGCGACACGGCCCATAGGCTCCTGCCATAAACGCGGCAAGGGGCTTGTCCCCGTCCTTATGCTCCTCGTAGTACTGCAAGAAGCCACCCAGCGTTACTCTGTATGGCAGGCATTCAACACCGGACGTAACTTTGTCTGCGTAGTGAAGCACACGGGAATCGGGTTCAGGCGTCACCACTGCATCCAGACCGTAGCCCCGCATCGCCGAGGCGATAATCTCGGCATGAGGAGACATGTACGGCAGAACCAGTCGTTGATCAGCGCGGTCAATGACGCCAACGCCACGGAAGACATCCGCCGGATTGACCAGTGCAGACTGGCCGGAACGCGCATGACCCACAATCGTGTCCACAAATGCCTCGAGCCTGGTCACGATACCGGCCTCGGCGGCGTGCTCGTCTATCTCCAGCTGGCCAAAGGGTTTGCCACCCATGATGTCGGAAGCCATTCTCAACATGAACGAGTTCGGTCCGCAACCGAAGTTAGTGATTGCGAGACCGTACAGTTGGGGGTCTTCAGTGACAAGTCTCGAGCCGGCGATGTACTTGCTCTCGTAGAACCAATAGGGCCGGTCCGAGTATTCCTTGGGATTCACGCGATCAAGCGGTAGGTAGTCGAGAGGAATGGGGACAACGCCAAGTTGCGCCAGCTTCTCGGCGATACCAAGGTTGGCACCCGAATCCTGCGACATGTACGACCGTGCGAATAGGACAACTCCCAACTTGCCCTCTTCGTGCAGGGTTGCCAGCAGTTCTTTGCCCCTCTCTGCTTCCTGCGCCCGGAAGGAAACGAGGGCGTCAAGACCCTTGCGTGCGGCCGTGCGCCCCTGATCGGAGGTGAAGCCCATCGATACTGCGACATTGGCAAGCTCAGAGATGACGTCGTCATCTCCCTGGCTGAAGTCGATGGAGGGGATACGAAGTCTGTCTCCGAGTTCAACAGTCTGTCGGATTATGTAAGGCGATGCCTGAACCAGCGGGCACGCGTACTTCTGGTTCTCCATGCCTTCCATCTCGCCCAGCCGAATCGCCGACGGGTAGAGTACGTAATCACAGTCGGACACTTTCGCGGCGTGTCCGTGAAGGATCTTCACGGGGAAGCAACTGTCCGTATACGCCAGCTCGATGGACCTGGCGATAATGTCGCCAGTTGAGCGGCTCGTTACGACGGGTCTTGCACCAAGCGCGTTCAGGAAGCCGATCAGAAGCGGCGCAAAATCGTACACGAGAAGAGCGCGGGGCACGCCTACCCTGGGACCGGTTCCTCCACCGCCCTCGGCACCGGCGAAAAGGAGATCTTCTCGTTCATCGAACGCCGTCCGCTTGCGAGCGTGGCCCGCGTCAGCATCGTACTTATCACATCGGCTACCGTAGAACGTGGGGCGCTCCCCCGGCACCTGCATCTTGGTGATGGTGCAATTGTTGTCACAACCCTTGCAGGTGAAGGTCGATAGCGCGACCTCAGAGTCGATAACTGTCTGGAAGCCCTTGAAGCGCGAACTGGCGCCAGCCATCTCCTCTCTGGCAAGAAGGGCCGCCCCAATCGCCCCTGTGATTTCCTTGTGCTCGGGAACAATCAATTGGCGCCCAGGCAGTTCCCTCTTGAAGGCAGACACCACCGCCTGGTTGTAGAACACGGCACCTGTGAGAATGACTTTGTCCCCGAGTCTGCGGTTTTCTACGACCTTGGACAGGTAGTTCTTAGCGATGCCGATGGAGAGACTCGCGGTAATCACCTCGAGAGAAATGCCTTCCTGTTGCGCCCGCGATACGGCCTGCGCCATGAAGGACGCACAGCGTGTGCCGAGATCAATCGTATGAGGCGCCTCAAACGCCAACTGGGCGAACTGGCCGTTCGTAACACGAACGCCCAGCATCTCAGCAAGCTCGTCGATGAAACTGCCGGTACCGGCGGCGCAGGCCTTGTTCATCTGGTAGTCGATGACAATGCCATTGCGCTTGATGACCAGCTTCGAGTCCTGTCCCCCAATCTCAATAATGTCCGCTTCCGGGTCCAGGTCTGCGGCCGCCCTGGTCTGCGCGGTAATCTCATTCTTGATAAGGTCGGCACCCACCAGGCTACCGACCAGGTAGCGGCCCGAGCCCGTGATGCCGACGCCGGCAATCTGTACCTTGTCTGCGCCCTTTTCGATAAGCCTGCCGAACAGCTCTTTCACAGCCCGTACAGGCCGACCCGCCGTCATGAGGTAGTGCTTCGTCAGCACCCTGCCCTTGTCATCAATAATCGCGGCCTTGGTGCTTGTCGACCCTATGTCGATACCGAGGTAGCCGACTGCAGGCTCGGTCACAACAGGTTGCGACACGACCGAACTGCTCACAACGGGCTCAAGGGGCGGCATCAGGTAGTACTCGCTTATCGCATCGGGTGCGTCAATCACGATGCTGTGGGAACGCTTCCCAATGGTGAGAAGTGCGGTCCCAAGGGCCTGAGAATACAGGTAGTCCTCCGGGACGGTGACCCTGGCTTCGGTTCCATTCCTGACAGAGATAACTTCCTCAAGTGCTTTGACGATGGCCGAGTTCGCCGCAACACCACCAACAACATAGATGGGTGTGACGAATGGCCCTTTCTTGAATGATCCGATCATCCGCGCAACGCTCTCGCACAGTGCGTAGAGCATGGGGGCCACTTGCACGCCCTTCTGCTGCAAGTGAATCAAGTCTGACTTGGCGAATACGCTGCACCGCGCAGCAATGCGCGGCGCCTGCCCGTCACACTCGAGCGCCAGTCGCGAGAAGTCGTCCATGCTGATGCCAAGACGATATGCTTGCTGCTCGAGGAAACGACCCGTGCCGGCCGCGCAAAGAGGGTTTGATTCGACCTTCCACGGCTTCGAAAGCCCATCCTCCAGTTCGATGATGAGGGAGGACTGCCCGCCTATCTGTATGACGGTGCGCGCGTCAGGGTGGGATTGAAGAACGCCGGAAGCGATTGCCAGCGAGTTGCTATAGCTGATCCAGCCAAGCTCTGGTGGAATGGCAGAACTACCGGTGCCGGATACGCCGGCAGCAGCAATCTCCTCAGCCGGGAACTCCTCGAGGAGGCGAGAGACAAGTTCACTCACCGCGGCCCTCGGGCCGCTGCTGACCTTCTCTACGTCCTTGTGGAGGAGGTGACCGTGCTCATCAACAAGACAGAGCTTGACGCTTACGGAACCAACGTCAATGCCTAAATACTGTGTCATGTGTCCGAACGAGGATTGTAGCACAACGTCGGAGGCTTTTCTTCAGGAGGCGACGTCTTTGAATCGATTTGCCGGATGGACGGCCCGTCTTTGCCGACCACCCGGCGAACTACTACTTACTCGGGAAGAGTGGCGACGCGATAAGGCCCCTGGCAAGGCGGTCCATCTGTGTATCTCAGCGTCATCTCGGTGAGGTCCAGGATTATTGACGAGAGCGTCATCCACTGGTCGATTTTCGGGTACTTCTCGTCCGGATGTCTGCAGATAGAATCCGGGTAGCTGAAGTGGTCCGTCAGCGCCTCACGGATTGTCTCGACGTTGAGACGTCCGCGCCTCGCCTCGAGTGAACGGCGCAGTCGCTGGCTCCGGAATATGGTATCCGCCAGAGTGCTCTTTCCCGTATCTCTGACCTTCAGCATCGGCGACTCAAAGTGATTCGCGTGTGTGTGAATCCCCTCTGTCGGATAGATGAACAGCAGGTCGTTCGGCAGATTCTCGACGTCAATAATCTCCCCATCCCGATGGCCGATAACCATATTCATACTATTGGGCCCGACGAAAGTCATCAGCATCTTCAGGGCCGTCGACATCCGGTCAGAGTTCAGTATTCCACGGAGCTTGATGAGAAACGGCATCCCGGGCTTGAATCCGTCAAGCTCAGACCGTATGTAGTTGATGCATACACCCAGTCCTGCGGAATTGAGGCCTCTGTGGCCGATTGTCCCGGCTTCAGCGTGCATGACGATATGCGGCTTGTTATCTTGTGCGATACGAAGGACCACGGACGTTTGCAGTGCCTCGGCTCGCCAGTCCCAGTTCTGTCCGATAATCACGTGCTTCTGCTCTGTCACCTCAGGCATGAGGCCAAAAGACGTGCACCCTCCCGGACTTGAGTCCTTCAAAGCATTAGGCAAGCACGCGAATGTGAGCTCGGTTCGCGCGTTCAAAGCAGCAATCTCACGAAACTCAAGGCCGGCTCCCTCAGCAACTCCTTCCATCTCGTCAACGAGGTCAGGGTCAAGTTGCCGAACGAAAGGGACGAAAGCTTCTACATCGGAGAGTATCTTCTCTCTATCAACACCGCCCATGTGCTGCCAGAGGTCCATGTAGAAGCGAAGATTGTCGTGCACCAGAGAGCGCACGCCCTCTCCATGTTGTCGGCCAATCTCCCTGGGGCTTCCCGTCAGCGTCAATACCGGTACGGTCATAGTGTCCTCCCATGCTGGCGATACGCCGGGGCCTCCACCTCTACTTAACCCACGACCCGGGCTCCGGCCGATTGCAGACCATTGTACAATCAGGCGGTTGCTCCCGCCAGCGAGTGCGATCGGCCATTGTTGAACGTAGATGCTTCCTGCTACAATGATTGTCCGTCGTAGCGTTCGGATATCTCACTTCCCGTTCGTTGAACGACTTCGTCCCATATCGACGATGCAGCCAGCAGAAAAGCGCGCCACGCGTATGAAGGTCTCGAGCCGGATAGGTCGCCTGTCCGCTGACTCCGCGTTCGTCGTTCTTGCCAGAGCCCAGGCGCTGGAAGTCCAGGGTATCGATGTAGTCCATCTCGAGATTGGGGAGCCATGCTTTGGCACCCCGGAGAACGTCAAGGAAGCTGGCCGCCAGGCGATTGCTGACGGCCTCACTCGGTACTGCAACTCACAGGGTATCGTCCCACTGCGTGAGGAAATCGCAGAGGAACTCAAACGAACGCGCGGTATCCAGGTAGATCCTTCGCGGATTATCGTCGGCTCCGGTGCCAAGCCGCTCATCTTCTACTCTCTCGTTGCTTTGCTGGATGAAGGTGACGAGGCCATCTATCCCGCGCCTTTGTTCCCTGTGTTCCAGTCGGCGATAGGATTTGCCGGAGCGACTGCAGTCCCGGTCCCCCTTAGGGAGTCACTCGATTTCCGCTTTGACCTTGAGGAACTCCGCGCTCGAATTTCCCCACGGACACGTGTCATTGTCCTCAACAGCCCGCACAACCCTACGGGCGGCGTGCTGACAGCGGACGACGTCGCAGGAGTCGCTGACCTTGCCAACGAGTTCGATCTGGCCGTGCTCTCCGACGAGGTGTACGACCACATGTTCTATGGTGAGGCTCCTGCCAGTATCATGCCGTACGATGGAATGGATGAGCGGGGACTCCTGGTCACCGGCTTCTCGAAGACCTACGCAATGACAGGGTGGCGCCTCGGCTACAGTGTTGTTCCTGAGTGGCTGGTGGAACCCGTTGTGCGGCTCATCAATAGCAGTACATCCTGTACGCCGCAGTTCGTTCAGGTTGCAGGACTGGAGGCCCTCTCCGGTCCACAGGCAGACAGCCAGGAGATGATGAGGATACTGAAAGACCGGCGCGATCAGATGGTCGACGGACTTAACCGTATCAACGGCATCACCTGCAGAGTCCCGCAGGGCGCATTCTACGCATTCCCGAACATCACCGCGCTTGGCATGACATCGGCCCAGCTTGCCGGAGTCCTTCTCGAAGAAGCTGGCGTCGCTACACTGCCGGGAACTGCTTTTGGACCTGAAGGCGAAGGCTACCTGAGACTGTGTTTCTCAACTACCGAAGAGAACATTCGGAAGGCTCTTGAGCGGATAGCGGATGTGTCCGCCCGCCTTCTCCTCAGCTAAGCGGCGCCGCTGTGAGGGTCTGCGCCCTATCCCCACACAACCACACTGCGCTATTCCGGTGTGAGGTTGCGGAACGCGGCCTGAACAAGCTCAGGCAGACCCGGGTGGATGTGAATGCTGCCCTCAATCTGCGCAATGTGGCCCCCTGATGCCATCGCATTGATGACCTCCTGAACAAGCGTGGGGGCATGGGGCCCGATCACGTGAAACCCTAGAATCTCATGCGTATCGTGGTCCACCACAGCCTTGGCGAATCCGTCCGTCTCCATCATCGCCTCGCCTGTGGCCGTGTCCATATACCGGGCGCGTCCTATGAGCAACCTATGGCCCTTGCGTGCCTCATCGGCCGTCATTCCAACCGAGGCTATCTGCGGATATGAGTAGACAGCGTGAGGCGCGGCGCGGTAGTCCATTGGTGTCGCGTCACCAGCGAACGCGTGGCGGGCAGCCACCGTTGCTTCAAGGTTGGCTATGTGCCGGAACATGTGCCTTCCGTTCGCGTCTCCGACCGCGTACACCCCATCGATGTTCGTCAGCATATGCGAGTCAACCGGGATGAAGCCCCGTTGGTCAACCTCGATGCCCGCCTTCTCCACTTGAAGCAGGTCAGCATTGGAGCGCCTCCCGGCAGACACCATGACCGTATTCACGGAGACCGCGAAGTGAGCTCCCGATTTCTTCTCCCGCACGTTGATGCGCACATCACGGGGCCCACGGACCATGCTTTCGATCTCGATATCGGTCATCACCTGCATGCGCTTTCGCAGGGAGTGCATCAATAGTGCGGCAATCTCCGGCTCCTCGCCGGGAACAAGGCGGTCGGCAGCCTCAATGAGCGTGACCGATGTGCCCATGGCGGAGAAGAAGTGCGCATACTCAACACCGATGTATCCGCCGCCAACGATGGCCATACTCTTTGGCCTCGCCGTCAATTGCAGCAGACTCTCGGTAGTCAGGTAGTCGATGGAATCGATTCCTTGAATGGCTGGGACGATGGGTCGTGAGCCAGTCGCGATGAAGATGCGGTTGCCCCGCACGCGCTCCCCATTCACCTCGAGTTCATGATCGCCAACGAATGTCGCGGCCCCTTCGATGAAGTCGAGGCCGCGCAGTTCGACCAGTGAATCAGCCATCTGGTGCTGGGCCTCTTCCACGCTGCGCCAC
>Ga0180432_10009040_pt1 | contig 12244 bp, 13 predicted proteins | sample SS_ome_10_FD_132414 | JGI IMG/M metagenome (GOLD analysis project Ga0180432, IMG submission 132414) | Hypersaline lake sediment archaeal communities from the Salton Sea, California, USA - SS_1_MS_2 metaG | ecosystem: Environmental > Aquatic > Non-marine Saline and Alkaline > Hypersaline >...
CATGATCGTTACGGCTGATGATGTTTTAGAGTTTCTGGTCAAAGACGATCTAACACCGCTGATCGACGCGCGGGCCTTCGCGCATGTGGGGGTGCTCGCATGAGTAGCACAGATCTAAGGCGCAACGCTGAAGGGCGCCCCGTTAGCGCTCCTACCTTCGAGGATACGGGCGGCGTGCACCCGCAGTGGTGCGGGCACCTTTACACCGCGGTAGCTGGGCAAACAAACATCTTCGATGAAGAAGTTACCACCGAAAAGCAGATCCGCGGCGGGTGGTATGAGTTGCTAGATGAAAACGCGGTGGTTAATGACTACATCGAGTTTTCGGTAGTAGACAAGGATGATGTGCTAGGGCTCTTCGCTGCCTACGGCTTGACGGTTGGGCAAGACGTTTTAGAGCTGAAGAAATACGTTGCCAAGGAATACGTGAATCCGGCGCAGCGTGAGCGGCAGATCTTCGTTGCAAAGTCTACCTTCAAGATCACCGCGGGGCTCTACTTGCGATCGGCCTACGAATCGACCGGAAGCCAAAACGTAGTTTTCAAGGTGGTGATGCTTGCCTACGAATAGCGAAAAGATGGTAGTAGTAAACGGCAAAGAAGAGAAGCCGATCAGAAAAAAGAAGCTTCCGCTTCATGTTGATTGGCAGAAGCTCGCAGCAGATAAGACGGCGGCGCGTGAAGCTGAAGAAGCAAAGGCACGCGAGCAAGAGAAAGGGGCAAAGGCAGATCAATGAACCTTCGCGCATTGTGGGCTAGTCGCTGGTTTCGGATCGTGGCGCTCTCTGCGCTGGCGATCACTCTTGCGATCCTTGCCTACGATGCAGTGCTGATAGCCGCCCACAAGCCAACGATCAGCGGCGTTGTGTGGAGCTTTTCTCTGCGCTCGCTCTCGGTGCCCTACTTCTTCGGCGGGCTCTGCGGGCATTGGTTTCTACCGATGCCGCAGCCGCGCTTCTTGGCGCGCTACGGCGCCTTCTTCTTTTTCGGCTTGCTCGCTGTGCTCGTTACGTTAGATGCTCTCGTGCGGTGGGATTTTCCGCGGTGGGTGCCGGGCGTTGCTTGCGCTGGCAGCTTCCCGATCGGCGCTCTGCTTTGGGGCTTGGAAAGAAAGCGGAGTAAGGCAGAGATGAAATGAACGCAACAGAGCGCGTAAAAACTGATGGGCAGTTGCCCGTAGGCGCGGCGGCTGTAGACAGCAGCCGGGCGAAGCTAACGGGGCTTACCAACTTGCGCCTATACGTAGAGCGCGCTTCTGATAACTTCCAACTTGATTGGAGCGATCAGACCTTCAAAGACCCGAGCACGATCACAACGCGGCTGCTAACCATTTACGAGCCCGATGCTACCTACAACCCCGGATGGTATGCGATCGATACCGCGGAGCACGCAGACGGTTTTTTTGACTTCAGCCAAATCGTAAACAAGGCAGCTAACGATACCTACCGCTTCCACTTGATCCAAGAAGGCACCCCGCAGAGCGCGGCTAACGCACCTTGGATCGGGGAAGTGATCGAAGGCGATTGGCTGGATCTGATCGATCAAGCGATCAGCGAAAATGCAACCCCCGCGGAAGTGAAAGCCGAGCTTGTAGCGCTTGGGCTCGATCACCTTGTTAGTGTCAACCCCGGCATTGTGCCCCCGGCTGCTAACACTTACATCCGGCAGATTCTCGATCGGCTCGATGAAAAGCCGGGCTACGCTGTGCTGCAAAACTACAGCTACAGCCCAAGCGAAGACAAGATCCGCGGCAGCGTTTGGGTAGAAAACAGAAACATCGTGTTGATCGATGCGGGGGCTACGGTGCTCGTGCAATGGATCGATGCTGAAACTGATTCTGTGCTCTGGTCTGTTGCTGATCCTAACGTGGTGCCAGATGCGCGCGGCTTCTTCTACATCGAGAAAGACGCGCCCGGTTTGGCGCAGAGCAAAGCCTACTACGCGCTTGCTACCGTCACGCTCTCGGATGCTACGGTGCTGAAGGGCGGAAAGGGAAGTTTTACTTTCTGATGCTGAATCTGATCGCTACAGATTCGCGGGAATCTCAACCGCTGCTTTTGCGGGGGCGCTTTCGGCGCACGCTGAATCTCTACCCCACGGGCGGCGTAGAGCGGCAGCCGATCTTCATCGAGATCCCGGCGCTCTTTCCCGATGCGTGCGTAAAGCTGCACATCGGCCCGGATGGCTCCGCGCAGCTATTCATACAGGGCGACGGGCAAGCCGATCTGCCTATCCCCTTGAACGCGAGCAGCGAGCTAGCGCAGCAGATTATGGCTGCTGTAGACCTTCAGATCGCCCCTGATGGGCAAGCAACCGTGCGGGTAGATAATGCCATGATAGAAGCTATCGCGGCGCATGCGCCGGCTGAAGCGCTCCTAGACCTATTGCCGGATGGAAGTGCACAACTTGGATTAGTTGGGCAAGCAAGTGTTATGATAGACCTGCAACCGGAAGCGCAGAGCGATCTTGACCTACAAAGCGACGGCAGCGCGGAGATCGAGATCGAAGACTGTAGCGATTAGGACAAAAGCAAATGAGCGTAGAGCACAACATTTTGGCAGAAGAGCTAGCACGGCAAGGCTTCCGGGTGCTGCATGCTGGCGATGATTACGATTACACTTTCACGGTTACGCGCGGCGGCGCGGCGCTGGATCTGTCTAGCGCGAAGATGTGGCTAACCGTGAAGGGCAGCCGCGTTGAATCAGATAGCGAAGCGATGTTGCAGCTAACCGAGGCAGACGGGATCACGATCTCGAATCCATCGGGCGGCGTCTTCGTTGTCAACTTCAGGGGCGAAGGGGCGAAGAGCACCGCAGACCTTGCGGGTAAGCACCCCTATGATATACAGGCGCGGCTTAGTGGCGCAGCGCCTAACTTGATCACGCTGGCGCGGGGCATTATCGAATTTCTGCCCAACATAACGCGATCGACAAATTAGCAGGAGAGCAGCCAATGCAATTCGATAACAGCATTTACCCGCAGCCTACCTTCAGCATGCACCGGCGCGGGGTAGTAGCAAACGATCCAGCTATCAGCGCAGCCAACCTTGCGGCGCTGATGGCAGGCACCGGCGTAACAGGCGCGCAGCCCGATCACGGCATGCGGCGATCGGCAAACGCGAAGGGCTACAACTCGCTGCATGGTTACGTTTCACTTACCGCTGGCACGGTTACCATTCAGCCGTTGCTTGCTACGCAGTGGCGCGATCCGGTTACCAAGGCGAAGACCTACAAGTTTAGCGTGCTTGGCTCCGCGATCGCTGGGCTCGCTGATGGCGATAGCTTCGAGATCCAAAACGTGCACGGTGGCAAAGTCTTCTGCCACGTAGCCGGCTTGACGGGCGCGGTTGATATCTTCTTGGCTGGCGGCGAGCGGGCGCCGGAAGGATCGATCTGATGGCTTCACCACGCTACGCAACGGCTGCTGAAGTGCAAGCCCGCGGCGGCGTGGGCTCACCGGCAGAGATCGAAGCCCGCTTGCTGATGTGGGAAGCGATCATAGATAAGATCACGCACAACACCTTCAGCGTGCTTGATCCAGGCGAGCTAACCTTTGATGGTAACAACTCGCGGATCCTTCACTTCAGCTTGCCGCTGATCGAGGTTAGCGCGCTGAAGATCAACGATAGCGAAGACGCGGAAGATGCGGCAGACTATCGGGCCTTCACTGGCATCGAGCCCCCGCAGGATGATCGAGGCAACCCGAAGATAGAGCTACGCTACACGGCGGCGCCTAGCGTCTACAACTGCAACCGCTTCGATCACTTCGCCCGCGGCTACGATCAGAAGGTTACCGCAAAGTGGGGCTACGTTGATCCGGGGGATACCCCCGGCACTTACGTAACACCCACGGCGATCAAGGAATGCGCGATCAGGCTAACGGTGCTCGATACCCAAAACACAACGGGCGGCAGCGCGGGCGGCGGCATGGCGATCAGCCCCGTGAAGCGAGAGCGAACCGACGATCACGAAGTTGAATATATGGAGGTTGAAGACGTGCGGATGATCTACAGCATGATCCCGCGCGATATCTACGATACGCTTTCGCTCTACCGCGGCCCGCTGCGCATCACAAGCCCCGATCCGCGGATCTTTCTCAACCCCTACGCGCATATCGCGGTGCTGTGATGTTGCTTCCGCGCCTACTTCATCCGATACGGGTAGAGCTTCGCAAGAAGGATCTAGAATACACCCCGCTGATGGATGATAACCTTAACGAGCCGATCGGGCAGGTGCGGCGAGAGCAAGCTACGATCGTGCTGAAGGCGCAGATCAAGATCGATGATGCAGACGCGGCGGTAGCTACCGAAGGCCCGATCGAAGAGCAAGATCGCGGCTACCTGCTTTTCTTGACTCGCGACCTTCACGCAAAGCAGATCACGATCGAGCGCGGCGATCGCATCGTGAAGATCGGTGAAGGCAAAAACGCGCGCGATGTTGATTTGTATATCGTGCGGCTGCGCTGGCGCGGGCACTACCCGAAGGCGGGCGGGCCTACCCTGCTGAAAGCCTACTTTGAAGATCGGCACCCTTCGCGGTTGACCGATGAAGGGGCGGCGTAATGGCGGGGCGCGATACGATCGACTTCAAGCTAACCGGCTTCGATAAGCTAAAAGATATGCTAGAGCCGGGCAAGTTTCCGCAGCGGCTAGAGCGGCATGTGCGCAAGGCTACGGCGAAGGTGGGGCTGATAGCTGAAGGCGCAGTAAAGACCGCGATCACGCAAGGCGACTTCGCGAAAAATCGGCCCATGACGATCGCGCAGAAGGGCAGCGATCGCCCGCTGGTAGATTCTGGCGAATTGCTGAAGGCGATCACGAGCGAAGTTGAAGATTGGGATCGCGTAGTGGTGGGGGTGATCAAAGATCAAACCGTGCAAGGCGAAGACGGCAAGCCGGATAGCATAAAATCGATCGCGGCGATTCTGCACAGCGGAGCAACGATCGAGGTTACCGATAAAATGCGGGCCTTCTTCCGGCATATGGCAGACAAATTCGAGCGGGGCGAGATCAAGAAACCTTGGCGCCCGCTGAAGGCTTCTACCAAGGTGCTCGTGATCAAGAAGCGGCCCTTTATGGAGCGGGCCTTGCGCAAGCGCTATCAGGATCGCTATCGGGCGATTTGGGCGGCAGCGGTGCAGAAGGCGATGAGCGGGGCATCATGACGCAGAAGCTAGTAAAGTGTTTCGACTTCAACGAAGACTTGCGAGAGCGGTTGACGTTTAGCGACCCCGCGAAGATCAGACTTCTTCCGCAGTCGCTAACCTACCCCTACGGCACCTTGCAGCTAAAGGGGCAGAGCATACACCCGAGCAACGGCAAGACGATCTACCCGCTCGATACAGACTTGACGGTTACCCTTTCGCCCACCGAGCCGCAGCAGCTTGTGCAGTGGCTAGTCTTCGATGTTACCCCGCGGCCCGGCCTTCAGCCCGCGGGCACTTCGGTAACCTTCCGCTTGACGGATGGCACCACTGAATACTATTGGAGCGGCGCGGCTTGGGTGCCAGCAACCGATCCCGCACACTTCAACGATCAAGCCACGGTTACCGCCAACATCACGCAGTTTACGCAAGACGTTGCCGGCAATAAGCTAGGCTTGGTGATCAAGCTCGCCACTACCGATAAGTACGAAACGCCAACCGTTGACGTGATCGATCTGCTCTACGAATGCAGGATCGATTACTTGCGATCGCTGGTAGCCGATGCGCTGATCCCGTCACTACGCGAAGGGCTGCACACGCGGATCGATCATGTAATCCACGCACCGGGCGGCGATAAGGTGCGGCTGCAAGACATCGAGACGGCTTACAAGATCGTTTCGTTTGATGCGGCCTACGATCACGAAGCCGATCCGAATCACCGCACAAACCTGCTAACAGGCGCAGACCTTGATAGCAAAGTGCTGTCTCTTTCGACATCAGTTGATCGAGGAAAACGGCTCTGGATCGAATTCACGATCGAGCCCAAGCTTTACCTAAATTACGGCAGTCAAGACTACACCGAAGTAGAGAAGATCCCCGCTGTTGTAGTGGATAGCTTCGAGCTATCGGGGGCCGAAGTTTCCGCGGAGATATCCGCCCGCGATATCGGCACCATGCAGGCAACCGTGCGTAGGTCGCCTTTTAGACTTGACTTGCAGTTTTCGGTATTATTGCTCGCAGAGAAAAACCGAACGCTACTAGCGATGATGGATCGGGCTTTGGAGCACGCGAGCACAAATACCGTGATGAATTGGCCGGCTTGTGATGAGCCGGTAACATTGCGCATGATGGATGAAGGCGACTTTTCGCAGCGCCCGAACCTATCCGACAAACATCAAACCGGCTATACGCTGCGAATGGAAAACGTCTATTTGTGGCTGCGCCCCGAAGAAGTTAAACCGCTAGTGCAGCAGGTAAATTTGACGCTGGCGCCTTTTGGCGTAGAGCCCTGCTAGGAGGGATTAAAAATGGCACAACGGAGATTCGGCCCTACCCTGGATGCAGGGACCGTGATCATCGAGAAAGAGAGCGAGCGCACGATCACCCCGAGCGCTCTCGGCACCACCGGCTATGTCGGGATCTTGGACCGCGGCCCTGTAGGCGAGTTGATCGCCACAAGTGGAAAACGCGATCTGCTGGCGAAGACGGGGGGCTACATCCCTGATTCGCTGCTGCCCGATGCAGCGCGCGACTTCTGGGATCATTCAGACGGCGCCGGCATTCTGTTGCTGATCCGGGTGACCGATGGCAACGAAAAGAAAGCCGCGGGCATCTTCTACGATCGAAGCTCTGATCGCAACGCTGTGATGAAGGTTGAAGCGAAGAGCGGCGGCGGTTGGGCGGGGCGGCGTCAAACCTACGTGGTGGATCTTACCAGCGTGCCGGGTGACATTCCGGTAGAGAATAAGATCAACTTGCCGATCGCCTTTCATCCGATCATGGCGGATCAGTTTAAGGGCGGCACGCTCACGAGCACCGAGACGGGCAAGAGCTACGAAATCACCGGCAACGATAAGAGCGACGGCACCACCACCACCGAGCTACGGCTTAACGGCGCGGCGAAGCTGAAAACCGATTTCGGCAGCGGCACCGATCCTGAATTCATCATCGAGGTAGGCCAGATCGATTCGCTTGGGCAAGACAAAAACCTAGCGATCAAGATCATGGATGGGCAGCTTAACCCGTCTAGCGAATTCGGGATCGAGGTTTACGTTAGCGGCGATCTCGTGAAAAGCTGGCCCGATCTCTCGATGGATCCGAATAGCTCGCGATACTTTCCCGAGATCATCAACGAAGACGGATCAAACCACTACATCACGGTAACCGATCAGTGGTACGGCAATACCGTGCTGAATGAAAACCGGCCCGCAAACTACTACGCGAGCGTAGCCAGCAGCGAGATCACAGCTACGGCGCTCGATCTCTCTACGGTGCTCGTGTTGGTAGACAGCAGCCTAGCCAGCGACAACACGATCGCGGCCTTCACCTTCGGCGCGAAGGTGATCGCGGATGTGTATGAAGTGGAATACGCGGGGCCGAATTGGACGCTTACCAGCTTGACGCGGCAGAAAACGCATAGCTTCACCGATCCGGTTGACGCTACGCCATACACCGCTGATAACCCCTACTCGATCGGCTTCACGGTTTCCGGTGTTACCCCGGTTGCGGGTGAGAAATTCACCCTTACCGTGCTGCCGCTGGTAGAGGATGAAGCGATCGGCGGGCGCATCTTTCTCGATGGTGTTAGCGGCGCTTCCGCTGCTGGCTACCTGATCAGCGATAACGATGAAAAGAGCGCTTCGATCCAGGTGGGCGATCTCACTTTGGGCGGCTCGCTGCCGGGCACCGTGCCGATCCGCTTGGAGTACGCGCAAGAGCTAGGCGACGGCTACGATGGGATCGCAGAGCTTTCTACAACGGATTTTCTCGAAGCCTACGATCTGGCGCTCTCGAAGTTCAACGAAACGGCGGATAAGGGCTACGGGCTGATCAAGTTTGCTACCCCCGGCATCACGGCGCTTGACGGGCTGCATGGCGGCATCACCGCAACGTCTGTTGAAAAGGCGGGCGCGGCCTACGCGGAAGCGAAAAACCATCAATACCGATACGAGATCCCGAGCAACATCACCGATGAATTCGCGGCAAAGTCGCATGTGCAAGACACGCTCGGAAAGAACACCTACAGCAAGGTTACTTTCCCTTCATGGGGCTACGTTTCGGATCCAGTGCTTTCGGGGCGGCTGAAGCTTGTACCGCTCTGCGGGCAGATCCAAGGATGGGAAGCCCGCGTAAGCCGTGATTATGATGGTTACCATAAGGTTGCGAGCGGTATTGACGTGAAGTTTGCGCGGATCGTCAAGCTGCCCACCGGCACCAAGATCCTAAACGGCGAAGTGCTCAACCCCGCGGGGCTTCAGCGCATCATGCTGAAGGGCGGCAATTGGGTGCATTGGGGCGCGCGTATCCCGAGCACCGATCCGGCCTTCACCTTCTGCCAGCACCGCGAGCTGCTTTCCTATTACGAGCACGTCTTGCAGGAGAGCTTCGATTACATCATCTTCGCGATCAACGATGAGCAAGAGCAGCCCGGCCTTGTTAGCGCAATGCAGAGCTTCTTCTTGCCAGAGTGGCGCAAGCGCGCGCTGCGCGGCAACAGCCCGGAAGAAGCTTTCTCGATCAAGATCGATGCTGAAAACAACACGAACCTAACGCGGGCATTGGGCGATATGAATGCAGAAGTGAAGCTGCGGCTTGCCGATACGATCGAGCGCTTCATCATCACGATCTCGAAGGCGGGCGTATTCGAGAGCTTGGACGCATAGCCGCGGGTAGCCGCTAAGGAGATAAGACAATGGGAATCAAAAGAGTGCTGCTACCTAACCGCGTGCAAACCAATAAGTACGCGATGAAGGTGCCCGGTTACAAGGATATGACCTTGACATCGATCGGCTCGCTCGAAACCGAGCTTGACGATAACGAGATGCCAGATCGCACGCGGGTAACCGGGGGAAGACAGAAGGCAGTGGAATTTGATATTTCGGTGCCGGCACACCACCGGATCGACATTTTGCAATGCGAGAGTTGGCTAACAGAGTGCACCGAGCCGGTTACGCCAACCCACAAAAAGGTTGCAACGATCCTTTTCTTCCATGAGCAACTGCGAGACATTCCGGGCCTGAAGTATTTTCTTGAAGGCGTGAAGATCCAGAAGCGCGCCACCCCGGAAGGCGAGCTTGATAACGATGGCGAGATGGCGGTAGTTACGTACACGCTTACAGCAGATGAGGTTACCTTTCTGCCATAGCTCTACGTGACACGCGATCTCCGCTCTCACAAACGCACCCGCGTAATTGGAGGGTAGAGAGAATGAAGATCACCACTGTAAGGGAGTTAGGCGCGCAACTCCCGGTAGGCTTCCCGCAGCAAGACGGCACGCTAGCCAAGGCGTTTACGCTGCGCCCGTATAAGTCGAGAATCGATCGGCACATCGGGCTATGGGAAGAAGCCAACCGCGATCAATTCGGCACCGATCAGGGCATGCAGCTAGCAATGAAGGTTGCTAAGTTTGTTTCGCTGATCGTTGAATCCGTGGGCGGCAAGCAACTAACGCTAACCGAAGACGGCAATAGCCCGGAAGAGCGCGAAGTAGAGATCGCGCAGTGGGCCTTTGCTGATGTGCTCTACGTCTACTTCTACGCGCGGCTGAATTCGCTAGGTGATCAGATGAGCGTTGACGTAGCGTGCCCTAGCTGCAATCGGGAATACACGGGCGATGATTCGCTAGTCTTCGATCTGCGAGATGCAGACGTGCGCTTGATCGAGAAACCGAGCGAGATGGATTTTTGGTACAAGATGAAGCGGCCCTTTAGGCTGCGCGATAAGAAGACGGTGTGCGAGCAAGTGCGGATCGCTCCGATGCGTTGGGTTACGATGCAGCAGCCCGGCGTGCTTTCTGGATCAGCTATGGGGCAGCTTGGCTACCGGATGCTTGCAGATTGCATCTGCGGGATCAACGGCAACGCTTCGCAGCCTTACGACTTCACCGATCACGAAATGGATGAAATGGAAAAGATCGATCGAGTGGCGATCGATAAGCTGGCAGAGCGAGTAGGCGGCGGGCTCGATCTGCGAGTAACGGTTAAGTGCGACAACAAAGATTGTCAGCAACCGATAACTAACCCGCTCAATTGGACGTGGGATCATTTTTTCGGGGAGTCTGTGCCATTGGAGATCTAGAAACGCTGCGGGAAGAAGCACATTTGCTGACCTATCACAACAAAGGGATCAACTATGCAGATGTGCTCGATATGACTCGCCGCGATCGTGAATGGCACTTAGAGCGCTTGATCGAGCAGTTTGAAGCTGAAGATAGGGCGCATAAAAAGGCGATGCGCGAAGCATAAGGCGAGGCAATGGCACAGAACGTAGGGATCACCGCAACTCTAAAATTCATCGGCGATGCCGCGATCGCTGGCATGCGTAAAGCTGGCGGCGAAATGAACCGCATGAGCACTACTGCCAAGCGGTTAAAGGCTGGCTTCGGCGATGTGAAGCGGGGCCTTGCGCAGATGGCTTTGCCGTCTGCTGGCCTTACCGCAGCGATCGGCGCATCGGTCAAGAAGTTTGCCGATTTTGACGGGCAGATGGCTACCGTCAAGGCGGTGCTCGGTGAGCAGCAGAGCAAGCACTTTCCTATGCTCACCAAGAAGGCGCAAGAGCTAGGCGCTACTACAAGCTTCACCGCGAAGCAAGCGGCTGAAGCGATGGAAAACCTAGCGCGCGCCGGCATGAAGCCGCATCAAATCATGAGCGCGATCGGCCCCGTGCTTGCGGGCGCTGCGGCGGATAGCTTGGACCTTGGCACCGCGGCAGACATCGCGGTTTCAAATATGGCTGCGTTTGGTTTGCAGGCGAGCGACACCACGCGGATCATGGATACGCTCGCGTTTGTTTCGCGCAACACAAAATCAAATATGTCTGCGCTGCAAGAAGGTATGAAGTTTGTAGCCCCTACTGCTAAGGATATGGGGATCAGCTTCACTGATACCACGGCGGCGCTCGGTGCGTTGAATGATGTTGGCTTGAATGCAACGCTAGCCGGCACCGCGCTAAACAACGCGCTGCTGAAAATGGCGAAGGGGGCGAAGAAGGGCAAGCTTTCGGTTAAGGGCTTCAGCGCTGCACTTGTGCAGTCTACGGATCCGAAGACCGGAAAGCGCACGCTGAATCTAGGCGCTTCGTTTCAGAACATTGTAAACGAGCTAAACAAGATCAAAGACCCGATGAAGAAAACCCAAATGGCTATGAAGCTGTTTGGTTTGCGGGGCAAGGGTGCGGCGTCTGCATTCAACGCGCTGCTGAAGAATGATAAAAAGTTCAAGCTGCTTTTCGGCAAAGAGGGGCGCAAGCAAATCGCGGGCACCGCGAAAGAAATGCAGAAGATGCAGCTTAACAGCTTGAAGGGGCAATTTACTTTGCTCTCTTCTGCTGTTGATGGCGTGATCACCGCTTTCGGTAAAGCCTTCACGAAGAGCATGGGGCTAGGCGGCGGGCTAACAGGGATCACCGATGCGCTAGGCGAAGCCGCGAAGGCGTTTCAATTCTTCGGCGACAATCCGAAGATGCTTGATCAGAATATCAAGGGGGTGACGGGGATCCGCGGCTCGATCCTTTCGATGGTGCAAGGCGTGCTGCTAGGTTTGCGCGATGTAAAAAACGCACTGGCTTCTGCCTTCGGCGTGGTTAAAAAAGTCTTTGGCGCCTTTGGCATGTTTACCGATGGTAGCAGCAAGGGCACGGCGCGGCTTGTTACGAAGATCTTGGGGGTGTCTGCTGTGCTTGGGCCGCTGGCGATCGGGCTGAAGGTGGCTACCTCGCTCTTCGGCGGGCTAGGGCGCGCGGCGCTAGGCGCCGGCAAAATGATGCTTGGAGCAATCACCCCTGTTATCAAGGGGTTAGGCGGCCTTGCGTCTAAGGTGCCGTTTTTAAAGAAGTTTGTAAAGGGCGGCGGCGGGCGGCTGCCGGGGCTCGCTGGCAAGGCGCTAGGGGGCCTGGATAAGCTAACCGCGCAGCCGGTGCGGGTTGTCAATTTTGACGAAATGAGCGGCCCGCTAGGGCCTTTGGGGGGCACGGGGCAGCCCGGCCCCGCGGGGCAGGCTACGGGCCTTCTAGCGCGCTTCAGGACCGGCCTAGCGGGCTTTGTGGGGCGGTTTGGTAGATTCGGTGCTTTCCTGAATTCGGGGGGCGCTGCAATCATGAAGGGC
>Ga0180432_10009041_pt1 | contig 12244 bp, 8 predicted proteins | sample SS_ome_10_FD_132414 | JGI IMG/M metagenome (GOLD analysis project Ga0180432, IMG submission 132414) | Hypersaline lake sediment archaeal communities from the Salton Sea, California, USA - SS_1_MS_2 metaG | ecosystem: Environmental > Aquatic > Non-marine Saline and Alkaline > Hypersaline >...
CTGATCGACGACATCCGATCCAGCGGGCGGTTCCAGCCCAGCGGCTATGCCGGATACCGATCCAACTCGCTGTTGAGTATCCCGCTGATGATAAAAGGCAAGCTGCTGGGCGTGATAAACGTGACCGACCGCGAGGGCGAGGACGCCCGGTTCGCCGATGACGACGCCACGTTCCTGACGATGGTCGCCGGGCAGATCGCGGTCGCGGTCGAGAACGCAAGGCTCTACCAACGCCTCCAGAGCAACAGCCTCAACACAGTAGCGGCGATAGCCGACAGCGTAGACGCGCGCGAGCCGACCTCGAAGGGGCATTCGCAGCGCGTGACCGAGTACTCAGCCAAGCTCGCAGGCGCCCTTGGGCTGGACGACGAAGCGCTCAAATTGCTGCGCAAAGCGTGCCGCTTGCATGACATCGGGAAGATAGGAGTTTGCGACAGCATCCTGGCAAAGCCGGCGCCACTCACGGATCAGGAAATGCAATACGTCCGCAGCCACAGCGCCAAGGGCGACAGGATATTGCAGTCTATGGGGTTTCTCGACCGCGCCCGCCGCGCCGTGAGGCATCATCACGAACGGTGGGACGGCAAGGGCTATCCCGACGGGCTGAAAGGCGAGGAGATCCCGTTTTTGAGCCGGATAATGGCGCTGGCCGACGCATGGGACGCGATCACCTCGGGGAGGCCCTATCGCGCGGCCATGCCTCGAGCCGAAGCCCTGCACGAGATACAACGGGGGGCAGGAGGCCAGTTCGATCCCGACATGACGCAGGTCTTTGTTGAAATGGAACAAAATAACGCGGCAAAGCGATCAGATGGGCAAACACCCACGAAATCCAACAATTCGGCGCCTGCCTCAGGCAGCACATGAAGTTAATAAGGGGATCAAGGAGATGATTTGTCAGAGAGAAGGCTGCTCGAACCCGGTGATTCCTCCCCGTAGGAAATTCTGCTCCGAACAATGCGGCAGAATGGCTCACAGGCAGAAGAACCTCAAGCTCATGGCAGCCGAACGACAGATGCTGCGGAACCTGCACAGGGACCGTAAGGTCAGGACCTGCCTGGTCTGCGGCAATGAATTCATGTCCGACGGGCCATGGAACCGCCAGTGCCCCAGGTGCAAGAAGCGAGCAGCATACTGATAAAAGCCAACGCGCCGGCGTGTACTATCTCACACGGCGCAACGGGTCGCGCATCTGCTCAGGCGCCTCACGGACGGGGCGCCTGCTTTATTGCAACACTCGCAAATAATCATGAGCCATCAATATAGCGGCCGGCTGGCCGCCGCGCCTTCGCCTTGATTCGCTCCCGCCGTAGGGATATAATTGAACGCATCGTCGGCAAGCCGGGCGGGGGGCTGTTCCGGCGAAGGTATACTGTGATGAGCATGAAAAAAAGCACGCCGATCTGGGAGACGATCGCAATCTTCGCGGCGATATTCTCGCTGTGGCCGGCTGTTCTCAGATACTGGGCCGAACACAGCGACTCGGTCACACTCGAAGACCTGCCGCTGGGACACACGATCAATTGGGCACATCCCTTCTGGAACGTTCTTATGTACGCGGCGTTTGCCGTGATGGTGATCGTGGCGATCAGGCGAGTACGACGTGTGCGGCGCACCCACGAGAGCAACGACAGCGGCCCCGTTGATCCTTACCAGTCGATGCCGCCTCAACCCAAGGGATAAAAGCCGAAAGGCCCACATTTTGGCCGTCGAGAATCAATGCATGAACTTCCAGGAGATGATCTTCAAGCTGGAAGAGTACTGGGCGCGCCGCGGCTGCGTTATCATGCAGCCCTACGACGTTGAAACCGGCGCCGGCACCTTCAACCCCGCAACCACGCTCAAGGCGCTCGGGCCGGAGCCGTGGCGAACGGCCTACGTGGAACCGTCGCGACGGCCCACCGACGGCCGATATGGCGATAATCCCAACCGCCTGCAGCACTACTATCAGTACCAGGTAATCCTCAAGCCTGCGCCCGACGACTCGCAGCAGGTTTATCTCGACAGCCTGGCCGCGCTCGGAATCGATCTTGCAGGGCACGACGTGCGTTTCGTCGAAGACGACTGGGAGTCGCCCACCCTGGGAGCCGCCGGCCTGGGCTGGGAGGTTTGGCTGGACGGCATGGAGGTAACGCAATTCACATACTTCCAGATGGTCGGCAGCCTCGAAGTCGATCCCATCTGCGTCGAACTCACCTACGGGCTGGAACGCCTCGCGATGTTCATCCAGAAAAAGGACAGCCTGTTCGATCTGGAGTGGACCGAGGGCGTGACCTACGGCGACGTACACCACGAAGACGAGGTGCAGTTCTCGATATACAATTTCGAGCAGGCGGACGTGGCGATGCACTTCGACTTGTTCGACAAGTACGAGGCCGAATGCAAGCGTCAGGTCGAGGCCGGGCTCGTCATGCCCGCGTACGATTACGTGCTCAAGGCATCGCACACGTTCAACATGCTCGACGCCCGCGGCGCCATCAGCGTAACGCAGCGAACGGCATACATCGGCCGTGTGCGGGCGCTCGCGCGCCTCTGCTGCGAAGGATACCTGAGGCGCCGCGAGGAGATGGGATTCCCGATGTTGAAGCAAAAAGCCCCAGAAACCGAAAACTGAAAACATCCCCCCCGGACCCCGAAAGCGAAGACGAGCAACAACAAGGACGACAACAGACCCGACTGAAAGACACCACATGGCCGACCTACTCGTTGAGATTAGTTGCGAAGAACTGCCTGCGAGCTACATCCGGCCCGCCCTGAAACAATGGGCGAGCCTGGTCTGCGACGCGCTCGACAGCTCGCGGCTCGGATACAAGGATGTTCGCACGGCGGGCACCCCTCGGCGACTGGCGCTGTTTGTGTCGGGCCTGCGCCAAAGGCAGGAAGAGGTATCCGTTGAAGTAACCGGCCCGCCTGTGAAGGCCGCCTTCGACTCCGCAGGAAAGCCTACCAAGGCCGCGATCGGCTTCGCCAAAGGCCAGGGCATAGACCCTGCCGACCTCAAAACAAAGAAAACCAAGAAAGGCGAGTACTGCGTTGCCCGCAGGGAAGTGCCCGGCCGCCCGGCGGAAGACGTGCTTGCCGAGGAGCTGCCCCGGACCGTCGCCGCGATCCGCTTTCCCAAATCGATGCGGTGGTTAAGCGGCGGCGGAATCACCTTTGCGCGCCCTATCAGAATGATCCTTGCCCTGCTCGATGCCGACGTGATCGATTTCGAAATCAACGGCGTGAGAAGCGGCCGCGTCACAGTGGGGCACCCGTTTTTGTCGCCCGAGGAAATCACCCTCGAGCGGGCGGATTTCGAGGCATGGCTCGCAGCGTTGCGCGAGCACCGTGTTGTGGCCGATATCCCCGAGCGCCGCGCGATAATATCCAAAAAGATAAGCGACTGCCTCGCCGCCCACGGCTCCGAGCTCAAAGACGAAGAGCTCCTCGACGAGGTCACCAACCTCGTGGAATTCCCGAACGTCGTCGAGGGGTCGTTCGAAGAAAAATACCTGGCACTGCCCGAGGCGGTCCTCGAAGAATCCATGAAATCGCACCAGCGGTACTTCCCCGTGCGCGACGCCGACGGCAAGCTGCTGCCGAGATTCATCACCGTGATCAATCGCGGCGACAATCACGCGGGCACAATCCGCGAGGGCAACGAACGAGTGCTGCGGGCGCGGCTGGCCGATGCGGAATTCTTCCTCCACGAAGACACCCGCACCCCGCTCGCAGGCCGTGCGGAAGCCCTCAAAGGCGTAACCTTTCAGGAGCGGCTCGGCAGTTACTACGACCGCGTGCAGCGGCTGAAAAGCCTTGCCAAGGTCCTCGCCGAGCAAGCGGGCCTCGGACCCGACCGCGCCGCAATGTGCGTTCGCGCCGCCGAGCTGTGCAAAAATGACCTGGTCACGAGCATGGTCGGCGAATTCCCGAAGCTGCAGGGGGTAGTGGGCCGCGAGTATTCCCTGCGCGACGGCGAGCCGCCGGAGGTGGCCCAAGCAATCGCCGAGCACTACTCTCCGCGCGGCGCCGATGACTCCCTGCCGGAGACCGTCACGGGCTGTATCCTGAGCCTCACCGAAAAACTCGACGCAATGCTCGGCTGCTTCAGCGTTGGCCTGGCGCCTACCGGCTCGCAAGACCCCTACGCCCTCCGCCGAGCGGCACAGGGCATACTGCGTATCCTCATGGAACGCGAGATCAACGTATCGCTTCCCGACGCGGTCGCTCAGGCCAACCGGCTCCAGCCCGCGGGCCTGCCCGAGGCCGAGGGTGTGCAAGGCCGCGTGCTGGCGTTTCTGCGCGACAGGCTGTACCACTATTTCACCGACAAGGGCTACCGATACGACCATGTGAACGCCGTTCTCACGACGGGCTTCGGCGACGTTCGCGACACGCGCGACCGCCTCGATTCGGTCGCGGCGCTCTCCGCCGAGCCGGGTTGGGAGGAGCTCGTAACCGTTGTACAGCGGACGCGGAGAATCCTCAGGAACGAAAAGATTGATTTTGACGTTGAGGAGGGTTTACTGCAAGAACCGGAAGAGAAAAAACTGTGGGGGATTCTCCTCGATCACGAGGCGGAGGTCCGTGACCTCATCACAAAACGGGAATACCTCAAAGCATCGGAGCTGTTCGCGCGGGCGTTCGTGGAGAGCGTCCACGAGTTTTTCGACAAGGTTTTCGTGGACGTCGAGGATCAGTCGCTCCGGCGCAACCGCCTGGCCCTGATGAAACGAATCAACGCCCTCTATACCGAGCGGGTTGCGGATTTGTCGGAGATCGTTATCGCCGAAGGCCAGTGACGGCGGTTTTTTTCATCGGATATTCCCCTTCCGCCGCGATCGGCCAGCTTCATCGCATCTGCGCGTGTAGCGGCAGCTCACGGGCGCGATTCCCATTTGCGCCGCGATACTCCTAACCCGGACAACAAGCCAGAAGGCGGAAGGTTCACCACAAAGACACGAAGGGCACAAAGAAGAATTGAGAATATTACAGACGGACAATAGGACAATGAGACAATAGGCGTATGGTCCAATGGTCCAATGGTCCAATGGTCCTATGGTCCTATGGTCCTAGTCAAGTGGTTATTCCACCCCCGCGATACGGCGGGCAAGGGCCTCCACAGCGTCCATCAGGGCGCCGGCTTGGGTATCCGTTTGCCGTTTCAGTTCGTACAGGGCGTCGTCGGATACCCCCTCGGGCACATCTTTGCGGAGTGTGACGTAGAACTTGGCCTTGGGTTCGGTGCCGGAGGGTCGGACCGCGATGCGGCCGTGTTCGAGGTGAAACAGCAGGAGGTCGCCCTTTATCCCTTCAACGCCGCCGCGCTCCTCGCCGGTGCGCAGGTTACGCTCGGTCAGTGAGAGGCGATCGGTCACGCCGGCGATTTCCAGCCCGCCGATCTCTCCGGGCGTATCTTCACGGAGGAAGGTCATTATCTGCTTGATCTGCGCCTGGCCTTCCTGTCCGTGCAGGTATAGGTCGCGGAGCATCTCGCTGTAGTAACCGTAACGGCGATAGATTTCATTGAGGTAATCCATCACGCTTCGGCCCCGCTTCTTGAGGGTTGCCGCCATTTCGGCGAAGGCCAGCGCCGCCACGGCCGAGTCTTTGTCCCGCGCGTACGTGCCCAGCAGATAGCCGAGGCTCTCTTCGGCTCCGAAGATGAACTGCTTTTCGGGCGGCAGCAAGCGGATTACTTCGCCGATGTATTTGAACCCGACCAGTAGGTGATTGACGATCTCCACGCCGAATTCGTCGGCAATGGGATCAAGCTCCTGGGTCGTGACGATCGTCCGTACGACTACACCGTGCCGGGGCAGCTTGTTTTGTTCGCGCATTTGGCTGAGCACGAAGTGGCAGATAAGGCAGGCGACCTGGTTGCCCGTCAGTCGTGCCCATTTCTCGCCGCCGCCGGGGAGTCGCTGTTTTACGGCGCAGGCCACGCGGTCGGCGTCCGGGTCTGTGGCGAGGGCAATGTCGGCATCGAGTTGCGCGGCGCGCTCAATCAGCATTTCGAGCGTGCGCGGTTCTTCGGGGTTCGGCTTGTGGTCGGGGCAGGTAGAAAAATCGGGATCGGGCGACGACTGCTCGGCGAGGATGTGGAGATCATCGAAACCGGCCTTCTGCAGAACGGGGAATAGCGTTTTGATGCCGGTGCCGTGGAGCGGGGAATAAACGATCTTCGCGTCGCGATTGCCGGTTAGGGCCATCTTGCAGACGGCGTCCGTGAATGCTTGGTCTACTTCGTCGCCGATCTCGACGAAAAGCCCCTTCCGGCGGGCCCGGTCCAGCGGCATCGATTCGATCTCGACGACCTTATTCACTTCCTCGATGATATTCCGATCGTCGGGGCTCACGATCTGGGCGCCGTCTTCCCAAAAGACCTTGTATCCGTTGTCACTGGGCGGATTGTGGCTGGCGCTTATTACCACTCCGGCCTGTGCGCCGAGGTGTCGCACCGCGAACGAGAGCTCGGGCGTGGGGCGGAAGTCGTCGAAAAGGTACGCCTTCACGCCGTTGCCCGCCAGAACGCGGGCGGTTGTCTCGGCAAATTCTCGAGACCGGTGGCGGGTATCGTAGGCCACGACGGCGCCGCGGGCGCAGGCGTGCGGGCCGAGCCGTGCAATGTAGCGGCACAGGCCCTGGGTCGACTCCCCCACCGTCCGCGTGTTCATCCTGTTGGGCCCTACGCCCATCGGCCCACGCCGGCCGCCGGTTCCGAACGGAATGATCGTGTAGAAACAGTCGTTGAGCTCGGCCCATTCGCCGTCTTCGACAAGGCGCGCGATGTCGTCTCGAAATGCGGCGTACTGCGGCTCTCTCGCCCATTTCTTCAGGCTCGCGGCCGCTTCGGGCGACAGGTCACCGCCGGCCTGTGCGTCGTCGATCGCCCCGATAATTTCGACGGATTCTTCCCTGACATCCACCGTGCGATTCCTTTCTGAGAACAAAACCAGATACGCCCGACCTACGATGCCTGCTGCCCGGCCTGTATAATATCTGCAAGGCAGCCTCGCAGCGCCGCTTGTTCTTCGGGCGCCATCGTGAGGAAACAATGCGGCTCCTCGGTCCCCACGCCGAGCCTGGCCGCCAGCCATTCGAGGGCCGTTTGCAGCATTTCAGCATGATCGAAGGCAAGCTCGGGCATGTTATGCGTGGGAAACCAAGCGGCTTCGAGCGCGTCGTCGGCGCCCTTCGGCTCGATCTCCTGTCCGCAGAGAAGGCCGATATACGCGGCGGTGACCACGCGGCCGCGCGGGTCGCGCCCGGGGGCATCAAACACCGCGAACGGCTCGAGGATCACATTGCCGATGCCTGTTTCTTCGCGCAGCTCGCGGGCAGCGGCGTCGACGAGCGGTTCGCCGATATCCATGAATCCGCCCGGAAAAGCCCAGCGGCCCTTCTCCGGCTCGCGGCCGCGCTTTATCAGCAGGGTCTCCAGGCATCCCTCCGTCACCCGAAGCAGGACGACATCGGCAGTGAGCATCGGTCGAGGGTAGTCGTATGTGTATTTGCCCGCCACCTCAGACTGCGACCCTCATGACTTCAGCGGATGTTATGAATTCGACGCCCCTGGCCTTCAGCTCTTCAATAGCTTCGCGGCCGGTACGTTCGAGAACCGGTTTTGTGGCATTCAGGATGAGGTTGACCTTGCACCCTCTTTCGAGAAGCCCAAAACACATCAGCTTCACACAGTAATCCGTCGCTACTCCGAAGACCATGCACTCGGGGTATCCGAGCTTTTCAATCAACGCGTCCATCGCAGGGTTCGAAAAAGCATCGTATGTGCCTGTCTCGACCACTATCTGCGGGCGCTCGAGTATGTCCGCGGGCAGAGGCGGCTTCCAATTGAGCGGCAGCCGGACATAGCCCCGGAGCAGGGAGCCGTCGATTTTCTTCCAGCCGGGTGTTCCCTTGATGCAGTGGGGCGGGAACTCGGCGAACTCCGGATCGTTCTTCTTGTGGGTGTCCATCGTAGAGATCACGCGTATCCGGCAACCCTGCGCGTATTCCATCAGATCGGCCACGCGGGGGATTATGTCTTCGGCCTCCGGCACATAGAGGGCGCCGTCGCGCTTCATGAAATCGTTTTGCGTATCCACGTCAATCAGTACGGCTCTTTTCATTGACGTCTCCTTGCAGGCTCTTCGCCGCTCAAATCAACCGTGCGGAGGAACCGTCAGGAACCTAACCTGCTACAATAAACTTCGACACCGACGGCTTTCAAATAACCTACAATTTCCAGCAATTGCTCTTTCGACTGCGGCATCAGATCGCTGAGCGAGTAACCGCGGCCCAAGCTGGAGTACTTCCCCATTCCGATTCGGTGATAAGGCAAAATCTCCACCTCTTTCACCTCGCCCAATTCTCTCAATTCCTTCACCAGCCCGGCAAGAGCGTCGAGGTCGCCCGGCGTGTCGTTAAAGCCCGGCACAAGCGGCACCCGCAGCGTCACGCATTTGCCCGTCTTCACGAGGCGCCGGAGGTTATCAAGTATCAGCTTATTCGATACCCCCGTCATCTCACGGTGTTTGGCGTCGTCGAGCGTCTTCACGTCGTAAAGCAGCTCCTCGGCGACATCGGCCACTTCCATCAGCGTTTCGGCCGGGCCGTGTCCCGACGTATCAACGACCCGGTGCAGCCCGCATTGGCCGCATTCCTCGAGCAGGGCCAGGGCGAAGTCGGCTTGCCTCAGCGGCTCGCCGCCCGACAGCGTCACTCCGCCGCCCGAGCTGTCGTAGAAAGGTTTATCTTTCATCACTTCTTCCACGACTTCTTCAACGGTCACATCCTCGCCGTAGCAAACTATCGCCTGGGCCGGGCATTCTTCCACGCATCTGCCGCACAGGCGACACTTGGACTTGTCGTAGAGCACGCGCTCCTCGCCCGGACTGAGGGCGCCGCTCGGGCAGGCATCTATGCAGCGGCCACAGCCTATGCACTTATCCGGGAAAAAAGCCAGCTCCTTCTCAAAGGCTATTGATTCGGGGTTGTGGCACCAGTTGCACCGCAGCGGGCATCCTTTTAGAAAAACGGTCGTCCTGATCCCCGGCCCGTCGTGAACGGCAAACTTCTTGATATCAAAGATACGCCCGGTCATGCAAAGCGCCTCGCGCCGTCGGCTTGCCCTGTTGTGTGTGGTCATTCAATTCAGCCGCTCAATCGGCATGCCGAGCAGCCCGCAGGCGTGCTCGACGGCCCGCAAGTGGTCGCCGGGCACAAACGAATAGTGGTTGCTGCCCGTCTTCTCGATGAACTCCTGAAGGTCGAGTTCGAGGTCGAAAAGCGACAACGGCCACATGCGGCCCCACGTGAGGCGCCCGGATTCCTCGTCGGTAACGTCGACCATCTTGCCGACGGCGACTTGCATCGTGTATTCGCCGGCCCTGCGGATAATCCTGCAAATAGTCGCGGCGCCGGCCGATTTTCCGCTGTACCCGACGGCCCCGCCCGATGCCCCCTGGCACTGCCCCCTCAGCCGAAGCTCGGGAAGCACCGCATTCGGCTCGAGGCTGTTGGCCGCGTAATAAACCGATGCCCCCCCGCAGTTGCTGATAAGCAGATGCTGCTTTCCGCCGACGGACATGTTGCGGATGTCTCCGAACCCGGCCGGGGCGCTCCCGTGGATCCTCTCGAGCAGCAGCGACGTCAGCAGGCCCTTGGTGTCGCCCTCGCAGGTCGTCGCCACGGGCGTTCGCGGGCCTTCGCTGTCTTGAGCGAAAGGCAAGAACGCCGGGATCAGGCAGCCCGTAACGCCGTATTCGACCGATAGTTCGGGCTGGCATCGCAGCGAAACTCCGACCACCTCCTCGGCCTCGAGCTCGCCGAGGCGGTCCCGCGCAGCCAGATACAGGGCCACCTGCTTGCGCAGGGATTCCGAGGTGAGCATGTTCTCGTCAAACTCGACGCTCGCCCCGCCCTCCACAAGCCAGTTGACGAAAGCGTCGATCCGCCCGGGCGACTTCGCCGCGATCTCTTCCGCCCGCCGAATGAGCAGGTACTGCCCCTCGATAAGGACGTCGCCTATCATGAACTCTTTGAGTGCCGCGGGGTCGTCGCGAAGGTGTTCCATCTTCAGGCAGTAGCTTCCGCCCCACAGGAGGATCGACTTGCTCCGCAGGTCCTCAACGGCGCTCGCCGCCCGCACCCACTCGGCCGCCGCTTCGAAGTCGTCGATTATCCGCCCGTGATTCAGGCAATAGTCATTGGCCGCGACCTCCCATAGCGACGCCCCGATCGCGCTCAGGCAGCCGATGCCCGTCAGTGTTTCGTCGCTGGTGCACACCAGCAGCACCGGCACATTCGCCCGCTGAGCGGTCTCGACCGCGAGCATCGGATCGGTCCATTTCCAGCACCCGAAAACCACGGCGTGCACATCTTCAGACGCAAACCGCTCAAGGGCTTGTTTCACCTGCTTGCGCGTCGTGACGCAGCAGCTTTCAAAAGGCACGCAGGTATCGAGGCCCGCCGACTGGAACGTCTTGAGAATCGCACGCTGATAAGAGAGATTCTGCTCGTTGATCCTATCGAGCCCGCTGACCGACCTGGGGTCCGAAAAGCTGACCAGCCCTACTCGTGGCGTCACAATGCTTCTCCTCTGCAGAGCACGATCGACTATCGCGGCGATTCAGCTTAGTCTACGGAAGATGATTCTAACAACACAACAGGGTGAAGTCAATGGGGAATTTCACGTTATTAGTGGAAAGAATATTGGCCTGTCTGCGCCCGTACGTGCCCCCTATCGCGCGCCGGATGCCCACTTCCCTGTCACTCCAGCGCCCTCACCCACTCAAGCAGCGGCCCGGCCTGCTTCTTGCGGGTCGGGTCGTCGGCCCAGGGGTTGAACTCCACGTCTTTGAGGCCGCTCATTTCGCACAGTGCCTCGTGCGCCGCTTCGCTCACATCGCCCGAGCGGTCGAGGAGGGCTTCGGCCAGCGCTTGGGCGGCAGCCTTCTTCAGGCGCTCGGGGCTGTCGACGAGGGCCTCGGCCACGAGCGCCCGCACCTTCACGGGAAGCCATGCGGCCTTGAGCGCCATGATCAGCTCTTCGAGTTGGACGGCCTGCCCGGCGCGATACAACGCCGCGGCGGCAGGGATACGATCGGGGGCACGTTTGAACGGCATCAGTTCTTTGAGCCGGGGGGTGACGCTGGTGTCGCCCGCCTCCACCATCAGCGTGTACACTCGGAACTCCAGTTCCTTGTCGTCCGCCAGCATCCGCAGGAGCGGAAGAGACTTCGGCGACCGGACAGGGCATTTCTCCAGTTGGTCAAGCAGATTCCTGCGGTAGGAGTCGATCTTCGGCTTCCAGCCCGTGGCCATCCTTGCTTCCAAATCAGGCGGCAACTTGTCCCACATGCCCGCCCTTATCAGCCGTAAGATTGCGTGGCGTGAGGTAAAGGCCAAATCGCTGCGAGCCTCGTCTGCCAGCCGCTGGGCAGTTGGCATGTCGCCGCTCCTCAACAGATAAATCGTGGCGGCATCGTCGCCACCCCTTTCGACGAGAATGCGCCGGGCAAAGTCAGCACCTGCGTCACTGGCGTGTTTCCCGACCCATTCAAGCACATCCTTATGATCGAAATTCACCGTCTTCCCAGACTCATAAGGTTCCAGATAGAAAGGTAGCCGCTCCTCGGCAAAGAAGTCGGGGAACATTTGCAGAATCCTGGTCCGGACCGACTGCGGCGTGTCATCGTTTTCGAGCAACTTCAGTACCGCTTCGCGCGCCTTCTCGGTGTTGAGTCGCGCCAGTCCCGACGTTGCCCGATCCGCAGCTTTTCGGTCGCCCGACGCTTTCAGGTATGCGATCGCAGCAGACGTCGCGTAGTCCCCATCGCCGGCTTTGTCCAGGTACATGTAGGCCGTTGTGAGGCCGCCGGGCGGATTCTTTATGAACTCCCGCATCAGGTCGCGCTGACCTGCGGCCATGGAAAGCAGCCCCAGCGCGGCGTATCGTGCGGAGCGGTTCGGGCTGGCCGCGAAAGGCCGAACTGCGTCGATGAGGCGCAGATCACCGAACGTGCGAATCTGCTTCAACGCATAAAGCTGCATCTTCTCATCGGGCACCTTCAATACGCGTCGAAACAGTTCCGGCCGGACCCGGTCGGAGGCGCTGTCCAAAAACCGGACAGCGCCCACCCGCTGTTGTTCCGTCAGGAGCGCCATCGCGTCGTTCAGCAGTCTCGCCGCAAACCAGTGCTCCATCTGGCCCAGCAGCATGAGGACCCGGTTCCGGCGCGCCGTCAATTGTGTGGCACGC
>Ga0180432_10009042_pt1 | contig 12238 bp, 11 predicted proteins | sample SS_ome_10_FD_132414 | JGI IMG/M metagenome (GOLD analysis project Ga0180432, IMG submission 132414) | Hypersaline lake sediment archaeal communities from the Salton Sea, California, USA - SS_1_MS_2 metaG | ecosystem: Environmental > Aquatic > Non-marine Saline and Alkaline > Hypersaline >...
CCTGATAACGGGAACCCTGCATACATCAAAGGCGTGAGCCCGAGACTGACCATTATCCCCGGTTTCCTACCCACACGGTCACTCCAAATGCTACTGGGGATGGTGAGCAAAGTAGAGACTACCCCTACGCCGGTCATGATGAGACCCCACTGAGTATTTGATAGACCGATGATCTGGGTAGCATAGACCGCCATAAACTGATTCGCGACCCTGAGCCCTATACTGGCGAAGGCAGCCACCACTATCAGTGTCCAGATGGGCTTTGGCACGCTCCTGATCTCCTTCAACGCGTCAAGCCTGCTGCTGGCGTGCTCACCACTATCATAAGTATCCTCAAGGAACCTCCACCTGATCAACACATTAAACCACGCCACGATAAAAGTAGCCGTAATAGCGATCCGAACACCACCATAGACCCCAAGGCGATCCGTAATGATCCCCCCAATGAATGGCGTGAATATCATGGGGAGCAACGTCATCATCCTGAAGGTACCGTAACCCATGGCACGGTGCTCAACGTTTGTGGACTCGGCTATCAGGGCATCAATAGCTGGAACCATCATGTTACTCATCTGGGTAATGAACATACCCATCAAGACGAACTGCCAGCTACCCGTAACGACATAGATCAATGGACTCATAGCCCTCAAGACGCTGCCCAGTACTATCATCTTCTTTCTCCCCAGGCGATCTGTCAAGACCCCACCTGGTATCTGGAATATTAGCTGGGCGATGGTCTCAGCCATGAATATCATCCCCAGGAGCGTCTTGCTGACCCCTAGTTCGAGTATGTAGAGGCTCCAGTATGGCCACCAGAGGCTGGCTGTGAGCATGAAAAGGCTCTGTGTGAGGGTGATGACTACTAGGTTTCTGCTTTTCATCATATCACGTATGGTCTTTCCTATGGGCGCCAATTTTGATGTCCTCTGTCGCTTCTAGGCGTATGACTCTCATTAATAAACAGATCTAGGACGAGTTTACTATTTATCACTCTTTAAAACAAAGTACTTATATTTTAAAGAGCACTCTCTAATGCGCAGTGACATATAAAAACATGAACACTAACATCGACACAAAAGAAATCGAGCGCCGAGCATACTTCAACTATCATAGCGACGGCATAATCGACATCTTCCTAGGAATATCCATAATGATGTTCACGGTATCACTAATCAACACGACCATCAGCATGGTCTGGATGATAGCCCTCTTCCCCCTGTTCTACAGGGATACAAAGAGAAGATACACCTTCCCGAGACTAGGCTACGTAAAATTCACCGAAAAAACAGGAGCATCAGGAAGATCAACCATGCTAGCAATGACGCTAGCAGCCGTAACCTTAGTGGTTGGCTTTCTGGTCTTCTTCTCTGGGTTCCCAGATAACTATGATTGGATGGTTCCATTCATCGAGAACTGGAAACTAGTAGCGGCAGGATTCAGCTTGGTCGCGTTATCTCTCTTCGGATATATGTCAGAGATAAAACGACTATACTACTATGCTGTGGGCTCTTTCATCCTTTTTGCAGCCGGGGCTATCATCCCCATCCAAGGATACATAATCTTACCCGTAATCGGTGGGCTAATCACACTGAGCGGGGGCTATCACCTATACAGATTCACACAAGAATACCCCTTGGAGCCGCGAACCGAGTATGAGTGACCCAGAGAAACAAGTCAAAGACCTCGATATGAGTGAGATAGACAAGCTAATACACGAGCCAGTCCGCCTCAGCATCATAGCACACCTGGCTGTACTGGAGTCAGCGGATGCTCTATTCTTAAAGAACCAGATTGGGCTCACATGGGGAAACTTGAGCACCCATCTCAAACGCCTAGAGGATGCGGGATACGTTGAGGTGATCAAGGAATTTATCGATCGAAAGCCAGTGACCAGCCTCAAACTAACCGAGGCGGGGAGAGATGCCTTCCAGACTTATCGTGAACGCATGACTGGGTTCCTCAACGAGTTGCCCAAATAATCTATCTACCCATTTTGATATCCTAGTGCAGTTTCACTTCAAATTAGTACAGTGAATTGTATCGCTGCTTGGCTGTAAAATTCATATAATTCTCATCGGGTTACTGTTTATGGCTAACACGGGGAAGAAATCACAAGGTGGTCGTCTTCAGTTCATAGACTATACCCGTGGGCTAGTAATGGCGATTATGGCTTGGGACCATGTCTCAGGCTTCTGGAACCAGTTTCATCTCGGCGGTGAAGGCGTCATGGGTTCTATGCGTACCCCATTTAATACAACCTGGTTTCTGGCACGATTCATCAGCCACTATTGTGCTCCAACCTTCATCTTTCTAGCTGGGACAGTCTTAGCCTATTCCACTGTGAAACGTCGTAGTCGAGGAGAATCTGAGTTGAACATAAGTTATCGAATGATAATAAGGGGCATAGTGTTACTCGTTGCCGAGGTATTATTCGTCCAGACCGCCTTCGATAATACTCCTTGGCTCTATTTCGGGGTAATAGCGTGTATAGGTGTCTGTTTCATCCTTTTCAGTGTATTAAGGAAGTTACCCTCCTGGCTTATTCTTTTCCTGAGCCTCATTATCATATTGAACCATGGGTTCCTCAACATAGACTTCATACCCAATGATGTCCCATGGGGGCACTACCTCAGGGTAATAATCCACGAACCTAACTTCACAATGGAACCCTATGCCGGGCTATACCCTATTATTCCATGGATAGGTGTGATGGGGATCGGGTGGGTCTTCGGGACCGTTCTCAGTAACTATTCTCCCGAGGAGATCAAAGGACTAAGGGAACCACTTAACAAGATAGGAAAAACCTCAATCATCCTATTCTTCATTGTGCGGATAGTAAACAACTATGGTAACCTACTGCCCAGACAGGGCTTGAGCCTCGTGGATATACTCTACGTTAGCAAGTACCCCCCTAGCGTGGCTTTTATCCTCTGGACCCTTGGAGGCATGTGTTTATTCATGGCTTATGGGTTAAAGCTACAGGAAACCGGATACCATGGAGTAAACGAGATAATACTTCAATTCGGTAGAACCCCATTGTTCTTCTACCTAACCCACCTATGGGTCTACAGGCTCAGGCTGCCTAACGTAGAGAAACTCTTCTTTATGCCCATGGTGCCAACCCTCGGTCTCTGGGTGCTTGGATTATTCTTGCTCTATGAGCTATGCAAAAGATATGAGGTCTTGAAGAGAACCTACCCAAATTCAATACTGCAGTACATATAGGAGAAAGAAAAAATGAGTGAGAGACTAACACGGAACACCGTCATCGCCATAGTAGGTGTAGCTCTCCTAATTACCGCATTCAACATAATTCAAAATCCTATGGTGGAGGCTGAAGAACCCACGACAAGGTGGTATGGTATCGCTGGGGTGAACTTTGAGTTACCTCTTGGATTAAGGTTTAATTATTCTAGGCTTGGTGAGGGCTCGCTGTCCTATATGGAGGGCTACTTTTTCCGTGTTCGATACGAGAATGAGACTCATCTGCCTTTCATATCGTTCTCGTGGAAGGAGTGGGAACCAATGAACTTCACAGAGGCAGTGGCCCGGGGATATAATTACAGTGACCCCGATGATACCTTGTATAGTTTTGATGGGTTCGTAAATTCTTCTACATCCGAGCATATTTTTCTCTACCAGAAATTCAATAAGACAGGCTCATCTGGAAACCGCACTGGGTACATCGGTTACTGGAACTGCACCAACAGCGGTAGGATTCATACATTGCTGGTGGAGAATAGTATAGACTCAAATTCGTCTGCGTTGTTTGACTTGTTTAACCAATCGAGAACCACTCTCAATTGTCATTATCCGGGGCAAACTCCCGGTGGGGAGGTTGATGAGATCGACCTGCCTTTTGACATAGATACATTGATCAACGTTGTGTTTATGATCATGATGACAGTTGGCTTCACATTCACCTTTATGCTGGAGGGATTCCCCAACTTCGCCCACACCAGCTATGCTGGAATAGGAGGAATGGTATCCTTCTATCTGGTCCGCTACGCTGGATTCCACCCGTACGATACTTGGCCATTCTCAGCCTTCGTAGGAGGTGTGATCGCGTTAGCCTTGTATGTTGGCGTTGTAAAACCCATCAGGCGCCATGGTGGATATCAGGATATCACGCTTACATTCACCTTCCTCGTTTTGGCGATGGTGATTCCCCAGTTATCCTATATCTTCAATTATTGGTCAAGATACACCGGGGGAGCAGCAGCACGTGGCTACAATCTCAGCTACTTTGACTTTGGGTACCGTGGTATCCCGGGCATCGCAATGACCAGCACCGCCACATGTATTCTGTTAATCATATGGCTCAGGCATTTCCTCACCAAAGATAAGCTAGGGCTCAGCCTACGAGCAGTCGCCGAGAACGAGGCTCTAGCAGCCACAATCGGCATTAACACTCATAGAGCCCACTGCGCCAGCTGGTTCATCAGTGGAGCGTTATCCGCCCTCGTGGGTAGCATTATGACTATTTATAGGGGGGTGGGAGTTGCTGGTCCAGAAGGTTTGATTATCAGCATTATGTCCGGAGCCATCCTGGGTGGAGTATACAGTGTCTATGGGGCGATATTTGGTGGCTTGTTCGTTGCCTTGGGACAGAACATATTGAAAAATTTGTTCTTCAGGTTCTTTGGGTTAGCAGTCGAGACTTGGTCAGGGTTATTCCCCATGCTATTCTTGGTTATTGCATTGTCATTTTTCCCCAATGGCTTGATTGGCCCTGAGGGAATAACCCTAGAAAAAATTAGTATAGGGCTGGAGCGCGTGAAAAAGAGGTTAATGGGTTTATTCAAGTAGGCACTGCATCATGGCGACGCCGAAATTAGCCCTGCAAGCATCACAGCGGATACAGGTTGCCTCCTGTTGTCCATTCTTGAGGTTCTTCACCAGACCCGGTTCCCTGATGAAGGGTCTGCTGAGACTAACCATATCAGTTAGGTCGTTTTCCACAGCCTGCTTCATGGTCTCTAGCTTGGTAAATCCACTCACCAAGCCCATGGGTGTGGGCTTAATGGCTTCCCTTATCTTCTCCCCGTATCCAGCGAAGTCTAGCTCAGAGTAATCACTATGCTTTGCACGTGCCCTGAGGTCCTGTTGCCTTCCCCTGCCTCCCCCGCTTACCTCTATGAGGTCAATCCCCTTGGCTGCAAGTGTCTTGGCTACAATCAACGCGTCCTCAATCATGAATCCATCTGGGCTAAAGTCATCACAGTTCATCTTAACCAAGACAGGATCATTGCCCAATCTTCCCCTTATCTCATCGTAGACCTCGTGAAGAAGCCTCATCCTCTTCTCAAGGCTTCCACCCCAATTATCGCTTCGCTGGTTGACTGATCTACTCAGGAACTGGCTAATCAAGTACCCATGAGCTGCGTGAATCTGGACACCATCAAACCCAGCCTGCATCGCCCTCTCCGCAGCCTCCCCAAAGCCCTCGATGATGCCTTGGACCTCATCTTCGGTCATCTCCCTAGCTGTCCAGTCCTCCTCGCTATACTGGCTGGGTCCTGCTCTGTCTGGTCTATGAACCACTCCAGCGTGGTTTAGCTGTGCTACAATGTGTCCATCGTGTTTGTGGACCACGTCGGTGAGTTTCTTGAGCATGGGTATGTGCTCATCGTGGCTTATCCCAGCCATCCCATCATGGGCTTTGCCCTTGTCCAAGATGTAGAGATGTCCCTTAACGATGAGACCTACTTCTCCTTTGCTCATCCGTTCATAATGCTTGATTATGGTGTCGTTTACTATGCCCTTATCGGATGCGTAGGCGCTCGTTGTTGCGCTTCTCATGAAGCGGTTCCGTACTAGCGTGTCCCTGATCATGTAGGGCTTGAATAACTTGCTCATAAGCATCTGAGTCATATCCGGGTTAATAATTGTAAGTGTTTTAACCTTACAGGTACCAAATTATTTGATTATAATGAAGCTTGAGAAAGGAGAACAGAAACACTTCTTCAAGGCAGGAGGCGAATGGTGCTACATCTGGACACCACCGGGGTTTAATCCAGAGAACCCCGCGCCAGTTGTCATCCATCACCATGGAGCAAGAGGCTATGTTAGGGATGGGGAATCCGATTGGCTGGACACCGATTCCAAGGCAGCCTATCTCAGGGCAGTTATGTCCGAGTCAGGGGCTGTTATCGCTGGTTCACATGCCTGTGGCGATCACTGGGGGAACCGTTGTGCCGTCAAGGCTAACGCTGCTCTATTCAAACATATAAGTAACTTGGAGGGGGTTGATACTGAACGCCTCGGCTTTATGGGGGGTGGTCTAGGGGGCGCCTTGATATGGAACTCGGTGCTCGGACCGTTCGCTGGAAAAGTAAAACAAGTTGCTGTAATGCAGGCAGTAGCAAACTTGTCTGCTGTTATCCGTGAGCAGAAATTCAAGGGAGTATGTTTGAAAGCCTATGGTATACCAGAGGAGACCGAGGATGAGGAAGCAATCCAACTCCTTATAGAATATGATCCTATGCCGAGGCTCCAAAAACTCAGAAAGGGGTCCAAGTTACCGAAAACAGTAATTTATCATGGCTCAAAAGACGAGAATATTCCTGCATCAACCAACGCTATTCCTCTAGTTATTGCTCTACGGAATGCTGGGGCAGATGTCGCCCTTGAGTTATTCGAGGGAGTTGAGCATAATACATATGCTATGGGGGAGCCCATGATGGAAAGATTAAGAGCATTTTTCTTAACACTCTGATCTATTGTTTTATAGCTAATTGTACATATTGTGTGCCATGAAGGTTCTTATTATAGGGGGCGTAGCAGCGGGACCAAAAACAGCTGCACGGCTCAGAAGACTCGACCCAGATGTAGAGATCACGGTTATAGAAAGACAGGATCTACTCAGTTACGCAGGCTGTGGGTTACCCTACTATATTGAAGACATTATAAAAGACTGGTATCAACTCCTAGGAGGAGACACTATCAGAGACGCTGAGTTCTTCAAAAAACAGAAAGGATTCACAGTACTTGACCAGACAGAAGCAGTAAAAATAAACAGAGCAGAAAAAACAGTCACAGTAAAAGATCTACAAACAGGCGAAACCAGAGACCTACCATACGATAAACTAGTTATCGCGACGGGTGCCAGACCCTTTGTGCCCCGCATGGAGGGAACCGAGCTTACCGGAGTGCATCGCCTCTATAACCCACACCAAGCCCAAGCAATCAAGAAGCTGGTGGAGAAGGAGTGCGGAAAAGTAGTGGTGGTAGGCGGGGGGCTCATCGGTATTGAGACCTGTGGTGCTTTCAAGGTTCACACCTGTACCACTACTGTCGTGGAGATGATGCCTACCCTTGTGCCGAATCTCTTGGATGAGGAGATGGCATTACTATTGGAGAATTATCTAAAATCTCAGGGCGTGGACGTTGTTAAAGGTAGCCCTGTAGCAAAGATACTTGACGACGGAAAAGGTAACGTCGCTGGAGTCGAGACCAGTGATGGAAAGATAATCGAGGCTAATGTAGTAGTTATCGCTATTGGTGTAAGACCTAACACTGAGCTAGCTGTTGAGGCTGGGCTTGAGATAGGTCCAACGAGGGCTATCGCGGTAAATGAGTACCAGCAGACTAGTGACCCAGATATTTATGCGGGAGGCGACTGCGTAGAGTGTACTCACATGCTCACAAACAAGAAGGTTTTTGCACCCCTTGGGAGCACAGCCAACAAGCATGGCAGGGTTATAGCAGATAACATAGCTGGGATGAAGACAAAGTTCCCGGGGGTTTATGGGACTGCTGCCTTCAGGGTGCTTGACTGGAACTGTGGTACCACTGGATTGACTGAAAAGAACGCGAGAGAGCTGGGGTATGATGTCGTTACAACAATTACCCCAAGATATGATTTTAGTAGCTATATTCCGGGTGCCAAGTATGTTATCATCAAGCTCATTGCCGACCGGGAAACCTGTAAGGTTCTGGGTTGTCAGGTGGTGGGAGAGGGTGATGGTGTTAAACGAATCGATATCATCGCTACAGCTTTGAAGTTTGGCTCCGACTTGAAGGGAATAGCAGATATTGACTTGGGTTATGCTCCTGCTTATAGTACTGCTATTGATGGTATTGCGCATGCTGCTAATGTTTTGCGTAACAAGGTTCAGGGTATCGCGTTTGGTGTATCTCCTCTAGAGTTGAAGGCGAAACTGGACAGTGACGATGATTTCGTTTTACTGGATGTCAGACGCAAGGAGGAATATGAGGCACATAGCTTCAAAGACCCCCGAGTCAAGAACATCCCCATAGACGAGATCAAGGCTAGGCAAAACGAGTTACCCCGTGACAAAGAGATTATCGCTTTCTGTATTATTGGTGTAAGGGCGTATATCGGTCAGAGGATGCTGACAGGACTAGGCTTTAATCATGCAAAGTATCTGGATGGCTGTATGCCCTCTTGGCCTTTCCCAGAGTATCTCAGATAGCATCAATTTCTTTCTTTATTTTTTCAGCCATCTCAACAAAGTACTCTTTTTTCCTTGGCTTGAAGCGTCCTACGCTGCTGAAAAAAGGTGATCCTACTCGTGTGGGTCTTGGTATGATGTGAATGTGTACGTGGGGTATTATCTGCCCAGCGTTGGGTCCATTGTTGATTGCTATGTTGCTGTCGGTGGCGTTGAAGGCTCGTTGTATGAGTGGGACGATTTTTCTGAGAGTCTTGATGAGGTTTTCTGCGGCTTCTTCTGTTAGTTCTTCAATGTACTGAGCATGTTCTTTGGGTATTAGTTGCACATGTCCGTCTGCTACTGGGTTGATGTCTAGGAATGCTAGGGTGTGGTCGTCCTCGTAGACCTTGTAGCTTGGGGATTCCCCGTCCCTTATTTTGCAGAATAAGCAGCTCATGTTTATTCATCTGGTCTCTGGGCTTTTAACGCGTTATGTGGACAAAGCTCGACGCAGCAGAAGCACTGGATACACTGGTCCATGTTGAATTCAGGAATATCAACTACCTTGATGGCACCTGCTGGGCAAACCTTCTCGCATACACCACACCCGATACACTTGGACTCGTCGCAGTGGATGGGCATACGTATATTGATAAACATCTCCCCATCCTGATGAATCTCAGGCTTCTTGAAGACCCGCATCACCGACTCTATTGGTTCTCCCAGTACCTCTATTTCATCTAGACTTGATGGTCCAATGCCTCGTTGCTTAGCTAGGTAATTGGTTCCCACCTCTTCTTGGGGGTTCCACCCCATGATGGCTGATGCTACCAAGTCTACTGCAACCGCGTCATCCCCTGCAATAATTAAGCCCAATGGGACTGGTTCACCTGATGCTGGACCCTCCCCCTCCATGGCGATATGGGCGTCCACGATGTTCAAGCGTATCTGCGGTTCAATAGCCGTATAGATATCAAGAAGTAGGTGGCTGAAAGACTCAGGGTCGTTACCCACTGATACGTGGTGGTGGGCTTTTGTACCGCCTTGTTGTAGCCCGAAGAGGTTTTTCACTGCGCATGTGAGAGTGGTGAGTGCGTGGGTCTTGAGCTTGGGGAAGTTGATCACTGGGTTCTCTGTCGCGGTCTCTGGGAAGTGGAATGTATCAAGTACCTTGCCTGTTGTGGTGCGTTTCACAGGTGGGTCGCGATCCAGTACCCTCATCTCGATCCCAGTTTCTATACAGAATTCCTCTATTTTGTGGGCGTTGTAGATCATCTCTGGTCTGGTATATGATGCCGTGGCTGGGCACTCACCGATTATACAGTGGTTTCCCTGTTCTTTGAGTAACTCTGCTGTTGCTTTTAGTATTCGGAGGTCTGTGGTGCAGCCTGACTCAGGTGGTTGTACATTGAAAAGATTGGGCTTGAGGAGCACTGTTTCTCCGGGCTCTATGAACCTGTTGATGCCTCCAAGGAGTCTTATTGCTTTTTTTACTGCTTTCTCGATGCCATAGTTCGTGCGTGTGACTGCTACCCGGAATTTCATGGGGTTTCTCTGTTTTCGTTTCTTAAATTATCGATGCTTTAAGCAGCTTGTTAACCTTAGTTTTTGACCACGATTTTTTTGATAAGATTTCTATCCTTTTAGGTAGTTGAATAAATTATGATTAATTTTCATTTTATTATTATGCGGCTTCTATAGCCGTTGATAATGGGATACCCCGTATCTGGTATGTGATTATAATACTCGTGGTTATAGCCGGTGTACTCGTGTATACGCGGCTGAGAAGGGGAAACCTTCCTTAAGCCATTACCTGTGTGGTTTCCACTGGCTTTGTCTGTGGTTGGGTCTTCAGCAAGTCATGGATATTTATAAAACCCACTAGTTTGTCATCAACAACCGGCAAGGTGGTCTGCTTGAGCTCAGTCATTATGGTGAGAGCATCCTCTAGGCTCGTGTTTGGACGAGCCAATATAATATCACAGTTGGTTATCTCGCTTACAGGCGTTTGACTGGGTCTGAACCCTTCGGTATAGGTGTAGCGGAGGACGCATCTTAGATCGACTATTCCCCGGATATCGTTGCCATCCATAACGAATATCGAGTCTGTTCCTGACTGTATCATCATATGCACAGCCTCTGTCACAGTAGTCTCAGTATCAGCAATGGTTGGATTGGGTTTCATAGCGTGCCTAACCTTTAGTATCATAGATTCACCTCAAAATCAATTTTCTTGAGAAGCTCCTTGTACCGGTTCCTGATAGTAACCTCGGTGATCTGGGCTGCCTTAGCTATCTCGCCCTGAGTCCTATCCTCCTGATTTATCTTGCATGCAATGTATAGGGCTGCGGCTGTTATGCCCTCAGGGGCTCTACCGATGGTGAGGCGTTGTTCTGCTGCCTGATCCATAACTTTTCTGCAGAGCCGTTCTGTCTGACCGCTTATCCTGAGTTGGTTAACATATTTTGTTATGAGGTTATCCTTGTCAACCTGCGGCACATCTGGCTGAAGCTGTTTGTAGAGATGACGATAATTCCTCGCAGCCTCTTTACGCGTAATCGTGGCTGCCTTAGCAACATCCTCAAGGCTCCTGATGACCTGACACTGTCTGCAGCTCATGTATATGGCTGACGCGACAACCGACTGGATAGTACGCCCCCTAATCAAACCTTGAGTAACAGCTCTACGGTAGATCATGGCAGCAGTCTCGCGGGTGTTCTGTGGGAGGTTAAGCTCATCAGCGATCCTTGTAAGCTCGCTGAGAGCTTGAGTGAGGTTCCTCTGGGTGCTGTCGCTGGCTGAGGTGCGGCGCTGCCATTTTCTGAGCCTATATTGGCGTTGTTTTTCTTCCTGAGTCAGTCTTCTTCCTGTGGCGTCTTGGCTTCTCCAGCTTATGGTTGTGCTAAGTCCTTTATCGTGGATGAGTGGTGTTAGTGGTGCTCCTACTCTTGTTAGGTTTTCTGTCTGTTGTGGGTCGAAGGCTCTCCATTCTGGTCCGTGGTCTATTACGGTATCGTTTAGGACTGTTCCGCATAATGTGCAGATTTGTTCTCCAGTGGCTGGGTCTGTGATTATGTCTGTGTTTCCGCATTCGCATTGTAGCTGTAGAGCCATCTTGTTCACCTGTGTTCTGGTTTTGTGTTCTATGATTATTATTGACTTGTATGTGGGGGTGTGCTACAATGCCTTTATTCTGGAGAAGTCTGGTGGATGGTCTTGGATTGGTGTATCTTCTACGTGTTTCTACCGGCTACGGGGTTGGATATGCCTATGAATTTGATTATACTGTTTCATTTTTTTCGTAACTCTAATTTATCTGAAGCGTCTAATACTATATAGTAAATTGTCTTCGTTTGAAGTGGAACAGAGTTTCCGTAACATTGTGCGGTTTTACAGCCGAGAACTTGTGATGATCTCTACTGGTCATAAGGCTTCTAAGTGTTTTAGTGAGCCTCAGAGACGTAAATTGACTAAGATCGGTGTGCTTGAGCGGGTTTATCAGTATCAGGGGTGTCGGCTGAGGTTGAGTGAAAAGGCGCGGGGAATTCTTACTTCGGTTGATCCTTCCCTTGGGGGTCTTATTTAAGGTTTCAACTCAATTTTAATCTGGTCCAGTGTTTCTGTTTCCAGTATTGTTTGTATTTGGCTCGTTTTTTCGGTAACCAAGACGCTTTTCGTCGTGTTATTGTGTCGGAAAGAAGCTGTTTTGGCGCGGTTTTAGCGGAAAGAAAGCGGGTTTGGGCTGGATTGAGGTGACCTTCCTCCCCCCTTGTTTGAGTATGTTGTACGCTCTATACTGTGGGTAGGTTTCCATGAATCAGATCACTGTTGAATAATCA
>Ga0180432_10009043_pt1 | contig 12238 bp, 10 predicted proteins | sample SS_ome_10_FD_132414 | JGI IMG/M metagenome (GOLD analysis project Ga0180432, IMG submission 132414) | Hypersaline lake sediment archaeal communities from the Salton Sea, California, USA - SS_1_MS_2 metaG | ecosystem: Environmental > Aquatic > Non-marine Saline and Alkaline > Hypersaline >...
CATAATTTTCTGAAATGTAAAGTTCTGTTACTGCTATTCCATTTCTGACATTATTATTTACCGTGATTTCATCTGTATTTTCAATTCGTGTGAAATCATTTTCACCCTTTGCCTTTATCCAATAATCAATTACTTCAGATGCGGCATAAGCAAGCATCCCTGTTTCTTCACTTTTAGCAGATACAATATAGACTAAATATTTTTTTTCATCCTCATCAGAAATTAACCATCCAAGACGAATACACTCTATAGCTCCACCAATTTTGTAATGCTCTCCAAAAATAACTGGTATTACTTTATCAATTGCGTCTTCGTTTCTTGATAAATTAAGTTCTATCAGTGGATAAAAATCATCATTAATTTTTGGTAATCCTAGATCCTCATGATCAGTATTGCGAACAGAGAAACAACCGTAAGGATCCCAAAATCTATAAAGCAACTCCACGTTATCTCCGTTGACGCTTGGGAGATGCGCAGCTCTCAATAATGCTATCTGAGATCGATCGATAAATTTCTGTCTGCCGGAAATATCGACGCCATACAGATAGCAATAATGTCCCTCGTAGTATAACTCTCCTACGCTGGAAAGATATTCACCGTCTGCATCATTAAGTTTTATAGTTATTTCTGGTCGCTCAATTGGACCTTCTGAATATTGCCTAGTTAAAGATCCGAAAGATCCGACGCGACCTTTAATGTCGCCAGGATCAGTATCGGAATTTAGCCACGCAATATCAGTCTGTGCAATATGCTGCTCACCGCCAGTCGAACGGTAAGTCTTAGCTATCACCATCGGAGCATCGCCGCTTAGAACATCGTGAAGCTCGCGATCGTGCGAATAGCCTCCAGCGAAATACCCTCGCTGTTCTGCCGTAGTGGTGACCGTCTGATCTATATTAGTTACTCCGACACCGTATCCCCAATATCCGGGATCATCCAACCACTGATCTGAATTTTTGTCGATTAGTTCCAGCGCTATCAGTTCATCTCCAATTGTACCAACATTGCTATTATTGCAAACGAGTTTTCCGATTAGTTGTACTCCGTAATTACATTGCTGGACAAATAACGACAATCCAGCCCATGACTCGTAATCTTGCCCAAGACCTGCACCATAAAGTCCACCACCAAACATTCCAGCCTCAGCATCGGGCGCGAGTTTTGAAGCGTCTGCTGAAGGAGCAAGAATAAAATCATCAGCTATGTCGCTATATAAAACCTGTATTTCATCAGAGGCCGCGAGTTGATTACCGCCACCATACAATATCTCGATTATCGTTCCACGACGAATTGTCAACTGTACTGTGATGTACCCCGTTGAAGAACTGTATTCTATGATATCAAGTGTTGCCGCATATGCATCTCCATCTCCAATACTTCTTACAAAAACCGCTGTACGTGTAAAATCAACAAGCTGATCCGGTGTCCAATTATGATTACTAAATCTGTATTGTACCTCTCCATTAAAGAACGTAACCGGATCGATACTATACCATAGACGATAAGCGCATCTACCTGTGCCTTCCTCTTCGCTATTACTGGTTATAGTTGTATATTCACTTTCGGAAGTTATCGTGCAATTATTAGTCGAGTCACTCCACGTACCGGTATCACCGGTTTTTAGTTCGGTGGTCTGTGATTCTCGAATAGTCATTAGGTTAGATATTTCCCGTTCGGAAATTCCTCGAACCTTGCCCGCAGCGCATTAACATTGTAGAAGATCTTTCTCGGTGCGAACTCGACAAAGAAACCGAAGTAACATACTGTAGCATGCGATGTCGGATGCCATGTGGTCCCAGGGTCAGGCACCATCATAAACGGCTTGGCATCGCCTTTACGGTCGTTCCAAAAATCCTCAATGGTTGCAAGCTGCGCGTCGGTTAGCGACGGCTCCCATGACATCTCAAGCGATTCTACTGGCTGTATCGGATAGACAATAGGCGACCCGTATTCCGACTCCTGCCGTCTGTTTTGATATCGAGTCTTTTGAACGTCTCCGTATTCTGGATTGATCGGAGCCTCAATGACAGAGCCTAGAACCAGCTCGCCTATGGTGACGATCGTTTCTCCGACACCTTCTCCTGATCCGAAAGTTCCTGCATCGTCATCGGGAGCGAGCAATGATGCGTCAGGGATAGCAGCCCCAACACCGCCATCAAGAATAAACCCTCCGGCTTCTCTGATCCTAAATCTCCAATACCGATATCTTGTGCTGTTATCGAACAGCTTGCACGTGCTGATCTCTCTGTGTGTGATTGTCTCTTCTACTGACGGATCGCTCCAATCGTCGGTGGCGTTTGCCTGAATGTGCATCTCGTAGCCGGTCGGGATATTGTGATTGATGACCCCTATCGCGTTGAATGCCTGCGGTGAAACGCCAAAATCAAATAGTATGATTGCTGTAGAAGCAATCCCGCTGAACTTAAATACTCTCCCAGGATGATTAGAATATGCATTGCTGAAGGGAAAATCAGTATCGACACCAGGATCAAGCGTTGCCGTAAACGATAGATCTATCAGCTCGTTTTTAACGAACGTGTATTTAGTAGGTACGGTCATTGTCTTTAAGCTCTTATCGCTGCTCTCGCCGTCGAGCCGTTAGGGAGAGTAATGTTGCGCCTTACCGCGTCCTCTATCTTCATTAATACATCTTTCGTGAAGCTCGCAGCGTCGGTAGCGTTTATTTGGATCGTTACGTTGCCGCCATAGTTGTTCTGTGTGGTGTTCTCGTGACGAGGAACAACGCGCTCACCTTCATGGAGAAGATACATGCCTGTTCTCGATACGTAAGGATCGCCGTGCTGGCGACTGCCTTCTCTTCGAGATTTGCCGATAGAATAAGATACACCAGCCGATCCGGCAAATGCTCCGGCAGCAATAGCTGAAAATATGCCAGCGGCTGTAAAATGCGCAATAGATGCAGGGTTAGGAATGCCGAACGTAAGACCGAGAGCAGCGAAACCCTCGGCCAATTCCATTAATGCCTTTGCTGCCGCTTGCGCCATAATTCCTTTCAATATCTGGTTCACCATTTGCAAAAATAACATGCCAATATTACGTGTCATATTTTCACCGGCCTCACCCATAAGCTCGAACATTTGCAATGATGTATCGGCGAAAGTCATCATTGCATTTTGCCCAACGCCAGTGGCGAAGTTTTCAAGCGCTTCTCCTGCTGCTACATAACTTTTAGATAATTCATCAGCAGCTTTTTTTGCTTTTTCACTGGCCTTTATCTGTCTATCAAGCGGAGTGTTTGTATATACTTTTAAAACAGATTCCGCTCTTTTTGCCCATTCCTCCCCTACTGCTTCCGTTCCTTCCTTCTCCCGCGCTTCATCAAGTAAAGAAATTAATTTTCTATATGATTCTATGGTTAATTTATTTTTACGAACCAATCCCTCAAGATGCATTTCCATGCGCATATACTTGAGCGCGATTTGCTCGGTAGGATCGAGAGACGCTTCTAATACTTTCTTCAATTCTCCTTGTATTTTTCGGTAGTTTTTAAGCTGTTCAGCGGCAAGCTTCGCGTCAACACCTGATTTTTTTATTGCTTCACCGGCTACTTTGGTGACTGCTTCTACTTTCTTTGTGTTAGTGCTGATATTGTCGAGCTGAAATCCTAATTGTAAAAGACCACCGCCCCATTTTTCAATTACTCCATCTACTTCTACTATCTGTTTAAAAGTATCATCGATAGTGCTTCCCCATTTAGCTAATATTGAATCTTCATCTAATATGGCAGAAGCAATAGTTTGCAATCCCGCTTTCGCTAACAGTATCCCCTTCGCCAAATTACCGAAAGCCCAAACAGCATTACCAGCGATGGTAGTAATGTAGCCTAGTGTTTTAGCAAAAGCTTGTCCTAATGTTGTTCCTGATTCTGTACTATTGGTTAAATTTAATACCGCAGTATTAAGCACTTGTAATGATTGTCTTGTCGCCTCTGACTTTGTGTACGATTCGGCAAGTGTCTTTCTGTAATCATTCCAGTTTTCAATCAGCACATCAAGAGCGCCGCTATAGGTAGAACTTAGAGCAAACGCCTGGTCTTTATATCTCTCATTTACCAGATCAATAGCGGCTCCTGCTTCGCGTTGTGCTCTTGTAAGTTTTGTAACGCTTGATAATTGTTCTCCTAATTCACCGGACAAACCACCTAGAGTTTTAGCTACCTGTCGAGCTGCTTGATTGAGATCCATTCCGGTAGCAGCGGCAAGGTTCGCGGCAGCAAGCGTACCCTTTTCAATTTGATCGCCCATCGCGCCCATGTTCACCATAAGCGCTTCAGTATCTACGATCGCCTGCTTACTGTATGTGCTGTTTTGGTAGATGCTCTTAGTGAAAGCATCAAGAGAAGCTGTTGTTTCTTCCGTGTATTGTCCGCTTGTTTTTAGAGCCTGATTCAGTCGGCTATAGGCGGCCTCCTGCTCTCCCGCCATGTGAATGGACTCAAGACCGTATTGGACAAGCTTGTGAAATCCGAGAACACCAGCAGTGATCCCGGCAAGCTTAGTGAACGTACCACTAAGAGCGCTTGTGGCTTTATCTGTACTGTTGAATTCATTCTTTATTTTTTTAAGCGCATTGACAACTTCATTGTCGCCACGCTTACCGAATTCAACTATTAATTTATCAATAGTTGCCACACTAACGCCTCGGTGCCCCCGATGCGTTTGTTATCTCTTCTTGCTGCTGCTCGCGATGAGCAGCGTACATCTCGTTTAGTATTCGGAAACAGATCAGCTTGTAATGCGATTGCTTATCAATCGGCTTGCCGTTTAAGCACACTGTACCGTGCTCGATTGACAAGAAAAACTCAGAGATGATCCTCTTCTGCCATGCAGAAAGATCCCGATATACAGCCCCGGGGCAGCGGTCTGCTTTTACCAGATATCGATAACCGCCGCCCGGCAGCTTTTTTTTGCCACACCCTATCGATCTGAGGTCCGGATTGGTTCGACCGTGACAGTTGACATGTCGTTGATACTGCTCGTCGCATCGTTCACAACGCCTGCCGACCTGCTCTCCGAGGAGCCAGTGACAGGCGATAAGGAGTTTTTTTCTTCTTGCCCTGTCGGGTTATTGGCCTGAATAATCGCAATGCATATCTCGTTGATTAAGCCCATATCAGCGCGATTGCTGACATTCAACAACTCGTTGATGGTTTTAATCATGCTTGTTTGGCTGCCTACTTTTACACGAATTCCGTTGACCAGATCAGGCAGGCAACAACTTTTGATTAATCGAATCATCGCCTCTTTGAGCTGTGGCGTCGGGTTAAAATCGTTAAGCGCCTTTGATGCTCTCCTTGCCTGCTCACGTAGTTTTGCATCATCTTCGATTTCATTAACAGAGTTAAGCGCCTCTCGCACTCGTCTTCCTCGTTCGACGATGTACTCTGCCACTGCGTTTAAATCTCCAACCGTCTCGATGTCTACCATCCGCAGGACGTGAATTGAAAACGGGCGCTTTCTTTTCCTGTTGCCCATCCACTCAGGAGTGAACATCTCCGTTATCTGAAGCGCACCGTCTTCATCGATCATCAACTCAGCGTCGTTATCTTTCTCTAACTCTTCCATGACTAATACCTCCTTTTGTTTTAGATAAAATACTGGCGTTCCATCTTTAATAGATGGCCATTGGTGTTTTGCTTGTTCCATTAAGCAGCCGCAAAAGTTACTGTCACAGAATCGTTTTCACTGCTCGAACACCATCCAGTGAATTCCAACGACACCAATACCTCATCGAAATTTTCAGAGAGCTGCGGAATAGTAATCTTTCCGGTCGCCTGTGCTAAAGCGATGGTGACTTTATTAGAGCAGTCAGACACGACTATCGATATCGCAAAATCATCTTTCTGCCACACGTCTCCAATCAAAGCCAAACTGTTGAGCAATTTATCGTCATCGGAAACTTGTAACAGCATTTCACATTTGCCGCTGACTTTTAGACGCCCCGGCTTTGCCTGTTTCGGCCATGTAGCAGTTTGCGCGCCATGAGCAGGAATCACTCCCTGATCACTCTCGATTGTCAGTTCTAGGCTGTCTACTCTCTGATCTGTTATAGTGCCGTCTCCAGTTCCGTAGCCAGTCCCGTCGCCAAGTGTGACGGTCGCTAAATTGAACACCACTGGAGACCCGGTAAGCGTCTCTGAAGGACAGTAGGGATAAATGATATTGGAAGCTTCCCAGATAACTCCAGTCGAGCTTAAATAGTTTCTCTGAATTGTTGCCGTTTTATCGATGTGTACATAACTCTCCACTAGAGCAATATCTTGCGTTTCAGCTCCATTGGTAATGACGCCTATCTTTGTGGTGCTGTTTAAGTGATCTCCCATGCCCCATATACTGCCGGCGTTGTCTTTAAGAACAACGGAAGTACCGCCAGCGGCTACTTCTGTATTTACTCTATCGCGGCCTACATGCCCAACTCCAGCACACACGCCGGAGAACTCTTCGGTCATGTACTCGCCGACCTTGCCCTTTAATACCCACTTTTGAACCAGAGCACCGCCAATCATATTGGCGTATAGACCGAGAGCAGTTCCGTCACTTCCACTGGCAGCGTCCGGCCCATAAAAACAAACATGATACAAACTGCATGACTTCGGCGCGTAGGTTAAATCTGCGATAGTATATGCCCCGGTAGTATGCAAACCAATCAATGATTCCAGCAACACACCAGAATCAGGAGCAGCAGCGCCTGCGGCAAGTCTGAATCTTTTATTCAGAGACCATTCCCCGCCTTCGTAGTGACCGTATGCATGATGCTGATGGCCGCGATCTGTCCCCTTCGCGAGAGATACTATTTCCTTTTGATCAAACGATGGCGGGCTGAAGGAAAGCAGATCTCCTACTGCATCGGTAGCAGTCGGGAATGCTGACTGAATATTCCCGAAACTTGTTTCTACTTTCGCGAATAACCGCTCTAATCCGGTAGGTACAAAATTAATCGACATCGTCTATGTCCTCACCGCCCCCGGTGTCGTTGTCTTCTATATCTTCGAGAGGTTTTTCCTCTTCGCTCTCATTCTCGTTGATGTCCTCCCAGGCGTCATCTTGACCGATATGAAGGCGCTCGTTATGGGTGACCTCGATAATCTCTCCTGAGCGCACTTTGTGCCCATTAAACGTACAATCACAGCCAAGTCTCTTTATCTTCATGATCAACCTCGCTCTACGAGTTGTTTGAATACAGTATCTTGATTGGCATACGACCAACACGCATATCGAGCCCTGCTATCTCGACGGTATATGGCTCAATAACGAAAGGTCCAGACATGCCGATAAATCCGGCAGCTCCGTTCAGATTTACTGAATCACCGAATACTTCCATGATCGCTTGTCTCAATCGCATCAGCAGATTGCGCGTAGTGTAAAAGTTCATGCCTGAAACATATAGGATCAAATCAAATTCAATAGTTCCTGTCTGACGGCGATGATCCATTCCTATTGTCTCTCCATCCAGCGACGACAACCAGATCGCCGGTGGTCGGACTATATTCTGATCCGGTACTTGCTCGCTCATGTTCCACAATCGAATCTGATCCTGTCTTGGCGTTGCAAGTTCTTCCTCATGCGCTGTTTGACCGGACACAAAGCCGAGTACACTGTTGGCGGTCCCGTTGCCGATGGTAAATGACGCCTTACCTGCGGCATCGGCTTTCAGTTTAAATCTATTGGCATTATCAAGATCCGATTGTGCGGAAGCCGTAACGCTGGTGATCCCTGCATTGATCTGCGTAATCACCTGCGCGGCCGTGCGCCCATCTCCGGTCAGAGTAACCGTTTGCGCGTCACCGCCATTGTAATGCAGCACGAAAGTCAATCCGTCTACATCGTAAGTTTCCGCTTCGCCGCTATCCATCTCCGCATATACGGCGGCGTTAATCGCATCTATCTTCGCGCCTATCTTTGCTCTTAGAATGCTCTCAGCGCTTCTTAGCACGCTTTCGATTTGCCCGTAACTCATCTTATTTAATTCCTGCGCCTACGCTGCCTAAGCGAGAACGAGCGCGATTAAGCTCATCTCTGTTCCATAATCTCACCTGATCGGTTACTGCCTTCTGCAAGTTCTGACTTGTCGGGTCCCACATAGGTCGACGAGGAAGTTGCCCGATAGCTCCGCTACGCCCGCGCCCGCGAGCTCCAGTCTGATGATAAATAGCGTATGGAATATTTGATCCATATTTTACGTGATGTTGTGAAACTTCTCTTATTCCGTCTGATGGGCGAGCACCAGTCAGAGATATCTTCATTGTTCCACTGGCGACTAAGATTTTTTTATTGCCAAATTTTCTCTTTTTTCGTTTTGCATATTCAGCAGATAAAGGAGCCCATCTACCTGTTTCTCCGCTTGCACCTTCTGATTGAAATTGTGATTTAAAGTGTGGATAAATAACATTTGCTGAAATATTCTTAAATAGCTGCTTCATATTGCCGTAAGACGCGGCCATAGAGCCGAATACTGCGGCAAAATCTCTGCCCGTAGGACTGGATTTTATTGATAGCGCTAAACCGGCCATGATTAAAATTCCGTGTTGCGATCTCTTCCTGGCTTATCGTCGTCATCTCTCCAATAATAATCTTCATCACTGCCCAACTGATCATCCACGTCGTCAGTAGCGTGCGATGCAGCAAGCAGGCCGTACAATGTCGGAAACATTGATCTAGGCCCGATCTTTCTTACTTGATCGATCCAGTCATTCCATGCAGTCAAAAACTCTTTAGCGGTTTCGTTTCCGGTCCCTCCGCGCCAGCGCATTACCCGACCAACAGTAGCTTCAAGCACTCTCCGTTTTATTTCACTATGCACGTCCTCAGTCGAAGTCGCAGAAGCAAGAGACGCAGACGGGGAGCACCCATCACCGCGCAATATCCCGTTTATCTCTCCTGAATATTGCTGCAATAACGATGTGACTTGAGTCGAGGTCGGAGTAGAAGTCGAATCGATCGTCACTCCAGGCCCCAACTCATTGTCAACATCGCTATATGTTAATCCCCATGCGTAAACGGTCATCTATTTTATTCCCCACTCAGCCTTTGTCTTGCCGCCAAATACCGCATTGGGATCATCTGTTTGTGAATAAAAGTCAGAAGCAACGGCTTTCCTTGCTGCTGATAACTCTTCCTCTTGCTTCTCAAGAGCAGTGCGAATATTTCTATCCCTTTCGCTTTCTCTGATGATGAGCTTGTCGTTGATTTTCTGCTTGTTTTCCTCGATCTCATCATCAGTCAGATCGAAAGGTTCAGTCCCTGCATCGTGTAATTGAGCATATGCCTGCATCTGCGCTTCCTTCGTGCATTTGGCAATCCCCTGACCACCAATGCGAACAGTGACCGACCCTCTGTAAGTTGGATGAACAACCCATAGATCCTTTTTCTGTTTTACCGGTTCGGTTTTGTGCTCCCCTTTATTTTTCATGACGCATCCTTTTTTGTTTTGAAATTAAAGAATTCCCGAGGCGGGCGGCCGATTATCGGGAGGAGGTAATTCGCGACATCGCATTACCGCGATCCGCCTCGGGAAATTTATTGTTAGTCAGCGGCTACATCAGCCGTGTACGTGATCCAGGCATTAACCAGATCGATCGTCTGATCGGTCGCATCGAAACCGAACACAAGCCGGATGATATCACCAACCTCGATCGCGCCGGCATCCATAGCGATATCGTATTGCGTCAGCACTGTACCGGGGGCAACAGTGACCGCCGCCTCGTCGTTTACGCTAGGGTTACTAGCCTCTGTGCTCTTCGCGTTATACCAGTCAAGTCCAACAGTATCAGCACTTCCAGCAGCAGCACCGTCAGCGACCATCATTACGTGAAAGATCATAGCCGAGCTGTAATCATACGGCACTGCGATGTTGCGTGTGATCTTCTGAGTAGTCTCTCCAGTAGCCCACTCAAGCATATCGAAGTTGCCGACAGCTCCACGGTTAGGAGTTGTTGAGAATGTGGTAGGGCTCGCAGGAGACCCGTCAAGCTGCCAGGAATGCAACTCCATTTGGATCGTTCGCTTGGCCGAAAACGTGCCGGTAACAGACAGATTGCCGCCAACGGATACCGCACCGGCGAATGTTGCCAGAAGATCAGAACCGATCTCTAGCGCCTGTGTCGGTGTATAGTCGTCAGCTCCATCGTTAACGCTGATGACCACTTTACCCTTCTGATCGTCGGCAGCTCCATCATGCGAGATCTCGATCTTCGCCAATTCACTGATCTCGCCTCCAGACTGTTCGCCTCGAACCTGGATATACGACTCTCTCCCGCCGTCGCCGTCTTCCTCAGTTGTGTTATAGAGCACAACACGCGGAGCTGTGTTTTGAACCTGCTGCGTTGCACCGGTCATAGATAGTACATCGGCAAGCACTGTAGTAGCCGCGCTGTCAATAGTTAGGTTTCCGCTATCAGTTCCAAGAGTTTGAGGGCCGACGAAAGTAAAATCTTCGTCACACAAGATCGCCGTATCGGATGGGGATTCAAGAATTGGTCCGGCAGCATTGTCCAAATCTACTCGTATGCTTGCGTCATTACTGCCGCCGCTACCAGTAAATTGAATATATCCATCGTCATTACTTATCACCTCGGCGTTTGCCATGGTGATATTACCAGCGACTGTGACCGCTCCTGCAAACGTGGCTAACAGATCAGATCCAAATTCACACACCTGCGTAGGCGCGTAATCGTCTGACCCATCATTGACTTTAAAAATTATCTTGCCTTTCTGATCATCTGCGGCACCATCGTGTGATACCTCGATACGCGCAAGCTCAGAAATTTCCCCGCCACTCTGCTCACCTCGAAAATGCAGATATGATTCCCGGCCACCAGACCCGTCCTCATGCGTGGTGTTGTAAAGCAACACGCGGGGCGCGGTGCTCTGTTGTGTCAGAGTCGCGCCCGTCAGCGAAATAGGATCGGCAAATACCGTAGTCCCTGCCGCATCAATCGTAAGATTACCGCTAGACGTGCTAATTGTCTGTGCGCCTACGAACTCAAGATCATCATCTATACCGATTTTACTATCGGTAACAGACGAACAGACCGGATATGTGCCGTCAAGATCAAACCTGATATCAGTATTGTCACCCCCGCCTACGCCAGTAAAATCAAGCATACCGTCGGTGCTGTTGGTGATCTTTTCTCTGTTTTTGCCTTCGGCCTTGGTGTTGAATCTCAGGTTGTAAAACCATCCGTCGATCGCTTCTGCGGGGGTGGCGCTCAATAAGAACGCCACCATCCCGACAGTAAGCGCAATTCGATAAATCGCCTTCATAGTGCTACCTCTTTTCTTGTGCGGTATTTTGAAAATAAGCGCCTATTACTAGGCAACCACGCTGGAAAGGAGATATGCACCGGAGATCTTTCCGGAGCTTACCGTATCGACCAACAGAGGAAGCACATCAATGCTTCTCTCTACGATGACCCATGTTCCTTCCGGATCGGCTTCCTGCGCCTTCCGGACTTGATTCTCATAGGAGAAGGTCAGGAAGGCCGTTGCCGTGTACTCACTCGGGTTAGGGTCGACGTAAGCGACAACCATATTTTTTCCCCACAGAGAAGTCATGGAGGGCGTTTGTCCGACAGCGGTAGAATTGTATTGCACAGAGGCGACTACCAACTTTTTGAGATCAAGAACCTCTGCAACAGAATCTTCGGTCGTGCCCATCTGATGACGCTTGGTGCGATCGATGATCTCAGGGTGATCTTTGAGCTGCTTCCACCCGTCACTATCGACAACACCAACGAAATTTTTTCCAGCTCCGTGAGGCAGACCGGCCAAATTGGCTTTAATGGCCGCTATGGCAGTGCTCACATCCGAGATAGGGTTTCCGGTTCCGTTTGCAGCATTCCATTGCGTAGGACTCGAAGTCATGCCGGATGCATAGTTGCCGCTCGTGACGGCGAGATAGGCAATCTGATACTCACGCCAAAGCTGGATCATTGAGGTAAGCATTCTGGTTTTTGCCTCAATCGGCTTGATGGGATTGTCTGCTCTTTTAATCTCTCTCTTGTAGCAAAGAGATTTTAGCGCGTTTCTCACGCACGTGTACGTAAGCTCGTTGCTCGTGAAGTCCAGAATCGTGGCCGGGTTTGAATCGCCAACAGCCGACGCCGGTAAGCGCAAATGATCTTTCTCGTAGGCCACGATCTTGTTGGTGTCCTTCTTGACCGGAATTGTCGGGGCTATGAACTCGCCCGCGAATCCTTCAGGAAATATCCCGGCAGATA
>Ga0180432_10009045_pt1 | contig 12236 bp, 11 predicted proteins | sample SS_ome_10_FD_132414 | JGI IMG/M metagenome (GOLD analysis project Ga0180432, IMG submission 132414) | Hypersaline lake sediment archaeal communities from the Salton Sea, California, USA - SS_1_MS_2 metaG | ecosystem: Environmental > Aquatic > Non-marine Saline and Alkaline > Hypersaline >...
CCGGATGGGTGAGGGTGACGATGGGCGCGGTCCGATCGGGAGGCCACAGCCAGACGGAGATCGCATCCGATGTGCCGGTGTTGCCCGCCGCGTCGGCGGCCCGGGCGGTCAACGCGTGCTCCTCGGCGTCGGCCCACGCGCCGAGTGTCCAGAGCAGCTCGAAGGGGGCCTCGTCGTCACTGCCGATCACCGTATCGTCGGCCAGGAAGGTGACCGATGAGACGCCTTCGTTGTCGCTCGCCGCGGCGACGATCCGGGTCGTGTCGGTCCGGACGGTATCTCCGGCCGCCGGCCGGGTGATCTCCACCGTGGGGGCCTGGGTGTCGGGCGTTGTCGAATCCTCCGAACAGGAGAATCCGAGCCCCAGGGCAAGCAGCCCGAGGGCGCTGGCGGCCATTCGTCTCGTGTGCATCATCCTCACTCCCTTCCGGTGGGGCTTGAGAAGAAAGCATAGGCACCTGCCGGGGGACATTCAAGCCGGCTCCATGCGTTGACACCCCACACCCCCCAAACCTAGAATACCCCTCGCTGAGTCGGTCCACCGTGAGGAGAGCACCCGTGATGAAGGTCGTTCTTGTTTGCACCGGAAACACTTGTCGGAGCCCGATGGCCGAGGCCCTGCTGCGCCAGATGGCCGCGTCCCGGGGCCTGGAGATCGAGGTCTCCTCCGCCGGAACGCATGCCTCCCCCGGACTTCCCGCTTCCCCCGAGGCGGTCGAGGTCTGCCGGCGGGCGGGGATCGATCTGACCGGTCACCGCTCCCGGCGGCTGAGCGCCGCGGTGGTCGAGCAGGCCGACCTGATCCTCACGATGGAACATCACCATCGCGTTCTGGCGGCCGGGTTGTATCCCGACGCCGCCGGCCGCCTCCACGCCCTGGCCGCCTATGCGGGGGAATCGGGCGCCGCGGGGGTTCCCGACCCGCTGGGAGGGGGACGGGAGGTCTACCAGGGGGTCTACGAGCGGCTCGCATCGCTCCTGGATCAGGTCCTATCGAGGATCAGGGAGGAGGATTACGCGCGTGCGGATCGACATCGGCAGTGATCATCGGGGCTACGACCTGAAGTGCCGGATCGTCCGGCACCTCGGCGAGCGCGGGTGCGAGGTGATCGATCACGGCTGTGACAGCGCCCAATCGGCCGACTACCCCGATCACGGCCTGGCCGCGGCCCGCGCGGTCGCGGAGCATCCGGGGAGCCTGGGCATCGTCATCTGCTCGAATGGGATCGGGATGTCGATGGTGGCCAACAAGGTCCGCGGGATCCGGGCCGCCCTGTGCGTGAACGAGGCGATGGCGTCGCAATCCCGGCGTCACAACGACGCCAACGTGCTGGTCCTGGGGGCGGACAACGCCTCGGTCGACGATAACCTGAAGGTGTTGAACGCGTGGCTCGAGGCCTCCTTCGAAGGAGGGCGGCACGCCCGGCGCGTCGCCAAGATCACCGAGGCCGAGGGCCAGAGGAGGAGGAGCATGGAGAGCGATTGCATCTTCTGCAAGATCGTCGCGGGGGAGATCCCGGCGGAGAAGGTCTTCGAAGACGATGAGATCGTGGGGTTCAAGGACATCAACCCGGCGGCCCCCTTCCACGCGCTGCTGATTCCCAAGACGCACATCGAGACATTGAACGATCTGGGTCCCGAACACGTCGACCTGATGGGCCGGATCGTCCTGGCCGCCCAGAAGGTGGCGGCCGAGGAGGGGCTCGAGACCGGGTACCGCCTGGTCGCCAATTGCCTCCGGGACGCCGGTCAAGAGGTCTTCCACATCCACGTCCACCTCCTGGGTGGGCGGCGGCTGACATGGCCTCCCGGCTAGCCGGGGCGGCCCGATTCGTGCTGCCTGCCTTTCTCTGAGCGCGGCGCGAACTTCCTTCAAACAAGATAGATGCGGTGTCTACAAGTGTGGAACTCACGCACCCCTTCGTGCGTTTCACTGATGGGCACAGGGTGAACGACGGGAGGACACATACCCATGGTCAATCCACCGGCCGAGTTTGCGGAGGCCGTCGCACGTTCCAAGAGCGAGGTCGAGCAGATCTCGCCCCCCCTGCAGGGGGTGATCGACGAGGTGAACCGGGTCGTCGTCGGGCGCGAAGAGCTCATCCGGCGACTGATGATCGGCATGCTGGCCAATGGCCACATCTTGCTGGAGGGGGTGCCGGGATTGGCCAAGACGTTGGCCGTGAGCTCCCTCGCCGGTTCCGTGCGGGCCCGTTTCGCCCGCATCCAGTTCACCCCCGACCTCTTGCCGGCCGACCTCACCGGCACCATGATCTACGATCCGTCGAGCGGCGGCTTCACACCCCGCAAGGGGCCGCTCTTTGCCAACATCATCCTGGCCGATGAAATCAACCGCGCCCCGGCCAAGGTGCAGAGTGCGCTGCTGGAAGCGATGCAGGAGCGGCAGATCACGATCGGGGATGCGACCCACCGGCTCGAGGAGCCCTTCATGGTGCTGGCGACCCAGAACCCGATCGAGCAGGAAGGGACCTATCCCCTGCCCGAGGCGCAGGTCGACCGATTCCTCCTGAAGGTGAAGCTCGGCTATCCCGACCGGCTCGAGGAGCACCGGGGGATGGAGATGCAGATCCTGGAACGGATGGGGGGTGAGGTGCTGCCCGAGGTCCATCCGGTAATCGATTGCGATCAAATCCTGAAGGCCCGGCAGGTGATCCGTCGGATTCCGATGGCCCAGTCGGTGAAGGACTACATCGTCGATCTGGTGCTCGCGACCCGGGTCCCGAGCCGGGTGAGCCCCGATCTGGAGAACCTCGATACTTTGATCGGCTATGGCGCCTCACCGCGGGCCACGCTGGCGCTGGCGATGGCCGGCAAGGCGATGGCCGCTCTGTCCGGGCGCGGGTCGGTCTACGGGGAGGATGTCAAGGAGGTCGCGCTCGACGTGCTCCGCCACCGCGTGCTGGTGACCTATGAAGCCGAAGCGCGCGAGGTGACGAGCGAGGAGATCGTCCAACAGATTCTGGATCATGTCCGCGTTCCGTGAGCCACAAGAGGTGCTGCCGGCGGAGATCCTGCAGCGCGTCCGCCGGGTCGAGATCCGCACGAAGGCGCTCGTGACCGAGCTCTTCGCCGGCGGCTATCACTCGGCCTTCAAGGGACAGGGGATGGAATTCGCCGAGGTGCGCGAATACGTGCCGGGCGACGACATCCGCTCCATCGACTGGAACGTGACCGCCCGCTTCGGCCAGCCGTTCGTCAAGAAGTACGCCGAGGAGCGGGAGCTCTCGGTCTTCCTGCTGGTCGACGCCAGTGCCTCCCAGCGATTCGGCAGCGTGAACCGGAGCAAGATGGAGCTGGCCGCGGAGGTGGGGGCGATCCTCGCCTTCTCGGCCATCAACAACCACGACAAGGTCGGGCTGCTGATGTTCACCGATCGGCCCGAGCTGCTGATCCCCCCGCGCAAGGGTCGGAGTCATGGGCTGCGCCTGGTTCGCGAGATCCTCTACTACCAACCCCAGGGCCGACAGACCGATCCGGCGAGTGCCTGTGAAACGGCGATCCATGCCTTGAAGCGCCGCAGTGTCGTCTTCCTGCTCAGCGACTTCCTGCTCGATCCCGAGCCGCTCGATCGTCCGCTGGGCGCGCTGGCGCGGAAGCACGACCTGATCGCGCTCGCCATGCGCGACCCGCTCGAGCAAGCGCATCCCGCCCTGGGGCTGATCGAGTGGGAGGATCTCGAGACCGGGCGGCGCCATCTGGTCGACACAGCCGATCCGCGCGTGCGGGAGGCGATCGAGGCCCAATACCGGCAGCGGCGCGAGGAGGTCGCCGCCCTGCTGCGTCGCCACAATGTCGATGCGGTCGATCTGACCGTGGGGGGCGATTCGGTCGAGCCTCTCCTCGGGTTTTTCCGCCTGCGGGAGAGGCGGAGGGCGAGGGAGTAGCAGTGGGCGGCGTGCGGGTGAAGACGATTCTGGGGATGCTGCTCGTGCTCGGCGCGGGGTGCCTGTCGCGCGCGCCCGAGGTTCCCGACGGCGTTCGCTGGGAGGCGACCTACAGCTGCGACTCACTCGGGGTGGGTGATCGCTTGACGGTCGAGATCGAGGGCGCCTGGCCCGACAGCCTGGGGCCGTTGCGCCTGGCGATGCCCGACCCAGGGGATACGCTCCTGATCGTGGCGAGCGATTCGGCGTCGGTGGCCGCGGCGGAGGGGTGGGTCGGCCGGCGCTACCGTCTCGGGTTCGTCGCCCCCCGTTCGGGACGATTCCTGGTTCCTCCCGCGGCACTGGTCGCACCCGACGGGACATGGCACGGGGTGACCCCGGCCTGCGAGATCGTCGTGACCGGGAGGGTGCCCGAGAACGAGACGGGAGAACTTCACGGGTTGCGGCCGATGGTCTCGCTCAAGGGTTTCCCGCTCCTGCCCGTCGCGTTGGGCGCCGGCGCGCTCGCGCTGGCGGTTCTGGCCGCGTGGGGGTGGAGCCGGCGCCAGCGGGGGGTCGATGAGGTCCCCGCGCCGCCGCCGGTGCCGCCGGGGATCGAATTCCGCGAGGGGATCGATCAGCTTCTTGCCCGCGGGCTCGCCGAGAAGGGCCGCATGCGCGCCTTTGCCCAAGAGCTGTCCTGGGTCTTCCGCCGCTACCTGGGTCGGCGTTGCGGACAGCCGGCGTTGGAGGCGACACGGCCCGAGATCCTCCGCTGGCTTCCCCACACGGAGCTTTCGGTGAAAGACCAGCAGGCGGTCGCCGCGTGGTTGGCCGAGACCGACGGCATCAAGTTCGCGGGCGAGCGTCCGCTCCTGTCCGTGGCCCAGGCGTTGGTCGAGCGGGCAAGCGAGATCGTGAAGCGGAGCGAGGAACGCGTGGACGCGGGGGAGGATGCGTCATGACGCTAGCTCACCCCTGGCTGCTTCTGCTTCTGGCCCCGATCCTGGCGGCGGCCGCGAGCCGCGTGCTTTTCCGTTCGCGTCTGGAGGGGGGGCCGGCCTTCGCCGCGCCGCCCGGCTTCCGCGCGCCGTTCAGCCTTCGGGCGCTCGCCGCGCGCTATGTCCCGCTGGTGCGCGCGCTCGCGCTGGCGCTGCTGGTCGTCGCGCTCGCCGGCCCGCGACTGGGGCGCACGAAGGTCAAGAGCTACTCGGAAGGGATCGACATCGTGCTTGCGCTCGACATCTCGGGCAGCATGCGGGCGCTCGACTTCCCACCGGGGGATCGCCTGGAAGCGGCCAAGGACGTCGCGCGCGAGTTCATCGAGGGGCGGCCGGGCGATCGGATCGGACTCGTGGTGTTCGCCTCGAACTCCTACACGCAGTGTCCGCTCACGATCGATCACGAGGTGCTGCTTCGCCTGCTCGATGATGTCCAGATCGGAGACATCAAAGACGGCACCGCGATCGGGATGGCGATCGGAAACGCGCTCAATCGCCTGAAGGACATCCCGGGTGAGAGCCGGGTGGTGGCGCTCTTGACCGACGGGATGAACAACACCGGCGTCCTCGATCCGCTGACCGCGGCGAGTCTCGCGCGATCGCTCGGGGTGCGCATCTACACGATCGGCGCTGGTACGAAAGGCAAGGCGCCCTATCCGGTCGAGCACCCGCTCTTCGGCCGCCGTGTCGAATACGTCGAGGTCGATCTGGACGAGGAGACGCTGCAGGCGATCGCCGATTCGACCGGCGGGCTCTACTTCCGCGCGACCGACAGTGAGTCGCTCTCGCGTATCTACGATCGGATCGACGCTCTGGAGAAGACCCGGGTCGAGATCGAGGAGTACGTGGAATACCAGGACTTGGGTGCGGTCATGCTCTGGCCGGCGCTGGCCCTCCTCGTCCTGGAGGTGCTGGCGACGTCCACCTGGCTCAGGCGCTGGCCATAGGTAGGGAGAGACGGATGCGGTTCGCCCATCCTCACATCCTCTGGTTGATCTTGGTGCTGCCCGTGCTGGGGCTCCTCGCCTGGTCCCGGATGCGGAATGCCGGGCGGCAGCTCGAGCGTGCGCTGAGTCCGGCGATGGCCGATCGCTTGACCCGACACCTCGCGCCGCGGCGACGCACCGGGGGGCTCTTGATCCTCCTGGTGGCCTTGCTCCTCCTCCTCCTGGGCGCGGCGCGTCCCCAGCGGGGCACGCAGTATGTGACCGCGGCCCGCCGAGGGGTCGAGGTGATCGTCGCCCTCGACCTTTCCGAGAGCATGCTGGCCGAGGACTTGAAGCCGAATCGGCTGCGGCGGGCACGTCACGAGATCTCAGGCATCATCGACCGCCTCCAGGGCGACCGCGTGGGACTGGTCGCCTTTGCCGGAGCGGCGTTCGTGCAATGCCCGCTCACGCTCGACTACTCGGCGGCGCGCATGTTTCTCCGCTACATGGGGCCCGGTCTGATTCCGGAGCCGGGGACGAACATCGCCGATGCGTTGCGGGTGGCGACGAAGGCGTTCCCGGGGGAGGAAGAGGGCTTCCGAGCGCTCATCCTCATCACCGACGGTGAGGATCACGAGGGGAGCATCGAGGAAGCCGCGCGCGAAGCGAAGAAGGCCGGGGTGCGCATCTTCGCGGTGGGCATCGGGAGCGATACCGGTGAGCCGATCCCCCTGCGGGATGAGGCCGGCGAGATCGAGGGGTACAAGAAGGACAGCTCGGGCAAGGTCGTCTTGACGCGGCTCAACGAGGAGCCGTTGCGCGCCGTTGCGGAGGCGACGGGGGGGCTGTACGTTCGCGCGAGTGAGACGTTGGGGCTCGATCGCATCCTGGACGAGATCAACCGGATGGAGAAGAAAGAGCTGGAGGGGGGCGTCCGCGTGCTCTACGAGGACCGGTACAGCTACTTCGTCTGGCCGGCGCTGCTCTTCTTGATCGCGCAATGGGCGCTTCCGCTGCGCCGGCGCCGGCTCGCCGCCGGCCTGGTGTGGGCCGCGCTCTGCCTGGCCGGCACCGCGGGTGCGCAGGGGATGCCGCCGGGCGCCATGGGAGGCGGCCCGCCGGCCGTCGCCGAGGAGGATTCCCTCAGCGAAGAGGCGTGGGCGGCACTGCTGGAGGAGAACCAGGTGCGTCGCGCGCGCGATCCGGAGGATCCCCGCCCCCTCTACAACATGGGGAATCTCTACTACCTCAAAGAGGATCTCACCCCGGCCGAGGAGCACTTCCAGATCGCGCGCGGACGCTCGGATCCCGAGCTGGCCGCCGATGCGGCCTACAACCTGGGCAACACGCTCTACAAGGCGAATCGCTTCCCCGAAGCGCGCGATGCCTATGTCCAGGCCCTCGGCTACAATCCGGATCACGAGGATGCCAAGATCAACCTGGAGCTCACCCAGCGGCTGCTCGACCAACTCAGCCAGCAGCCCGACTCCTCCTGCCAGGGGGATTCGACCGGCGAGGGTCAGCAGGACCAGGAGCAGCCCAATCAGGATCAGGGGAATCAGCAAGGCCAAGAGGATCAGACCCAGCAAGAACAGGAACAACCGAATCAAACCCCACCGGACGAGCGAGAGGAGGAAGAGAGCGGGCAGCAGCAGGATCAACCGGAGCAAGGAGCAGAGGAGGAGCCGCAGGATCAGGCCGATGCTCAACCGCAACCCGAGCCCTCACCCTCCGACAGCACCACCACCGAACAGCTCCAGCTGATGCAGATCCTGAAGGGATTGGAAGCATCCGAGAAGGAGTTGCTCGAGGAACGATTCCAGGCCCGCTCGCGCAACGTGCAGGTCGAGAAGGATTGGTAGATGAGACGGCGGCGATGGATCCTGGCCCTCCTGGGGGCCCTCACCCTTCCGGCACCGGCCCGAGGTGCGGATCCGGTGCTGCGCGCCGAGGTCGACCGGGCGCGGGTCGCCGAGGGAGAGGTGATCGCCCTGACCGTTACCATGGAAGGCTTCTCGCGACGCGCGGGGGATCCCCGGATCGAGGCCCCCGAGGGGTTCGAGATCTACGACGCCGGACGCAGCACGAACATCAGCTGGATCAACGGGAACCTCTCGAGCTCCACCGTGCACACCTACCAGCTCCTCTCGCGGCGGGCGGGGACCTACACCCTGCCGCCGGTCACCGTGGAGGATCGGGGGCGCGAGTACCGGAGCGATCCGATCGCCCTAGAAGTCGTTCCCGCCGGAGCCGCGACCCGAACACCGGCGGAAGGCGATGCGCCGGCCGACACCGGGGGGCGGGGGCTCTTCGCCCGGGTGGAGATCGACAAGACCGAAGCCTACGCGGACGAGCAGATCACGATGCGGTTCCGTCTCTACCAGCGCAAGGATGTCCGGCTGTATGAGATCTCCGGATTCGAACCGCCCGGAACCGAGGGCTTCTGGCGGGAGGATCTCGGACCGCAGCAGGACTACACGGTCCGCCTCGACGGGGACCTCTATCAGGTGCGCGAGATCTCCTGGGTGCTCTTCCCGACGCGCGCCGGCGATCTCGAGATCGGGCCCGGTCGCATCGTCTGTCACGTTCCCGCGCGCAGCCGCCGCCGGCGCGGGTTCTTCTCCAGTGGGCTCTTCAATCAGGAGCAGCTCCCGCTGACCACCGAGCCGATCCGCGTGCACGTCAGACCCCTCCCCGAGGAAGGGCAGCCCGAGGGATTCACCGGTTCGGTCGGGCAGTACACGATCGAGGCGCGTTTCGAGTCGGACGAGGCGCATCAGGGAGAGCCGTTTGCCCTGAACGTCACGATCCGGGGTTCCGGCCACTTGCAGACGGTCGGTGCGCCCGCGTGGCCCGAGTGGGAGGGATTTCGGGTCTACGACTCGGGAGATGCGGTCTCGGTGCAGAAGCGCGAGGGGCGCGTGACGGGGGAGAAGACCTTCACGCAGGTCTTGATCCCCACCCGGACGGGCGTGATCGATCTCGAGCCGATCCACTTCAGTTTTTTCGATCCCGACCGCGAGACCTACCGGACGGTCTCGACCGCGCCGATGCGGATCGACGTCCTCGCCGCCGCGACGGTCCCGGGGGCTACGGGGCGTGGTGAGGTGGTGGCGCTGGGTGAGGACATCCTTTACATCCGGCAGGAGATCTCTTCCGGGCTCCTGGCCGCCCGCGCGAGCGGTGTGGGTGTGGGCTGGTTGGTGCATCTGGTCCCGCTTGCCCTGCTCACGGGCGCCTACTGGCTTCGCCGGCGCCGCGCGGCGCTCGAGAACGATCCCGTATTGGCCCGGCGCTCGCGGGCGTTCCGGCGGGCGGAGGCCCGGCTCGCGTCGATCGATCCCTCGGCGCCCGCCGCTGCCGCCGCCGCGCTGGCGGAGGTCTGGGAGACCTATCTGAGCGATTGGCTCGACGTGGAGGTGCGGGGGCTCAAGCGCTCTTCCCTCAAGGGCGAACTCGAGGCGGCGCATCTGGCACCCGAGTCGATCGAGCGGGTGCTCTCGCAGCTTGCCTGGGCCGATGACATCCGGTTCGGCGCGGGGGCGACCGAGTCGGTTGCCGGCCGGCTCTCCGGGGCGAGCGGGCTCTTGCACGAGGTGGAGCACGGGCTGCGGCGTTCCCCCTTGGGCGCGAGGACGATCTGATGAAGCGCGCGCTTTTCGGCATCCTGCTCTTCGGAGGCGCCGTGTTGGCGGGAGCTTCCGGGCCGCCCCACGGCGTTGTCGAGGCCGTCCGGGCGGCCGAGGCGGCGTATGCCGCTGGGCGGTACGACGAGGCCGTTGCCGGCTACCGCCAAGCGCTCGACAGCGGATGGGCATCGGCCGATCTTTACTACAACGCCGGATGCGCCAGCTTCAAGGCGGGGCAGATCGGCTGGGCGGTGGCCTACCTGGAGGAGGCGCGCCGACTGGCGCCGCGGGACCCCGACATCCGCCACAACCTGCGGATCGCCAGCGCCCGAGGGCGCGATCTCTTACCCGAGGAGGAGCCTTCCTGGTTTCTCGGTGTCCTGGCCGGGGTGCTCGACGGGATCGCGCCCCGCGATTTCATCCGGGTCCTCCTGATCCTGATCTGGGTTGGAGCGGCGGCGCTCATCGCCCGCTGGCTCGCGCCCCCGATCGTCCGGCGGGGAGCCGGCTGGGCGCTCTGGGTGGTGGCCGCGGTGGCGGCCTTGACCGCCGGCGGCATCGGGCTCAAGGCCTATCAGATCACCTCCGCCCCCTCCGGGGTGGTGGTGGCCGCCGAGGCAAGGGTGCTTTCGGGTCCCCAAGATGGCGAGACGGTCCAATTCGTCCTGCATGAGGGGACGCTTCTTCACCTGGGCCGATGGGCCGGCGACTGGCGAGAGGTTTGGCTCTCCGAGGAGATGCGGGGCTGGCTGCCGGTCGAGTCGGTCGTCGACCTCCACGGCCCTCGTTGGTTCCGGTGACAATCTCCGGTTGAGCTTGCGCCGAGCGACCGTTAATCTTCGCGGATGGACGAATCGCGTTGGGTGGCAGGGGGGCCCGTCGGCCCCGCGAAGGAGATCACATGACCGCCGAGGAGTTCCTCTCCTATTTCAGTGCGGATCGGTTCATCAAGTCCCTACGGGCCCGATCCAAGGACGGGGTCCTCACCGAGATGGCCCGTGTGCTGGCGGGGGATGGTGACATCCGCGATCCGGACCTGCTGCTGGAGATGATCCGGAGACGCGAGAGCCTCGGGAGCACCGGCTTGGGCCAGGGTGTGGCGATCCCCCACGGGCGGTCGACGGCCGCGACGCAGACGAAAGTGGTTTTCGCCCGCTCTCCCCGGGGCGTCGACTTCGAAGCGATGGACGGGGAGCCCTGTCACATCTTTTTCCTCATCGTGGCGCCGTACGATGATCGCCGGCAGGAGTACCTCCCGCTGTTGGGGAAGATCGTCGAGACGGTGAACGCCGAGCCGATTCGGGAACGGATCAAAGATGCCGAGTCGTTTGAGAGCTTCCAGGATGCGGTGAGGGAGGCATTCAGTGAGTGATCGGGTGAAGGATCTGGCGACCCTGCAGGACCTCGAACTGCAGATCCGTGAGGCCAAGGACCCGGCGACGAAGGAGAAGGAGGAGTCCTTGGGTTTCGTGATCCAAGGGCTCGAGAAGCTAGAGGCGAAGCGTGATCAGCTCCTGGCCAAGATCCCCAGCGCGGACCTGCGACACTACCAGCGGATCCGCCGGCGACACGAGCGGGCGGTCGTGCTCGTCATCGACAAGATCTGCCACGGGTGTTTCCAGACCTTGCCCACGTCCCGGACACGCACGGTCTCGGATAGGGGCCCGCTTCCGACCTGCGAGAGCTGCGGTCGCATCCTCCTGTGGCTCTGAGCCCCCGATCGGGGGGTCAGAGGACTTGCCGCGATGTTGAGAGACTTCACGCTGCGCAGCGTGACCCTTCGGGATCTCGGTCGCCTGGACCCCCGGGCGGTCGACCTCACCTTTCGCCAGGGCCGCATGACCGCGCTGCGGGCGGCCCCCGAGGGTCATCCCGGCCGCATCTTCCTGACGCCCGGCTTCCGTGATGCCCACCACCACCTGCTCCACCACGGGCTGCTGGCGCGAAGGTGCAACCTGGGGGGAACCACATCTCTCGATGAAGCCCTGAGCCGCCTCGAGGCCTATGCCCACGACCGGGCCGATCTGCCCGTGATCTGGGCGGAGCGCTGGGATGAGAGCCGCTGGAGCGAGCGGCGGGGCCCGACCCGCGAGGCGATCGATCGCGTGATTCCAGACCGCCCGGCCATCCTGCGCCGGGTCTGCGGCCACCAGGCGGTGCTCAATACCCCGGCGCTGGAAGAGGCCTCCCGCCGCTGGTCGGACCTCGATCCCGACGGTCGGTTGACCGAGTGGCAGGCGATGGGGCTGGCCGCTCTCTGGCCGACCCCCACCGGCGAGCTCGAGGAAGCGCTCATGGGGGCGCAGGATGCGGCGGTGGCCATGGGGATCACGCGCGTCTCGGAGATGGGGAGCCACCGCAGCCTGGAGATCTACTCCACCCTGGCCCGAAGGGAGATGCTGAGGGTGGACATGGAGCTCTTCGCCGGCCCCGACCAGATCGATGCGCTGAGCGAGCTGGTCGCTACAGGGGTGTTCGGCGGGCGGCGCCTGGCCCTGGGCGGCATCAAGCTCTTCGCCGACGGTTCGATCGGGACGCGGACGGCGGCCCTTCGCGAACCCTATGCCGACGGTGATCAGACCGGGACCCTCCTCTACCAGGACGATGCCCTCTACGAGCACCTCCAGCGGGCCCGGAACGCGGACCTGCGGGTCGCGATCCACGCGATCGGGGATGCCGCACTCGATCAGGTTCTTCGTCAACTGGAACGCCTGGCCGCCGAACAGGGGATGCTCACCCCGGGATGGGCACGAATCGAGCACGCCGAGATGCTCGATGATCGTCTCCTCGATC
>Ga0180432_10009047_pt1 | contig 12236 bp, 12 predicted proteins | sample SS_ome_10_FD_132414 | JGI IMG/M metagenome (GOLD analysis project Ga0180432, IMG submission 132414) | Hypersaline lake sediment archaeal communities from the Salton Sea, California, USA - SS_1_MS_2 metaG | ecosystem: Environmental > Aquatic > Non-marine Saline and Alkaline > Hypersaline >...
CAGAAAAGGGCTAATAAAGATGTTAGTACTAAAGCTATGACTGATAGATTTAAAAATAACTGGATTTTTTTAAATATCCCAAACTTTAACGATCTTGCCAAAACTTTAAAACAGACCAATATCTTATTTAGGGCTATAATTTTGTTTAGAGAAAATAATTATGTAAGGGTTGTTATTCAGAGAAAATCTAGGAATTGGCGTGACGAAGATCCTTGGGGCGATAAACTTGCCAATGATAGATACAAGAAATGTTTAAAGAAGTATCGTGAGATAGATAACGATATCATTACAAGTATTGAAAGGGGATTACCTAACTATGTAATGGATTTTATCGTACCAAACCTAGAATTAATCTTGCCTGATGTAACCGATGAATATGAAAGGTTAAAACTTGCTAGTAGGGATGCAAAAGAAGATATGCAAGAAGTGAACAAACCTAACGTATATAAAGACAAATATGATAAATTAATGAATGTTGTTTCTAAATTATTGATAAACAATGAGTTAGGTTTTGGCAAAGTTAAAGTTACTAAGCAAGAGATCGCAAGTAAATTAGGTATAAGTGCGTCAACTTTGAATAAATATGAGAAAGCACCGCCTGTTGACTATTACGAAAAGAGAAAAGTTTAAATATTAAATAGTATTCTTATTTACTTTATGGTAAAATATACTAGAAATATCCTTATTAAATCTATGGATGCTGATGCTTTTATTGATAAATGTAATAAGATTAATGAAAAATATGATGTTTACGCTACCCAGTATAAACCTATATTGACTGAAAATGGTATAATGTGGACTGCATTACTATTTATTGAGGTAAAAAATGAAAGATAAGGATTTAGAAGAACTTTATAATTATATTAAAGATGTTAGATATATGTGGTTAGGTACTGGTTTTGTTTTAGGTTGTATGTTTATGAGTGTTATAATGTTAATGGTGACTATGATTAATTTGAGGTAATCAATATGGAAAAATCAACTACTGAAATAAAATCTTTAATGGTAAACCCTTACAAGGTTGTCGAGAAAAAAATAGGTTTTAAAATCAGGAGTGGTAGGGAAATGACCGCTATCCGCCACGCTTTACGTTGGGCTTATGGCCTTGACAAAGATAAGCAAGAGACTATGAAGGATGAATGGAGTTAGAATATGTCAAAAACAATTAAGATCAACGATACAGATATCAAGACTGGCAAGAAATCAAAAGATAGAAAAGATATCAATGTTAATATCAAGATCACTAATAATTTAAATTCCTGGATAAAAAGTAATAAGTATAGTCCTACCAGGATATTTGAGAAAGCGTGTGAGTGGTTAGGTTATAATAAATGATAGTCTCTAATGTAACCTCATTAGTAAGACACTATGTGTATAGTATTGGGATAAGTTTTCATATAAATCAATTTCACCCCTGAATGAGATTTGATTTCTGGTATATGTTATCTTATCCCAATATTTTAAATAGGTGAGCAAGAGAATGCCAGTAATAAAAACAAAACCTAGAATGTAGCATATATTAAACGAAAATATTAAATAGTTGCTAATTAAGTAATTATTTAATGCCACCCCAACGTAGGATCTTACAAAGACAACCTTTAGGATCAAGAAGGACTGCTACTTATAGATATACTACAACTACTACTCAAAGGCCTAGTCAATCAGATACACTTTCTGCAAGATCTGAAATTAACCTTTCTCAGTATGTTAACAATCCAAACTATACTGTTACCAGGAATAATCAAGGTGTTATAACAAAGATTGAGGCGAAACCAGTACAATATATCAAAGTTAAAGATATTAAGAATGATAAACGTAAATATGGCAGATACATTCCAGAGGTTATAACTTTTAATAATTCTGGTATTCCAATCAAAAGGATTACTACCAAACCTTACGTTTCAGATCAAACAAGTAGAGGCAAAAAATATAGTTTATATAATCCAGTTGTTATTAAATATGACAGTGAGGGTTATCGTAAAAGTTTTGTTTATAGGGATGCTGAAAGAAAATCTAAAGATAGCAGTGAACGAAAAATCATTATTGAAAAGAAAAAGGTATATGATAAAGGCGTTGTTACTAGATCTGAATCATTTACCAGGCCTAGTATCTATGCAAAACCAGTAAAAGTGCAACCTAAACCTAGTCCAGTTAATATAAAAGATAGTGAGGGTAATAGGGTTTTAGGCGTAACCACTCCTAACGCTGATGGTGGCACTACAACTGTTTCCAGGTTAGGCAAGGTCACTGTAAGAAACTCTAAAGGCAGAATAACCGAACAATTTTATACAACTTCTCAAAGTACTAAAACTTATTTAAAAGAGCAAAGTAAAAGGATCATATCTGAATCCGCCCAACAGAATAAGTTAAAAAGTAACTTTGATAGATTAAAAAAGATTTTTGAGAAACAGGGTTATGTAGTAGAAAAACAAAGAGGCACTGGCAATCTTATAGCATATAAAGGTGGATTTAAAGATGGTCAAAGAGTTATAGTAAAAACTGATAATCTTGCTTTTATATCAACCCCTACTTCTGCAAAAATAAGTAAAAGTACTCTTGCAAATTTAGGCACTTATTGGGGTTATGGTGAACGTATTGGTAGAAAGCAACGTATCAAGGATGAAAGGGCATATAAGAAAGCTGTAAAAGAATACAAAAAAGCTATTGAAACACAGAAACTTATGGATGATACTTATAATAGAATTATGAATCCTAAAGATGCTGTAGGTAAACTTGCAATAAGACAGCAAAACGTAGAAAAGAATTATGAAGAAGGTGTCCAGAGGTATCTTGATGCTATTGGTATAGGTAGGCAAGATCCTAGTAGGGCAAAACTTACCAAATCTCAATTACTAAATGTAGGTATAAGTTTAACTTTATTATCCAATCCAGTAACTAATAAGTTAGGTAACGAATATCTTAATAAATACGTTCCTAAAGAATGGCGTAACGAGTTTACAAAATCTATTTTAAGATTACCTTTTGATGCTGTTATTGGTTTACCTTTAACTATCGGTGGCAGGATTGGTTTATCAAGTGCATATCTAGGAAAATCAATTATAAAGAAACAAGTACCAACTGCTTTAAAAGTTGGTGGTAATGAGTATAAGAATGAAATTATTAGGATGTTTGATATAAGGACACCTGATGGTATTATTAATCTAGCTTTTACTGTTGCAAGTATTAGAAGTATTGCTAAAAGTAAGGTAGGCGAGATTCCTAAGAAAGCTACTGGTAAGATTGCCAAACTTTTAAAAAACACTAAGATTGAAAAAGCATATATCGAGATTGCCAAGTTTGGCAGAAATAAATTAAAGATTACAAAAACAGGACTAGCAAGGATTGGTAAAGAGTTAATCCCTTTTAAAGAAACCAGGTATGTAAAAAATAATCTTGTAAAATTATCAGATATCCAGGGCAGATCAACTTTAATAAGAAAGACACCATTACAAAAAATTACATATCCTTTAAACAAAGTTTTAAGAGATGTATCAAAAGGTATTAAAGAAAGTCCTACTGTTGTTAAAACAATTGAGATTATTAAGACTATAAAATCTGATATAAAAACCAAATTTAATAAACTTACTTCTAGCAGGTTAGATTTGTTATATAAGAAAAGGTCTTTGCTACAAAAATATATCATGGATTTAGAAAGTTATCGTAAAAAGATTATGAATGAAACTGGTAAGAGTGGCCAAAAGATGCGGTCAGAACTTGTTAAAGAGATTAAAGGTTACGAAAAACAATTAAAAACTCTTGATACAAAGATTAATGTTTTAATCAGTAAAAAGAAACCCTCATTACTTATCAGGGCTAAAAAGTTTATTAAGAGTTTAAAATCTGATATTAAGACAAAATTTAAGAAACTTACAGAAAGTAAACTTACAAAACTTCTAAAGAAAAGGTCTTTGCTACAAAAATATATCATGGATTTAGAAAGTTATCGTAGAAAGATTGTTAATGATACCAGTAAAACTGGCCAAAAGATGAGATCAGAACTTGTTAAAGAAGTTAAAGGTTATGAAAAAGAATTAAAAACTCTTGATACAAAGATTAACAAGATAATTTCAAAACAGAAAGCTAAAAAGACTAAAGGAAAAAAAGTCAAATTTACAAAACCTTCTTTAAGACTTACAAAAAGAGAAAGATTAAGGGTATTATCCAGAGAAATTAATAAGAAAGGTTTATCAACTGTTTTATCAAAACCTTACCGAAACCTTGCTTTAAGGGTAAAAAAGTATCTTGCAATGCGTAAAGCAAGAAAACTTAATACGCAAGGAAAAGTTAACCAGGTTGTAAATAAAGCTGTAACTGAGATTGAGATATTAAAAACTCCTGAGTTCTATGAACTTGCATATAAAAAACTTGCACGTAAAAAAGGTTTAAAAAGTAAATCAATGATCCCTAAAGAGGTTAACAAACTTATTAAAGATATCGAGATATTAAAAACTCCTGAATATTATGATCTTGCATATAAAAAACTTATGCGTAAAAAGTCCAGGAAAACTAAAGGTGGCGTTACAAAAGAACAGATGCAAAACCTTATCAAGCAGGTTAAGATTGCAAAAAAACCAAGTAAACCTATTACAAGGGAAATAAAAACAAAAGAAGGTCTTATATTAGAGCAAGTAGTCGAACAAAAAGTTAAGAAAGTAACAAAGACTAAACCTGAAAAAGTTATCGTTTTAATGTCTCAGGAACAATTTAATCTTTTTAAGAAACTTATTGATAAAGGCATTAAAGAAAAGACTGCCCAAATTAAAAGGACTAAATCTTTGCAACGTCAAAAACTATTACAGAAACAGAAAAAGAAGTTAGAGACTACTAAAAAACAAGCAACAAGATCAGTAAGTAAACAGGTATCAAAACTAAAATCTAAATCAGGATATACAACTAAAACTTCTGCTATTGTTTACCCAATTGTAAAACTTGATTGGAGTAGTTTAAGTGCTGTTTTACAAATACCTAGATTAAAAATATTCCAGAAAGGTATGCAGATCCCAAAAAGTAGGATTGCACAGAAACAGAAACAGTTACAAAAACAGGATTTAAAACAGTTACAAGATGAGATCCAGAAACAAAGATTATTAAGAAAACAAAGGATAATTACTAAACCAAAACAAAGAACTTTACAAAAACCTAAGACTGTTACAGAATTACGAAGATTGCAGAGATTAAAAAGGTTAAGAAAACAGAAACAAAAACCAGTTAAAGCAGATATTGATTTCGAAGAGTATGCAAAGAATAAACCTATTGATGTTTACGTTAAAAAGAGTGGTGCAAAAAGTCGATATGTAAAGGTTAACGCACGTCCTTTAACTCTTACCAGTGCCAAGAATTATGGTAGGTATATAGTTGATAATCTGCCTCTTGCCTCATATAGATTGGTTGTAAGCAAGAGTAAAGCAAAAAAGATGGGTTTTAAAACCAAAACTCCTGGTAGGAAATTTAGGGAACGTAAAGGTAAAACTAAATTACCAAGTAAAACAATGGTCGAGAAGTCCAGGTATAGACTAGATCGTAACCCTGAGAAAAAAGGTATAACTTTAAAAGGTTTACAGAAATTACAGTCTCAAAGGGCGATAATTAACGCAATCAAGAAAGCAGGTAAAAGAAAGAAAAGGTGAATGATAATGCCAAGAAAATATAAAGCAACATACCCAAATGGAAAAACAAGAACAGTTATTGCGTATAGTATTGATAATGCAAGAGATGAACTGTTTAAGTTAGATGGCAAGTTAAAATATAGAACACTTGAAAGGATAAATCCTTTAAAAAAAAGAAGAAAGAAAAGGTGAATGATTATGGCATGGTCAAAAATTAAAAATAATTTATATATTGTAAAAGAAAAACAAGGTACTGGATCAGGTTTATTAAAAATTGATATGATCCCTGGAAGTAAAATAAAAGGATTTCCAGATTTTAAAGATAGATATATTGTAAGAATTCTTAAATATGGAAAAATTAAATCAAAACAATTTACTTCTAAAAAGAAAGCATTAGAATACGCAAAAAGATATATGAAAAATAATCTAAGAGGTTAATAAAAATGCAATACAATAAATGTTATGTATGTGGTCGTTTAACAAAGAAACCTAGAAGAAAATGTAGTGTTTGCCGATACAAAAAACGAAGTAAAGTAAGCAAAGGTTACAAAGAAAGGATCAAAAGGACTTATAAAAGGTAAATCAAAACATTTATATATTTCTTAATATATTTTATTCTGTATGGGGCGAAACGATATTTATGATGATCTTTTAGATGAACCAAAACAACCTAAGTATAATGATGATGATTTCTATGGTGACACTTGGGGCAGTTCACCTATGGAACGTAGTTCCGATTTATTAAAAGATTTAACAGATTTTGACAGTTATATAAAAGAGACTGTTTCTGGTTGGTTAGGTTTGGTTTGGGATAGTCAAAAAGGCAAATATATTCGTGATCCTAGTCTTACCCCTATAATGAATAAAGTTTGTGCAAATTGGTGTATAACTATCTTAAAGACTTACGCAAGAAAGAATAATATTATAACATATATTAGAGAAGAAGATTATCGAGATATCCAGGAAGATCTTATAGATATGATCTGGTTAAACATTCCTATCCGTAAACGTGAGTTTGGGATTTCTAATGATGGTGATGCTTTAAGGATATGCACTGAGTTATATCATGGTAGTATATTAGCTTTAATGGGTGCAGGTGGCGGTAAATATACTAACTTTATGAGTGGCACTATGAGGCATACCACTAACGAGAATATAACTCCTAACTATGGTATGCAGGGTAATAAAGGTGGTATTGTTAAAAGATTTAAGAATTGGTTAATAGGGTGATTAATAATGAGTATAATTATAATGATTGGTGTGGGTTTGGCTTTAGGTGTTATCGGTTTTGGTGTAGGTTTCGCTTTTTGGCATTTCACTAGGCCGAAAAAATTGATATGGTCAGCAAAAGTTTATACTATAAGCGATACTAGTAAACTACTTTGTGATAGTGAGGGTAATCCTCAGAATATCACTTTAAACGATTTGCAACCTTTCTGTAAAGATTATTTAGAAAAGATTGATATGGAACATGGCCGAGAAATATATCGTTTACAGAAATTGAATAAGACTACTCCCGCTGTTGGTTCGGATCATATCGAGAACTGGGGCGATAGTAAAGAAGTAAAAGTCCTTTTACATAACAACTCTTGCACTTTACTAAAAAATGGTTATGATGGTCAAGGTAATATAATATTTAATCCAGTTTCTTACGATACTCAGAACATGGTAAGAAACGAGATTAGCAGTAGAAAAGCTAAGATCAGGAAAGAAAAAGATATTTTAGAGGCGATTGCCCCTTATATCACTATAGGTATATCAATGATATTCCTTTTTGGCGTGATCTATTTCTTTATAAACGCAATGGTTGATATTAATAAAGAGTTTACTATCCAACAGGCAGAATTTGACAAAATGCAGATCCAGATAGCTGAGATAATGCGTGAGGGTTTAGTGGAATATGGCGAAAGTCAGAAAGAAACCGCCGAGATCTACCAAACAAATATATATGATTTAAACCTTAAATTGCAACAATTAGATGCCACTTTAACGCAAAAAATAAATAGTAGTTAATTTTATAGGTTAATTAAATGAAAAAATTAATCTTATTCATTCTATTACTGCTTTTTATCCCTTTTACTTTAGCTTTTAACACTACTTTGCCTGATGGTATTGAGTATAGTCCTTTAGATACTATCACTGTTGCTATTGAGACTACTACAAACCCAGAAAAAGGCGATCCTTATAATGTTACCTGGTATAATGGTACTGATATTGTTTATAATGATACTGGTTTATTATCTGGTATTGTAGGTGGGCAAGTATTCGAGGTTTATACAACAAGTGCTACTGATTACTGGATTACTTCTTATGTTAACGTAACTTCTAACCTTGTCACGCAACAATTATATTTTAATGTCACTGGTAACGCTAGTAATAGTCTTTATATAAGTGATGCAACTTTTAGCCCAATAGCTAGATTAGGATCACCTTTTGCTGTAGATTTCCAGGTTAAAGATGAAAATAATAAAAATATAGATAATGCAAAATGTGAGATTTTCGGTACTGATGCTAATGGTGAACCTTTACAGCAATGCACTGTTTTTAGTAGTCTTTCTACAACTATTGATGGTTTTGGGATATGCAGTGATATTTTAAACTCTTTAATTTTTGAAGAAAACGAGCAATATCTTGTAAAGATTAGATGTACTTGCGGTATAGGTGACAACTCATGTTTTGATGAGGATGGTAACACAATTGAAAAACATAAAGGTAGTGCAACCTATGTTTTTACTGTTACTCCTTGGTTAACAGTTAATACTATCACTGATAATGATATGTATGAGGTCGATGATAGTATTTATGTATGTGCTAATGTTACAAATAATGGTACTGAACGAGTACCTATAGATATTGTATATAACTGGCGTTGTCAAAATGGTGCAGGTGATTTATCAACTGATAGGATCTTATTAGGCAATAAAAAAGAAGAACGTGGTATAAGTGCTAATACTACCCAAAATCAATGCAACTCATTTTTAATCGCTGATGATTTAGCTATCGAGCAAGGTGCTATAAATTGTTATAGTGCAACGAGTGTAACAGTCCTTGATAAAAATAAAAATCCAATCTATACTTATGATACAACAAGTGGTTTATTTACTATTAATGTAACAGAGATTAACCCTTTTGTGCGTTGGAAAGAGTTAAACAGTAACACTTTTACTGCTACTGTTAACATTGATGATTATGATGTTGATTTTAAAGATATTGATGTTAGATTGAATGATAGACTTACAGATCAAGGCACTCCTGGAAGTAGATTAAGGTCTTACACTGTTACATATTCTAATGGTAGCACTATCCCTTATGATACAGAAATCCAGGTTGTTGACACTGCAATTACCGATAATTTAATAAATACGTTAAATATAGAAAAGTTTAGTGAATTAACAGTAACAATATTGAATGTTAATACTTCTCTTGATGAGGAGTTTAAAGTTACTGTTATTGTTGACAAAGTTGGTGCTAATGATATGACTGCTATAATGATTGGAACAATAATTTTGGCAATCTTTTTTATAGGTATGGGTATTATTAATAATTCTAGTTTACGTTTAGGCGTATATCTTAGGTATGGATCAATGGTTATCGGTTATCTACAACTTTTGATAATAGCAGGTTTAAGTTACGCTTACTCTATCGGTTATGAAGTTTCTGGTTTAATGAGGGTAAATTTATGGGTAGTCGGTTTAATAGGTTTCGGTCTATTCATGTTAACTTTATACTTAAAATCAGTCGAGTTATTAAGGCAAGATAATTATGCTAATAAAGAAAATGAAGAATGGTAGATCAAGGCGAAAGGCAAAGGATCAGCAAAGAATTAGGCAATATAATAAGAAATATTAAGATTAACGCTATGAAAAGGGGTAAAAAAGTGCCAAGCACCAGAGAAATCACAGAACGTATCGCAAAAAAGTTAAAAGAAGATGACATTTTGTTACAAGAGTTTATGAGGTTTAAATGAGTGGAATACTAAGAATTGTGGTTATAGCAATAATTGGTTTATTTGTTGTAGGTTTAACCTCAATTTTTATGTATCTTTTTACTGATTCTTTTTTTTCAGAGTTTAACGATACTGATTTAAACAATACTCAAACTGGATTAGTAGAAAATAGTGCAATGGCCACTTTACAGTTTTTAGATTGGGTTATAGTATTATTACTAGGGATAACCATATTAGGATGTATCTATATAGGTTATCAGAACTCAGAACCGCCCATATTTTTCATGGTAACATTTTTAGGCAGTATGTTTATAGGTGCTATAGGTTTTATCCTGGATTATGTATTTAAAGAGATAGTTATACAGTCTCAATTTAGTAGTGTTATATCTTATTTCCCTAACACTATCATAATATGTACAAATTTGCACTGGATAGCTTTAATCTGTATTATAGGTAGCGGTATTGTTGCATATACACAACGTGGGGGTGGCACTCCTGAGATCTAAAATATTACTAGGAATATTCTTTATACTGATATTTTCTATATCTGTAAACGCTTTAACTATTAATGATGATGTTGTAGCTTATTATAAAGGTGACTATGTAGTTTATAACGATACTGTAACAGGTTTGAATGGTACTATTGTTGGTGCAGATTTTAACAGTAGCGGTAAAATTAATTATACATATCATTATGATGGCCTTAATGATCGTATCAATATAACTAATCCTTTAACTACTGATGGCGATTATACTATAGGCGGTTGGTCTAAATGGGATAATATCACTAAAGATGTATTATTTCATTCAGTAGATGGCGGTAATTTAAACCCTTGGATAGGTTATAATAATGCTGTTGATTTCTATTTTCAGTGGGAAAATGGTGCATATACACAATATACTAGCCCTTTCGTTACTGATACTTGGTTTTATTTAACTTTTACATATAATGGTAGCGAGGGTGCAATGTATGTTAATGGTAGTTTGGTAACACCAGTTGCTAAAGTTACTGGTGCAAGGGTTACAAGTAATTCCACTTTCGATATAGGCGCTCAGGGTACTGCCAATTATTTTGCAGGTAGTATAGATGAACTGATTATATATAATAGATCTTTATCAAGCACTGAGATAACTGATTTATATACTGCTACAAATAATGATGAACAATACCCTTTCAGTATTGCAAGTCCTTTCGATTTCATTAATGAAGATCCTTTAAATCTTACAACTTTTGCAAGTAACCAGATACCTTACGATATAAATTTCACTTTTGATTATAGCAGTAACGAAAGTAGTGTTGATTGTGTATTGAATTTTAACGATAGTTATTATGTCAATAATACTTTCAATGTTATAAATTCTACTCAGGATATAAATCATACAATAACAGGCGAGATCCCTTTTGGTTTGTATAATTTCACTTTAAATTGTACTGATGCAAGTTTCAGTTACCAAGATACAAAATATTTATATCTGTTATTTGATGAGACTGCCCCTACTATCATGCCTTACAGTCCTAGTAATAACAGTATTGTTACACAAAATGTTAATAATTTAAGTGTTAATGTAAGTTTTTATGATGAAAATTTATTAAATAGTAGTATTTCAATCTTTTATCCTAATGGTAGTTTATACTATTATAACGAAAGTTTTAATGATACAACAACTTATAATTATACAAACACTTTCAATTTCGATTTATTACCAATAGGCGATTATATCCTAAGATTTTTGGGTATAGATGGGCATACAAAATATGACGTTGATTTCAGTAAATGGAAAATCAGCAAAAGTAATAGTGCTATAGATTTTGGTAATTGTAAGATATCGACAAACCAGAACCTTAATGCTATAACTATGTATGATTATGAGTGTGCAAATGATAGATGTATCTGGATTTGGGAATTTAGCAAAAAAGTTAAAGATTTAATACAGTATATCGAGTGTGAAACTCCTATAACTTATTTGGCGGATAGTGATTGGCCAGGTCACTTAGTTTCAGATCCAAACTGGTTAGATGCTGAGAATGATGATGGTTTAATCCCTTATGTATATAAAGTGACTGATTATAAGTATGTTTATGATTATAGTGATTACGAGATTGAAAAGATAAAAACTAAATCTATCGGTGAACTTAATAGAAACGAAGTAAATTTAACTTTTACTGTAGAGTCAATATTTAATTATACTGATTCTTATGAACCAGTTATCGTAGAAAACTTGCCTACAAGTTATAATCTTACTTTATTTAATATTAGTAGCACAATTAATGTTACTGATGCGTGGCTAAGATTTAATAACAGTTATTATGCAACTACCAGGGTAGGTGATACATTTAGCGTAGATCCATTATATATGCCTGAAATATCAGGCGAGTTTAACGATATAAATCATTCCTGGGTAATCTTTTATAATAGTACGAATTTAACCACTGATCCAGTTAACCAAAGTATCTATGATTACGCTGTAAATTTAAGTACTGCCTCAGAAAGTTACCAAACTTGGCCTTTAATCAATATAAGTATCTATGATGAGGTAAGCGGTGATCCAATTTATTTAGATATCGCTACAAGTTTAGTTTTTGATAATGGTTACGCTAATAAAAGTGTGAGTGATAACCTTTTAAGCAATCACAGTATAGTATATAATATCGCCCCTAATGGTAGCACTTACCTTTTAGATCC
>Ga0180432_10009048_pt1 | contig 12236 bp, 8 predicted proteins | sample SS_ome_10_FD_132414 | JGI IMG/M metagenome (GOLD analysis project Ga0180432, IMG submission 132414) | Hypersaline lake sediment archaeal communities from the Salton Sea, California, USA - SS_1_MS_2 metaG | ecosystem: Environmental > Aquatic > Non-marine Saline and Alkaline > Hypersaline >...
ATGCCATCCCGATCCACCTTGATGTCCTGGCGAGAGGAAACCTTGATATGATGGTCATATGTATAGGGCATGTCATAGGTGTGAATCAGTTCCTTCTCCCAGACGCCTGTCGCATTGGTGAGATGGTACAGGTACGATCCTATCCAGGCATCCCAGTAGTCATCCGAGTCGATGTTCGAGCGTGCCTTCAGAACCAGCAGATGGAACGAATAGTCCGGACCGACATCGGCGGATAGTTCATATATGAAGCGTCCGCCTTCGTTGTAGAAATGAACGATCGTTTCGCTTTGCCACTGACTATGCTGATCGCGGAAATAATGATCGATGACCTGGTCCTGGTCATCTGAAGAAGCAACGAATACATGGGGATTGGATGCGGCATCGAACAGGAGCACAGACTTCTCGAGTCGAGTGCCTGTCGTGATCTGGTCATCGAGCACACTGCCATCTTGCCGGATCGTCCTGTATATCAGAATCCCTTCATCAACGCTGTTCTCGAAGCGTTCGAAGCAGGTTACGCCGATAGTCCCATCGCTTCTCTCCTGGACCCAACTCCTGCTGTGGCTATCGTTGAGGCCATAGAATATGACGACCGGTGGATCATCCTGCTCCCCGACTCTGATCGAATCTTGAGTCAGGACCACGACGGGGAACACCGCGCCGAAGAGGAACGCCAGCGAGATCAGACGGGCTCCCGATCGGTTGTTCATCTCATACTTTCCACGGTTCAACGAGCATGCGACGTTGCCCTGGTCGTCGATCCGGGTTACACATGCTGTCGGCACGATGAAGAGAGCGACGAGAACTGGTGCACAGTTCAAGGGCGGCGTAAGTCGCCCGGAGTTCAATTCTGAATACGCGAATAACTGACGGGTGTTTCAAGACGGTGTGTCACCCCACCCCGGCTGGACTTCCGGCTCTGCCGACGCTTCAGTCGTGCTGCCAGGTACCTGTCACCTCTCTCTGACAGCCCCGGTGAAGGCTTCAACGCCACCAACAACAGGCAACGTGATAGAGGTGGCATCCAGATCGATCGTCAATTCGGTGCCCGGATCGGGCCAGAGGGTGAATTCGCGGTCGCTTGAGAAGATCATCAGGCCGATCTGCTGTCCTTCGGGAATGATCTGATCATCAGGCTGCAGGTCGAAGGTCAGGGTATAGAACCGGCCGGGCATGAGGGGTTCGCTCTCGGTGAGGGAACGATAGTTCTGCGGATCGGCCCACCCGCGGGTGATGAGATTGTCGGTGATCCTCGCGTCTCTTCGTTCGGTCCATGGCAGAGATACCAGCCAGACCGACAGATTGGCGGCCGGTTTGCTGCTGGACAGCCTGATCGTGATGCTGGGAACTCCGGAGAGATGCACGGCTTCTGTCAATTCAGGGGTGACATAGAGCAGCCGGTGCTCGGTCCATTCCGCCTGGGCCAGCGTACCGCCTGAGAACGAGAAGTTGTCGATCAGTGTTTCTCTTCCCTGTCCGGACACCTGTTCCGTCACCAACCCTCCCCGTTCCGGGGCCCCGGCGGTGAGATACAGGGTGACAGGAGATGCCGCGGGATTCGGATAATCCTCATACGGCGTCGGGTCGGAGCGTTCGGCATCCTCGCGGACGATCCACGCCCGGGGACCGTTTTCCACGCCGTTCTCGACCCCGAAGAGATAGCGGGTGAACCACCTGTTCATCATGCTCCGCGGTGGCCCCCCCCCATGCCCCCCCTGGTGGTAGAAAATCTGAGCGGGAACGCCCTTTTCCTTCAGGGCCCGGTAAATGCGGTAGCTGTGTTCCGGGACGACATTCCAGTCATTGAAGCCATGACACATCAAAACGGCCGCTTTGAGCGGGGCCAGATCGTTCAGATAATCCCGGCCGGCCCAGAAGTCATTGTAGTCGCCCGTGATACGGTCCTGGCCCTGGGCCATCTCCGTATCCCGGATGAGGGAGTCGCTCCAGGCCCGTCGGGCTTCATCGCCGCTGTGGATGAAGTCATACAGAAAATCGATGTCCTCGCCCAACCAGCCGCCCGGATGCCGGACCAGTCCATTCGAGCGGTAATAGTGCCAATAGGATGTATTCGGGGCGATGGGGATGATCACCTCCAGACCGTCGACACCGGTCGTGGCCGCGGCCAGCGGCAGGGTTCCGTTGTACGACGTTCCGGTCATGCCGACTTTGCCCGTCGTCCAGTAGGCTTCCACTTTCTCGTCCCCATCCGGGGTTGTGAAGCCGTCCGCGCGGCCGTTCAGCCAGTCGATGACCGCTTTGGGCGCCAGCGACTCGTTATCACCACCGACTGTCGGCGAACCCTGCGAAAGTCCCGTGCCGGGAGAGGATGAATGGACGACGATGAAGCCGCGGGGCACCCAGGTATTGACCTGTGCATTGGAGATGACCGGTCGTCTCCCCCGGCGTCGTATCGCGGGCGGATGAATCCGCTCGGGAGGAAACGCCCCGACTTCATGCCGCACGTTCCAGAAGTATTGCCGTGCCGTTGAGGACGTCCCCGCGAAATAGGGACTCGTTTCGTAGATGACAGGAAGTCTGAGCCCTTCGGTGTCGGTCTGCCGGGGCCGGATGACATCCACATGCATGCGGTCGAGTCTGCCATCGCCGTCGGTGTCGAATTCCGTCTCGACCCAGAGATCATGCCGGATCCATTGTTCAGGATCTTCGAGTTCCGGAATGACCTGGGTTTCACCATTGACGATGACCGGGACCTGAATCCCCTGGGCCAGTGCCGGCTGGGCCGGTGCGAGGAAAAGGACCAGTACGGCTGAAAATCTGAATGACTTCATCGGCTCTGCTCCATCGGTTCTGCTCCCGCGCTGTCTTTCCCGGACGCCATGTGCAGCTGATTCTCGCATCACTGGCACATAGCTGCAACCCTGAGCGGTGTGCGGGTTCGACTCCCGCCCCCGGCAGCAACTGGCCTGATTCCCCCGAATCGGGGCAGACCGTGTGTCAGTCAGCTGGTTTCTGATGGAGTGCTACATAGTCAGAGCATACCCGATTTTCATGAAGAACGTCCGGGCGGTCCGGGTGAGAGACAGGCGACCGATCCCGGCGGCGAAATCTCCCCCGAGACAGGTATCCGAATACCCCAGGAAAAACACCGTCCGGGGATTGAGCTTGTAGGAATAGAGGAATTGGGTGAAGAGGTTGTTGTTTCGGGGATTCACGGGAATCGAATACATGCCCGGATTGCTCTCGATTGACTGATACTGAATGATCGCCCGGGCGAACATCCGGACGCTCAGATGGTAGAGCAGGCGCAGCTCCGAAAGACCGACCGTGAAGATCTCCTGGCTGCCGTTCGACAGTCGTTGATAGGAGTGCCGGACAGTTGCCGCGAACCTCCGGCCCAGTCGTATTTCAACCTCGGGCGTGAGCAGCAGCTGGTCGGCCTCCCGGACGTTGGTGTAATCGATTGCACCTCCGGCCTGAGCATTCAATGCCAGGGTCAGATGTCCCGAGGGTTGCATCGATCCCTGCAACTGTACCCCGGGAACGGTGAACTCACGGCCGGCATACGCCTCGCTCTGTGATGACACCTGAACATTCAGCGACGACTGCAGCGGACCGTAATACCAGACACCGTACGAGATATTGAAGCTCAGGAGATTACCGGAGAAATCTGCGGCGTATACGATGCCCGGGCCGGTTTCGAGACGGGTGAACCAGGTTCCCGCCTCGCCCCAGAAACGACGCCGGATATGTGCAAAGTAGTCCTGCTGGTTGCAGAAGGGAGCAAACCCGGTATCGAGGCGAAATCCGTCACTGAGTCCGCGAGCGGCGAGAGAATACATCCATTCCCTGCTGTTATGCATGAGCATGCCGTACCAGAGGTTTCCCGAGAAAGGGCCGGAAGGTTGCGCGAAACGTGCGCTCAGGCTGTCGGGGTAGGCGGTCCGGGTGCCCCCCAGCAGGAACACCAGTGAGGTGGAACGATTCAGCCGCAGGTTGCCGTCCACGACGGCCATGCGGTTGACATATTCCCCCCCCTCCCGGTCGGTCAGGAACAGGCCCAGCGTTGAATTGTGTCCCAGGTCGTAGCGATGGCGGAAAACAGCGGTCGTCAGCGGAGTTTCGATCAGGGTGCTGCGGCTGCGCTGATTGGAGGGAAAGAGCAGGCTGGTGACCCGGTCGCGGGTGACGAAGGCGCCGAGCCCGTGGCGTCCTTCCTTGCCGGTGAGTTTGAGGCCGAACGAAGGATCCACGACCGTCCGCGTGACGACCAGGGGAGCGTAACTGGTGAAGTAATCCGCCCCTTCCAGAAAGAACGGGCGTCGTTCCGGGTAGGAGATGGCGAAACGCCGGTTCACCTCCAACTGGGCGACATCAGCTTCGACCTGTGAGAAGTCGGGATTGACGGCGCCGTTCAGGGTCAGGTTCGAGGTGATCCCCCAGGTCACCGACAAACCCGGTTCCGATTCGGTTCCGCCTTTGATCAGATCGGTCCGCCGGGGATCGGAAAAGAGTCCCCCCTCCGGGATCTGGTCGCTGCGAATGGTCGTGAACGTGGGATCGAGTTCGATACTCCGTCCGGGACGGATATCGATGAGTCCCGTCAGGAGATCCACCTGGTTGAGAAGAGTGGCATTACTGCGGTCGGTCCGGCACGACCGCAGGCGGTGCCGTACCTCCCGAGGCCAGTCCCGGAAAACCAGAATGCCCCAGGTCTGGACGTCACCTGTGTCGGGGAAACGTAAGGCATCGAAGGGAATGCCTACCTCGACAGTGTATCCCTCCGACGTGATCCGGGCGGCCGATTCCCAGATGGCGTCCCACGACCAATCCTCGAAGCCATAAAGATCGCTGAAGACGGCATCCATCTGAACGCCCGCCGCATTGACCCGGAACTGGAACGCCTGACGGGTATTGTTGAAAGTGTCGATCATCAAACCGACCTGGTCGTCTTCGGTTCCCTGATCGCGATCGCGGAGAAAAGCACGGATCTTCGCAGGATCGGGATCGCCGGCCTGAAAGAGAGCGTAGAGACAGTCATCGCTGTACACGAGGCGCACCGAGGTCTGCACCGGAGCCGGAGTATTATCCCCCGGCTGCCACTCGAAAGAGATCTCGATCGGCACCGCTTCCAGCCAGATGGGTTCGTCGGCGATCGCATCCACCCTGATAGGATCGTCGGTATGGATGATGGTGTGCGTTCTTCGAACCGGAGCCCCTTCTCTCTCGCCGGGACCTGATTGTGCGAGCACCGGCCTCACGATCGATGCCATGATCACCACGGGAAGGATCAGCCGGATCGTCGGTCTCGAGAACATACCATCACCTCCTGACTATCTGGGCAGAGCAGGCTACAACAGGGCTTTCACACCGATTAACGGATAATATTTATTGATAATCAATAATTATTATCCGAAATTCATATACGATGCCAATGGAAGTATGGTTTCATAATTGAACGAAGAAAACCAACCTCAGGTGGAGGCAGTCATGCAACTGACCGGTCGCTTTTCACTTTCTGTTATACTGAAAACGATTCTCGGAGGCGCCTGGTACCTGGCCTTGATCGCTATGGTTGTCAGCCTGGTCGGTGCCGGCTATCTCCTCTTTTCGGGGAATTTAACCGAGGAGGGGGTCAAAGTCGGAGTGCCCATCGAGATGATTGATGGTGCCAGGAGAAGCATCCCGCTCGAGAACTCGGACACGATGGTCCACATCTCGAAACTCAATGGCTATCTCCAGGTTCCCTCGCCCGGGTTTCTTCTGAGCGCGGCTTTCATCCTCCGCAAACTCGGCTCTATCGCCGTCTTCCTCGTGGTCGTTTTCCTTCTGCGCTCGGTGTTCCGGACAGTGTCCGCCGGCGAGCCCTTCACACCACCGAACGCCGGGCGCATCAGAATGATCGGCCTGGTACTCCTGGCGACCTACATCATCGATCCCTGTATTCAGTTCGGCGTCTCGAGTCACGTGGTCCGTACATATGCTGTCACCGGTCTGGCCTTCCGAACCGAGTTCCCCCTCAATGTTTCTCTCATATTCATCGGCCTGGCGGTGATCGTACTGGGAGAGATATTCCGGATGGGAGCGGAGCTGCGTGAAGACCAGGCCCTGACGATTTAGGAGGATCCGATGTCGATCAATGTCCATCTCGATCGGGTCCTGGTAGAGCGGAAGATGTCACTGACCGAACTGTCCGAACGGGTCGGGATCACCATCGCCAATCTCTCGATCCTCAAAACGAACAAGGCCCGGGCGATCCGCTTTACAACCCTCGATGCTCTCTGCCGGGAACTGCGCTGCCAGCCGGGCGACCTGATCTCATACGAGGGTGAGGAGGGCACCGATCATCAAGCCACTCCCGATCGTTTCACGCTGTAGATATCCAAGCAGGCGGGAGCCGAATATATGGATTCTACTTACCTCAACCCAATGACTGACCTGCCCGCAAGGAGTGTGCCATGAGGTCTACTGTCGCCCTGTTCGATCTGCTGGCGACCGCGTCTCTGTCGGCCTGCGGGAGGGTGGTCACGCGGCAGCAGAATGCCGGCTGGACCGAACAGGGAGTCATCGGTACCAGGCTTTGGACACGACTGTATCCTGCTCCCGGAGGCAGGGTATGCCTGTTTTCCGATTCTGCCTCCCGTGCTACACTCCGGTGTACCTGGGGCCAGCAGAACACGGCGTCTCCCAAGACAAAATCTCGGAATGATCCAGGGCACAGTTGCCGATGGTAGGATCGACTCTCCTGCAGTATGAGATAAAGGAAATGCTCGGCAGCGGTGCCATGGGTACTGTCTACCGGGCTTTCGATACCCGGCTCGAAGTGTACCGGGCTCTCAAGTTCCTGCAGTACGATCTCACCGATCGTTCAAACGCCATGGCGCAGCTTCTGCGCGAGGCCCGCACCCAGGCGAAACTGAACCATCCCAACATCGCCACCCTTCACGATCTGGGTGAAACCGATCAGTATTCCTTCCTGGTCATGGAATACGTGGACGGGCCACCCCTCGATACATTCCTGGAAGAGCGGAAGCCCTCTCGGGACGAGCGTTTCCTGATACTCCTTCAGATCGCCGCCGCTCTCGAGGCGGCCCATGCCCAGGGCATCCTACACCGGGACATCAAACCCCAGAATATTCTGGTAGCAAGTGACGGAACCGTGAAAGTCACCGACTTCGGCCTGGCCAAAGCGCTCGGTCAGACGACCCTCTCACTGTCCGGAGAAACTAAAGGTACCGCGCCCTACATGGCGCCCGAGATCTATCGGGGGGAAAACGCCACCGAAGCAGCCGATGTCTGGTCTTTCGGCATTCTCGCCTTCCAGGTTCTGACAGGCCGTCTTCCCTTTCAGGGCCAGTCGTTCGAAGAGATTGCTCTCAGCATCCTAAACGAAGACGCACCGCCCCTTCCTGAAGAGGTGGAATCATCGCTGCCGGGAATCTCGGCTTTTCTGGATTATTGTCTGCAGAAGGACAGTTATAAACGAATCGGCGACGGCGGTCAGCTCCTCGAATCCCTGCTCGAAGTGGCTGAGAACGCGCAAATACAGACTTCGACCTCGATCCCCCGGACGATTCCCCGAAGCACCGCGGTCCGTCGCGGATACAGAGGCCTGCCCGTGGTGGCAGGACTGATACTGGCGATCGCAGCCGCAACCATCCTGGCGACCGGATCGCCTTCGATACGGACCGAACTGATCGACTCCAGCGATCTTGCCTCCGGCCAGTTCTCTCCGACTTGGGTCGAGGAGGGCCAGAGTCTCGCCCTGCTTGGCGCTCTTGGTGAAGCTGTTATCGAATACCGCAGGATCCCTCTCGGGGATGAAGGCATCCGGAAGGTCCCCCTGCCGGCGGGATATGAGTGGAGCGAGCTGCGGGCATCTCCTTCAGGGTCGCTCTTCGCCTTGACGGGTACGTACATGAATCCCGGCCTCTATCTCTACCCGACGTCGGGGGATACTCTTCTTCAGGTTTGTGATCATTCTGCGTTTTCGCCGGCCTGGTCATCAGATGGCAGAATGCTCCTCTATACATATTTGGTCGAAGAACCCGGTCTAGCCGTCAGCCGGCTCACAGGGTGCCGTCTGGCGGTGCCACCGGATGGCGGGATACCCGAACGGTATGAATGCAGAACAATCGAATGCTCGGGGCTTCCGCCGCCCGAATCTGAACTGTCTCTGTACAACCCGGTTTTCATCATGGGTGACTCGAAAATCGCCTTTGTGGTCTCCCGCGGCGCCAGAATCCTCGGTATCTGGATGGTTCCTGCAGAGGGAGGGGAAAGCACTCAGATCGGAATTGGAGGGTTGGTACCGTGGATGCTCCAGTGGGATGAATTCAGGAGAACCCTGTACTTCAATACGTATGACAATCAGGACATCTACGCCATCCGCTTCAACAGACAGGGGGAGATCCGAGCCCCTCCCCGTCGCCTTCAGATCGATTCACTTTTCAATGACTTCACATTCAGCTCCCAAACAGGGCGTCTGGCACTCATGACCGCTGTCACCGAGCAGCCGATTTTCCGGATTCCATTCCCTGATTCGGATGTCGAGGCAGGAGTTGTTGCCGAAGGAATGCTGTACTCTCCGGCCGTTTCCGAGGATGGCCGGATACTTTACTATTCGGAGGTCGTACCACTAAAAGGGCTGCAGCTGCGTCAGCAGGATCTCACCACCGGTGAAGTGACCCGCTGTCTGGCTGATGATCCGACCTATACGAATGAACACGCTCCTGCGCCCGAACCGGGTGGCGGTGGAATTCTCGCTATCCTGGTCTCCTCCATGGGCCAGACCGATCTTTTCCTGTATGACCTGCAGAATCATAGATATGCCCTGCGGGTCACGAATGACGAAGCCGTCGAAAGCGAACCCGCCTGGGCACCGGACGGTACATCCATCTTCTATGCCAGTCGCATCCGGCCCCGGATAGCCGGCCGATCCGATCAGATCATCCGGTGCCGTCTTGATCGAACCGGTAACACCATCAGTGAAGTGAAAAAGGACACCCTTCTCGAGCATACGACTCTCGGCTACCCCCGAATCAGCGCCGATGGAGGATACCTCCTCTTTCAGACAGGAGGGGATACCCTCGGCATTCTCGATCTTAACATGGGTACTGCATCGTATTCCCCGTTGGGCCGATACCCCGTCCTGACTCAATCACGTCAGGATGCTCTGTTCCTCGATGGATTCGTGATCAAGCTCTGGTCGGGCTGGGCCGAAACCGGATTCCGGGATCCAGCGATCACACCAATCGCTCACCTTCCCGAGCAGATCTCCCGCCTCGGTTCATCGAATCCGAAAATGACGGCTGGTCCTGATGCCGTCTATATCCCGGGAATTGTACAGTCCGTACCCGAATTGAAGATCTACCTGATCAGGCGCTGATCGTCCTATTCAAAGCCATCGCAATCGGCAGGAGTCTTCACCCACATCTTCAACCACGGGCAATAGTAGGGATCAGGATCGTTGAGATCGAGATCCGAATCGTCAGCCGGATCGAAACTAGAATCATTCATGGCCTTATCGACACGCACCGTTTCGTAGAATTCCTTTCTCTTCTTGGAATCGGTTTCGTCCTGGGTGAAATAGATAGCATAAGGAGCCAGTTGGCTCGTGAGATCATCCAGAAACTGGGAGGTTTTCTTAATGAATGTCTTGTGTTTGGTACATTTTCTGGCTCGTCTGCGATAGTCTTCGAAAACATCCTCAACGAATGTAAAAAGCATGGCTTTCTGCCCCGGATCGAGGGGGTCGTTTGCTTTCGGCATGTTCGTCCTCCGCATGTCACGAATGAACAGGTGGAATTACTGTCCTGCATGTGCGAGGAGTCGTCGATATCCAGGCAGGCACTCTCGACGTCAGGGTATCATACCCGTCCTGTATCAGGCACCTTCAGATTTCCAGCTGCATGCCCAGTTCCACCACCCGGTTGGGGGGGAGATTGAAGAAGGTAAAGGCGCCCACTGCGTTGCGGGACAGGAAGATGAACAGGTGCCGGCGCCAGCGCGCCATACCGTGCCGGGAAGCGGCGATCAGCTGCTCACGGCTCAGGAAGAAGGTCGTATCCATCATGCGGATCTCTTTCCCGCCGACCTGTACGCCGAGCATGGCCCGAGGAAGGTCGGTATCCTCGGCAAAGCCATAGTTGATCTTCATACGGTAAAGGCCGTCACCCAGATCAAACAGTTCGATCCGCTCCTCTTCATCGATATAGGGCGTTTCATGGACGACGAGCGTGAGCAGGATGACCCGCTCGTGCAGAGAGCGGTTGTGTTTGAGATTGTGCATCATAGCCGGGGGAGTCTCCCGGAAGGAGGAACTCATGTAGATCGCCGTGCCTGGAACTCGGGTCGCCTCGTACCGGCGCAGGTTTTCCAGGAACGCCTCCACCGGTACGTTCCGCGCTTTGATGTGCTCGGACAGGAAACGACGGCCGGTTTTCCAGGTCGTCATGACCACGAACATCGATCCCGCCACGGCCAGTGGAAACCAGCCTCCTTGGGGGATCTTGGAGAGGTTGCCGCCCCAGAAGGCCAGATCGACTGCCAGGAGTCCGGCCGCACCCAGGGCGACCAGAACCGGATGCCATCGCCAGCGACGCAGCGCCACGACCGCAAAGAGGGTCGTGGTAAAGACCATGTCGGTCGTGACCGCCACACCGTAGGCATTCGCCAGGCGGCTCGAGGAACCGAAGCCGATCACCAGTCCGATGCAGCTCACCAGCAGGAGCCAGTTCACCACCGGCATGTAGATCTGGCCGATGTGCTCATCGGAAGTGTGCCGGATGCGCAGGCGAGGCAGGTAGCCGAGTTGGACGGCCTGCCGGGTCAGAGAGAAGGCACCTGAAATCACCGCCTGGGACGCGATGATCGTCGCGACGGTGGTGATGATGATGAGGGGATATAACGCCCACCCAGGAGTCAGCAGGAAGAAGGGGGCCGAGAGGGCCTCGGGATCGCTGATCACCAGCGCGCCCTGGCCCAGGTAGTTGAGCATCAGGCAGGGCAGGACCAGGACGTACCAGGCCAGCCGGATGGGACGTTTGCCGAAATGGCCCATATCGGCATAGAGAGCCTCGCCGCCGGTGACGACCAGAAAGACCGAACCAAGTACCAGGAACGAGAGCATCTTGTTGCGCAGGAAGAAGCTGACCGCCTCGGTGGGCAGGAGTGCCTGCAGCACCGCGGGGTGCTTGACGACCGAAGCCAGGCCGGTGACGGCCAGGGTAGCGAACCAGACCATCATGACCGGCCCGAAGACCGCCCCGATCCGGGCCGTGCCCCGGGGCTGGAACGCAAACAGGGCAATCAGGATGCCAACCGTGATCGGGATCACGAAGGCATGCAGGCCGGGGGCGGTTACTTCGAGTCCTTCGACCGCACTCAGCACCGAAATGGCGGGGGTGATCATGCTGTCGCCGTAGAGAAGAGCCGCTCCGAAGAGGCCAATCAGAACCAGAATGCGGCGGCGGCCCCGGGCCTGCTCGCTCGGCGGCGAGACCAGGGCCGTCAGGGCGATGATCCCGCCCTCACCGCGGTTGTCGGCCCGCATGACCGCTCCCAGGTACTTCACCGAAATGACGATGATCAGCGACCAGAAGATGAGAGAGAGGACACCCAGCACGTTCTCGGGGGTGGCGGCGATGCCGTGATCGGGGTGAAAGGATTCTCTCAGGGCATAGATGGGGCTGGTCCCGATGTCCCCAAAAACGACTCCGACCGCGGCCAGAGAAAGGGCTGCAAGCTGTTTGCCTGACGGTGGCGTATCACCCGCATGAGCCACTGCTGCTGTTTCCTCCAGGTTGGGCACTTCTTCCGTTCCAAAATCCCATCATTCACGACCGGGAAGCAACCTCCATCCTGATGTCGGCTCTGATATCGTTCTACTCCGGCAACCCGGTCGTGACAGACAATACCTATCATCCGCACCGACTCAATGTGTTACCATAGGATCGGCGATGTCGGTTGCACGGACGCATCACGGACAGATCTGCGGAGAGAAGACAATGAAGAAGACCGGGACGTTCCTGACGGTTGCAGCAGGCCTCATTGTGATCATCGTCATCATCAGCCTGATCGGGCGACAGGGCAGATCCACTCTCGGTCCTGCCGAAACCGAAGGCATGGCGCAGGGGACGGTCTTCCTCGACCGCAACGCCAACGGTCTGCGGGACCGGGGCGAGCCGGGGCTGGCGGGCGTGGGCGTATCGGATCAACGCACGGTCACAATCACCGACCGGCAGGGACGCTGGGCCCTGCCCGCTCATGACGAG
>Ga0180432_10009049_pt1 | contig 12235 bp, 13 predicted proteins | sample SS_ome_10_FD_132414 | JGI IMG/M metagenome (GOLD analysis project Ga0180432, IMG submission 132414) | Hypersaline lake sediment archaeal communities from the Salton Sea, California, USA - SS_1_MS_2 metaG | ecosystem: Environmental > Aquatic > Non-marine Saline and Alkaline > Hypersaline >...
CAGCTTTGTCATGGGGTAGCAGCGACTCGTTTATTATAAGCGAAAACACGGCTCCTGGTGATACAACTCCTATTTATCTGTGGAGGAATGGGCCTATTACTGGTGATGAAATGGTCGGGGCAAATGCTGAAACTTCACATCTGTTGCACATGGGACAATCTCCTTTTTGGATAGCTGCGGTCCCCCCAGTTCCAGAAATCATTACCATAGTTCTGGTGTCCCTCGGCCTTATTGCAATAGGCGGATATATCTGGCTAAGGAGGCACAGGCAGTTGGCGGCTAGTTGTTAGGAAATGTATTTGACTTTGGTTTGTTAACTTCTTGGCTGGTAATCCAAATATGGATTGCCTATTTTGGGGTTTTCATTTGCAACAAATAAAAACGAGGGCGGGTTTCGTACTCGCCCTCGTTTTGTATTATAATAGGAGCGAAATGAAACAGCCTTTAGATGGAATAAGAGTATTGGAATGGGGCGCTTATCATGCCGGGCCGGGTGGAACGGCTATACTTGGCGATCTTGGCGCTGAAGTAATTAAAATCGAACAACCCAACAAGGGTGATCCTTCAAGGGGATCTTTTCTGGTCAATCGAAATTCCTTCAGGATGGCCAACGGTGAAAGCCTCTGGAATGAGTGTGCCAATCGCAGTAAAAAGAGTATCGTCATCGATCTGAAAAAGGATGCAGGCAAAGAGATAGCTCATCGGCTGGCTTCCAAATCAGATGTGTTTTTGACTAATTTTAGAAGGCAACTGGTGGAAGAACTAAAGATGGATTATCAGACCATCTCTTCGTTCAATCCTCAGATTGTTTATGCCTCGGTTTCAGCCTACGGGCCCAAAGGGCCGGATAAGGACCTGGGCGGGTTCGATTACCAGGGCCAGGGGAGATCGGGACTCATGTGGACGGTGGGTGAGGAAGATATGCCCCCGCTGGTTTCACAGTTCGGGATTATCGATCAGGCTACCTCAATAATGGCCAGCCATCAGATACTGACTGCGCTTCTGATGAAAGAGCGGCAGGGGATCGGGCAGGAGGTTCACGTCTCCGTGTTGAGTACCGGCATTTTTCTTCACTATGTTAATGCGTTTACTGCCCTCGTTGGCGATTTGCAGGTTCCCCGTCACGTGCGAAACATGGAGCATCCCACCCGGAATTACTATCGATGCAGCGATGATAAGTGGCTGATAATGACAGTTGCGGCGCATAAGCGTCAGGAGCAGTGGCCGAAGCTGTGCCGGGTGCTGGGGCATCCCGAATTGATCGATGATCCTCGTTTTGCTGAAGATGAAGACAGGTTGAAAAACGCCGGCGTGCTTGTCCCTTTACTCGATGAGATATTTGCCACCAGACCCCGCGATGAATGGCTGAAAGCGCTGAAGGAAAACGACTTTGTTTGTTGTGAGGTTAACCGACCGACTGAATTGAAAGATGATCCCCAGATACTGGCCAATGACTACGTTGTTGAATTCGATCATCCCGAGAGAGGAAAAACGATGATCCCCGGTTATCCGGTTCATTTCAGCAATGCCTGGGCTGGTACGAAACAGGCTGCTCCTCGGTTAGGTGCGCACACGGAAGAAGTATTGGCTGAAATCGGAGGATATAGTGCCGGGGAGATCGCTCAATTCAAAGCTGACGGAGTGATTTGATCACGTGGGTGAAGAGAAGACTCGGCAGGAGCGGCGTGACGAGCGAAAACTCAAGAAGCGCCAGAAAATGAAGCAGCACGGCAAGGGCATGGCTCAAATGTACCGTAATGCGGTGTTGAAACGGCTGCGCCGCAAGGATTCAAAACAGGGAGGTTCCAATGAATAAACATGTTGAGGGATCGGCAGGATTCAGTCACCATTATCCCAAACTGGCGGTGGTAGTGACTTGCCATGCTCAGGGACGGGATAACGCCATGTCTGTGGCGTGGTTCAGTTCCATTTCCCAGAAGCCCCCGCTTATTGGAGTTTCAATTTATCCCAACCGATACACCTATGAACTGATCTTGGAAGCGAAGGAATTTGGCATCAATTTTCTTTCGCTGGAAAAGGCCGAACTTATTGCGGGAGTCGGGGGATGTTCGGGGAGAGATGTGGATAAATTTGAACGGTTTAATCTTGGGAAGGAATCGTCTCTGGCTACCAATGTTCCGATCATGAAAGATGCCTATGCTGCTTATGAATGTACTCTTCATTCCAGCTATACAATTGGCGATCATGAGTGGTTCGTGGGTGAAGTTGTGGCCACACATTATGATGAGGGAGTGGTAACCAGCGCGGGCCAAATCGATCTGACGGCGGTGAACCCGGCGCTCTATATGGGAGCCGAACTTTACTACACTACCGATCCAAACAGCAATCGTCATCTGGAAAGGTCCCGTTATGGCAAAGGATTGGGTTAGATCAAGTGTTGACAAAGTGTCGATTGAGCATTAGCATTGGTAATCATTTGCATGTGGAGGGATAGTGATGGCAAAAGAAGAAGCAATCAAAATTCGTCTCATGGAGCAGCAGGATATCGATGCGATCTTCGAGATCGATAACAAAATAAGTGCGGTGGAAAGGGCCTTCACCTATGCCGATATGATTGACGGTTATATTGGTGGCGATATCGGTGCCAGCTTCGTTGCCGAGACGGATGGGCAGGTTATCGGTTTTGCGCTGGCGGCTATCACCTATGTACCGGAGCAGGTCACAGAGGCATGCACGATTCAGGTTGTGGGAGTGGACCCCGATTACCGAAAGCGCGGCGTTGCCAGAAAACTGGTTGAAGCGCTGGTCGATAACTGTCGGTCAAGAGGCCTGAAGCTGATTCGGATAATGGTCGATCAGCATGACAGCCAGTTGCAGGGACTGTTTGAATCCCTCGATTTCCGCCGTGGGCGGCTGATCGATTACTCGAAGATTTTGTGAAGTTGATGCGAATCGATATTGTGACCTTGTTTCCAGATATGTTTGCCGGTCCGTTTGATGAGAGCATCATCAAACGGGCGGTTGATAGTGGGCTGATTGAAATCACTTTACATAATCTACGGGAATGCGGGCTGGGAAGGCACCATGTAGTCGATGATTATCCGCATGGCGGAGGAGCGGGAATGGTGCTCATGGCCGAGCCGTTGTTTGCTGCGGTGGAAGCTGTAAAAGGGGACGATGAAATTCCGGTTATCCTCCTCACCCCGCAGGGAAGGCTTTTCAATCAGGCGGTAGCCGCAGAGCTGGCAGCACATTCCCGATTACTCTTTGTCTGCGGACGCTATGAGGGAGTAGATGAGCGGGTACGGGAACATCTGGTTACCGATGAAATCAGCATTGGCGATTATGTGCTGACAGGAGGGGAACTGGCGGCGATGGTGGTAGTCGATGCTGTGGTTCGGCAGCTTCCCGGTGTACTTGGTTCGGACGAATCGGCACCGGACGATTCTCATGCGAACGGATTGCTGGAGTACCCTCAGTATACCCGCCCCCAGGATTTCCGTGGATGGGAGGTACCTTCAGTGTTGGTTTCCGGCAATCACGCCGAAGTTGCCCGATGGCGTCGGGAGCAGGCAATTTTGAGGACGCTGGAACGTCGCCCAGATTTGCTGGAAAAGGCCGATCTTACGGAAGAAGAGCGGCAGATAGTGGAAAAAAAAGTCGGATGATGATACAATCTGATATTGCGAGTTTAGATTACATAAGGAATTGATCCAAAATGGATGTAAGATCAGTAATTGATGTCGAACCGAATTCGAAAATCGCCGCATTCCGGCCCGGTGATACTATCAAGGTGTATTTCCGGGTTGTCGAAAGCGGGAGAGAGCGAACTCAGGTGTTCAACGGTGTAGTTATTCGGACCAGAAGAACGGGTCCGAATGCGACTTTCACTGTCAGGCAGATTTTCCACGGTATTGGTGTGGAGCGGATTTTCCCTTACCAGTCGCCTCTGCTGGAAAAAGTTGAGATTGTTGCTCGCGGGCATGTGCGCCGGGCAAAGCTGTATTACCTGAGAGGCCTCAGCCGGAAGAAGGCTCGGCTCAAACTCAAATCAAGTTAATAAAAAGGTATGAATTATGCTGAAGTCGCGGTCAACGCCCCTGTGGCGGGGCCGCGAACTTTTACATATTCCCTCTTTTCCCATCAATCCGTTTCCCCGGGTTGTGCCGTTTGGGTTCCGTTCGGGCCGAGAGTTCTGCAAGGCGTAGTTTTCAACCTGATTGACCAATCTCCTATTGAAGCGATCAGAGAAATCCTCGGCGTGATTGATCCCTGTCCCCTCCTTTCCGAAGCTCAAATTGGACTGGCGAGGTGGATTGCCGAATATTACCTGGCCCCTTTTTTTGAAACGGCCTATCTGATGCTTCCTCCCGCTTTCGAACGCAAAACCCTTACCTTTGTTGAACTCCTTCCTTCTGCTCCTGAAAAAGCGCCGGATAAACTAACTCCCACTCAGAAAAAATTGTTTAACTTCCTGCTGAAACATGGCCGAATTGATTCCCGGAAACTTAAAAACCGCATTCCCCAGAAACAGATCATCCCCACGATCAAACAGTTGGAGAAAAATGGGCTGGCGATAAAAACCAGCGAGTTGCAACACGAAAGAATCAAAGGTAAGGAGGTGTTGCATGTTCGTTTGGCGGTTGATTCCGATACGGCGGTGAATGAAATCGCTTCACTTGAGAAGAGATCCTTGCGACAGATAGAACTGCTGAAGTTTCTCATCGAAAAAGGTGTGGCTGTTTCGCTCGCTGAAGTGGCCAAACGAACGGAAGCAACTTCAGCTACTGCTCAGGCACTGGAAAAGAAGGGTCTGGTAGTGATTGAAAAGGTCGAGGTGCGGCGTGACCCGCTGGCTCATCGTGACTTCGAAACTGCAATTCCCCCGAAGCTTACTCCTGTACAGAAGGCAGCCTGGGAGCAAATCCGGGAAGGGTTGCATACCGGGGGTCAGACCTTTCTTCTACACGGAATTACCGGCAGCGGCAAGACCGAGATATACCTGCGGGCGCTTCAGGAAACGATTGCTCAGGGGAAGAAAGGAATTGTCATGGTTCCGGAGATTGCCCTCACGCCACAGACCATCGAACGCTTTGCTTCCAGATTTCCAAATCGAGTGGCGGTTCTTCACAGCAAACTTTCACCCGGCGAGCAGTTTGATGAATGGTACCGGATTCGGGAGGGCGAGTTCGATGTGGTCATCGGTTCGCGGGGAGTCATTTTTGCCCCTCAACCTGATCTGGGCCTTATTGTGATCGATGAAGAACACGAGTGGACTTACAAGCAGCATGAGAAATCCCCTCTTTATCATGCCCGCGATGTGGCGCTCAAACTGGCCGAACTCACCGGCGCGGTGGTAATACTGGGGAGCGCTACCCCTGATCTGGGAAGCTATCACCGGGCGCAACGGGGCGGCTACCGGTTGCTGGAACTGCCGGAACGGGTTGGAGGGATCGATGGCGGATTCACTCCTTCTCTGCCCAGGGTTGAGGTTGTTGATCTGCGTCGGGAGCTCAAGACCGGAAACCGAAGCATATTCAGTCGGAGTCTGGCCAGGGCCATCGATGGGGCCCTGGATGCTGGCGAGCAGGTGATACTGTTTTTGAATCGCCGGGGGGCTGCCTCTCTGGTGCAGTGCCGGGATTGCGGGCACGTGATGACCTGCCGGAATTGCGATGTGCCGTTGAGCCATCACTCATACGAGGAGTATTTGATCTGCCATCTGTGCAACTACCGGATGCTTCCTCCCACGGACTGTCCTGAGTGCGGAAGCAAGCGAATCAAGTTCCTTGGCATCGGAACACAGAAACTTGAGGAAGAGACCGCGAAGGCATTCCCCCAAGCGCGAATCATTCGCTGGGACAGGGATGTAACCAAAGGCAAGCATTCCCACGAGGAGATACTTCAGAAGTTCCAGTCGCATGAGGCTGATATTCTCATTGGCACCCAGATGGTTGCCAAGGGATTGGATATTCCGATGGTAACGGTGGTTGGTGTTATCAGCGCTGATGTGGGACTCCACCTGCCCGATTTCCGTGCCGGCGAGCGTACATTTCAGCTCCTTTCACAGGTGACCGGAAGGGCAGGACGAGGTCTGCTTGGTGGACAGGCGTTCATTCAAACTTATACTCCCGAACATTATGCTATAGAAGCTGCAGCCGGGCATGATTTCAGGGATTTCTATGAGCGGGAAATATCTTTGCGTCAGAGATATGGCTATCCGCCTTTCAGTCGGCTGGTGAGCATGGTTTATACTCATACGAACGAGGGCAAGTGTGAGGATGAAGCTCAAAGTATGGTCCAGCTTCTGCGTGAGGAACGTGATGCGCAGGGGCTGGCCAATTTGACAGTAATTGGGCCTACGCCGGCGTTTACCCCCCGGATTCGAGGGCGTTATCGCTGGCAGGTGATTGTCAGGGGATTGGAACCGGTGTCTATCGTATCCAAAATTGCTATTCCTCAGGGTTGGACGGTGGATGTTGATCCAGTGGGGCTAACGTAGGTGATGGGGCTGCCAATACTACAAATTTGGATGGACGAAAGCAGCTTGTGTTTTATTGGTTGATCCTTTGGAATTTGAGGTTTGGTTATTTCGCTTTTCAAATTGACATTCCCTGAGATGACTGCCTATAATTTAAGTTGAGTAGCATTATGGCATTATTACGGATTCGACAATTTGGTGATCCTGTTCTTCGGCAGAAGTGCAAGCGCGTTCCAGCCATAGGTGAAGCGGTTCAGAATCTCATCGATGATATGATTGAGACAATGGGGGAAAACTATGGCGCCGGGCTGGCGGCCCCGCAGGTTGGGAAGATTCTTCGGGTGGTTGTATTGCAGACGCCAGAGATAGAGCCGTTTGCATTGATTAATCCTCAAATTGTCAAACGCTCAGGGGTGATGGAAGTTGGGGAGGGTTGCCTGAGTTATCCCGGTTACATGGGGGAAATCAAGCGTTCGGAAAAGGTTGTTGTCAAGGGCCTTGACAGGGAGGGAAAGGAAGTTCGAATAAAGGCCTCTGAATTCCTGGCTCAGGCACTGGAACACGAGATTGATCATCTTAATGGAATACTTTATATCGATCATCTTGAAAGCGCAGACAAACTACACAAGGTTGGCCCTCATGACCTTGCTGAATTGTGAATTGTAACATCTTCCTACTCTTTTTTGATCTGATAGGTTATACTTGTCTGTGATGAAACTACCATTGTTTAATATGTGGCGCATTCGTCTAGGGGTCTAGGACACCGCCCTCTCAAGGCGGAGATCGGGGGTTCGAATCCCCCATGCGCTACCAAATCCCATTTTTACCCCATTTTTGAAGCTATGATTTACAATAAATACTTACCATAACCCAAAAATGTAACTGAAATGTAACTATAACTTTTCAATAGCTTCAGTTTTCCGTCCGGGGTTTATCAGCTTGTCGAAACTTGCCGCCGCCGCTTGCTGGATTCCGGGGGACACATGGCTATATGTATCAAGTGTCATCTGAATTGAGGCGTGGCCTAATCGTTCCTGAACCACTTTCGGGTGAATCCCTGCCTTGAGCATCAAGCTGGCATGGGTATGCCTTGCATCATGCAATCTGATAACTTTGACGCCTGCTCTTTTGGCCAGAGTTTGCCATGCTCTGGTGATGGTATTGGGCCGCCAGGGTTTCCCTTCCTCATTACAAAATACCAGGGCTTCATCTGTCAGGGATTGCCCCAGGGCTTCCCTCAACTTTTCTTGATCTTCCCGGTGATCTCTCAATACCTGAATAGCGTCCGGGGAAAGTGCTATCGTTCGCCGACTCCGGGCCGACTTCGGTTGAGAGAATACATAGGAACCGTCTTTCAAATGGTGTAGAGTTCGACTGATATAAAGCTGGCTGAATATGAAATCCACATCCTGCCAGCGAAGGGCCAGGGCTTCCGATCTTCTCATACCGGTGAACAGGAAGGCATGGAATAGAGCATAATACTGGCTGTCTTTGGTGGCTTCAATGAATTGGGTGACTTCGCTTTCATCCCAGATTTGCATTTCAGTTTTCCGAATCCGGGGAACGTCTACACCATCGGCGGCGTTACGGTTAACCAGTCCCCATTTCAGGGCCGTTTTGAGTGCTTTGTGTATCACGCTATGGCAATAGTGAACAGTTGCGGCTGAAAGGCCGTTTTCAGTCAGTGTGCTATAGAACCTTTGCAGGTGTCCGGGTTTAAGTTGTGTCAGGGTGATGCTTCCAAATTCCGGTATAAAATACTTATCCACTATTCCAGAGTATCGTTCGAAGGTTCGGCGGGATACATTGGGCTTTGCGTAGTCAGTCAGCCATTGCTTGAGAAAGTCGGCGACAGAGGTCTTGCCGGGTTTCATGAATGTCCCGGTGTCGATCTCGTGAAGCATTTCAGAGAGGCGTTGTTCGGCGGCTTTCTTGTTTCCCTTCACAGTTTCATATTGTGAATGATGCCTGCCAGTAACCGGGTCTTTCCCAAGGGGAACCTTAACAGTCCAGGAATTTGAGCTGCGTTTATAGACATGCCCTCTCATTTCCGGGCCTCCGCTTTATAGGCTTCCTCATTTAATCCTAACCATTTACACAGCTTATTGTTGAATTCCGCTTCAGATAAACCACGATTACGTTGAAGCCATTTCTTAACCGCTTCTTTTGATTTGCCTTTGTCCTGAGCAACCTTAGAGATAAGCTTTCGAACTTCCTTCTTTCTTTTAATCTCGTTGAGTTCATTTATGGCTCCAGAACTCAAGGTAAGGAATTCTTCGCCATCTTTCGAGGTTTCTCTATCTGCCTGAATTCTTCCTTGCTGAATGTATCGGTATATTGTGCGCTCAAGAATACCGGTTTCAAGGGCGACCGCTGGGACGCTGCCAGGCGGATAACGAAAAGATTCTTCTAGGCTACTGGACTCCTTATGCGACTCGCCGGATTGGTCACTTTTCCGAGAGATTCCTTTATCAATTATCAGTGGGGAGTCTTCGTCTTCTCCTTCAAGCTTGGCTATGGCCTTATCATTTTTCCCTACATCAGCGGATGTTCTCTTACCCCTCAGACCACCGGACTCCTTTCGCATAATTTTCTTGCGGTAACCATTCATGATTTGTTTTAAGTAAGCACCGGTTGACTGTGGGACATAGGGGGCAAAAATTCTTTTCTTTCTAAAGTGCTCTGTGAGGTTAGCCAAGAGTTCACTCTGGGAGTCAGAAGAATCTGTGCCTGTCATCCCCAAAAGACCACCGATTTCACTATAAGCTTCCTCATAGCCGTCTCCATTTGCATCCCCAAAGTATCCCTGACTTAAAGCATGGATTAAAAATTGAAGCCAGATTTTTTCATTCGAGGTGTTTTCATCAATCAGTATTATCGAAGTGGTGAAGTAACCTTCTTCAGTACAGCAAACTCCATCTCCCCCGCATTCCGCCCTTGTTTTGGATGCCTTCGCCCTCGGTCGAGTTTTCTTCACATCCTGCTTCCATCTTGTATACGGATGAGTGCTTATGAGAAAGCCCTCAAGTTCTTTGTCTTCAATTGGGAATCCCCCAGGGTAGGTCCATTCCTGATTTCCTTTCATATATTTGAAAGGTAGCTCTGGTTCTTTGCGATGCTCTACATAAAGATAAAGCCATCTATCGGATTGTTCGAGGTTAGGATACCCCAACTCAAAAAGGATATCTGCTCGATAGTAACCGCCGCCAAACTCATATTCCAATAGCTCATTTATTTCGTAACCTGAAGGTATGTCAGCATCGGGTTTGAGACGAATGGTGAGACGGCTCCACTCTTGTGGCTTCAAGAAATCCTCTCTGAATTGGGAATTGAAATCTTCCGCCGTCAGATTTTGATAGGACTCGGCATCAGGAGTTGGCTTATAAAACAATTCACCATCGGGAATACATATCTTCCTATCGTTCACAAAACTGTGGAGAAGATTTCTTCTGTTCGTTATTTCTTCAAATATGCCGTTTAATCCTTTCATGTCCCTTCCGGGCAGTATATCAATGTGAAGGAAATAAAACAAGGGAGGTACAAAATGATTTCGAAAAACCATATTCTTGAGATTCGAAAAAAGAAAGGGCTTGCTCAAATGGAAGTATCGGTTAAGGCGGGTTGCTCTCAATCTAAGCTTTTGTCAATTGAGAAGTACGGCTTCATGCCGCAACCTGACCTTCGACAGAGGATTGCAAAGGCACTTGATGTGAGTGAAGGCGAAGTTTGGCCCAATCTTCAAACTGTCGATTTCCCATCGGCGGGGGGGTGTAATCATGACACCAACGAATGATGAATGCTTAACCTATCAGATTCCGCAGGCGGCGGCGATTTTGGGAATTTCTAGGAACACCTGCTACCTGCTGGCCAATCAAGGGAAGCTGCCGGGACTCATTCGGCTGGGGCAAAAGAGGATGGTCGTTTCAAAGGCGATTCTTGAAAGAGTTCTTAACGGAGAGGTTGGCAATGAAGCTTAACCACAAACTATTGATTCCCGGCTGGGCCGGGTACCTTGCCCCTGATGAATTGGAATTTGTCAAAGCCAAGTTGAAAGCCGATAGATACCTACGGGCGAAATGGGGAATGGGCCGGGGTAAGGGCCGGTTATCTGAGGAAAAGATTCGGCTGGTTGCACTGGATGGGGTTGAAGCATTACAGAAAGCATCTTTTGAGGATTTGGAAGGCGATTTCCACGATGAGCAAATCGAAAGAAAGGATATGGCCGACTGTCTGGCCGTATAAATAAGTTTTCATGGCAGGCGCAAGTGTGGGAACTTGTGAAAAAATGGTCTCTTGCCCCCAAGAGATCACCTGCCTGAAAAACACTGGGGGTGATTATGAGTATTAAAACAAAAGGCGAAACAAGTTTCATAGCTCTAAGTCGAAATACGTTGAATAGTCAAGCATATAAAAAAGGGTTAACTATGGCTGAAAAGGTGGCTTATCAGTATCTTAAGAAAAACTGCAATGGATATAACAATGGCAAAATAATTCTCACGTATGCAGAAATGAAAGATGCTATGGCACAAGGTACGCTCAATACTGCGCTTAAAGGATTGGAGCGCAAGGGGTGGATACGAAAAACTCAGCAAGGTGGAATGTGGGGGACACCGTCCATGTTTGAGTTGACAGGGACTTATGATCTGCTTTACCAGGGCGGCGACAAGAAGGGGCGCAAGTGAAGATAGTTAGAAGCCAAGTTCAAAAATTAGTGTTGTTATCTCTAAATTATGGTGTTGACCAACGTCAATTATTGAATATTGCAACACTAAAAATTAGCGTTGGTCACTTCTGGGGACAAATAACCATCAACACTAATTTTTGAAGATTATATATATTATACCAGGGGGAGGGTGCTGACGGGGGTGGTGTCACCCGGCCAGGGCGTAAGTAAGGGAGATAAAACCGAATAGACGGTTAAAAAATTGGAGGTTACATGATGAAGAACCAAAAAACAAAAGAGAGATTCCTAGAACTTCGGGCCAATGGCATGAGCTACAATGCCATTTCAAATGAGTTGGATTGCTCAAAGCAAACGCTCATTGACTGGTCAAAAGAGCTGTGGATGGAGCTGCACAACTTACGGGAAGCGAACAAAGAGGCATTACTGGAAAAATATCGCCTTAGCCAAATGGCTCGAATACAGCTTTTCGGAGAACAGTTGCAGGCAATCACGGAAGAACTGGCCGGGCGTGACTTGTCGACGGTATCCACTGAGAGACTGTACGAGCTTGCATTGAAATACGGTAATGCGCTGGGTGAAACTACCAATCCGAAATTCTACCGGGAAGAAGACTTCACGTTTGATCCGATGGGAAAAGAGCTTGCCAGTTGGGAAGGATAGCAGTCTATTACTGGAATATTTCTGGACACTTTTCCGAGTCAAAAGGCCTGATAAACAGGTCGATTTCAGGGGAACCTAATTTCAAGAACCAGAAACTTCATTACTATTGCTATGGCCGCTCTTGACCTTTCGTTTCAGAGGGGGTATTTTGAGATAAAGCAGTCCACGTGATTGGGGGTGAATAATGAGAGTTTGTATTGATTGCGGGAACGAACAGGAAGACGGTGATTTCTGTAAGAATTGTGGTGCTTCCACGTTTGAAAGAACTCAGGTTGAACATGATGATAGTCAACCATCCGAATTGAAGGGTAGTTCAAGTGAATATCAGATAGAGAAACCGGCAAAATCAAATAGCGGCCTAATGAAAAAAATTGCGATTGGGTGTGTGGTTCTGTTTCTATTAGCCATAGTAGGAGCGATTTTCGGTGATTCCTCAGACGAACAGGTAG
>Ga0180432_10009051_pt1 | contig 12234 bp, 8 predicted proteins | sample SS_ome_10_FD_132414 | JGI IMG/M metagenome (GOLD analysis project Ga0180432, IMG submission 132414) | Hypersaline lake sediment archaeal communities from the Salton Sea, California, USA - SS_1_MS_2 metaG | ecosystem: Environmental > Aquatic > Non-marine Saline and Alkaline > Hypersaline >...
GAAATGCACATCGCCAGCCAGAACGTGGATCGTGGTAGCCTGGCCATTTCTTTCGTGCTGCTTAGCATCCTCGTCTGGGTCGTGCTCGAGGCGATCGGCCGACTCGCCTTCCCAGACACGAGCCTGCCCAAGCTGGGCATCCTGGACAAACTGGGAGGCGTCTTCGTCCACCTCGTCATCGGTGTTTGGATCGCCAGCCTGCTATTTAACGCGATTGGCTATGGCGGGTCTCGGAGTACACACAGAAAGGCCTTTTTGTGTGCACTCCGAGACCCGCCATAGCCAATCGCGTTAAATAGCAGGCTGGCGATCCAAACACCGATGAGGAGATGGACGAAGACGCCCCCCAATTTGTCCAGGATGCCCAGCTTGGGCAGGCTCGTGTCCGGGAAGGCGAGTCGGCCGATCGCCTCGAGCACGACCCAGACGAGGATGCTAAGCAGCACGAAAGAAATGGCCAGGCTACCACGATCCACGCTCTGGCTGGCGATGTGCATTTCACCGCCGAACGCTTGGCCGCTGAACATCTGCCGCAAGCCAGCGACGTAAGGGGCGGGGACTGGATAGAGCGTGGCCGCCATGCCAGTGGCGAAGTAGAGCAAGGCGATGGCCATAATCCCGCGGACGGTGCCCCTTCTGTAGCCTGCTGCGGCAAAAACCACTACGATGATCAGCAACAGGAGTTCAATCGACTGGAGCCTGGCCACGAAAATGTAGAACGCTGCGATTCCGATGGCGCCTAGGAAGACGATGAGCAGCAGTGGCAACCATCCCTTGTCTGAGTCTGAGGGCCTATCGGTCCTGAATTCTACGGTCACGTTCCTCTCCTTGGATTGATGGCTGGCAAACTTGATCCTACTATACCACACGGGGGGCAGGTCGCCAAGTTAATCAGAGCTAGCCTCTGGCGCGAGATCGCAGGCGATGTGGATCAGGCAGGCAGGGTCGTGCCATATTGCCCCGCCGACCTGGACGGCGACGGCCCCGGCGCGGAGGAAGGCCTGACTATCCTCCGCGCTGTGGATGCCGCCGCAGCCGATGAGCGGAACCGGCACCAGTTTGGCCACGCGGTGCAGGATTCGAAGCGCCAGCGGCAGCACGAATGGCCCATAAAGGCGACCCGTGATGAACTGTCTGGTTGGCTCGTGCCAGGCGGTCCCGCGCGGCGGGGCAGCGACGGTGAGCGCATCAGCACCGGACTCCACCGCCGCTTCGCACAGTAAGTCAGCATAGACCATCGGCAAGCGCACGATGAGGGGCTGGCTCGCGGCGACGCGGGCTGCCTGGATGATGGCGACAGCGTCATTGAGAAAATCGCTGAGACCAGACCCCGACTCTACCCGGTCGAGGCCTCCAGGCGTGTCCGGGAGACCCAGCTCAATGCCGGCGATTGCTTCGATGCCTGCGAGTCGCTGGCAACAGGAGGCAGCTTCGTCGGGCGAGGTACCGGCGACGTGAACGATGACCGGGGCGGTGCAGTGAGCCAGCGCGCGGCCGTAGCGCCGCACGACGGCGGTGACGCCCGGGTTCGCCAGGCCGGTGTGGAGCAGCACGCCGCCTGGTATGGACAACGTCCGTGGTGGGGCGGCCCCCTGGCGTGGTGCGGCGGTGACTGGCCCGACGACGATGGCGCCTATTGCTTCCACCTCAATCAAGCGACCGTACTCCATGCCCAGACCGAAGCAGCCAGCGGCGGGCATCACCGGATTTGAAAGCGTGAGCCCGATCTTGTGCTCAGGTGCCAGCTCAATGGCTGTCATCGCAACTCCAGCAGGTCGAACACGGGCCCGTCGGTGCAGGCCCGCTTGATGCCTCCTGTTACTGGCACGGCACAGCCATAACAAGCGCCCACGCCGCAGACCATCGGTGGGGCGATCAGCGCCTGGGCGAAATGGTGGGTTGATCCTATTCGCACCTCTCGTACAATCCCTGCCAGCGCCGGGTAGATCGCTGGTTCAGCGGAGATGCAGGCGCAGTCGGCCCAGCGTGCTAGGTCTGGAAAGAGATCGAGTATCGACCCACGATGACCGATCGAACCGTCCGCAGCGACGATGTGTACCTCCAGGGCCGGGGGGAGCATCTGAACGGGGTATAGCTCGGTGGCAGTAGCGACCGATAGAAGGAGAGCTGTGGACAGACCGGGTTCCTGGTTGGTCAACGGTAGCAGCGCCGGCAGGTGGGCCATGGATGCGACTAGCAGCAGTCGACGCGTTGTCTCTGGGATCCGGAATCCCTGGCCGAGCGGCCCGATGAGGTCAACTCTGGCACCAGGCTGGAGGGCTGCAGCCGGGTGGCTGGGTAGAACGAGCACATCAAACTCGCCATCCCCCGGCGAGGGTGTCTCCAGAGACGCAGGGAAGAGCGGTTTGCGGAGGTAACCGCCAAGGTCGGCAAGCACGAAGCGGCCTGGTGCCAGCGCTGGGTGAAGGTCAGGGGCAGCGAGGCTGACCCGCACGAAGGGTCCGCTCTCCTCTACGTCTGTGACCAACGCGTCTGTCTGTACCATTCTGGGGTCTCACCTTGTAAGCTGGCACCCTGATGTGGACTATGCCACAGGTTGCACGTTGTGTCAAGTCGTCATTGCGTGTATAATTGGAAGGATATGGGATCAGTGCGTGTATTGCTGGTGGATGATCATTTGCTGTTCCGTAAAGGGCTGGCTCGCTTGCTCGATGCTCAGCCCGACTTCGATGTGGTCGGGGAGGCGGCGGATGGGCTGGAGGCGATTGAGCAGACGCAGTTGTTGCATCCGGATCTGGTGCTGATGGATATCCGCATGCCTAACTGCGATGGATTGGAGGCTACCCAGCGCATCAAGGATCAGATGCCGGATATGAAGGTGGTTATGCTGACCGTCTCCGACGACGAGCAAGACCTGGCAACCGCTGTGCGGTACGGAGCAGATGGGTACTTGCTCAAGGACCTGCTGCCGGAGACGCTTTTTCAGCAGTTGCGGGGTCTGATGACAGGGGAGGCCCCGATATCCCGAGGAATGACAGGTAAACTGTTCCACCAATTGGCACGACGGAACCAGCCTGTCGTGCAGCCGGCGGCGGCGGATGTCCTCTCGGCGCGTGAGTGCGAGGTGCTGGCGTTGATTGTGCAAGGACATTCCAACCGGGAAATCGGAGAGGCCCTGGGCATTGCGCGCAACACAGTGAAGAACCACACGCACAGCATTCTGGCGAAACTGGGAGTCAGGAACCGCGTGCAGGCGGCTGCCTACGCGGTGAGCCATAAGCTGGTATGCTTGTCTCCTGAGGGCGAGGCTTGATCGCGTTGATTAACAACTGACACCGGAAGGAGCTAAGGACTAGTCCTTATGTACTATGCAGTGGATGTGTGTAGTCCGAGTGGACTATGGACGATTCGCTGTCAATGGTCTATAATGGCACTACGGTCCAAGGCTGACCGAAAGTCAGTTTATGAACTCAAGTCGCGTATTCATTCTTGCCAGCCAGCCGCTTTTCGCCCAGGGTGTCCAGAGCCTCATCTCCAGTCGACCGGGTATCCAGGTTGTCGGTGTCGCCACTGCGGGCCCCGATGCGTTTTCCGAGGTGCAGGCAATTGCCCCGGACGTGGTGATCGTTGAGGCCATGGGCGACCAGCAGGGTCGTTTGGTGGCCCACGTGCTGGAGTCCGTCCCCAGCGCCAAAGTCATCGGGTTGAGCCTGGAGGATAATCGTATCCACATCTACTATCAACAGATGAAGCAGGGCCGCCGCGTGGAGGACCTGTTGGATGCGATTTGGGGGTCTTCGGAATGGCACGGCCGCAGCCCGGAGGCGTTGCGGTTGTTTGTTTTGTTCCAAGAGCACTACGGTCAGCGTATCCTCGAGAATATCCGTCGGTTTGCCCCCGAAAATTGGACAGTGTCAGTCTGGCGTGCTCCCTCTGCGCTTCCCCTCATAGTGGATGACCCGCTTAGATTCTTGCCAATGTACTTGCCTGCTGCCGACCTGGTGCTTTCATTAGGTGAAAGCCCGAGCGTGGCCCAGTTCCTACCAAGTGTCGTCGAGCGCACCGGTGCGCAGGCTGTCATCGCGCCGGTGGACAACGCAGCCTGGCTGCCCGATGGCCTGGTGCGCCGGCTTCGCGGACAGTTGAGGGAGCTGGGGGTAAGAGCTGTTTTCCCAAAGCCGTTCTGTTCGCTCGCTGAGCAGAGTTACAACGTGCGCCAGCGGGAGGTTTCGTTTGAGGATCCCTGGATTGGGGAGTTTGCCCGACACTTTGGTCGGCCGGTGCTTCGGATCGAGTGCGAGGATCGGCAGATCGTTCATGCCGAGGTCGAGCGGGACGCGCCCTGTGGGTGTGCGCGGGCTGTTGCCGCCCAGTTGGTTGGGGTGGACGTGCGAGAGGCTGTCGATCAGGCCGTGGTATCTCATCATGATTACCCGTGCATGGCTACGATGGGGGTCGACCCCGACCTGGGTGAGTCGCTAGTCCAGGCCTCCAGCGAGTTCATGCAGCAGGCCGTGGATGTCGAGGTTGCGCCTCGTTTGTCCAAGGCGCCATTCTGATGGCGCCCCCATTCTGATGGCGCCCCCATTCTGATGGCGCCCGCGGATAGGAAAATCGGAGCTGGATGCTGGAGCTGGATGCTGGATACTGGAACATCGGACGCACGATCAAAGTCCGCGGACGCAGTCCGCATAGACGTATCGAGCAGCGAGCGACCCGTATCGAGCATCGAGGCGAGGGAGGGAGCCGCTTCGCTTCCCTTCATATAGGAAGTGTCATATCATATTTTCAAGGAGGTAGCACATGCCCGTCAAGCGAGTTTATCCAGTCCCAAGCGATATTAAGATCGCTCAAGCCGCAGATCTCCATCCCATCGTTGATGTTGCCAAGAGTCTTGGACTCTCCGAGGACGACATCGACCTGTTTGGGAAATGGAAGGCCAAGGTCCATCTCGACGTGCTCGAGAAGTTCAGTGATCGGGCCAATGGCAAGTACATTGACGTGACTGCCATTACCCCCACGCCGCTGGGCGAGGGCAAGACGGTGACGACGATTGGCCTGAGCCAGGGGTTGCACTACATTGGCGAGAAGGTCTTCACGTGCATTCGCCAGCCCTCGCAGGGGCCGACGTTCGGCATCAAGGGCGGTGCGGCCGGCGGCGGCTACGCTCAGGTCGTCCCTATGGAGGACTTCAACCTTCACCTGACCGGCGATATCCACGCCGTGGGTGCGGCCCACAACCTGTTGGCGGCAGCCATTGATAACCGGCTGATGAAGGAAACCAAGTGGAGCACTGATTTCCTGGCGAAGGCGCTTTGCCCGGACGGCGAATACACCCCCAGCATGCGCAAGCGGCTTGAGAAGCTGGGCATCGAGTCTGAAAAGCCCTCCGATCTGAGCGACGACGACAAGGAGCACATGTTCCGCCTGAACATCGATCCCAGCGCCGTCCAATGGAGGCGGGTGGTGGACGTCTCCGACGCCGCGCTGCGTAACGTCATCGTCGGCCTGGGCGGCATAAACGATGGCTTCATGCGTGAGGCAGGCTATGACATCACCGTGGCGTCCGAGATTATGGCCGCGCTGGGTATGTGCAGTGGCCTGGCCGACCTACGCGAGCGTATGGGGCGCATCATCATTGGCACGTCCAAGAAGGGTGGCATGCGCCACGTTGGGCGGATCGAGCCGATCACAGCCGAGGATCTGAACGTGGCCGGCGCGATGACCGTGTTGCTCAAAGATGCCATCATGCCCAACATGATGCAGACGTTGGCCGGGAGCCCCGCCTTCGTGCACACGGGGCCGTTCGCCAATATCGCCCAGGGCAACAGCTCCATTATGGCCGACAAGGTCGCGCTCAAGCTGGTGGGGCCGGATGGCTACGTGGTGACCGAGTCCGGCTTCGGGGCCGACTGCGGCATGGAGAAGTTCTTCAACCTCAAGTGCCGTGTCTCTGGCCTGGTTCCCAACTGCGTGGTGATCGTGGCGTCGATCCGCGCGCTCAAGATGCACGGCGGTGGCCCCAGGGTCGTCGCTGGCAAGCCACTGGACAGGGCTTACACCGAGGAGAACTTGGAGCTGCTGGAGAAGGGGCTGCCCAACTTGCTGCAGCACATCGAGAATGCGATCAAGTTCGGTATCCCCGTGGTGGTGGCGATCAACCGGTTCACCACTGACACCGATGCTGAGGTCGAGCTGGTCCGCAAGCGCGCCAAGGAGACGGGCGCCGAAGATGCAGCCGTCAGCGAGGTGTGGGCCAAGGGCGGTGAGGGCGGCGCGGCGCTGGCTGAGGCAGTGGTCAAGGCCTGCGAGAAGTCGAACAATTTCAAGTTCCTGTACCCGGACGACGCTTCGATCAAGGAGAAAATCGAGACCGTCGCCCGCGAGATCTACCGCGCCGATGGGGTGGACTACACGCCCGAAGCCGAGGCCAGAATCAAGCTCTTCACTCAAATGGGGCTCTCGCACCTGCCGTTGTGCATGGCCAAGACCCACCTGTCGTTCACCCACGATCCGTCGCTCAAGGGTGTGCCGCGTGGATGGAGGCTGCCCATCACCGATGTGCGAGCCAGCGTCGGCGCCGGGTTCCTGTTCCCGTTGTGCGGCACGATGCGCACGATGCCGGGCCTGCCCACCCGACCTGTCTTCACGGACATTGACATCGACGTTGAGACCGGCAAGGTCCTGGGTCTCTCGTAGTTGACCCGGGGGGGGGCGCCGGGCCGATGCCGACTGCGTCCGATCTACCAAGCTTGCGAAGAGCGATCGGATGTTGAAGGAGGTTAATCCGTCTTAATCCTCCCCATCCATGTTCAGAATTGGTAGATCGGGCGTGGGTCGTCGTGACTGCGTCCGATCTACCAAGCTTGCGAAGAGCGATCGGATGTTGAAGGAGGTTAATCCGTCTTAATCCTCCCATCCGTGTTCAGAAATTATTTAGTGACAAATATGATTGCACAAGGAGGTTGCCGATGGAGAAGGCGGACATTGATCGTGCGTCCGTGGTACTTGACGTACCGATCCTCTGGGCTGATCATCACGTCCTCAAGGTGCGGGACGCATTGACCAATCTGGAGGGAGTAGAAGATGTGTACGCCAGTTCAGCCTGGAAGCAGGTCTTGGTTTCGTACGACTCGGCCAAGACAGACTCAGCGACCATCGAGAAGGCGCTGGCTGAGGCCGGCTATCCAGTGGGCGAAGGAGAGGTTCCCATGTTGGTTTTGCCAGGTGAAAAGCTTCGGGATCCGAAATGGGAAGTACTGGGTTTGCGATTGACCGAGACCAACCAGGCTGACCTTGAAATGTCGGGTGAGTTCCGACGGTACTAGGGAGGATGTGAGATATGGCGAAAAGGAAAACGCGAACGCCGGAGGAGGCCACCCGGGACCCAGCGTCCATGGCTCTCCTGGAATGTGCCTGCCGATTGGACGTGGAGACGTGTTTCTCGCGGGCGGATACGCTCGTCCCCTGTAACATTGGATCCCAGGGTCTATGCTGCAGGAACTGCGCAATGGGGCCCTGCCGTCTGGTAGGGAGGCATGATCGCGGGGTCTGCGGAGCGACGATAGATACGATTGTAGCGCGAAACTTCGCCCGTGGCGTGGCGGCTGGCGCGTCGGCCCACTCGGACCATGGCCGCGACTTGGCGTATACGCTGCTGGAAGCGGTCGAAGGACACGCGCCCGATTATGGGGTCCGTGATCCCTTTAAGCTGGTGGAGGTAGCTGGGTATCTGGAGATTGAGACCGATGGGCGTTCCGTTGAGGAAATAGCCCACGACGTGGCTATAGCAGCCCTGGAAGAGTTTGGCAGGACTCATGGGAAACTCGGTTATCTGAAACGCGCTCCTGCCAAGCGTCAGCAGATCTGGCACGACGTGGGGATCGAGCCGCGCAGCATAGACCGAGAAATCGTGGAGATGCTGCATCGCACCCATGTCGGCAACGACCAGGAGGCCGAGCATATTCTCGACCACGCCATGCGCTGTGCACTGGGCGACGGCTGGGGCGGCTCTATGCTGGCTACGGATCTTTCCGATATCCTTTTCGGGACGCCTGCTCCTGTGCTGACCGACGCCAACCTGGGTGTGCTTCGCGAGGATATGGTCAACGTCGTCATCCACGGCCACGAGCCGACGCTGTCGGAGATGATTGTGGCGGCGGCGCTCGATCCCGAGTTGATTGAGTACGCTGAGAGCAAGGGAGCCGACGGTATCCAACTGGCGGGTATCTGCTGCACGGCTAACGAGACGCTGATGCGGGAGGGCGTGCCGCTGGCGGGCAATTTCCTGCAGCAGGAGCTGGCAATTCTGACCGGCGCGGTCGAGGCGATGGTCGTAGACATCCAGTGCATTATGCAGGGGTTGGCGCCGGTCGCGGACCACTACCATACCGAGTTGATCACCACCTCGGCCAAGGCGAAGATCGAGGGAGCTACCCACATCGAGTTCGATGAGCGTCGAGCGCTCGAGATTGCCAGGGAAATCATCCGCCGGGCCATCGACCGTTTTCCAGAGCGAGGCGACGTTTCGATTCCCGATCTGCACAATCCTATGGTGCCCGGCTTTTCCCACGAGTACATCGACTACGCCTTGGGTGGTTTATACCGCGGATCCCTGCGCCCGCTCAATGATGCGATTATGGCTGGCCGGATCCGAGGTGTGGTGGCGAACATCGGCTGCAACAACACACGCGTATGCCACGATTTTCTCCACAACTACGTGGTGACGGAGTTTCTCAAGAACGATGTCCTGGTAGTGGAGACCGGCTGTGGGGCGATCGCCAGCGCTAAGCTGGGGTATATGACGCCCGAGACAGCGATGAAGGTGGCGGGCCCTGGGCTGCGGGAGGTGTGTGAGACCGTCGGTATCCCGCCGGTGCTTCACATGGGTTCCTGCGTGGACAACTCCCGCATCCTCACCGTCCTATCACAGATGGCGACTGAGGGCGGGCTGGGCGAGGACATCGCCGATATCCCGGCGGTAGGTATGGCGCCGGAGTGGATGAGCGAAAAGGCACTTTCCATTGCCACCTACTGTGTGGCCTCCGGGGCCTACGTCATCATGGGCGCTCGAAACCCCATCGCCGGAAGTGAGACTGTCCAGCAGATATTGAGTGCGGGTTGGGAGAGCAAAGTCGGTGGTAAGCTGGAGTTCGTGACAGATGAAAGTGATGAATGTGCCTGCGAAGAGATCGTTCGCCGTTCGCTCGAACACATAGATAAGAAGCGGGCAGCGCTGGGCTTGGCTGAGTACGATCCCTCCAAGTGGGGACGCAGCGGCGACCAGCGGATGCCGGACTTGCTCTCGCTGCCGCTTGAAGAGCGCATCGAGGCGGTTTACGGGGCCCCCATTGAGTTAGAGAGGGCGTAGCGCCCCATCGAGTTTAGAGGGCGTAGCGCCCCGTCGAGTCTAGAGGGCGTAGCGCACCGTCGAGTTAGAGAGGGAGTCACTGCGCTCACTTCTTTAGAGTTAGGGAGGAGAAAATGTCTCGATACATCGCAACACGAGCCATCCGTGGTTCCAATGCCCTCGTGGCTGAGGCGGACGCTTTGCTTAAGAAAGCGATCGCCGAGAAGGGGGCCGATACACCGGTGGCTTTTCCCAACACAGCTTACTACCTGCCGGTCACTTACGGCATGCTACAACATAAGATCCAAACTCTCGGGGACATCGAGCTGGCACTGGAACATGCTAAGAAGCTCCTGCATCCGTTGCCGGACGAGGACCTATGGGTACCCTATCTGGGGGAGACGCTCGACAGCGGTATGGCGACTCTCCTGGCCGCAGAGGCGATCGAGGGGGTTCGCTTCATCTATGGGGAGCAGCCGGAGCCCTACCCGGGGCTTGAGTTGACTGGCAGCACAGAGTATCCTGATTTCTCGGGCGACGGTCACCTCAATGGGCCGATTGACGACGTCCAGTTGCGTTCGTGGGGCATTCAGTTGGTGGATGGCCGCATGCCAGGCTTCGCCGCCATCGTCGGCGCAGCCCGCACTAACCAGGCTGCCGTCAGCATTGTGCGGGAGCTCCAGAAGCGTAACATCCTGATCTTCCTGTGTGGCAATACCAATGGGCGCTCTGTCATCGACCAATTGCGCGAGGAAGGGGTGGAGATGGGATACGATACGTATATCGTTCCCTTTGGCAAAGATACCATCTCTGCCATCTACCCCCTGGGTTTCGCCACCCGTTCAGCGCTGACCTTCGGTGGGTTGAAGCCGGGTCAGTGGCGGGATATTCTGCTCTACAACAAGTTCCGCGTGTTCGCGTTCGTTCTGGCGTTGGGGGAGGTGGACGACCTAAAGTACGCCGCCGCCGCCGGGGCGATTTCCTACGGCTTCCCGACCATCGCTGATACGGTGATCCCAGAGATCCTGCCCACCGGCGTCACCCGCTATGAGCACGTTGTCTCGATGCCTTGGAACGAGATCGAGGCCGAGAGCGACGAGGAGCGGGCCGCCAAACTGGTGCAGGCCTGCATCGAGGTGCGTGGCGTCAAAGTCAAGATCACCGAAGTGCCGGTCCCCGTTGCCTACGGCTCCGCCTTTGAAGGTGAGGTCGTCCGCCGGGCCGACATGCGGGTCGAATTCGGCGGCAAGCATAGTCGCGCCTTTGAGTATCTGACGATGCGGTCGATGGATGAGGTAGAGGATGGAAAGATCGAGCTTGTCGGCCCCGATTTCGAGGACGTAGAGGTCGGCGGTGCGATGGATATGGCTATCGTGGTCCAGGTGGCCGGCCGCAAGATGCAGGAGGACTTCGAACCGGTGCTGGAGCGCCAGATCCACTACTTTGTCAACGCGGCCTCTGGTGTTCAGCACATGGGCCAGCGGGACATCGCGTGGATCCGTATCTCCAAGGCAGCGGCAGAAAAGGGATTTAGCCTCGAGAACTTTGGCGACCTCCTATATGCCCGCTTCCACGCCGACTTCGGCGCGATTGTGGACAAGGTGCAGGTGAAGATCGTCACCGACCCGAAGCAGCACGCTGAATGGTTGGAGAAGGCCCGGGAGGCCTACGACTTCCGCAACCAGCGATTGGCTGACCTGACGGACGAGGCGGTGGACACCTTCTATGATTGCACGCTGTGCCAGTCGTTTGCACCCACGCACGTGTGCATCGTCAGTCCGCAGCGGCTGGGTCTGTGCGGTGCCTACAACTGGCTGGACTGCAAGGCTTCCTACGAGATTAACCCCACCGGCCCCAACCAGCCGGTGCCGAAGGGGGATCTCGTTGACCCGGTCAAGGGGTACTGGACCGGTACGAACGAGACTGCGGTTAAGAATTCGCAGGGGACCGTCCAAGAGGTCGCGATGTACTCGATCATGGAGAATCCCATGACCGCCTGTGGTTGCTTTGAGTGCATCGTGATGTACATCCCCGAAGCGGAAGGTGTCATGGTCGTCAGCCGTGAGGACACGAGCATGACGCCAGCCGGTATGACCTTCTCGACGCTGGCCGGTATGGCCGGTGGTGGACTTCAGACACCCGGTGTGATGGGGGTGGGGAAGTTCTACCTGACCAGCCCCAAGTTCATCTCGGCTGACGGTGGTTTCAAGCGGGTCGTCTGGATGTCCAGTTTCCTTAAGGAGACGATGCCGGATGAGCTCGCCGCCGTGGCGGAGCGCGAGGGCATCCCCGACCTGATTGACCGCATCGCCGACGAGCGCAATGTTACTACGGTGGACGAACTGGTTGAGTGGCTCAAGGAGAAAGAACATCCGGCCCTCGAGATGGGCGTGATGCAGGCAGCATCGGGGGCGGCCGAAGTCGAAGCGGCTGCGCCTCCGGCGATGGCTGAGCCCGTTGAGGTGCCTGAGTCCGTTGAGGCGCCTGAGCCGGAGGAGGTCAAGGCGCCCGAGCCGGTGGCGCCTGAACCCGCCGTAGCGCAGGCCGAGGCTGCACCCGTCGCGCCGCCGACGCCTGAAACAGCGCCGCCACAAGTACCGGTGGGCGCCGATGTTCAGCAGATCGCCCAGATCAGTGCTGACATCGTCCTTGGCAGTTTCCGTCGTGCGTTGGGGGCTGCGCTGCGAGAGCTGGGTGGAACAGTGCCAGCTGCCCCAGCCGCGCCGGCCCAGGCAGCCCCGGCTGGGGCAGTTGAGGCGGTTGCACCAGCAGTTGAGGTGCCCGAAATCGTTGCGCCTCCTGTGAAGCGAGCCCGACCGGTGGTGCCGCCCTGGAGCGAGGAGAAGGAGACGAGCCTGGAGATCCTCAAGGAGAAGTGGATGGGCCAGGTGCGCGAGGTCACGCTGGGAGCCACCGAGGCCGAA
>Ga0180432_10009052_pt1 | contig 12233 bp, 6 predicted proteins | sample SS_ome_10_FD_132414 | JGI IMG/M metagenome (GOLD analysis project Ga0180432, IMG submission 132414) | Hypersaline lake sediment archaeal communities from the Salton Sea, California, USA - SS_1_MS_2 metaG | ecosystem: Environmental > Aquatic > Non-marine Saline and Alkaline > Hypersaline >...
ACAATATCCTTAAAATCGATCCCCACGCTCTGTATTAACACGTTCAGTATGGTGTACATAGCGCCCTTTGAACGTGTTAATCCAGAGCGTGGGGATCGATTTTAAGGATATTGAGACTTTTTATGTCGCAGGGGCCTTTGGCAATTACATAGATCCCAAAAAGGCCGTAATAATCGGGATGCTGCCAGATATACCCATTGAGCGCTTTAAGTCCCTGGAAAATGCCGCAGGTACAGGTGCCATGCAGGTCCTCAGAAATAGAGAGACCGGAAAAGAGGTGGAGGAGATCTGCGACCGGATCACTTATCTGGAGATGAATGTGCGCGGTGATTTTATGGCCCAGTTAACCGCTTCCCTCTTTCTTCCCCATACCGATCTTTCCAGATTTCCCTCTGTATATGAAATGATGAAGGGATAATCAATTACGGCTTTAAAACGCCTCTGCCAAAGTACGGTCTTTGGTCGGTGGAATATCGACTGTAAATGCCTTCTTTCTATTAATGGCCCTTTAGAATCTTTTTTAGTTTAAATGATTAATAGGTACGAAGGATTTGAGATGCAGGGGCGGATAATTAGTACCCCTGCACCATGAACAGGCAGCAGCCGATATCGCAAGATCTCCTAATTACATGGGAATCGTCCTGTTTGCGCATCCACCTGAAAGCACATGCCCATAAAGCATTTAGTAACACAATCAGGGCTGCTTGATGTTGCCATGGTGAAATCCTGGCTCAGGTTTTTAATCGTGGCTGATTCCAGACACTTGCAGTTGCCTTCTATTTCTGTTCCTACGATGTTTCCGCAACATGGGACCTCTTGACCCCTCAGATTTGAGACCATTGCCTGACCTGTGCTGGTTACAAATACCACCATTGGCACATTGTGTGCTGTCAGCCATTCATGAAGTTCATGCGAGATGGGTGCTTCTCCCCAACCTTGAATTACAGGAGAGTTCAAGTTGGCGGCTCGCCGTGGCTGGGGGTTCAAGAGGTCTCTGGCTTGTTCTGTAACGTTTTCAGCTGCAGTGGCAGGTGCTGCACGTGCGTTCCTGTCGGGTTTTGTTACGCATAAATATGTAACCGGAATAAGTATACGAGAGCCATTTATATGCCTAGATGGCAGCAGCTTGATAAGTGTTGGTATCTTTTATCCATAAGAGGCCCCAATTATAATAGAAATTCACAAAAAATTGACAAAAAAGTTGACAGTATTTATGTGATAATGTAATGATATAATAACCCATAAAATATGGTAAATTTAGGTTACTGGTTAAAGCATTAATTATGGTGCATCGCGTGACTGTAATTTTTGCCCGTGTTGTTATTATTTCTTAGTCAATTCAAAAATGGATGACACTTAAAAAGCCAAACACTATCAAACTATAATTAAAGTAGAACTTATCCACCCCGACTTTTTAGGTAAGAATACTTGTTATAAAAATTAAATATCTGGAAGTAGAAAAATATTTCTCCCTCAAAAGCAGGAAAAAAATTGAATTACTAAAAAATTCAATACCATATTTGATACTAAAGTATTACGAATTGTTTATTTTGTAATATTTTTTTACCCACAAATCCTTTGCTTAAAATAATACTTTCTTAGTATGTATTACTGAAGGAAGTTAGGCTAGCAGAGGATTGAGAAGGGCTGTTTTTCTTTTAACGAATTTTTTTGCTCAACGGAGGGGGGAAAAATGCCCAAGGCCAGTCTAATAACTCCTGTATTTTCTGCGCTTCATGTTTTGAGGTTAACTCCCACGCCCTTCCTGATCAGTGCCTTTCTTCTTGTCTTTGCCATTGTTGACACTAGCTATGCCCAATCAATTATCTCCGATGGAACTATGGGTACCAACGTCCAATTAGATAATGGAAACTATGTTATCAGTGAGGGTACGAGCAGCGGGACAAATCTCTTTCATAGTTTTGGAAAGTTCAATGTCGATACAAATGAGAGTGCTACCTTCACCGGTCCAAATTCGATTCATAACATCATTGGCAGGGTGACAGGCGGTACTCAGTCATGGATTGATGGGTTGTTGAGATCCACGATTGACGGGGCCAATCTGTTTTTGCTTAATCCGGCGGGGGTACTGTTTGGTCCGAACTCGAGGCTGGATTTGAACGGGTCGTTTCATGTGAGCACGGCAGACTATCTTGGTTTTGAGAACGGGGATAGGCTTTATGTCAATCCCTCGAAAAACAGTTTGCTGTCTGTGTCTTCACCGTCTGCCTTTGGGTTTCTGAGCGGAAATCCCGCATCTATTTCCACACAGGGGGTACTTGGAGTTCCGGAAGGAGAGACCTTGTCACTGATTGGAGGGGATATCCAGGTTACGGGCTCTGGAATTCAGGGAGTAGAAGAATTGGGCGCACCGGGAGGAAGAATAAATATTGCGAGCGTGGCATCACCGGGTGAAGTTATTCCCAATCCCACCGGTGAATCACCGGATCTGATAGTTGATTCATTTCAGGAGTTAGGGGCAGTTAGCGTCTCACAGAACGCATTGATAAATGCCGGCGGTGCAGGCGGCGGGACGATCATTATTCGCGGAGGTCGCCTCCTGGTAGAAAACGCATTTATTTTAGCCAGCTCAAAAGCGCATTTAACCAATGGCACTCCCGGTGCGGGGATCGACATAAAGGTTTCAGAGGATGTGGTGTTGGACGTGTCAATAGAGGGAGCCTCCACTCAAATAGGAACGAATGTCTTTGATGGTGTACCCGACGACTCGGGAGGGGTTCGAATCGGGGCCCATCGGCTGGAGGTAAGAAACGGTGCCCAAATATTATCGGCAGCATATGCTGCCTGGGATTCAAACCCAGCCAGCATCGGAAATACCGGGAATATTGAGGTGACGTCGAATAGTCTGCTCGTTTGCGATGGAGGCCAGATTCGAACAGGGACAGGCGGTTACGGGGACAGCGGCGATATCATCGTAAAAACCGGTAGCCTGGAATTACGGGACGGGGGAATCATTTATTCTCCTGTATTCGGTGGCTCAGGCAATGGTGGCGATGTTGATGTAACGGCAGATAGCGTAATGATCTCGAATGCCAAATATCCTGGTTATCTTACCGGGATAAAAACAAAGACAGAGGATCCAGCAACCGGAAAGGCCGGAGATGTCCGGTTAACCGCAAACAGTCTCGATATGTCAGCGGGCACACAAATCAGCTCATCATCCGAAGGGGTGGGCCAAGGGGGTAACCTCGACATCGAAGTGAATGGGGATGTTTCCATACAGGGAACCATGGATTTGACCCCTTCGGACAACAACATTTATACCGGCATTTTTGCAGATACGTCTGGAAGTGGTGATTGCGGAGGTATCAGCGTTGCCGCGGACAGTCTTGAACTGAACACAAAAGCATATATCCAATCTTCCATTTATTACGGGGGTTCCGGAGATGCTGGAGACGTCAAAATCAGAGTCGGCAGCATGGAGTTAAAAGATGGATCTTATATTTGTTCTAATGCCTTATGGTCCGGGGGTGGGAATTCCGGGAGCTTAGACATTGAAGCAGATAGTGTATTAATGTCAGGCCCGGAGAGCTCATCAGATCCCTTTGATGCAGATTTTACAGGCCTAAGTACAACTACCGGTGAATGGGGCGGACAGGGCGGGTATATAAATGTCACTACGAATAGTATGACAATGGATAATCGAAGCCAGATATCCGCCGCTTCATTCGGCTCAAAACCCTCTGGCAACATAGAGATCGATGCCGATAGTTTACACATACTCGCCGGTTCAAACATTATTGCCAGTGCTTTTGGGACTGGTGACGGGGGTACGGTTAGCCTTACGGCAGATACGTTGTGCATAGCCGGGGTACACGCTGAACCTTTTACAAATATATTAGGATATCAGAGTTTGGCTATCTCAGGAGTGGCTTCTCAAACAGGTATAGGGGGAGGAAATGCGGGAGACGTGTGGATTTCGGCCGAAACTCTGGAGGTTCTGGACGGGGGCAGGATAGGTGCCGAGACTTTTGGTGCTGGTGATGCCGGCGAGATAAATATAGAGTCTGATAACGTTCTTGTCTCCGGGGTCAATGCCGGCGCTCTGGCGTTTCAAATTGAAGCCGACAAACCGTTTGAAAGCGCCCACTCTGCAATTTTGGCGAGTACATATCCTGAAGTTCATTGTGACGACCCGGGAAAAGGAGGCAGCATCCATGTGTCGGCGGAAAGGTTGGAAGTGCTTTATGGTGGCCGTGTTGCCAGTGAAACAAGCACACCCGGGCTTGGTGGGGACATCGAGGTAACGGCAAATCAGGTAATGCTTTTTAATGACGGCGAGATTTCGGCAAAAAGTAAAGGGTCTGGTGATGCTGGAAACATATATATCAGTGCTGCAGATTCATTTCTGATGACAGACAGCGCGGTGACTACGGAAGCCTCACAGGCTGACGGGGGCAACATCAAGGTCGATACTGAATATATGGTCGATCTGAGGGACAGTGAGATAACTGCAAGTGTGGGCGGTGGACCTGAAACAATTGGTGGCAACATCAGTATTGATCCGGAATATGTCATCTTAAATAATAGTAAGATAATAGCCAATGCCTACGAAGGCAGAGGAGGAAACATTAGTATATTTGCGGATGTCTATTTGGCGGACCCGGCTAGTATTGTGGATGCATCGTCGGCACTGGGAATCGACGGCCAGGTTGATATCCGTGCCCCGATAAATCAAGTCAGCGGCATCCGGAATCCATTGCCCAAGGATTTCAGGAGTGCTCTCGCCCTTCTCAGAGAACCTTGCATGGTAAGGCTTCAGGGAGGGAAATACAGCAGTTTTGTCATTAAAGGGCGTGACGGACTGCCCCTAGAACCGGGTGGTTTTTTGCCCAGCCCCATTTTTTAGAACTTTGAAATGATGGGCATTTGAACAGCATGATTCTGTATGACGCTCAATTGATAAGGGTTCATCCAACTACGTAAAAGACAAGGTAACTCTATCGATAGAGATGTAGGAAACACGGGATGAAAATAGATTATCAGTGTTTCAAGGGAGATCACGTTACTTCTTATTTTCGACTAAAATGCGCAAAAAGCAAAAGATACCTATGTAGAAATTTCTGGGTGAACAAGTTTATCTTGATTTCTATCTGGGTGGTTATGCTTTTCTCTTTTCTCGCTGTTGCTCATGCACAACAGGTCTTAGATACTGATCCAACCGTTCGGTCCGGTGACAGGCTTCAGGAGATCCTAAAGGGGAAACCCCTTGCTCCATCTGCTTCCCTGATCCTTCCTATGGCACCTCCCCCAAAAGAAGGTGAAAAATTGCCTCTGAACAGTGTATTTGTACGGAAGATTGTTGTAATCGGCAGTACGGTTTTTTCTTCTGAGGAATTGGAGGAAGTGACTGCGCCGTATGTGGACCGTGAACTGACCAATGAGGACCTGGAGACCTTGCGACGTGCTCTGACGTCACACTATATAAACAAAGGTTATGTCAACTCAGGGGCAGTTATTCCGGATCAGACCGTAGTTGATGGCGTCATTACCCTGAAAATTATTGAAGGTCAATTAACACGTATCGAGGTGGAAGGGAATAAATGGTTTAGAGATTCCTATATTCAGAATCGTATTGCTCTCGGCGCCGAACGTCCTGTAAATATCAGCCCTTTGCAGCAACGTTTGCAAATTTTGCAGCAAGATACACGAATCAAGCTGATACACGCGGAATTGAGACCTGGCGTAAGGCTTGGTGAGAGCGAGTTAAAGGTAAATGTTGAGGAAAAAACCCCCTTTATGTTATGGCTCGCGTTTAATAATTATGTATCACCTTCAATTGGAGGCTATGTCGGAAAAGTCTCGCTTGCCCATAAAAATTTAACTGGTTACGGCGACATTCTTAGTTTGACTTACGGAAGGTCGGAAGGGCTTAAGCCCCAAATCGATGTTTGGTATTCCTTTCCTGTCTCAGCACAGGACACAACTCTGACAATGAGATACAGAGAAAACGAGTTTTACAATGTTAGCGAGCCTTTTCAGGATTTAGACATAGAGAGCGAATCGAAGATTTACGGTCTTGCTTTGAGACATCCCTTTTACCGAACCCTAAACCAAGAGTTTGCGATGGAACTCTCTGGAGAGCACCTTCGCAACCAGAACTATTTGCTTGGAGATCGATTTTCGTTCTCTTTAGGTGAGGAAGATGGTGAATCCATTGATACCGCTATACGATTCGCGCAGGAGTGGATTTATCGGACACAACAACAAGTCATAGCGGCGAGATCTAGATTCAGCTTGGGTATTGATGTGGGGGATTCAACAATAGGGGAACACGGCATTCCAGACGGTAAGTTTTTCTCTTGGTTGGGGCAATTCCAGTGGGCAAGAATTATAAAACCATTGGATGTTCAGATGCTTTTTCGAACAGACGTCCAGCTATCTGATGATCCTCTTTTGCCTCTCGAACAAATTGCAGTGGGGGGTAGATACACCGTTAGAGGATATCGAGAGAATGCACTGGTGCGAGACCAAGCGGTGATCAGCTCTTTGGAATCTCGAATACCGATTGTTCGCAATAAACGCTGGGCAGATTATCTCCAGGTAGCTCCCTTTATAGATTATTCCAGATCATGGAACAAAGATATTTCCACCCCGAATCCCAAAGACATTTGGAGTATGGGTCTTGGACTAAGGTGGGGCGCTACGCTTATTAAATATCCGTCCGAAATTAAGGCGGAAATGGAAATTTACTGGGGATATGATTTTAAAGATATTAACACTGAAGACGAGTATGATCTTCAAGATGACGGAATTCACTTTCAGTGTGTCATAACTGGTTTTTAGGGGCAAACAGAAGGGATTATTTATCAATTGGAAAAACTATCCTTTCCAGAAACCCGCTATTGGGCCACAAGATCTGAAGAGAGCAAACGGGAATAAACATGAAGCCAGCCGCTAAAAAGACTTTTAATCTACGGGTTCCAGACTATGCTTTGCTGTCCTGTTGTCGCTTTCTTTTCGTTCTGTTTTTTTTATGCAACGTCGTAAACCTTCTTATATTTTTTCCCGGCTGCTCATTGCCAAAGTCAATATCTGAAAAGAAACCAGCTGCTTCCATTTCCGTTCCTAAAGTCATAGCAGCGGAAAAACATATGAGCGATGGGTCTTTATATTTCCAGCAGGGGTCATTTGAAAACGCCATTTCTAAATGGACAGAGGCTTCCTTATTATTTGAGAAGCAAGCGAATACTAATATGCAATGTGAGGCTCTTATCAGACTTTCCCAAGCTTATCAATATATTGGACAATATGCCAAGGCCATGAAAAACCTTGAAAGTGCCCTGGCCTTGGCCCAGGAAGAGAATGATGTCCATAGAATTGCCTCTGCCCTGGGTTACCTTGGGAATCTGTATATTGCTATAGGCAGGCCTGATACAGCTGAGCAGTATTTAAACGAGGGGCTCGCAAAGGCAAAACTTTTGGGAGCTTCTGGTCTTGAGGCTATCATTATCAATAATTTAGGGAATCTTTTTGCATCTCAGAAGAGATACGAAGATGCCATGTTTGCCTACAAAGAAAGTGCGTCACTCGCGAAAAAAACGGGCAGCCATTTAATGGCCGGGACAGCCCTCACCAATGCAGCCGCGTCATCGATGCGCAAAGGAGAATATGATAAGGTCATGCCACTCATCGATGAGGCAATGGATCAGATTAAGACCTTGGAAGATTCATATATCAAGGCCTACGCATTAATCAACATAGGCATTGCCTACCATGACCTTGGCAGTCATTTTCCTGAGTCGGATAAATGCCTCTTGGTTTCGGCCTCTAAGGCGTTCAATCAAGCGATCGGCGTGGCAGAGAATATCAAGGACCCTCGAACTGCTTCTTTTGCCTTGGGGTATCTGGGCAATCTTTATGAAGGACAACACCGATACCGAGAGGCTCTGCAGTTGACAAGAAGGGCCGTATTCGCAGCTCAAAGCATAAATGCTTCCGAATCCCTTTACCGATGGCACTGGCAAACAGGACGGCTGCTCAAATCATTAGGCAAAATCGATGATGCAATTTCGGCTTACAGACGTTCCGTCTATACACTTCAATCGATTAGGCAAGAAATATGCTTCTGCTATGTAAATCCTGAATCATCCTTCCGCAGCACTGCGGCATCCATGTGTTTCGAACTGGTTGACTTACTTCTTCAGCATGCTGATACATTATCGGAACGTGATTTGTATGAACCATATCTTATTGAAGCGCGTGAGGTGATAGAGCTTCTAAAGATTTATGAATTGCGTGATTATTTTGAAGATGACTGCGTTGGAGCTGCTCGATCTGTAGTAACGAATCTTGATGCCATCTCCCAGACGGCAGTCGTGATTTATCCAATTTTGCTTCAGGACCGTGCGGAATTGCTCGTGAGTCTTCCAAGCGGATTGAAGAAATTTTTAGTACCCGTCGGATCAGATACTATAACTAAAGAGGTCAAGAGCTTCCGAATGATGCTGGAAAAGCGGACCACAAGGGAATATTTGCCCTATGCTCAGAAGCTTTATGACTGGTTAATTCGACCACTTGAAGCTGACCTTTCGTCTCTGTCCATTGATACACTGGTTTTTGTGCCAGATGGGCCTCTAAGGACGGTTCCGATGGCCGCACTTCACGATGGAGAGCATTTTCTCATTCAAAAATACGCAGTGGCTGTGACACCGGGTCTGGACTTGACAGATCCTCGTTCCATTGAAAGAGAAAATGTTAAAGTATTGGCGTTTGGTCTTTCAGAATCCGTGCAAGGTTTTCCTCCTCTACCTTATGTGTCCGAGGAAATTCGGGCGATTCAGGAGCTTTATCCGGGAAGCTGGCTCCTTAACAAGGATTTTCTCCTTACCAATATCAAGAGCAAGCTGAGAAACGAACAGTTCAACATCATGCATATAGCATCTCATGGTCGATTTAGAGCTGATGCGAATGAAACCTTTGTTCTTTCTTACGATGGAAAGCTGACGATAGACCGTCTTAGTCAATTTGTGGGTCTTTTTAGTTTTCGTGAGGATCCATTGGATTTGTTAACACTAAGCGCCTGCGAAACAGCGGCCGGCGATGATCGTGCGGCATTAGGCCTTGCCGGTATCGCCATTAGGGCGGGTGCCAGAAGTGCTCTCGCCACCCTGTGGCATATTAATGATCCTGTAACTTCAACACTGGTGGCAGAATTCTATTTACAGCTTCACGATCCCTGTGTTCCCCGATCCGCTGCGCTTCAGTCTGCCCAACTGAAACTCTTGGGTGACCCTCGTTACGAACACCCTGGGTACTGGTCTCCCTTTCTTTTGATAAATAACTGGTTATAGACCAGGGAAGCATAAATTATGGGCATAGTGGGTAAAATACCCGGATCTCAGTTTATAGTTGCCCTGTTTGTAAGCGTTCTAGTTTTCTTCATCATCATAGGTTTACGTGTTACGGGCAGCCTGGAATTTTTGGAACTTGTAGCATACGATTGGCTCATAAGATTACAACCGGAATTTTCTCGGACAGATCACCGGATCATCACGATTGGAGTCTCTGAGCATGATATTCGCAGTCTAGGGCGGTGGCCATTGACGGACGCAACTCTGGCCAAAGCCCTTTCTATTCTTGTCCTAAACAAACCTAAGGCAATAGGGATAGATATTTTTCGGGATATTCCTGTTCCTCCTGGCAGTGAAGAACTTGATTCAATTCTGATGGAAAATCAAAACATTATTGCAGTGACTAAATTTGGCGAGGATGGCGTGCCACCGCCAGCAGTGCTTAAAAATACGGATCAGGTAGGTTTCAATGATGTCATTGTGGATCCGGGGGGCACAGTCCGGCGAGGGCTTCTCTATATGGACGACGGAGAAAAAACTTTTTATTCCTTTGCCCTCAGATTATCATTGATTTACCTCCGCTCAGAAAGGATTGCCCCTCAGCCTGATCCAGTAAATCCAAACCATATCCGACTCGGACAAACGACCATACGGCCTTTTGAACCGAATGATGGCGGATATATCGGAGCTGATGCTCGCGGCTATCAGTTTCTTCTCGATTTTAAAACCGCTAGTGATAATTTTCCTTCCTATACACTCACTGACCTATTAGCAGGCGAGATTGATTCAAAGGCCATAAGAGACAAAATCGTCATTATTGGGGTCATGGCTCACAGCGTAAAAGACTTTTTTTATACTCCCCATAGCCGAGGACTTCGGGTCGGACAGCAAGTTCCAGGCCTTGTTCTGCATGCTCACACAGCAAGCCAACTAATTCGGATTGCTCTCGAGAGGGCTCGAGTAATAGATAACATAAGCGAATGGTCGGAAGGCTACTGGATTCTACTATGGAGCATCATGGGAGCCGGGTTGGCTCTGTGGGCTCGGAACCCTTGGCATTTTGCGATTACGGGATCAATTGGCCTTCTCATCCTTTTTTTTTCGGTATACCTGGCTTTTTTACGTGGATGGTGGATTCCCCTTGTTCCCCCAGCTATGTCATGGTCAATCTCCGCTGGTATTGCAACCGCCTACATGTCAAATAGAGAAAAAAGACAGCGGGCATTGTTGATGCATCTTTTTTCAAGACACGTTTCAGCGGAAGTTGCCGAGACCATCTGGAGACAAAGAGACCAATTTTTAGATGGTGGCCGCCCCCGCTCTCAGAAACTCATGGCTACAGTTCTTTTTTCAGATCTGAGAGGTTTTACCTCAGTGGCTGAAAAAATGGATCCGGAGGATCTTATTGACTGGTTAAATACGTATATGGAATCCATGGCTCAGTCAGTAATGCAGCATTCAGGGGTTATTGATGAATACGCAGGTGATGGTATCAAGGCCGACTTTGGTGTTCCAATACCCCGCACAAGTGATGCTGACATTCGCAGAGACGCTGTAAATGCCGTGAATTGTGCGCTTGCCATGGAAAAGAGGATGGTTGAGCTCAATGTTTTTTGGAAAGAAAAACAGCTACCATCAGCAGGGATACGGATCGGAATCTTTACTGGACCTGTTGTAGCTGGACTTATAGGTAGTTCACAGAGACTAAAGTATACTACAATCGGAGATACGGTAAATATTGCGTCAAGGCTGGAAAGCTTTGATAAAGAGTTAGAAAAAGAAATGCCTTGCCGCATCCTGATCGGCGAAGCGACCTTGTGTTATCTGGGCAGCCGTTTTGAGACGCAGAAGTGCGGGGAGGCGAGTTTAAAAGGCAGAAAAAAGAAAATAACCATCTACCGTGTCCTCAGCCAAGAAAGTAAAAAAGCCAAAGATAAAAGACAGGAGGTGATAACGTGAATTACGGAATTAAGGCAACTCGGATTCTGGTGGTCATACTTGGGATGGTTATGCCAGCATCCATTTTTGGGTATAATGATCGAAACGAAAAGGCATTTAAAACAAGGGTCGAGATGACCGATAAAGAAGTCTCGGAACATTCAATATCCGAACAGCCAAAGAAAAAACAAGTTGGCCCTGGAACCAAGTTAAAGAAGAAGAAATCAGAAACAGGAATCAGCATGCCGGTTTATATGCCGCCATTGAGGGGTGCGCCAGGGGGGCGTGTGGGAGCCGGAAGTCGAGGTATTGAGTATGAATTAACCCAGTTGTATGTACTGGCTCCAAACCATGTGGGTTTGACGATTCAAAAAAAACCTAATATGTACTGGTTTATATCAAGAGTGACGAGCTATCCCATAGAATTGACGATCATTGAGAATCGGGCCATAACCCCCGTATTAGAGAAACATATTGCCCACCCAGAAAAACCTGGTGTGCAGTGCATTCGGTTAGCTGACTATGGTGTTTATTTACAGAAAAATGTACCATATAAATGGTTTGTAGCCTTGATACCCGATCGCGATCAAAGATCAAAAGATATTCTCGCAGGCGGAGTGATCGAACGCATTGATTGTCCAGAGTTTCTTTATGAAAAACTGGACGATGCAGATGAGGCAAGGGCATCTCATGTTTACGCGAAGGCAGGGCTCTGGTATGACGCTCTGGCTGCAATATCAGAACTAATTGATGCCTCGCCGAATGATGAGATTCTAATAAAACAGCGTGCTTCTCTGTTGGAGCAGGTCGGATTGCCGGAAATTGGCCAGTATGAAATCGAACACAGTATTCCTCGTGGTCAGTAGGTACCTCTTTTGTATCGAGGCGTAATAATACCCGAATCTATCTTGGTGACGATTTGGTGGAAGAAATCGAATACCGGTTGATTGGCTAAATTCAGTCATCGTTTCGATAGGGTCA
>Ga0180432_10009053_pt1 | contig 12231 bp, 9 predicted proteins | sample SS_ome_10_FD_132414 | JGI IMG/M metagenome (GOLD analysis project Ga0180432, IMG submission 132414) | Hypersaline lake sediment archaeal communities from the Salton Sea, California, USA - SS_1_MS_2 metaG | ecosystem: Environmental > Aquatic > Non-marine Saline and Alkaline > Hypersaline >...
ACCCAGTACGTCAAGGCACTCCAAACGCCAAAGGTTGCCGCAATCCCCTTGCCACCGCGAAACCGAAGCCAAGGCGAGAGAACGTGGCCGAAAACCGGGGAAAGCGCGGCTGGGACAGAGGACCAGCCTTCAAGGCCAAAGACAAACCGTGCAAGGACCACAGAAGAAGCTCCCTTGATCACATCCAGTAGGAGCACCGGCAGGCCCACGCGCCAACCTCCGGCCCGCCACGCGCTAATCGCTCCGGGATTGCCGTCGCCGAACTCGCGCACATCAGCGTGCACTATCCATCGAACCAGCCACACCGAAAACGGGAGTGAACCCATCACAAAACCAATCGCCGCTGAAATCACTATCAGCACGAACGCCTCCTCAGCGTGTTCTCTGTTCTGAAAGACTTCAGCCAATCAGTTTAGTTTTCGGCAACAGAGGTGGCAAAGGGCTGTCTTCTACATGTCTGCGATTCTACGTTGTGCGAAGAACAACCTGAGCGGTTCGCGTTCTTCGCTTGATTCGAGTAGTGTTGCTCTTGCCTGGCAGGGAGCATGTTCCCCAACCGTGCAAGACTCTCGCGCATAAATGCTTTACAGGAGGGATTGGTCATGAGCGACAAGCTGGCCGTGATCTTGGCGAATGGCAACACGAAGGAGCCGGAGATGGGGCTGACGTACACGCGCAACGTCGCGAAGCACGGTTGGATGAACGATATGAAGCTTTTCTTGTTTGGCCCTTCGGAGGTGACCATCGCCACCGACCCTGAGCTTCAGAAGACGGTGAAGGAGGCCATATCCGAAGGCACAACTCCCCAGGCGTGTAAGCGGTGTTCGGATAAATACAACGTAAGCAAGCTGCTCACGGAGATCGGTTGCAATGTGGAGTACATCGGTGCCCCTATTTCCGAGGCGGTTTGCGAAGGGTACATTCCCATGGTCTGGTAGTGCGGTCGCACACGTGTCCAAATGCAACAGAGGTGGAACGGAGGACCTCCAGGATGAAAGCAGTTTCCCGCAACCATCACACCTACGTGTTCAGTCCGAGAATGAAGCCGGGTCTGTCCATAGAGGCCCCCGAAACGGTCGTCTTTGAAGCGGCCGACGCAATGGGTGGGCAGATACAAACCGAGCAAGACCAGATGTTTTCGGTCGATTTCTCCAAAATCAATCCGGCCACCGGACCCGTATCGATCATGGGAGCGCAACCCGGTGACACGCTCGTGGTACAGGTACAAGGGATCGAACTGCCACAGCAGGGCGTGATCGTGACCGGCCCGGGCATGGGAGTGCTTGGAGATGAAATGAAGACCCACGCGACGAAGATCCTGCCGATCAAGAATGGGTTTGTCCAGTTTGACAACCTCGTGCTGCCTGTGGCACCGATGATCGGTGTCATCGGCGTGGCGACAGAAACGGAGGCTTTTCCAACCGGCACGGCACATCGTCACGGCGGCAACATGGACACCAAGGAGATCGGCGAAGGGGCAACCGTCTATCTTCCGGTATTTCAACGAGGGGCAATGCTGGCGATGGGCGACGTCCATGCCGTGATGGGAGACGGCGAGGTCTGTGTGTCCGCCTGCGAGGTGCCATCGCGGATCACCGTGGAGATAGACGTTATCAAGGGCAAAGCGATGAAGTGGCCCGTGGTGGAGACCAAGGATGGAATGTACATCCTCGTTTCACTCCCCACAATCGAACAGGCCTTTCTTGAGGTCACACGAGAGGCGGCGGCTTTCCTAAGCGAAAGGCAACAGCTATCGCTCGAAGAGGCGACCATGCTGGCGAGTCTGGCTGTAGATATACGTATCTCTCAGCTCGTCGATCCGAACAAGACCGCCAAGGCATTTATCCCTAAGGTACTGTTCGATGCACGTATCTTCTAGGTTGCTATTTGACGGCCGACTCACTGGTACAGGGTAAGAATATCACTGTGAACAAAAAAGGAGGCACTGAATGCTTGCTGTCAAGGGCGGAACGTTCCTCACGCCAGACAAACAGATCAAAGACGGTGTACTTCTCATCGACAATGGGAAGATCGTTGATATCGGGAAGAACATAGATATTCCCGCCAATGCGGAGGTCATCGAGGCCTCGGGCAAAGTGATGATGCCAGGGATGATCGATGCCCACTGTCACACCGGCGTATTCGCCGACGGCGTGGGATGGCATCACTCGGACGGAAACGAGATGACCGATCCGATCACTCCGCATCTGCGAGCGATCGACGCGATTCATCCCGAGGATCTCGCGTTCAAGGACCTGCGTGAGGCAGGGATCACCACCATCAATACCGGACCCGGCAGTGCAAATCTCATCGGCGGCCAGACCGCGATCGTCAAGACCTACGGAGTGACCCTTGACGAGATGCTGGTAAAAGAGCCGGCCGGGATGAAGATGGCCCTGGGTGAAAACCCCAAGCGCGTCTACGGCGAGCAAAAGAAGACGCCGTCGACCCGCATGGGCAACGCCGGGATGCTTCGCGAATGGTTGACCAAAGCGAAGAATTACCTCGACAAGAAGGATCGCTACGAACAGAAGCTCGACGACTACAGGGCGGGAAAGAAGGACGCAAAGGAGCCGGAGCCGTTTGAAAAAGACCTGCGCCTGGAGGAACTGGCGCGCGTTCTGAAAAAAGAGATGCCCGCTCACATCCACGCCCATCGCGCCGATGACATTCTCACCGCACTTCGCGTCGCCGATGAGTTCGACATCGACGTCGTGCTCATCCATGCCACTGAGGGCTACAAGATCGCGGATCTGTTGGCGAAGCGAGGCGTTGCCTGCGTCGTAGGGCCGATTCTCTTTTCGCGAATGAAGTATGAGCTGCGCGAAATGACGCCGAGGAACGCCGGCCTTCTCTCCAAGGCCGGTGTCAAAGTGGCCATTCAGACCGACGAGATGTCCGCCGTGCGCTACATGACCCTAAACGCCGCCCTCGCGGTAAGTGAGGGAATGGATGCGACGGAGGCGTTGCGCGCGATCACGCTTACCCCGGCGGAGGTTCTCGGGATCGCCGACCGCGTGGGAAGCCTGAAGAAAGGCAAGGATGCCGACATCGTCCTCCTGTCCGCACATCCGTTTGATATCCCCGGAAGTCATGTGGAACGTGTGTTGATCGGCGGACAGACGGTCTACGATGGACACAAGGCCTAGACCGCCAATTGCATAGGACCCCCTCAGTACGTCGACTCGTTTCCCATCCTGCCGAATGGGGGCCGCTTCAACCCCTTGGTCTGCGGAACGCAGCACGTCTCGAATGATCAGGCGTGCCAAGACGAGAACGCCCCTCCCTGGAAGAGGGGCGTTCCACACAGCGTCAAGGTGCAGTCTGGACTGCTTCAGTCCTTCTTTCCCTGTCCTTTGCTGTTCCCTCGGCCGTTTCCGTTGCCGGGTGAATTGTTCTTGTTTTGCTCGTTCTCGTTTTCGGGTTCCTCGTTCTGTCCCTGGTTGGCGTTCTGATTGAGCTCCTGCTCTTGATGCTTGCTCTGCCCCTTCCCCGTAATCGCATTGGCGGCCAAACCCGGGGAAATCCCATCGACCAGGATGGCTGTGCCCAGATCAGCCAACCACGCCTCAAGATCAACTTCCACCTCGAAGCGCAATCCATCCTTAACGACACGCAGGACGATACCGGGTGGTACTCCTTCAAAGATCAACCCTTCGACTTGCGCAAGCAGTGCGTCAAGATCACCCGAGTAGTTGATGGCGGCGTTTGAGATCGCGTTGCGAATCCCTTCAGGAGTAGCCGTTTCCAGCTCGGATTGTGCGGCAATCAATTCGTCAAGCCGCAGCAGGGCCTCCTGTAGATTGAGCCCGCCCTCTGCGCCGACCTCGGAGAACACTGTCAGCAGAGAGTCCACCAGCGGCTGCGAATCCTCCCCCACAACCAGTTGATCAAGCCCAAGACGGTCCAGCAACGCCGTTGCATCGTCTGCGGTGAAACTCACGTCATCAACGAATGTCGCTGCAGCGTCGATCAGGGCGGTCTTCTGATCCTCGGAGAGAACGGTCAAGATCTCAATGCGTTCGATAAATCCGTCCAAGGGATTTGTCGCGGTCGGTACAACTGGCTCAACTGGCTTGTCCTGCCCAAACGCCACAATGCCACATGTCACAAGCAAAAGCAAGAAAAGGATTTGTCGAGTTCTCTTCGGCAGTTCGGCGGTCATAGATTCCTCCTTAGACCCGTGACTTTGCGTCCCCAGCTTTCGCTGGGTTTGCCTTTGTCGGTGAGTTGTTATCGTAGCGATTATACCTCAGTTCAACCGGTGCAGACAACCCAGAGCCCCACCTCAATGGGCGAAACAATGCACTAGGCGACGGTAACCAGCATCACTCCACTGACAACCAGCAAGACACCAACAACGGAGCGTACAGATGGTCGTTCTTTCAGCAGGACGATGCTGAACGCAAAACCAAACAGGGCAACCGATCCGCGAACGGGAGAGATCAGGCTTGCGGGCGCCCGCTGGAGTGCAGCGAGCCACAGAATCCAGCCAAGAAAGAGATTGGTGAATCCGGTCAGGATGGCGATGCCGAGTCCCCGGCGGGAGAAACGACTCTTACTCGTCTTTCCACGAAAGAGAGCGTATACGCCCCAGCCGAAACCTGCACCCACGATGACCATCAGTTGGTAGGTGACCGGGTCCATCCCGTGGGTAAGGCAGTACTTCACAGGCGCAATCTCTGCGATGCCCCACACAACCCCGGCTGCCAGGGCCACCCACGGGCCCCATGTCGTTGCGCGGGGGGTGGCTCCATCACTCCGCTTGACCAGGAAACAGGCACCGAGCACAACCAGCACTGCAGCGGCAAAGGCGACAAATCTCGGTGTCTCTCCCAAGAAAACCACAGCAGCGATGACGCCCCAAAACGGTGCCGTGTTGGCAAGCGGGACTACCTCGTAGGCAGGACTGTTCTTGAGGGCTTTCATGTAGAGAAGGGTCCCTACAAACGAGTCCAGTAGCCCGCCCAGAAACGCAATCACAACGAGGGTAGGTTGGGGAAAGTGAAATCCAGAACCAAGCAGCCCAAAGGGGATCATGAAGAGCAAGCTAGACGCTGCACGGATGAAGCCAAACAGGCCAAGAGGCATGTTCGCAATGCCAAGCTTCATCACGACCTGCCCAAAGGCCCACGCAATGGCACTGCTTGCAGCAAACAGAATCGCGACGTCTATGTCCGGCCTCCTGTGAGGATCGTCGGCCTTTCGGGAGTGCGCTCAACCCGATACTGGTTCAAGCCCCCACCACGATCGAACGTGTACTGTTCCTGCCACTGGCGAAAGCCAGGAAAAGTGTATCCAAAGGCTCACGCACATCAAGAACCCGTCCTCGAAATCGCTACTTGCTGACAGTAACGGGAGCCGGTTGACGGGTTTTCACAACCGCGATACAATACAGACGCATTCCTCGGTAGCTCAATTGGTAGAGCGCTCGGCTGTTAACCGAATGGTTGGAGGTTCGAGTCCTCCCCGAGGAGACAACTGCCTGAACCGACTCCGTCGACCTCAACGTGCCACGTGTGAACAGTACTGCGAAACTCGACATCACCCAAATCGATCTGTCCGGTTTTCCCTGTCCGTATAGGCGATTTGGTTTGGCAATATTGCCTCGTCTTGAATACCCGTTACTACAATATTGCAGCCGCACGTGTTCTCAGGATCGATCCACGTGACCCTGAAAGTCCCTTTCTGGAGAATACTTCCTTTGTCACAGTCTCGGTATTTTCCGTTTGAACCCTTTATTGTGCCTGTGCTATGCTTGCGTCTCAGGAGGGACCATGAGACATCTGTTGGTTGCGCTTTTGCTAGTTATGACGCTGTCGTCGTTTGCTCTGAGTCGAGAATACCTGATGAACGACACGGGAGAACCTGTGACCGGGCTGCGTGTCGTCTTCTCCGAATCGGTGACGATTAGGGGTCACGGAGACGTTCTAATGATCGTGGAACCACAAGGCGAATCGACTGAGTTCTTGTTCTCCGGCGGCGAGGTCGCCGCCTGGGGAGGACACTGGCTAAGCTGGCAGCCAGCGTCGTCAACGATCATCAGCTATGAATGGCTCCAGAACACCTCCAACGGCGGACTGCGAAGCACCAGCTACTCCGGCACAGACCGGTTCTACGTGGAGGCCAAGCACGGCTGGTGGTCGGATGTGCTGTTTCTGTCCAATGGGAAGGGGGATCGCTCTACACTGGAGCACTTCCAGCCGGATGCAATCAACTACTCATACCTTCGTCCTCGCCTCGCCGATGTCCGCTACGTGGCTGCTTCGAAGAAGTGCTATCAGGAGAACTACTCTTTCAATAGCCCGGCCAGCGGCCTGTACCGCATCTTCGAACCGGACATGGCGAGGACCATCCACGGTGAAACCATCTCGCAATCGGGGTGGGGAGGTGCGTACTACATGGATCCCCACGCGGACGCCTGGGCCGAGCGCGTTCTCGAGGACGGCATTCTTGCGGCGTTCACCACCCTGGCAGACGGGGTCTCTCAAGACAACATCGGTGTTCCTCCGTTCATCAAAGGGGGTGGCGGTTTCAGCGAGCATGAGAAGGAGGAATTCCGCGAGTACCTGACAAGAGAGCACACTGAGGAGCAATTGGCGGCACTCGGCATCGCGGACGTCCGAACGTTCGATATCGCGCAGTACATCCTCGAAAAGGACTACCTGGACGCAAACCCCGCTGCGCTGGAGGACCCGATCTTCCGAGATTTCGTCATGTATCAGTACGTCTCCAACCTCGAGATCTGGGCGAACATGGTCGAACAGGCGCTGGACAGGGCCGGGCGCGACATGATCCTTCATGGAAACCAATATGGCGTCTCGAAGATGTACAGCAGCAATCCGTACTCCGTTCTTCTGTCGCAGCTGCACCAGGTCGTGGAAATCGAGGTCGCGAACTACCTCGACCTCATGCCGCCAGACGGCCACTACAGCCTGAGCTACAAGATCGGTGCCGCCTCCGGCTTGGCGAAGAAGCCATTGTGGATCCGCGGGATCGTCTACGATTGGGAGACCGATACCCGCTATCTCGAGCCTAACTTCCTCAGACTGATCACTGCCGAGGCGTACGCCAACGGGGCAATCCGCACGTTCGAGCCTGTTCAAGGAGGTCCGGGGGGCAGCTGCTCGCTCCCCGATGAAACGCTGACTGCGCTGCTGGAGTACTACGACTGGATACGAGAGCATAGGGCGTTGTTCGAGGGCAGACACTCGGCGGCCAAGACAGCTATTGTCTACTCAATTCCCACGATGATGTGGCGGCACTTCCCCTCCACCGGCCACCGGAACTGGGACACGTCGGCGAGCCTCTCGGGGTTCGCGCTCGCACTGGAGTGCGAGCACATACCGTACGACGTCGTGGTCTTCGGCCATCCCGACCTGTGGGACGATTCCGGTCTTGATGACCGCCTGGCTGAGTACAACTTGCTCATCCTGCCGGACATCGATTGCCTGACGGGATACCAGATACGAGCCCTCGAGCAGTTCGTTGAAGCCGGGGGGGCAATCCTCTACTCTGGGAACCTCGGTACGAGAAACGAGAACTTCATCTCTCACAGCTCGACCAGCTTGGCGCCATTGCAGCATAGCCCCTCGGTCGAGAGGATTGCGGGAACGCCGGGCCGGGACTTCTATGAGAGAAGGATCAAAGGGCTCGACGGCGCTGACAGTGCACTGAGGCAACTCACCACAGCCCTTGACGCTGTGCCGCAGTATGAACGGCAACTCGTCACGGACGCGCCGGATACGGTAGCCATGAACCTGTACAGGGATCCACAGGACGGGCTCTTGGTTCATCTGCTCAACTACGACTACGATAGGACCGGCGATCGACTCCGCGCATCAGACCCGTTCACAGTCCAGCTGGCGCTCCCTGAAGAGTTTTCACTCGACGGCAGGGCGGTGTTCTTGGTCGCCGACGATGGTAGTTACGAGTTGCTTGAGCACTCCCGGGATGGTGAGTGGATTCAGATTTCCATTCCCGGGGTTCGGTGCCATTCCATCCTGGGGATCGCAGACCTTCAAGCGTTCAGTGAAGCTTCCGCAACACCATTCCGGGGCTGGACCAACTAGATCGGCGGGGAAGTCTGAAAGTAGTTCTCTACGAGGAGCATCGATGCCGCTCCGACTGCCGGGGAAGACAACAGGCGGGCAGGGTCCTCGCTGTCCTTGCCGATGAACTCTCGGCTGGGTTGACAGCGTTTTCCTCAGTTCTCGTTCCTCCGGGGCATGTATCGGCCCGCCTGACTGGATCATCCGTATGCCGAGCCGACGCGGCTTCCTACAAATCGTCGGTCACTGCCTGAATCTGCTTCCATGCTTGTACAACGTGGCGAGACTCTGTGCGGGTTTGGCCGACGCAGAACCGAAGGGTGAGTCGGTCGTCCAATCGGGTATGCGTCAGGTACAGAGAACCGCTCTCGTTCAGGCAATCCAGCAGTCTTTGGTTGATGGCGTCTCCACCGCGATGGCGGAAGCAGACCAGGTTCAAGGGGGCCGGAGCGACAAGCTCAAACCGCTCATCTGCTTCGACCCACGAGGCAAAGGCCTGCGCCAGCTCTACGTGACGTCGCACATGGTAGCGCAAGCCTTCTACTCCGTAGTGGCGAATGACGAACCACAGCTTCAGGGCTCGAAAGCGCCTTCCCAGTGGAATCTGCCAGTCCCGATAGTCGATGACGGCACCAGACTCAGTGGCCCTGTTGCGCAGATATTCAGGCAGAATACTGAGGGTCTTGATCAAGGCTGCGCGATCGGCTACGTAGAAACAGTCGCAATCGAAATTGGTGAACATCCACTTGTGGGGATTGAAGCAATAACTATCGGCGAGTTCCGTTCCCTCGTGGATAGTACGAAACTCCGGGCACAGAGCGGCCGTGCCGGACATTGCCGCGTCGACATGGAGCCAGAGTCCCTCTTCCTGGCAGATTCGACCGATCTTTGGCAGTGGATCGATCGCGTTCGAGGAGGTCGTTCCCACGGTGGCACAGACAAAGCACGGCACCAACCCCGCTTTCCGATCCTGCTGGATCTGCCGGGATAACTTGTCGGGGCGAAGAGCGAACGTTTCATCTACATCAATGAGCCGGAGATTCTCCCGTCCGAGTCCAGCAATCTTGACCGCTTTCTCGATGGACGAATGAGCTTGAGAGGAGGCATAAGCGACGAGCCGGCCATCGCACCCACGCTCGTTGCTCTCGTAGCCGGTAGCGCGTTCGCGGGCCGCCAACAGAGCGCAGAGGGAAGCACTCGAAGCGCTGTCCTGGATAACGCCTCCGCCGGTCTGGGTAGACTTGAATCTCTCCGGCAAGCCCAGCATATCTACAAGCCAGTCCAACACGTGAGTTTCCAGTTCGGTGCACGCAGGACTTGTCGCCCACAGCATTCCCTGAACGCCAAGTCCTGCCGATAACAGCTCACCGAGGATGGCCGGCCCAGATGTGTTCGCAGGGAAAAAGGCGAAGAAATTGGGCGATTGCCAGTGGGTCAACCCAGGCAGAATAAGCTCGTCCACGTCCTCGAGCACGGTATCGAAGGCCTCGCCGCAGGCCGGAGGTTTCGGTGGAAGCGAATCGCGGATCTGCCCCGGCGTTGCCTGTGACAATACAGGAAGCGATTCAACACGCTGGCGGTAATCGGCTATCCAATCCACCACGGCTCGTCCACATCGCCGGAACTCCTCCGGGCTCATGTGGAAGCATTTCTCGTCTGCCATTCTTCTGCCTCCTCCTTCTTTCGGCAACTGGACGATTCGAATTTCTCCTTGCAGGCTTGCAGTATCAGTATAGAGATACAGAGGATCATCTCCAAGGCATGTGAGTAAAGACGCTAAATTCTATTTGATGCACTGCGAGCTCTCTGAATCCCCGACTGCACGTGGAGTAAGCCATGGAGGGCCTCTTTATGAAGTCGCAATAATGTCGCTCTATAATTGCAACAGAATGTGGCGCGCGTGATAGCGCCAGCATCACGACAGGTCAATCCTGGACAGGAGGTATCAGGCAACGATGAAGATCCTAACCGTTGAGGTCTACAAGGCCGATATCCCTTTGGCGGCGCCGTTCCGGATCGCCCTCGGGGAGACAACAGTTGCCAACAATGTGTTGATCAAGATCCACACGGATGAGGAGCTGTACGGCGTGGGGGAGGCCAGTCCGTTCACCCCTATCGTCGGCGAAACGCAGGCCACGGACCTAGCAGCTGCCAAAGATTTTGGGGGACTGTTGATCGGAAAAGACCCATTGGACGTCGAGAATCGTCTGCGGGAGCTTCACAGCTACCTTGCGCATAACGCCACGGTGAGATCCGCGTTCGACATCGCGCTTTATGACCTGCTGGGCAAGGCAGCAGACCTACCCTTGTACAGCGTTCTCGCGGGGGGAAAGCGAACCATCCTTACAGACCGCACCGTGGGTATCGCGTCAGCCAAAGAGATGGCACAACAGGCGCTTGCCTTTAAGGAGCGTGGTTTTCCGGCAGTCAAAGTAAAGCTGGGTACAACGCCATACGAGGATATCGAGCGTGTCCGACGCATTCGCGAGGCACTGGGACAGGAGATTCCGTTGCGGATCGATGCCAACCAAGGTTGGGATTGCGTCTCGGCACTGCGGGTTCTCAAGAGCATTGAAGGCCAGAATATCCAGTACTGCGAACAGCCTGTGGCGGCATGGGACGTTGCGTCCTTGCGGAAGGTGAGTGCCAACACAACGATTCCCATCATGGCTGATGAATCCCTGTTTGACGAACACGATGCCTTCAGATTGCTATCAACGGAAGCCTGCGACTACCTGAACATCAAGCTTGCCAAAGCGGGTGGCATTCACACAGCACTCAAGATCAATGCAATCGCTGAAGCGGCCGGTGTTAGTTGCATGATGGGCTGCATGAGTGAAACGCGTCTCGGGCTAACTGCTGCCGCCCACGTGGTCTCAGCGCGTCCCAATATCGAGTTCGCAGACCTCGACAGCGCCGACATGTTGTCAGCCGATCCGGTCATTGGCGGGTTGATCTACGGAGACGGGGGAACAGTGATCCTCCCCGATACGCCAGGACATGGAGCCGACATTGATCCGGCATTTTTGAAGGATCTGGAATCATATGTTGTAGACTAGTCTGCGTGTGCAGACCTATTCAATCGATTTGAGGAGGGCACGGACGTCCAATCCCCCTACCTGGGCCCAGCCTTCCTGTAGCGTTCGCTGAACACTCCGCTTACGCCAAGGAGTATAAGTGCCATTCCTCCAAGGCTCCATCCGGTGATCGGCTCTCTGAGGATTAGCCAGCCGAGAATGACCGCAACCACCGGATTGACGTATGCGTAGGTCACTGCGATGTTCGTCGGTAGAAGCCTCAATACCTGCACATAGGCAGTGAACCCGAGCAGTGAACCAAGGACCAGCAAGAACGCCAATGCTCCCCAGGCTTCCAGAGTTGGGTTAGGGAGAGGTTCGCGGAAAAGGACCGCCAACACAGCAAACCCTATTCCGCCGAATAATTGTTGATATCCTGCGCTCACCAAAAGGCCCACCTTGACCGGTTTTCGTTGCTGCAGCAACGATCCGGACGCCCAACAGATCGGTGCTATGAGCAACGCGATGACAGCGGACCAATCTGCCCGAGTGCCCACTTTGAACACGGGAGCCGTCAGTAGCCCGATACCTGCAAAGCCAATCGCTAACGAGACAACCAGGAGCCCCGTGGGAGCCCGGCGATCAAGAAAGGACGCAATCACTGCTGTCCAAATGGGGATTGCTCCCATCAACAACGCCGCGTATCCTGAGTGAGCGTGCTGTTCGGCCCACATTACCAGGCCGTTCGCACCAGTCCACAACAGTCCCCCAGAAACTACTAAGACAGCAAGCTCCTTTTTTGTCAACCGAATTCGTTGCCCCCTGCATGCGGACCACAACAGAAGCAGGCCTCCGGCGGCAAGAATTCGCATCGCTCCCATGACGAACGGGGTAAATCCTGATCCTTCTCGCACTGCCACCCGGATGGCCAAATACGTACTTCCCCACACAAGATAAACGATGAGCAGATAAACGAGTCCACCCCAAGGGATATCAGACCCATGCTGATGAGGTCCTTCTTCGCACGTCTGTGTCGTCACAAAACCGGTCCTCCTCCTTTTTCGGAATCGATTCAACCTCGATAGTGAGGCAAATCTGAGACCGCGCTGTTGGCGCTAGTCGCTCAGTATCAACGGAGTCTGCCAAATGATCAAACAGCTCGC
>Ga0180432_10009054_pt1 | contig 12230 bp, 11 predicted proteins | sample SS_ome_10_FD_132414 | JGI IMG/M metagenome (GOLD analysis project Ga0180432, IMG submission 132414) | Hypersaline lake sediment archaeal communities from the Salton Sea, California, USA - SS_1_MS_2 metaG | ecosystem: Environmental > Aquatic > Non-marine Saline and Alkaline > Hypersaline >...
ATGTGCCTGTGCCAACCTCGATAAAGCGTCCCTGTGCCATGTCTGCCTCTTTTCTTCCGTCTGACTAATTTTATTAAAGTTGGCTTAATCTGTCAATTTTGTCACTTGTTTTTCAACACCCTCCTCCTGATGGCTTGACAATAGAACAAACATTCTATATAATGGGCGCATGGCTCTCTGGGAAGAATTGCGGCGGGTATTTGATGGTGCTTTTCCTGCGGCGGATGGCAGCTGGCTTGATCGGCAATTGTTGGACGATGTGTCTGCTTTGTCACGCCGCACCGGCCGTACGCCCGAGGAAATGGTCCTGATCCTGATCAGCCAGGCTGTCTGTGCGCGTCGCCAGGAAGACCGCGCCCATCGTTCCTGGAATGCGCTCTCTCCCCGCGAAAAACAGGTGGCTGCTCTGGTCTGCACGGGCCTCACCAACCGCCAGATTGCGGCGCGCCTGGTAATTTCCCCTGAAACGGTCAAAACCCACGTGCGGCATATCCTGCGCAAGTTTTCAATCTCTTCCCGCATCGACCTGCGCCGTTTGCTGGCGGGCCGCGATCTTTCCTGAACGCGCACAAGAAGATACAATCAATACAATAAAATAAATATGAAGGAAAGATGGCCAATACAAAACCGGTTGGATTGACAAAAGATGTCGGGTGGCAGATTGGCGCACGTGCCACACTCGACGTGTCCTCCCGGATCCTTTGGGATGCGCTCATTTCCCCTGCCGGTGTGTGCGTATGGCTGGGGGAATGCATAAACATCGAATGGCGCAAGGGCGCGGGCTATCGTCTGCCGGACGGCACAGTAGGAGCAGTGCGCGTCTTCAAACCCTATTCTCACCTCTGCCTTACCTGGCAGCCGCCATCCTACCCCCGTTCATCTACCATTCAGGTGCATACCATTTCCAAGGGGAATCGCGCTGTGCTGGCATTCCACCAGGAGCACCTTCCTGACCAGCAGGCTCGGTTCGTTCGGCGTGATTTCTTCCGGCAGGCGCTTGATGATTTCAAAACACTCTTGGCTCTCTGATCGTACGTGGGGAATGGAAACGCAGCCCCCCCAAATGTGGCTCACCTGATTTTCACCCTTTTTTAGGTATGTTTCGTCCCAAGTGGGGGATGTCAAAATAGAATAAATGTTCTATTATTAAGCCATGGACGCACTCACTATTCCTCTATCCAATCGTCTGATGGCCCTCACCGCACCCCACGCTGCGGCTGGCTTCATGCTTGAGCTGGCTGCTCGCCTGGCCGTCTCTGACCAGTTGCGCGTGCTGGATGGCGGCAATCGTTTCAATGTCTATCCTGTCGCGCGGGCGGTGCGCCGCCGTACCGCTGACATGAAACAGGCGCTGCAGCGCGTATGCCTGGCGCGCGCGTTTACCTGCTATCAGATGCTGGCGCTCCTGCGGGAAACCCCGCAGGACGGCATGCCCGTTCTCGTGATTGATATCCTGGCTACTTTTTATGATGACAATGTGGATTTGTTGGAAAGTCAGCGCCTGCTGGCCGCCTGTATTCCCCATCTCAGGCGCCTCAGCCAGCGCGCACCTGTTGTGGTCAGCCTCAAACTGCCCACCCGCCTCAGCGCGCCCAAGATCGTCCTGGTGCGGATGCTGGAAGCGGTCGCTGGCGCGGCTTGGCAGCTGGAAGCTCTGCCTGCTCCCAAGATGCACACTTTGTGGGGAGAAGAGGTCTGACATGGGGCGCACCCTGCCGTCTATCACCCAGGCTTTTATCCAGGAACAGCAGGCTTTTTCCCGCTTCCGTCGCGCCCTGCGCCGCAGCGACCAGCTGGCGCTGGATGACCTGTTCGCTTCCGCTCGCAAACACCTTTCTGCCGCGGCCTATGCCGCCCATGCCCTCCCAATGGAAACGTTCTTGCTTTCCATGCTGCTGGAACAGCATAAGGAGGTTATCCGCCTGCGCGAAGAGCTGGAACAGCTTAAGGGGGAGCGCGATGACTGAATACCTCGGGTGGCTGCTTGATCTCTATGCTGATCAACATACCGGCATCGTCCTGTGGCTCATTGGCGATGATGGTACCCGTTACCGCCTGCGTCAGGAATTTTCCGTCACCTTTTATGCCGCTGGCCCGCGCGAACAATTACGGGAACTGGCTATCTATCTGCGCCAGCAACCTTTTCAAATGCACCTGGCGCGTGCCCGGCGACGTGATCTCTTCCATGAACAGCCGCTCACGCTCCTGTCGGTTGAAATGTCGCAGGTCAGCCAGCAGCCGCGCTTGTTCAGCCGCGTTAGCAAACACTTCCCGGACCTGGATTACTATGATGCAGATCTGCATATCACCCTGCGCCACGCTGCCCGTTGGGGCACTTTTCCGCTTGCCCGCTGCCTAGTGGAGGCTGATCAGGATGGACAGGTGCGGGGCCTGCGCGTCTTGGATGATCCTTGGGAACTTGATCCGCTGGAAGCTCCCCTGCGTGTACTGGCCCTCAAGCCTGACTGTGACCCGGCTCATGCCGACCCGCAGGTTCTGATCGCCCGTCACGCTGACCGTACCTACCGTTTTTCTCTTCAACCCGGGCGCGCGCTGCTTGTCAATCTGCGTGCGCTTCTGCGCCGCGTGGATCCTGATTTATTGCTCACCATGCACGGTGATACCTGGTTGCTGCCGTACATTCTTGAATTATCCAAACAGCATAACCTACCTGTTCCGCTTAACCGTGAATCCGGGTGCGGCGTGTTGCTGAAAAAAGAAGGATCCTATTTCTCCTATGGCCAGATTATCTATCGCGGCCAGCAGGTCCTGCTCTATGGGCGCTGTCATATCGACTGCCGTAATGCCATGATGTGGCAGAGTTACGATCTTGACGGCGCCATCGAATCCGCGCGCATTACCGCCCTGCCCCTACAGGTTGCCGCGCGCGTATCACCCGGCACCGGCATTTCCTCCATGCAGATCACCACTGCTCTGCGCAACGCTATCCTCGTCCCCTGGCGAAAACAGCAGGTCGAGCGCCGCAAAACTGCCCTCGACCTGATCCGCTATGACCAGGGCGGCCTGGTCTATCAGCCCATCACCGGGCTTCATTTCGATGTCGGTATGATCGATTTTGTCTCCATGTATCCCTCCATCATGGTCCACAGCAACATATCGCCTGAAACGCCCTTCCCGGACCGCCTTGGCCGTTCCGATCATTCTCCCGGCCTGGTGCCGCTCACCCTAAAACCCCTTTTGGAAAAGCGCATTGCCCTCAAGCAGCGTGCCCTCAGCCTGCCGGCCTGGGATCCGCGCCGTCAGAAAGATAAGGCCCGCTCCGCTGCCCACAAATGGCTGCTGGTAACCTGTTTTGGATATCTTGGCTATAAGAACGCCCGCTTCGGACGTATTGAAGCCCATGAAGCCGTTACCACCTGGGGACGTGAAGCCCTTCTGCGTGCCAAAGAGGCGGCTGAGGAAATGGGATTTCGTGTCCTGCACATGTATGTTGATGGATTATGGGTCCAGAAAGAGGGCTGCCGAAGCCAACAGCACTTTCAGCCGCTGATGGAAGAGATCGTCAACCGCACCCACCTGCCGATTGGTCTGGATGGTGTCTACCGCTGGGTTGCTTTTTTGCCTTCGCGTGTTGATGCCCGCCTGCCGGTTCCCAACCGCTATTTCGGTGTCTTCCAGGATGGCAGCATCAAAGCGCGCGGCATTGACTTGCGCCGTCGCGATACCGCTCCTTTTATTGCTGATGTTCAGCAGGAGATGCTGCGCTACCTTGCTATGGCAGAGAGCCCGCAGGCCCTTTATGAACGCGTTTCGGATGCGGTGGATATATTTCGGGAAAACCTGCGCGATCTGCGTGCGGGGCGTGTGCCGCTTGAAAAGCTGCTCGTCGGAAAAAAACTCAGCCGCGAGTTGGAAGGGTACCGGGTGCTCTCTCCCGGCGCGCATGCTGTCCGTCAGCTGAATTCGGTTGGAAAATCCGCTCGACCCGGCCAGCGCATTCGGCTGATTTTTACCCGCGGCCGTCCGGGCGTCCATGCCTGGGATCTGCCGTATCCCCCGCACCCCGCTGCCGTGGATGTGGATTACTATCAGAAATTGCTCCTGCGCGCAGCCGCTAATCTGCTCCAGCCCTTTGGACTGAATGAAAACCTGCTGCTCATTTGGGTGCGGGCCGATTATGGCTGGCAGCTTAAACTGCCCCTGCGGCTGCGCCCACCGCGCTATTCCGGCGTGCCGCAAGATCCTGAGGTGCATCTACCTATCCCGTTTGCTGCGCTTTAAGAAGAAACACTCCGTATGGTGTGAACGGAACCCCTAAAACAGAGCATAAAATAAAAAACACCTCTTTTAAAAATAGAAGCGGAGGTGTTTTTTGGTCTGTATAGAAAAAGAGAAGCTGCTATGGGATTACCGCGAATACCTGCACCGTTCCGCTCGATCCTCCGGCTAGTAGGTATGTGCCGTCCGGTGAAAAATCGAGGCTGAAGACACCCTCACCATCTATCGTGATTTTCCCCGCGGTGCTGCCCTCCGGTGATGTGAGGATCAGCATGCCATCTTGCGTCCCTGCGGCAATCAGAATCCCGTCAGGGGAGAAATCCAGTGCGTTAACGGCGGTCGGTATGCCCACCTGCCGCAGGATCTCGCCGCTGGCGGCGTCCCACAGCGTAATTGCCGGTTGGAAGCTGTCGCCTATCGTGGCTGCTGCGGAGGTAGCGATCACTTGTCCATCCGGTGAAATTGCCACAGTGGATACGAAATCCTCATGGTACAGCGGCGGCCCCATTGATTCGCTGCTGATCGTCATCGGCTGGACTGTTGCCCTAGCGGTCCATATCAGGGTATCGCTGTGCGCCCCAAAAAATGCGTCGTACACCGGGGCGGCGGTTTCAAATCCCGTCAGCGTTTGTACAGCTTCTCCTGAATCTGTATCCCATATAGTCACTTCCCAGGCATCCATGGCAGGCACCGCTGCCAAACTACCGTCGGGTGAGAATGATGCTGATGCGAATGGATATTCTGCTGGGATACGTGTGCTGGTTTCTCCGCTGGATACATTAAATATCTCTAAAGCGCTCCCGCCCATTGAGACCAGAGCGGAATCTCCGTCGGATGAGACGTCATACACAACTGCTTCTGGTCCACTTTCGTACATCCCAATCATATCCAGGCTTTCGCTGGCATATAGGCTTGCGCCGTTTGGGTTTACCACCCACACCGCACTCCCATCTGCTGCCCATGCCACGCTGGCGGCGTCCTCACCGCTGTCGACTTGCAGGATGTGTTTCAGGCTGTTCGCGTTGTCTGCTGAAATTGCTGCCGTTGCGCCGCTGGTGCTTTCTGTTGCTGGTGGGGTTGCCGGGGTGGTGCAGCCGGCAGCTATGGTCACCAATGCCAAAAAAAACCATATGCGTTTGATTGGTTTCCGTTTCATAATATTCCTCTTTCTTATTCTACAACTTTGCCAGCCCCAATTGTTTCTTAAACCACTGCGAAAAGCTGTTGCGCAGCATTTGCAGCAGGCTGGCTTGCTGCTCATCTACCCACCCGCTCACTTTGCGGGCGGTTTTCCTTTTTTGTGTCTCCATCCAATCATTCCACTTTGCCTTTGCGCCTGTTTTTACCGATTGCGTTCCATCAGATACGGCTTGTGTGATGGATTGTTTGATATCGCTCGGCCGCCCGCTGATCAAAACTGGCTGTTCGCCCACCAGCAGCGCGGTATTACCGCCTGCATCCACGTTAAGCGGGATGCCGTCTTTATGCTTCAACGATGGGCTGTCTGCGGAGTATGCCATAAGTTGATACCCTTGCACGCCATCGATCACCATTGGGGTGGGTGAATTATCTGGTTCCTGCTGCCATGCCAGGATAGCCATCTTCCCCCCCCCGCGGAACTTTAGTGCGAAGTCTCCTTGGGTGCCGGGGGTCCCATTATTGATATAGATAGAATGGACGGTCTGGTTCAGGTTCGCAAAACTTTGCAGCGCGACCAGTCCTGGTTGATCCAGGATCGGGTCAAGTGCCCAGAAAACAGCGTCTGCTTTCCCATAGGCTAGCAGCAGTCCGCTCAATCGCGTCAGGTAGTCTGATGAAACTGCGGCGGGGATTGTTCCGCCTTTTTCGGCTGCTGTTTCTAGGAGCTCCCTATCAAAGCGCAGCCCATGCACAAAAACCTGTTGGCCGCCTGTCTGTTTGGCAAAATCCGCCAGCAGGCGGATGCTGTCCGCGCTTGGAATGCCGCTTGGTTGTGCGGGTATTTCACCGCATGCATCAATGGCTGCTGTTTCCGGTGGCGCCAGCAGTGCCGGCATTTCCACACTGATCACATCATAAGCGTACCCAACCTTTGCCGCTTCCAATGCCTGCAAATAAGCCAGCGGTTGGAACGCGCAGGCAGTTTCAAATGTCAGGCTTCCTAGATGGACGCGGTCGCTGGTTTGTTTGGCGGTGATCACGTCATGGGCGATCGTCAGCATTTCCGCGTACAGTGCCGGATCAGGCGGTGCGCTGGGTGCATCCGCGCTCGGGAACATCAATCTTCCCCAGCTTTCTGGATGATTGATTGCGGAACCGATTTGCCAGTCATCAACATATTCTCCGAATTTTTCCACAATCGTGCTCACATACTTGCTCCAGCTGGCGATCAATTGATCGCGCATCACGGGTTGCTGGGGGTACAGATCGCTCAGATAGGCTGGTCCACCGGATAAAACGATAATCGGTGTGATGCCCCGCTGTTCCAATCGCTGGAATAGCGCGGGGTAATCAATTAACCCGTATTCGCTGTCCATCGTCCAGGCAAACCCGCCTGGAGCCGGTTCCACCCGCTCCCAGGGTATCATGATCCGCAGCGTTTCCACGTGCGCGGATGCCAGCGTATCCATAACGTTCGGTTGGCTGCTGTTCGCTACGATCCATTCTTTGCTGTCATCCATCCCAAAAAAGCTGTTACCTATTACGATATCACTGGCGGATCGTAGCCATAGAAACACCCCCCCCACAGCTAGCAGGATCAGCAGGCATTTAAATAGAAATTTTCGCATGAAAAATGCTCCCGTTCATTTACTTACCTTCAATGCGTAGCACATACATCATAGATGTTGCAAAAACCATGCCACCCATTTTTTAGATTGACGGCTTATGTGTTGTGAGAGAAAATCACATCGTTGTATACTTATTCCATGGATAACCAACAGCCGCCTCATGCCCACGAGTATCTGGAAAACAAGTCTGAAAACAAGAAACTGCCGACGTTTGCGGTTCTCCAGCTTTCCGGTTGTGCTGGTTGCGAGGTATCCCTGTTGAATGCGAACCAATGGGTCGATAAATTCCAGCTGGTGTATATGCCGCTTGTTGTCAGCGCCATTGAAGTGCCCTGTGTGGATGTTCTGCTGATTTCCGGCGGTGTTCGCTCAGATGAAGACCTCTATAACCTGCGCCGTGCTGTGCGCTGTGTGAATAAAGTTGTTGCGGTCGGAACCTGCGCCATTTCTGGCGGTGTTGCCAATCTCGGCAACCGGGATGAAGTCCGGGAGTTATTTATGTCTCAGACAGAAAGGCGCGAGCTTCCCCGTTTGCTGCCAAAATCCCGTCCTGTGGATGATTTTATTCATGTCGACCAGTATCTGCCGGGTTGCCCTCCCACGCCAGAATTATTCATGGCAGCTCTTTTTGATGATCCGGAATTTAAACCTTCCAAGACGGTTTGTCAGGAATGCGGCCGTAAAAAACTTAAGGATATGCGCCCCAAACATCTCACCGGTTTCCAGACTGGACAGGTGCATCCAGATATCTGCCTGATAAATCAGGGCTACCTGTGCGTGGGTTCCTCCACGCGTGGCGGCTGTCGGGCCCTCTGCACTCGCCCCGGCCACCCCTGTGTCGGATGCCGCGGGCCGTCAGATATGTTGATTGAAAAAGATTCAGCCGCCTGGTTGCAGAACATCCAGCGCGTATTTGCTGCTTTAACAGATATCCCTCCCGATGAGATTCGTGAAGCGCTGCTGTCCCCGCAGCTGGCGCTGTTCCTCTTCCAATTTTCCGATTACGCGGGTACGGATAAGCCCCCCCGCCCGAAAGAGAAGGTGCTCTGATGGCTACCCTTTCTTTTCCGCTTTCCCGTATCGAAGGCCATGCCCGTGTTGAAATTGAAGTCCAGGGTGGCGAGATCCTTGCTACGCGTTTTCAGGCTATGGAAAAACGCGGCTTCAATCTGATGGTTACCGGTGTGCCGGCGGAACAGATGCCGGTTATTGTCCCGCGCATCTGTGGTGTCTGCTCCACGGCGCATCATGTTGCCTCCGTCAAGGCGCTGGAAGACGCCTACGGCGTTCAACCGCCACCAGCTGCCCGCCGGATCCGTGAGCTTCTTCTGCTTGGGCAGCTGATTCAGAACCAGGCTACTTCCCTATTCGTATTCACCATGCCCGATCGGTTGGGCGTGGAAAGCATTTTTCATATCACTGAGCAGGAAGCTGACAAGCAAGACCAATTTGAGATTGCCCGCCGCGCGCTTAAGGTGCGTCAGCTGGGTACTGACCTCATCACCCTGGCTGGCGGCCAGTTCATACACCCTGTCAAAGCGGTTGTCGGCGGTGTCAGCAGTGGCATTGAACAGGAGAAAACGAGAACGTTCCAAACGCGCTTGATAGAAACACTACCGCTTGCCGCGCAATTGGTAGATTATTATTGGGATATTTCCCTGCGCATGAAAGACCGCATTGGCACCTGGGGAGATGACCAGCCAGCTTATTACATCACGTCAACACGCCGTGATGTGCCTGATTTTGATTCTGAAATCATCCGCGTAATGACCCCCGCTGGAGAATGCTGTCAGGAATTTACAGCTGGCCAATTTCGAAATGTGCTCACCTTTGAACCGACGGACTATTCTTACGCCGGGCGTACTTCCTATGAAGGTGGTGTCATGCGCGCCAACTCGCTTGCCCGCGCCAATATGACCCGCAGCATGGGCACCAAACTGGCAGCGCAATATCTCAAACGCCTGCGTGAAACGTTTGGGCATCCCGCCCATCCCATTCTGCTGTTTGACCTGTGCCGCGGGATTGAATTGGTCTATGCAGTGGAGCGCGCGGTCCAGCTTTTGCAGGAACCGCTCGATCATGTGGATACGGATGTACCCTACACCCCTAAAGACGGCGAGGGCTGGGGGATGGTCGAAGCGCCCCGTGGCCCCCTTATTCATCACTATGTGATTGAAGACGGGAATATTTCTGTAGGGGAGTTCATTATTCCCACCGTGCACAATATGCTCGCCATTGAACGTGCCTTACGGGTCGCCGCGCAGCGCTACATCACCGCCGATAACGTCAATATGGAGTTGGAACGAGCGGTCGGGCGCGTGGTGCGTGCCTTCGATCCCTGTATTGCTTGCGCTACGCATTAATCAAAACCGAATTTGGGTAGAAAACAACAATCAAGCTGAATTGTTGGAAGCCAATCGGTCTTAATCTAAGGGTTGGAAAATATTGCTGTACCGTTGAATGCCGTTATTGCATCCATGGCTTTGTACAGACCAAATACGACCTCCACGGAAATAACGCCGGTAGATTTCAATGCATTCCAGCGTATATAAATTGCAGTTCTTCCCTTGGAATTTACGATTAACGGTTCAGCATGATCTTTTCCGGAGAATACACGTGGCACACGGATTGGTTGTAGCATTTTGCTGAACCATTTCCAGCGTGATGCGTATTTTATGGTTAATATTCCTAATCCTGCGATCGAGGATAGGATATGGATAGTGCGGGCTAATGGATAGAGCGCATAGTCGATAGCTACCCATCCACTGATCAATACCCCGCTTGCCAAGATTCCTGCAATGCTAATCAACAGGCTGATGTCCAGTACATAATAAAAACGGACCCTGCTGGGCAGCTTGGTAAAGAATCGCGTGGTTACCTGGCGGATCCACACGGCATGTGTCAGGAAATATACTGCCAGCAGGATTCCTGCCCATAGTCCGAAATACTGGTGGAACACCAGTCCTGTCAGGTTCGGAAAAAATATCAGTAAAAAACTGACCAGCAGGAAAGAAGTTGTCAGAATTTTTGCGATACGGTTGCTCTTTATCATGGTTACGGATTTTCCTTTTGCTTTTCCATACCATAATCGTATCGAAATAATCAGATTTTGGGTGGTGTCTGTGGTCATTATCGTATGTGAGTGCAGTCATATTCCTCATCACCTGATGCTAAGCATAACGGGAAACCCTATAAAAGAATCATAATGGATCATTGCCATTCGGTCCTCTGAGAAAATTTGGAAATTAACCCCTCACCGAAAACACAATGCCAGATAGTATAATAAATAAGTGGGCATTTCCCCGCAGCTTGCTGCGAAATTGTCCACAAAATCTGTACCAACGGGTGAAATCCTGTAATGCCTCGTAGCTTGCTGCGAGGATAAGGATTTTATTTTACTGGAAAGAAACGGAGGTTTGAATGAATTTCTTAGCATTATTGATCGTTGGATTGGTAGCGGGTTTCCTGGCTGATAAAGTCGTTAAAAATACTTATGGTGCCGTGGGGGATATGTTGATTGGTGTGGCGGGATCGTTTATCGGTGGGTGGATCTTCTCTATGTTGGGGCTCGGGACCAATCGACTATTGGGCCAGATTTTCGCGGCTTTTGTTGGCGCGGTAGTGCTTTTATGGGTGATTAATTTCTTCAAAGGACGAAAATAATATATTTTCCATATGTACGTTCTTGTAAGTGAATGGTTATTATAAAGCTTGCCACGCGGCCTTCGCGTGGCAAATGTTAAATTTATACAACATGATCTTCGCTCACTTTGCGGAAGTGATATCCATAGATAGCGTAAGTGATCGCTAGCGCAAACTTGCGCGGCTCGTGGAAAAGCGTCCAAAATATCAAATTCCAATATTGTTTGCGCTCCTTCCCCAGTATCCCCAAATGCAGAATCGAACGGAAAAACGCGCTTGTGTTGCGCCAAATCTTATCAAATCCAATGTGCGGTTTGATGGCGGGTAGCTGGTAAGACGCCAGCAGAACCTTAACCCGCTCGTAATAATATGCTGGAGTATAGATTTTTTGGATCACTTTGCGGTAGCGAACTTTCAACTCGTCGATGTTCATCTTGGTTTTGATGTTGGTCGACCCATCCACGTTATCGCCGGAAAAATGCTTGATTAAGCGCCCAGCTTTTTGCATTTTTTCATATAAAATCGTTCCAACTGGTGCCTGCAGAATCCCCACCATAGCGGTCGCGATCCCGCTTTGCTGGATGAAAGCGGTTAATCGATCAAACGATGATGGCGTATCGTGGTCAAATCCCATGATGAATCCACCTTGTACCTGCATGCCAGCCTTTTGAATCCGGTGCACATCAGCCACCATATCCCTGTTTAAATTCTGGCGCTTGCTGCATTCCGCCAGGTTATTTTCATCCGGCGTCTCTATCCCGATAAATACCTGGTTGAATCCTGCTTGTACCATTTGATCCATTAATTCGCTGTCATCAGCCAAATTGATGGAAACCTCTGTGTGAAAATAAATTCCCGCTTTGTCCTTTCGCCATGCGATTAATGCCGGCAGCAAATCATTTTTCAAAATTCTGCGGTTGCCGATCAGATTGTCATCCACGAAGAAGATTCCACCCCGCCATCCTTTCGCGTATAACCCATCCAATTCTGTGATGATCTGGCTTGAGGTCTTGACGCGCATACGATGCCCCAATAGTGCGGTTACGTTGCAAAAATCACAGTTGAACGGGCAGCCGCGTGAGTATTGGATCGCCATCGTTGCGTAATACCTGGTCTGGAGCAGATCCCAGTCCGGTGTTGGGGATTGGGCGATGTCTGCGAATTCGCTGGTTTGATAGATAGCTTTGGCCTTCCCCTGTTCCAGGTCCTGCAGAAACGCTGGCAATGTGATCTCTGCCTCATTCAACACAAAATGGTCCACCCCTTCAAAATCCTCTGGTTCGGTAGTGAAAAGCGGACCGCCCGCCACCACCGTCTTTCCAGCTCGATTGCATACATGAATAATTTCTTTTGCGGATGACCGCTGCACGGTCATCGCAGACACAAACACCATGTCTGCCCATGCGATGTCTTTTTGCTTCAAGCGATTAATATTGAGATCAACCAGTTTCTTCTCCCATGTTTGTGGAAGCAGGCTGGCAATCGTCAATAATCCCAGTGGTGGGGAGGACGATTTCTTATGGACGAACTTCAAGGCGTGCTTAAAGCTCCAAAATGTATCCGGAAAGGATGGGTACACCA
>Ga0180432_10009055_pt1 | contig 12229 bp, 10 predicted proteins | sample SS_ome_10_FD_132414 | JGI IMG/M metagenome (GOLD analysis project Ga0180432, IMG submission 132414) | Hypersaline lake sediment archaeal communities from the Salton Sea, California, USA - SS_1_MS_2 metaG | ecosystem: Environmental > Aquatic > Non-marine Saline and Alkaline > Hypersaline >...
TACGGACTTCCTACTCGCCCGCGTCTCATCAGATATTGCGCGCCACCCGGACTCCCAAAAACCTGGTTTCTGACAAACTCCCGCCGCAGCCACCGCCGTGAACAGCTGGTGCTGGAAGCTGGCACAACCTCCCAGCGCCAGCTCTTCAGCTTGGCGCGACCACGCGGCGGAACAAGCTCCGGTTGACAAACCGGCCCCCGTGCGCTACACTTAGCCCGGTTTCCGACCCCACGCGCTACCCCGCTCCAACGGAAACTCGCACCAACCGGGAGCGCCTTCATTCGAAGGGAGCATCGGCCCATAAGGCAATTCCACATCACGCCTACCAGACCAACATCGCCGCACCACCGCACCACACCAACCAACCCATCGTCTGAGTAGATGAGCCCACACATCGCGTCGACACCGGCACCGTTTCGCCGTACCTGCGACACCCATAGCGTACAATGTCGCCGAACCTGAGCTGTTCTATCATCGTGGAGGCCAGGTAATGAGCACCAGAACGCTGGGAAGAGCCGAGCGACTGCGCCTCATCGAACAACTGCTCTATCGCCGGTCGGGCGGCCTGCGAGCCTGCGAGCTGGCCGAGCATTGCGGCGTGCATCGCTCCACCGTGTACCGCGACCTCGTCACGCTCGGCACCACCGGCGTGCCCATCTGGAACGAGGGCCCCGTCTGGCACCTGAATCGCGACAGATACCTCACCCACGTGCGCCTCAGCCTCGACGAGGCCACGGCCCTGTTCATGGCCGCGCGGCTCCTCTCCCGCCACAGCGACGAGCACAACCCTCACGTCGTCTCCGCCCTGGACAAGCTCGCCACCTCCCTGCCCCAGCCCATCGGCGACCACATCGAGCAGACCGCCGACACCGTGCGGGATCGCCCGGTCAACGCGGCCTACATCGACGTCCTGGAGGGCATCACCAGGGCCTGGGCCGGCAGGCGCCGCGCCGAGATCGGCTATCGCTCCCCCCGCAGCGGCGAACTCCGCGTCCACAAGTTCGATCCCTACTACCTGGAACCCTCCGCCGTGGGTTACGCCTGCTACGTCATCGGCCACGACCACTGGGCCAAGGACCTGCGCACCTTCAAGCTCGAGCGGCTGGAGTTCGCCCGCCCGCTGGACGAGAGCTACGAGATCCCCGAGGACTTCGACCCCAACCAGCACCTCTCGTCCGGGTGGGGCATCATGTGGGGCCAAAAGCAGCAGCAGGTGGTGCTGCGCTTCTCCGGCGACGTGACCGCCCGGGTCAAGGAATCCATCTGGCACCAGAGCCAGGAGCTGGTCGATTGCGACGACGGGGGCTGCATCCTGCGCGTGTGGGTGGCCATGCCCATGGAGATGAAACCCTGGATTCGTGGATGGGGCCCGGAGTGCCAGGTCCTGGCCCCCGGCTGGCTCAGAGACGAGATCGCCGAGGAGTTGCGCCGGGCGGCGCAGATGTATGGGGCCACCGCAACTCAGAAGCCAGAGACCACACCGGAAGGGGCTCGACGTGGCTGAAGCTACTCAGGAGTTCACACCTTATCCCTTCCAGCAGCGCGTGAGTGAGCTGGTCCTGGGGGGCAAGAACGTCATCCTGCAGGCACCGACCGGATCCGGCAAGACAGCAGCGGCGTTGCACCCCTTCCTGGAAGCTTGGCGGAAACCGGACGAGGGGACGCTTCCTAAGAAGTGCATCTACGCGGTACCCATGCGCGTTCTGGCTAATCAGTTTCTGGATGAGTATGCGAAGGCCCCCACCTGGTATGACGCGGATCGCTACCCCCGAGCGGCGATCCAGACGGGCGAAAGGCCTGAGGATGACACTCTCAAGAGCGACCTGATCTTCGCGACCATTGACCAGGTCCTGAGCAGTTTCCTTCTGACGCCGTACAGCCTCCCGAAACGCTTGAGCAACCTGAATGCAGGGGCCATCATCGCGTCCTACCTGGTGTTCGACGAGTTCCACCTCTTCGACCCCCTCTCCACGTTGCCTACGACCTTGGAGATGCTTCGCATGCTACGAGGTGTGACGCCATTCATCCTGATGACGGCCACCTTCTCACGCGACATGCTCCAGGGGTTGGGCAGGATGCTCGATGCCGTGGTGGTGCCCGAAGACGAGGCAGCCCGCAGGGCGATCGAAACGCTCCCCTCAGAGCAGAAGACTCGCCGCTACCACGTTGCCGAAGAACCGCTTTCCGCCGAGGCAGTCCTCTCGAAGCATCAATCGAGAACTCTGGCCATCTGCAATGTGGTAGATCGAGCCCGCACGCTCTATGAGGCCTTGCGCGATCACCCCGATCGCGGCGGCGCACAGATCCGCTTGCTCCACAGCCGTTTCCTGGCCGAGGACCGGCAACGTATCGAAGCTGAGATTCGGGAGCACTTCGGCAAAGGGAAGGGGAAGACAGGGAGCTGGATTGTGGTCGCCACACAGGTGGTGGAGGTCGGCCTGGACATCACTTGTCAGACACTGCACACCGAACTTGCCCCCGCGAATTCCATCCTCCAACGAGCTGGCCGCTGCGCACGCCGGAAACACGAAGAAGGCGACGTTTATGTCTACTCTGAGACGTTCGACGCGACGGGAGAGAAGATTGGCTTGTCTGAGCGCGTCATGCCGTATCGAGATCAGGAGGACGAGATCGCCCGCACCCTCGCCGAGGTTCAGGCCCGGTGTGGCCAGACCCTGACCTTCGGGGATGAGCAAGACATCGTCAGCGCCGCACACGGCCCACGCGATAGGTCGACGGTCCAAGGTCTGATCGCCGCCGCCGAGATGCACCAAACGAAAATGACCGGCGTAATGGACGGTCAGCGATCCGGCGCGGCAGGAGAGCTTATCCGCGCCGTCTCATCTCGCAGGGTGGTGGTGCACGACGATCCAGAGGAGGTACGGCGGAAGCCCTTCTCGGCCGAATCCTTCAGCCTTCACCCGGGGACAGTGTACGGTCTGGTACAGAAGTGGCTCACTCAAGAACGAGATCTCGATCTGCAGGGGCCGGGGATAAGCGCACTGCACGACAAGGGTGACGTGGATGAGCATGGGCAATCAGAGTATGCGTGGGTGCCGGTACGGGACAAGCGCGACGTAGCCGGTTCCGCATTGGTGCTCGTACATCCTGCACTGGCAGGCTACGATCCCAACATGGGCTTTGTGCCTGACAGGGGCACGGGCTACCGAGCCAAACTGGACTCAGAGCAGGCCTCCGCCACCCACAGCGTGTACAGCTATCGCCTGGAGGCGTATGGAGAACACGCCCGGTTGGTGTACCGGGCATTCCTGGACAACGCCTGGCCGGAGATGGCGTGGGCAGCGAAACGACTGGAGTTCGCCTTCGGCTGGCCAGACGGCATCCTGGAGCGAGCAGCCCATCTGGTCGTGCTGTTGCACGATGTGGGCAAGCTAAACCAAGCATGGCAGGACTGGGTGGTGGGGTATCAAAGCGGGATCGGCCTACCTGTCGAGCCCGGGTGCTACGCTCACACCGACTACGATCCCGCCAACCCACTTCACCAGCAGAAGCAACGAGCTGCGGGTCGCAAGCCACCCCACGCCGTGGAGGGAGCCGTGGCGACAGCGCCGCTGCTGGCCATGGCAGTCGGGGAGTGTCAACCCGTGTTCAGGGCCGCCTTCACGGCAATAGCGCGCCACCACGGGGCCTTCACGCGTGAATACCGACGCTATTCGCTAGTCGATGGCGCCGAACGCGAGCTTGGGCGGACACTGTCGTACTTGGCCGAATACCCTGGAACCGGTCTCGACACTTCAGCCCTGCTCGAGTGCGAGGATCCAGCACGAACGCCCATCGCCAGCGCGTTGGTCAATCCGGCACGTAGCGACGAGTTCCTTGCCTATGCACTATTGGCGCGGGTCCTGCGCCGGGCCGACCAGAGTGGGACGGCGATGGGAAGCCTTTCAGAACAAGGAGGGATGTGACTGTGACAGATGCTCTCTTGATTGACAAGTCCACGGCAACATTCGCGGACCAACTGGTAGCCTACGGATTGGCAGTGGTGGCACACGCGGTCCTGGAACGCTCTGCCGAGCGTCGCCGACCCTCGGTACACTTGAGCGACCGTGGCGCCTACTACCGACTGGATCTGACCCCCGGCCTAACCAATGAGCTACTGGGTCGCTTTCCTGCGCCGTATGTGGCGGCACCGGCCATTATGACGCCCAAGAACGCCGCCAAGCTCCCCGCCAACCTGCCACCGCACGCCCTGGTGGACTACCAGGCGGAGCGCGACAAACGGACGGACTTCTTCGACATTCGCAAGACCTTGTCCCAAGAAGCCAGGGTTGCGCTACAGCGCAGGGAGCGCCATCCGGCTCTGGCGCCCCTCGAGGGCAAGGAACCCCACCCGCACTGGGACATCTTTCGCGCCATCAATCCCGGGTCACTCATCGGCTACAACAAGCTCATGTGCAACTGGTGGAAAGTACAGAGCGCACTGCCAGACATCCTGGCGCTGCTAAGAGATCTATTCTCGCAGACACCCAATGACCTGGCAGCGGCCACCGGCGCGTGGAAACGACTGGACAAGCAAGAGGGTTGGGGCATCAAGAGCCGCACCACAGCCGCCCAGATCTACAACCCCGGCCAGGGTAAGGGACAGAAGCGCACCAAGGCTGACAAGCTTCAGATGCGCAACGTGACGGACGCCTTCTGGCTGGTGGAGTGGTTGAAGGCCGTGGGGTTCTACCACGCGGCACTGACCAAGCAGATGCGGGGCGCCAAGGATCGCAAGACCTACGTCTTGGCTCCGGGCGAGATCGGCCTGGACGAGAGTCAGCAGATCATGGACAGGTTCAGAGGCCGCATGGCCCGAGCCGAGACTGCCGTTCGCTGCGACGTACTGGCCTCTATCCGGTACGCCCAGGCCATGCTTGAGTTCTCGACCCAAAGCGAAGGGGCCAGCCTCATGACACGGCTATTCCAGCACCAACGACCGACCCGCGTGGTATCCGGCTTCCAGAGCGCCTTCTACAAGAGCCTGGGCCAATCGGTCGCAACGATGAACCAGTCCTTCATCCGGCTGCCTGGCTGGATACTGCTCGAGGAAGAGAGCGATGTAGGCGATGCGCTCGACGTTCTGGCCGAGCACGAGGCGGTGGTCCGGCAGTTCGACGAGAGCCACGGGGACGCCTACAACCTGCTACTCCTTTATCGGGATTTTCTATCCGGGAACAGCCTGCGCCGCTTCTTCGATTTCACCACCGCCTACAGTAGGCACCTTATCAGCCAGAAGGAACGCGGCGCCTACGCCCCGCAGTTCACCACCACCAACCTAAGGAGGTTAATCATGAGCAGTGAAGAACGGCACCGCTTGAGTTCGATTCTGGAAACGCCGGGCTTCCAGAACATCGCCTACGCCATCCGGCAAAGCACTGTTACCGCCCAGTACCGCAAGCAGCAGGGCGACCGGCGCTATGACGTACGCTATGGGCTGGGACAGCAACTTGCCCGCAAGGCGGCCTATCGCGACGAATTCCTCGCCGAATTGGCCGACTTCCTGGCCAAGTACAACGCCGAAACCGCACAGGTGATGGAGAATCGCCCCGGGCCATACCGGCGCAGCATCCGCACCAGCGACATCGACGACATCGTAGCACTGATCGATGAGTATCGGGACTCGCGGCTGATCTGCAATCTTCTCGTCGCCTACGGGTACGCTCGCGTGCCACGACCCGCCGACACAGATACGCAGACCGGCGCTCAAGGCTGAGACTAGCCAACCAAGGAGGAAACAAGCATGAAGAAGAACGTCTATGCCCTTTCCGTCTCTGCACAGGTCACCCTCGACATGCACAGCCTGAACAACGAGGGAGGCGAAGGAAACCAGATCACCACTCGCATGGTCAACATCGTCGGTCAGGACGGCCGTCTGCACAACGTCAACGCCATCAGTGGCGACATGCTGAAGCACATTGAAGCGGAGCATCTCTTCCGCCTGGTGTCGGCCAAGCAAGACGTGCCGCTGTGCGCTGCCTGTCGCGAATTCAATGCCAACCGCATCAGCGCGGACGCGGCGTACTCTGAGGCCATCGAAGGCAAGTCCGACGCCGAGGCGATATCGCTCATGCTGGAGACTTGCGCTCTGGACGACATGGCAGGCAATCTCATCACTGCCGGCAACCGCTCCATTCCGCGAAAGAGCGTGGCCGAGTTCAGTTGGGTCGTCGGACTCCCCGAACTGACGACAACCGACAGCTACTTCCACGTGAAGTACGCCAGCGAGCGCAGCGCGAAGGCACGAGAAGCCGAGACCGACGAGGAACGGAGAAAGGCCAATCTGGGCCAGGCGATCTTCCACCGCCCGGCCTCAAGCGGTGTCTATGCCATCGTGGCAACCTTCGAAATCGCGCGGATCGGCTTCAACGACATCACTCAGACGTACGCGGTGGACGAAGCTCAACGTGCGGCACGCTATCGAGCCTTACTGGAGAGCGTTCTGTACACGTTCATAGAACCCAACGGTGCCATGCGTGCCACCCAGAATCCCCACATCGTAGACTTCAGCGGCGTTATCGCAACCAGCACCGACGTCATCCCGGCACCCACGATGAGCCCAATCACCACATCGTATCGCGATCAACTGGCGTCCATCCAGCAAGCACTGGACAAGGTGCGCCCCGACGCAATCACGCTTGCCCAGTTCGACTCTCTCGCAGAGTTCACCGAGGCCATGACAGAACTGGTGCAGACCACCGTTCCTTACACCCTGAGCTACTGAGGGGGGCAACATGACGTCCATGAGCACACCGCATTCCTGGGTGATCGCGCAGTACCGACCCACGGCCCTGTTCAGTCTGAAGCCCGCGTGGGCCACCTCGTCGGGCGGGAAGAGCCTGCTGGTGCCGACGCCCTACGCGATCAAGATGGCCCTGCTGGACGCAGCGTGTCGAGCCGTGGGCGTAGCGGCTGCCGAAGAAGCGTGGCCCTCGTTGCGCGACCTGACGGTAGCGCTGCATCCCCCGGATCGCATCGTGGTCACCAACCTGTTCAAGAGAATCCTGAAGCCGCGCAAGACGCCGGCAAAGGCAGGAGTGCAACACGCCGGCCCACTGGGCAAGACGATCGCGTTCCGAGAGTACGTCTACTTCGACGGCCCGCTGGGCATCGCCCTCGGAGCGACAGCAAGCCAGCACTCTTCCCTTGAGGAGTACCTGCTTCAGATCAACTACCTGGGCAAACGCGGAGGCACGATGCAACTGCTGGATCCTCCAGGCCTGGCCGATACCCTCCCGCCCGACTTCCTGGTCATCGACGGGGACCCTACCCGGGCCTTCCCCGCTGATGGCATCATCCACCAACTGGATGACTGCGACGCCAGCCTGACCTTCGAGAAGGCCAGCATCTACAGCGGGAAGAAGATCACCCTAGGGCGCGAGCGAATACTGCGCCACGTAGTCCTGCCCTACCGCCTGGTTCGTTCCAGCAAGGCCTTCAGCTACTACCAGAGAATAACCGTCTGATCCAAAGGAGGGCCATGCACAACTTCACCGCCCACCGTCTGCGCCTGGTCGCAGACGTCAACACGACCATCGAACTGAACGAGCATCAGGGCAGCGCCTTGCGCGGCGCCCTGTATCACGCGCTGCGCACTCGCTTCTGCACCAATAGGGCTGCGGAGGAATGCTCCACCTGTCAGTTGGTGGGCGCCTGCCCGGTGGCCATGCTGGTCAGCACCCTCGTGACCGGGGGCAAGCGCGGAAGGGACGTCCCCAGGCCCTACACCATCCAGCCGCCGCTCCCCGGCACCGGACACCCGCAGCGGCGGCGAGACGGCACCACCGTCTACCGCTATGAGCCCGGCGAGGAGCTTCGCTTCGGGCTGACGCTCTACGCACGGGCCCTGCAGCTCTTCCCCTACATCGTCATGGCCATGATGGAGATGCAGGAGCGCGGCATCGGACGAAGGACCAGGCACGAAGGTGGCCACTGGCGCAGGGGCACTTTCACGCTTCAGCGAGTATGGACGGAGAACCCGCTCACGGGGGAGCAGCAGCCCGTCATCTCCGAGGGAGACCGAGTCGTCCAGGTGCCGGACCTACCAGTCACCCACCGGCAGGTACTCTCATGGGCAGCAGACGCCGTGCCCGGCGGCCGGGTCCGGGTCGCGTTCATGACCCCCACTCGGTTGATCGAACGGGGCAAGTTGGTCAAGCCCCACTCGTTCCGCTTCCGGCCCTTCTTCCAGCGTTTGCTCGACAGAGTGGAGGCCCTGAGCCAGGTATTCACCGACACGCCGCAGAAGTTCGACTTTCCGTCGCTGATCGCCGCGGCAGCGGAGGTGCGAACCGTCGAGAACACGCTATGCTGGGAGGAGCTGCGCAGCTACTCGACTCGCCAGCGAAGAGACACCCCGACAAGCGGCCTGATGGGGCAGGTGGCCTTCGAGGCCGACGACTGGAGCCCCTTCCTTCCCTGGATCGGATGGGGGCAGTACATCCACGTGGGGAAGGACGCCGTCAAGGGCAACGGATGGTACGAGGTCGAGCTATCGTGGAGGCCCTGATCGTCGATCAGTACGGGAGCTTCGTGGGCAAGAAATCCGAGCGCATACGCGTCACCCGCAAGGGAGAGACCCAGGCCGAGGTGCCGCTGATCAACCTGGAACAGGTGGTACTTAGCGGGAAGGGCATCTCCATCTCGTGCAGCGCCATCCGGGCCTGCGTGGAGCGGGGCATCCCGGTCCAGATGCTCGCTTTCAACGGCAAGCCCTACGCGCGGCTGGTCTCTCCCCACCTGGTGGGCACCGTTCGCACCCGACGGGAGCAACTGCTGGCCTACAATGATGAGCGGGGAATCGACCTGGCGAAGGCCTTCGCCGTGGGCAAGCTCTCCAACCAGGCGACCCTGCTCAAGTACACGGCCAAGTATCGCAAGACCAAGGACCGGCACCTGTATCTGGAGACCTGGGACGCGGCTCGAGAGATCGAGGCGCTCAGGGAGCAGATCCGCGCTCTCGAGGACGAGATGCTGGACGAATTGCGCCCTCACCTGATGAATCGCGAGGGACGGGCGGCGGACATCTACTGGAAAGCCATGCGCGATCTGCTCCTGGTCGAGGTGGACTGGCACAAGCGAGAGCATCGAGGAGCCACGGATCCGGTCAACTCCGGCCTCAACTACGGGTACGGCATCCTCTACTCGCAGGTAGAGAACGCCATCATCCTTGCCGGGCTGGATCCGTACGCCGGGTTCATCCACGTCGATCGCCCGGGCAGGCCCAGTCTGGTCCTGGACCTGATCGAGGAATTCCGGCAGATGATCGTCGACCGCACAGTGTTCGGGCTGATCAACAAGGGGGTGAAACTGACCATCGACGACGAGGGAAGGCTGACACAGAAGGCTCGCCGCACTCTGGCCGAGAAGGTACTGGCGCGGATGGAGACGCGCGTGATCTACCAGGGCAAGAAGCACTCGCTGCGCGCGATCGTCCAATCCCAGGCTCGGCTGGTCGCCGCGTTCGTGCGGGGCGAGAGCGCTTACAAGCCCTACATAGCCCGGTGGTGACCTGGCGTCACCCAGAACGCAGCCAGAGCCGCAAGCGGGAGTGGCCAGAGTGGCCAGCCCGAGTCGCGTCACGGCATTGGGTTCCACGGAGGCGCTTTCGTTCGTTGACCGCACTCCCTTCGGCTACGGTCAGGACAGGCCTCGACCGGCTCAGGCGGCTGGAGTTCGTGTACCCGAGATGGCCCCGCCCCGAGGTGGTGAGGTTGCTGAACAGCGATGTGCCAAGTGGCAGGGGGCTCTCTCAGAAGAGCTCGAAGCCGGATTCATCCGGCGCTGTTATGTAGCCCTGGCATTCATGCCAGTCGTCCGACCGCACCGAGGCCGACATCGGTCCGCCTGGAGTGCAGGCAGTTAGGTACAGCCTAGGCAGGAGAATCACTGTAGATGAAGTGTCTGCTGGTCTACGACATCCCGAACGACAAGATCCGAGCCAAGATCGCGGACATCTGCCTCGACTACGGCTTGCTGCGCATACAGTACAGCGCCTTCTTTGGTGAGATGAACCACAACCTTCAGGAGGAGATCATGCAGAGGGCGAGGCGCAAACTGGGAGGGAAGGCCGGCAACATCCAGCTCTTCCCCATCTGCGAGAAGGACCTGCGCCTGAGGAAGAGCATCGTCAACCACAGTGACCGCGAGCCTGAGGAAGAGGAGTCCGAATGAAGCCCGACCCACCCGCCACGCCAGCCCTGTGGCTCACCGTGACCGATCTTCGACAGTACCTCTATTGTGCCAGAGTGATCTACTTCACGTACTGCCAACCGGTGAAGCGACCCACAACGGTGACTCACAAGATGGTCGAGGGGCAACGGCAACACGAGGAGACCGCCGCTCGGGAAAGCCGGCGCTCCCTGCGAGCTTACGGGTTGAGGGAAGGAGAACGACTCTTCCAGGTGCGCCTGCGATCCGAACGACTGGCCCTGAGCGGGAGGCTCGACATGGTGATACTATCGGGGAACGAGGTCATCCCCATAGAGCACAAGTACACCTCCCTCGGCGTTGGCCGTCACCACCTGTACCAGTTGGCCGCGTACGCTTTGCTGGTCGAGGAAAGGTGGGGTCGGCCGGTCAGACGCGGATTCATCTACCTGATACCGGCCAAGCGAGCCCAGGAGGTGATCATCACAACCAATCGCCGCACTCGCGCGACCCAGGCATTGAGCGAGATCCGCCAGTTGATCGCCACGGAAGCCATGCCCGCGCCGACGCGCCAGCGCGGAAGGTGCACCGATTGCGAGTTCCGTCGTTACTGCGCCGACGTCGATTGAGGCGCGACTTCAACCCGGGAGGTCCCGAAGAATGTACTTCCTGAGCCCTGAGGAACGCAAATACGTCCTGCGGAGACTCCTGCCCCAGGCACGCCAGGACGGTGCGCACGACGATCTGCGGGGATGGAATTGGATGCAACCACCTCTGTTGCCCATCTACGACGTTCGGTTGGCTCTCTACGAGATCGCCGGTCGCTACTGCCCCACGAGGCGCGACGTCTACCTGCGCCGAGTGCAGGGCACCAAGGTACGGCCCAACCGCGCAATGATCGAGGGGCGGGTCCTTCACCGGACCATAGCCGAGTTTGTGCTCAGCGCAAAGCGCGCCATCTACAGTCGCTCCTCGCAGCGCATGGGCGACCTGTCGCTCATGGCGTCACCTCCCGAGCGGCTCCTCTCGGCCAAGGACATTCCCGACGAGATCCACGATACTCTGGCCCACAAAGTCGGCGTGCTCTGGGACTTCGAGTATCACCGTGTGGCCGCCCGAATCCAGGAAGTCCTGGCCACGCAGCCGCACGCCGGACCTGACTCGCTTGTGGCGTTGGCTCTCCCGGTTACGGTGGAACAGCGCCTGGACGGTCGTTTCCTGGGACTCTCGTCTCACCTTTCGGCAGACGCCTTCGCGTTGAGCGAGCCGATGATGATCGACATCAAGTTCGGACGGCCCAGGGATTTCCACAAACTCACCGTCACCGGATACGCCCTGGTCATGGAAAGCATCTACGAGTTCCCCATCAACGTGGGATGCCTGGTCTACCCGGGCTTCCGTGACGGTCACGTTGTGCTCAAGCGCGACTTCTACGTCATCGGCGACGAGCTCCGCCAGTGGTTCGTCGAGGAGCGAGACGAGCTCCAGCGACTGGTCGAGGAGGAAATCGACCCAGGCCTGGCCGGCGATTGCCCCAAGCAATGTTCGTACAGGGCCAAGTGCCATGCCTGAGCACCGGCACGCAGGGGCTCCGCAAACCGGAGGGGTCTGGGCGCAGAAACTGACTTACGCACATCTGCGGCACACTCAAGGGAGTAGGCCGAATGCCTGCACCAGAATCCAGTCTTAGAGCCTCTCTCGGGCTCGAATCGGAGCCAAGGGGCATCAGACCCCTCAGATCCGTAGTCGCGTGAGGTTGGTAGCATCACATACGACCCGTTCGAGGGTACTGAAAGGACTTCATGGGCGTTCTAACCTGGGCGCAGCGAGGGGTAGCATCACATACGACCCGTTCGAGGGTACTGAAAGAGGATGTCAGCCAGCACCTGTTTCCGTTGCGCCGGTGGGTAGCATCACATACGACCCGTTCGAGGGTACTGAAAGGCCTATGGTGCCGTAGACAACCATGAAGCCGCAGTAGGTAGCATCACATACGACCCGTTCGAGGGTACTGAAAGCTCAAGCTCCGGCGCTACGAGGACATGGTGAGTTGTCGTAGCATCACATACGACCCGTTCGA
>Ga0180432_10009056_pt1 | contig 12229 bp, 8 predicted proteins | sample SS_ome_10_FD_132414 | JGI IMG/M metagenome (GOLD analysis project Ga0180432, IMG submission 132414) | Hypersaline lake sediment archaeal communities from the Salton Sea, California, USA - SS_1_MS_2 metaG | ecosystem: Environmental > Aquatic > Non-marine Saline and Alkaline > Hypersaline >...
ATCACCGCCGGCTTGAACGCCGGGCTCTTGATCTGAGCGCCCGGGGCATCACGTCCAGCCCGCGAGCGTGACCTTCCCGAAGGCCCGCCGCTCTTCCAGGTAGCGATGCGCCTCCGGCAGGTGAGCGAGCGGGAAGGAGCGGTCGATCACGGGCCGTAGGGCACCGCGGCGCACCAGACGGAGCGCCTCCTCGAGATCGGCCCGGCTGCCCATGGTCGATCCGAGAAGCGAGATTTGCTTGAAGAAGAGGACGCGAAGATCGATGCCCGCTGCGGCTCCGGTCGTCGCACCGCAGGTCACCAGGCGACCGCCGCGGCGAAGGGCCCGCACCGAACCCTCCCAGGTCGCTTCCCCCGTGTGCTCGACGACGATATCGACACCCTGCTTGTCGGTCAGTCGTCTGACCTCGCGCGCCACGTCCGCTTGGCGGTAGAGAATCACCTCATCGGCACCCAGCTGGCGTGCGAGATCGGCCTTCTCGGGGCTGCCCACGGTCGTCAACACCCGGCAGCCGAGGGCGCGGGCGATTTGGATCGCGGTCGATCCGATCCCGCTGCCCCCGGCCTGCACCAGAACCGTCTCCCCGGGGCGCATGCGTGCCCGCTGGATCAGCATCCGCCAGGTGGTCATCAGGACCAGGGGGAGTGCGGCGGCCTCGAGCGGTTCGAGCCCCGACGGGATGATGTGGAGGCAGGTGGCCGGGACCACGATCGCTTCGGCGCAGGTTCCGTCTCGCGTCTCGCCCAAGATGCGATAGTGGGGGCAAAGCGATTCCTCGCCGCGGAGGCAGGCCTCACAACCGCCGCAGCCGAAGCCGGGGGAGACGATGACCCGATCACCCGCGGCGACCCGTGAGACGTCCCGGCCCACGGCCGCGACCTCGCCCACGCCATCCGATCCCGGGATCAGCGGCAGGGGGAAGGCGTGTCCGGGAACGCCGCGGCGGACCCATAGGTCGAGATGATTGAGGGCGGCGGCGAGGATCCGGACGCGAACCTCTCCCGGGCCCGGCTGGGGGGTCGCGACCTCTTCCAGCTTCAGGGCTTCGGGTCCGCCGTGCTCGCGGATGACAAAGGCTTTCATGCTCGACTCCCGGCCTGGGGTTGCGGTCCTACGGCCGACGCACTATATCCCCAGAGGCGTGCCGCGGTCAAACCGGCCCCACGGGAACTGCTGTAACCGGGCTGGGGTCTGGTATACTGGGCGGCCGCCGAGGGGCGATCGGCCCCGCGGGTAGAGATCTTCACTTGATCAGGAGGTTGCTCATCATGAAGGAGCGCAGTCTCTGGGGGTGGGCCTGTCTCGGCCTGGCCACCATCGTCGTGGCCGGGATCACGAGCGGGGCCAAGGCCATCGAACCGGGAGATACCCTGGAGCACGGCCAGGATCTGGTTGACCGGGCGACGACCAAGATCGACGAGCTCGTCGCGCAGATGCGCATCCCCCCGATCAGAGCCGAGCCGACCTACCGGCAGATCCGCTACCTGCTCGGGTGGTCCCTGGTCTACGCCGACAGCATCGTGGCTCCCCACTACCCACTCGACCAGCCCGCCGGCCTGCTCATCACCGATGGCATCGCCGACACGATCGCGACCCGGCTCAGCTGGGTTGTGGATGATTTCGTCGAGCAGAACCCGGAGGAACTCCTGTCGCCCGGCCGCCAGGCCCTGGAGCTTCTCATCGCCCAGACCCAGTTGCCCCCGGGCCTGTTCCTCGGTTTCCACCTGCACCGCATGGCTCTCGTCTACGCGGCCCGGGCCGATAGCGTGCTGGCCGATCACGCGCTGGCGGATCCGGAGGGTGTCTATGACGGCTACATCCGGCGCCTGCGCGATCTCACCCAGCTCTACGACCAAACCCATGTCGATGCGGCCAATAAGTACTTCTGCCGCGTGAAACAGGAGGACTGGATCATCTACCGGACCCGCTGCACGTATTGCGGTCATCAGGGCCTGCGATTCCGGGACCAGTACTCCGAGATCACCGAGGACAGCTCGGCTGCCTGTCAGGAGATTCTGCGCTCGCGGGATGCTTCGCCGGAGGCGATCGACCAGCGATTCGACTGCCGGCACTGGTCACACTACTTCACCACCGTCTGTCCCGAGTGCGAAAACACGAGTGAGTTCCGGGTGCCGCTGCCCTTCTACCGGACGCTGCAACGGCGCATGGCGCTCGGGCTCGAGGAGCCGCCGGACCCATCCATGCTGATGCGCGACATGGGTGGGGAAGGGGGAGAGAAATAGCAAGGTGGGAATCCCGTCGGATTCCCACCCTCCCAGTAGGCCCAAAGCCTGAGCGGGTCGCCTGGCGCGACCTAGCGGCGAGCGCGCTTCCGGGCCGCGGCAGCCCGCTTCGCGGCCGCCTTCTTACGGGCGGCGGGGGTCAGGATCTGATCCTTCAGGGTCTTGGCGACCGTGAACTTGACCACCTTCTTCGCCGGGATCTTGATCGGCTCGCCGGTCTGGGGATTGCGCCCAATGCGAGCCTTCCGCTTCTGGACCTTGAACTTGCCGAGACCGGTGAGAGGGATCTCCCCACCCTTCTTGATCTCCTTGGTGACGATCCCGGTCAGGGTCTCGAGGAACATCTTCGCCTGCTTCTTCTCGAAATCACCATGCTTGGCCAATGTGTTGACGAGCTCAGTTTTCGTCATGGGGCTCCCCTCCTTGCAATGTCCGATGAAACTCGGGCTTTGGACTTCAAAACCGAGCCCTGAATAGCAGCGGTTTCCAAACCTGGCAAGGAAAAAAGGGCCCCGAGGCAAGAAAAAGCCCCGTTTTTAGCGGTTCCGAGGGTCCTCGGGTCTCGGGCGGGCCGAATTGACACTTCAGGAAACCCTCTGATAGCATGAAAAAGCGTTGCTGGGTGACCGACAATCCTAGGAGGGACCGCCCCGGTTCGGTGCCCGGGGAGGGCGGCGCCCGCTTTCCGTTTGGCCGGGGAACTTAAGGATGGTACACCGGTCGAATAGAGACAACGCGGCTTCCGTCGTCGCCGATGTCCCGTCGTCCAGAGGCTGGAGGAGCCCGCCATGCGGAACAAGATGATGCCGTCGCTTCGGGATTGGCTCGGTTTGGGGATCCTGATCACTCTACCCCTCAGCCCGGCCGGTGGAGAAGCCCTCACCATCGATCAGCCGCTGTCCTTCCCCGAGATCAGGGTGGAACCGAACGACGACGGGACCGGACTCCGAGTGGAGGTTCCCGACGGCCGAGTCGAGGTGCAGGTCGGTGATCCGGCGATCCCCGCGGTGCGCGTGGTGATCCCCATCGATCGGGGAGTCACGGTCCGCGGCGTCGACGTCCAGGTCCTCGACGAACACGTCTGGACACCGGCGGGCCGGATCGCGCCCTACGCGGGGGAGCAGTCCTTGGTGCACGAGGAGCCTCCCCGCGCGGCGGGGAACCCGCGGACCTACGCGGAGACCGATCTCTTCCCGGCCGACGCGGCCCGTTTCGTGACGATCTTCGACCAGCCATCGGGCGAACGCTTCGCGGTCGTCGTGGTTCACCCGGTCCGCGTGCGTCCCGCGACCGGTGAGCTTCATTGGCTGCGCCAGGGACGCCTACAGCTCACGCTGGAGTCCGAGGCGGGCGGTCTGCGGCAGCTCCGTTCCGCCACCACCGAAGGCCCCGGGGGCCGAGGCTTCGAGCCCACTCCGCGACCATCGCTCGAGGGTTCGGGTGTGGCCTACGCCATCGTATCGCCCCCCGATCCGGACATGGTGGCCGAGTGGCAGCGGTTGGCCGACTGGAAGACCGCGTGCGGCTACCCGGCGGTAGTGCGAACCACCGATTGGATCGACGAGAACTATGCCACCGGCGCGGATCAGGCCGAGAGGATCCGGATGTTCTTCCGCGATGCCTACACGCACTGGGGCCTCCGGTGGGCGCTGCTGGGGGGCGACGTCGATTTGGTGCCGTGTCGCTACGCGCGATCGTGGGGGCACATGCCATCGAACGAGACCGGGACCGACGTGGCGTGCGACTACTACTTCGCCTGCCTGGAGGGGACGTGGGACGGCGACCAGGACGGGACGTTCGGCGAGTCCTACCGCAGCGACGGCCAGGCGGGCGGCCCGAATATGGGCGACGATGTCGATTTCACCCCCGAGATCCACGTGGGGCGCGTCAGTGCGCGCACGCGAAGCGATGTGCAGGCGTACCTGGACAAGTACTTCACCTACGTCCAGACGCCTTCGACCGGCGGCTACCTCGACAAGCTGACCCTGCTGGGGGAGGTGCTCTTCGATGTGCATTGGTCCCTGTCGGGACGCGGCGGCCTTCCCGACTGCGCCGGGGGCGAGTGGTGCGTGGCCGACACGTGCCGCGTGGTCGATGGGGATCGGGTGATTTGCGCCCATACCGACGGCGCGTCCGACGTCTTTCAAATCGAGGCCCTGATCGAGGACCTGGTCGACCCGCAGGTGGAGCTCGAGCTGTTGCTGGAGCGTGACTTCTGGTGGCGGGTGACGCCCTACAACGATCGACTCCACCCGGAGGCGTTGCCCGAGAGCAAGGAGTCGGTGATGGGGGCCATCAACGATGGGCGCGGGTTCGTGTTCCATTGCGGTCACGGCGATCGCGACCGCTGGGCGGTGGGGAACGGGCGGATCCTCATCGGGGATCTGGCGAGTCTGACGAACGGATCCCACGACCCACCCCGCTACTTCTGGACCTACACGATCAACTGCAACACCGCCGCCATCGACTACAACTGCTTTGGAGAGCGGCTGACCCTTCTCCCCAACCGGGGAGCCGTGGCCTACATCGGTTCGACCAACGCCGACTACCCGTCGGTGGCCCGGGGGATCGCCCGGGAGTTCTTCACCTACCTCTTCGAGCAGAAGGGGCGCACGCTGGGAGATGCCTTCTTCCATTCCTTGGCGAGCAATACGCCGAGCAGCCAGTATGACAGCCACCTGCGATTCCTCCTCTACGCGCTGCTCATCTTGGGTGAGCCGGGTTTGCCGGTTTGGCAGGCGACGCCGGAGCCGATGGACGTCAGCTATCAAACCGATCCCCCGCTCGGGACCGGAACCCTGACGGTGACCGTGGCCGCCACCGGTGGGGCGGCGGTCGAGGGTGCCCGGGTATGCGTGCAGAAGGAGGGGGAGATCTACGCGGTCGGGCTGACCGATGCCCTCGGTGTGGCCGAGATCCCCTTCTGGCCGGAAACCGAGGGAGCGTTCACGGTGACCGTGACCTCGGCGGCGCACATCCCCGCGAGCAGCACGGGCGGTGTCACGGCGGCCGGAAGCGGAGCGGCCCTCACGCTGGCCGAGCTCTCGGTGACCGATACCGGAGATGCCGGCAGCGCCGGCAACGGCAACGGGATTCTGGAAACGGGCGAGACGATCCGCCTGCGCCTCGGGGTGGAAAACGAGGGCGATGCCGCGTCGGAACCGATCACGGCGACCTTGAGCGTCGATGCAACGGTTCCCGAGGGTTGTGTGACCCTCACGGACGCCACGGCGCAGATCGCCTCCGTCGCGGCCGGTGCGACGGGTGTGGACGAGGAGGCGTTTCTGTTCCAGCTCACCGCCGTTCCGCCCGCGTCCGTATTCGAAGAGGGAGATCAGATCCCCCTCTTGTTCGACCTCACGCTCGAGAGCGGTGGAGCGGTCATCACCCACCCGGTCGTGTTGGAGCTGAGCCGGGCCCATCTGGCGGTGGCCTCCAACCGGCAGGTGCCCGTCGGTTCCGCTCGCGATACGAGCTATGACCTCTGGGTGGGCCTCGCCAACAACGGCAAGGGGACGGCGAGCCATCTGGAGGGCCACCTGGCGCCGACAAGCGGCTATCCGTATGCCGTGATCGAGGGGACGGACACCCAAACGATCGCCTCGATCGAACCGGGAAGCGCGGTCGAAGTCGGCCCGTTCCGCGTCGCCGCGACCAACGAGACGCTGGCGCGACTGACCTTCACCGTGACCCACACCCTGCCCGAGCCCGACGAGATCGTCTACACCCGCGAGCTCGGCCTTGTGGTCCCCAATCGGCCCGACTCGACCTGGGCGATCGGTCTGCCGGGTGGCATGGACGTGCGCTGGAGGGCGCCCGAGATCTCCGATGGCGACGGCATCGCCGGATACGTCGTCTACCGCGCCGCCGAGGGGGAATCCGAGTTCACCCCCGCGCATGAGGGGATCCTCACCGAGCACCGGTACCTCAAGGACGGGGGGCTCGATCAGCTCTCGCAATACCGCTACCAGGTGGCGGCGGTCGATTCGGGTGGAAACCGGGGACCCTTCTCGGAGGTGGTTTCGGCCTACACCTCGCCGGGTGTAACCCCGGGTTGGCCGAACGTGATGGAGGGGTCCTACTACTGCTCGCCGCTCATCTGCGAGCTCGACGGCTACGTCACCTCCGGGCGGGAGATTCTCTTCGGCGGGAATCTGATGTACGGGTTCCACGGCAACGGTCTCCAGGTAAGCGACGGCGATGGCGTGGGCAGCACGTACGGGCCGTTCACCGATCGCGGGGACGAGTACTGGTCGAAAGCGGCGGCCGCCGATATCGATGACGACGATCACACCGAGGTCCTGGCGGTGTCTTTCCAGGACAAGAAGCTCTACTGCTGGCCGGACAGTGGAGGGACCCCGGACTGGGACGTGACGCTCGACACGCGCGCCGCGTGGCACAGCCCGGTGATTGTCGATCTGGACGGGCCGACGGCCATTGACGACCGGCTCGAGATCATCGTCGCCGGCGGACAGACGGGATCCTCGGGGATCTTCGTCTTCGACCACGAGGGTCAGCCGTGGGAGAACACGGGCACGAACGGTCTCCTCATCAATCTGGGTGCGAGCTATTGCTACCAACCGCCGGCGGTCGGGGACGTGACCGGCGACGGATTCCCGGAGATCGTCATGGCGACCCGGGAAGGGAACTTCTCCGATGGGAGGCTGTGGGTCGTTCGCCGCAACGGCAGTGTGCCGGCGGCCTTCGCCGACGGCATCCTCTTCTCGGACCTGGATGATGAAACGCACGGCTTCCTCGGAACCACCAGCTCGCCCTCGCTTGCCGACGTTGACGGCGACAAGGGGGATGAGATCTTCCTCGTGACGCCGGAGTGGATCGCGTGCGTCGACAAGAACGCCGATGTTTGGTGGCGCTACGAGTTCCCCGAGCCTTTCCCCAACGAAAGCGGGAACACCCGAGAGCCCCTGCCGGAGCCGGCCATCGGCGATCTCGATCGTGACGATCAGGTCGATGTCGTGATCATCGACCAGGGGGGAAACCTCTTCGCCTTCCGCGGAGCGGGCGACGGCGGTGAGGCCGCGATCCTGGACGGTTTCCCGGTCGCCCTGCCGACGGAAGGGGGGCAGGTCTACGGCTCCTGCATCCTCGCCAATATCGATGCCGATGACCGCAACCCGGAGATCATCTTCGGCGACAGCAACCAGCGGGTGCACGCCTATAAGTACGATGGGACCGTGGCGCGCGGATTCCCGGTCTTCGTGGGGGGGACGTTCACCCACGTCTCCCCGGCGGCCTGGGATGTCGACCTCGACGGCTATCAGAATCTCGTCGTTCAGGCGCGGGGTTCGGTCCAGCTGACGGTTCTCGACCTGAATGGCGTCGTCTTCGACCCGGCCGACAACCCCTGGCCGATGCGTTTCCGGGACAACGGCAATACGAGCCGCTACCTTCCCAATCCGCCCGTTGCCGTCCAGATGACCCTCGAGCCGCCGCAGGTCGACGATCAGGGCCGGGTCTACCTGACGTGGCAGGCCGGCGAATCGGTCCTCGGTTTTCGGGTACGCCGCGCCGGGCCCGACGGCCGGCCGGAGATCGATCTGGGAGAGGTGCCGGGGCATACCGACGAAGCGAGCCGTACGTATCACTTCGAGGACATTCCGGGAGAAGCGGGGCTGTACGTCTACCGGGTCAATCCGATCGCGTTGAACGGGGTCGAGGAGACCGGACCGACGGTAGCGGTGCAGATCGGTGCGCAGCCCGCCAGCCGGCTCGCGCTCTACGCCGCGCGGCCCAATCCCCTCGGTCCAAACGACGCGGCGACGCTGGTCTTCACCCTGCCGGGCAAGGCGACGACCTCGCCGGCGGCGACCCGGCTGCGGGTCATCGATCCCCAGGGGCGGGTGGTTCGCCAGCTCGTGAATGAGCCCCTTCCCGGGGGCCCGCACACGGTCGAATGGGACGGTCGAGACGGTCGGGGACGGGTGCTTCCCTCGGGGCTCTACCTGCTCCGCTTGGATGCCTATGGTGCGGTGGCCAGTCACCGGATGCTCCTGCTACAGTAGGAGTTTGGGGGTGGTCCCGAGACACGTCGGACTGGAGATGCGGCCCTCGCGGGGCGAAAAATGAGGTTGAAGGGACGCGGGCCTTCGGCCTAGACTAGTCGTCCGTTGGTCTTGGGGAGTCGTCCAGTGGCAGGACACGTGACTCTGGATCACGGAACCGGGGTTCGAATCCCTGCTCCCCAGCCAGTTTTTGACGAGTTGCATATACTGAACGCATGGATTTGCGGGGCTATCGTCTAGGGGTTAGGACAGGTGGTTCTCAGCCATCAAACCGGGGTTCGAATCCCCGTAGCCCTGCCAGTTTTGCCCATGAGAAGGGGAAGGCGCCGACCCTTCCCCTTCTCTCTACCGCGTTTCCGGCCAACCGGTGAAGGGGGGGCGGATGAGCAGGGATAGCGGCGCACGTCGCTTCGGCGGACGCTGGGTCCGCGAAGGCCAGCAGTATCAAGAGCGCTTCAAGGGCGTCCGTATGATCTTTGGCCGCTTCTGGTACCTGCTGGTTCCCTTCTTGGGCATCATGTGTGCCAATGACAGTTATGTCCGCCCCGTGACCGAGGATGTCAAGTCGGTCAAGAACAAGGAGCGGGCCGTTCTTCTGGATCAGAAGGACGACATCCGCGCCCAGGTGAGTACGATCCAGACCGAGACCCAGACGGTGAGTGACGAGATCGACACGCTCTATGCACCCCAGATCGAGTTCTACGAGGTGATCCTCGACAGCCTGATCCAGCGGCGCTCCATCTATGATCGAGAGCTTCCGCTGACTCGGGCCAAGGTGGAATCCCTGCGCACGGTCCGTGACGGAATCGCGGCCGAGCTCGCGCAGCTGGCTTCTCAGTTCCAGGATCGCAAGGAGACGCTCGCCAACCTCGAGGTCTGGCATGCCACGATGGTCGATTCGATCGCCGCCCTCGATTTGGTGATTGCCGAGCGGAGCGACGAGCTGCAACGCACGCGAAGCCCGCTCGAATTCCGACGCCGGGAGGCGCTCATCACCGGCGAGGGGGAGTATCCCCGCCGCGATGAGAACCCGCCCCGCGATGGGGGGCAGTAGCGATGAGCCAGAAACCGATCTTCAACCCCTCGCTCCGGATGCCGATCATCGACATCATCGTGGCGGTCGTGCTGATCGTCGTGACTGGCTACTTCTGGTACAACACGACCGGCGTGCAGAAGCTGGAGGATGCCTACGAAGACCTGAGAGAGTCGCGTGCCAGCAACCAGGCCGAGCTCGAGGAGAGCCAGGCGAGTCTCGCCGAAGCCGAGCAGGAGCTGATCGACACGCAGAACGATCGGGACGCCAAGATGCAGTACGTCGAGTTCCTCAACCAGCGCATCGCCTCGGAGGAACAGACGATCGCTGACGCCGTCGACGAGGACGCCCGTTTCACCGACGAGATGCTCGATCTGCGGACCGAGATCCAGCGGGGCAAGGACGAGCGGCTCGCCTTCAATAGCGACATCCTCGAGACGCAGGGGCGGATTGCCGAGGAAGAAGCGGTGGTCGCCAACCTGGAGTTGCAGGCCCAAGATCGCAATGCTCGGATCGGTGCCCTCGAGACCTGGATCGCCGCCGCTGAGCGCCAGTTGGAAGAAGACCCCCCCAGCCTATTCCCCGAGGAAAGCGCACTCGCTTCGGTGGTCGAGATCACGGACCAGGACCCGAACGTTCTGGTCAGCCTCTCGCGGAATTTGAAGACCGTCGGTGTGCTCGACGTGGGGCTTCTCGGTTCTCTCGGCATGCGGACCGACGGTGAGGCTTCGACCAAGGAAGGTGGGGTCTATGCCAATATGCCGCTCGTTCCCAAGCGGGCCTCCATCGACTTCGAGGGCGGCATCAGCCAGATCGAGTCACGCAAGGAGGACAAGTCCGATACCGGTGCGTTTGCCGGTGCGTCGCTCCGGTTCCAACCCAACCCCAAGGAGCGTCTCTTCCTGGTCGCCGGAACGCGCGTGAGCCACGAGGATCTGGCCCTGCGCCTAGGCTTGGCCCTCGGCCGCAAGTAGCCGGCGGCGGGACGCCAGGTAGAGCGCGATACTCCCGGCCGCCGCCACCCCGATCGAGTCGCACCCCTTCACCATCGGTACGGTACAGCGCTGCGCGCAGAGCGCGGCCACCGCCGGATCGAGGCCCTTTCCCTCCGATCCCATCACCACGACAAGCGGGCCCGATCGCAGCTCGAGCGCATCGAACGCCGTGCCCCCCCGAGGCGTCAGGCCCACCAGCGTCGCCTGCGCCTCATCGATCCAGGGGGCCAAGTCGGCGGGGGCGACGCCGGGGGTAAGACGGAGATGGAGAAGCGCGCCCGAGGAGGCCCGCAGCGCCCGGGTGTGATAGGGGTCGGCGGCGGAAGCGGTCGTGAGGAGTGCGGTGGCTCCGAACGCCCAGGCGGTGCGGGCGAGCATGCCCACATTCCCCGGATCTTGGACGCCGTCGAGTAGCAAGGCCAGCGGATCGGTGGCGAGGGGGGCCGGATCGGGACGCCGCATGAGGGCCAGGATGCCCTGGGGCGATCGGGTGGGCGCGCAGGAAGCGAGGACCTCCTCGGTCGCCTCGCGGAGCGGCCAGGATAGATCCTGGAGGCGGGCAAGGAGGGTGCGCCCGGCTTGCGTTCGCCGGAGCGCCCGGGAATGGAGGCAGGCTTCGGGCACCTGAGAGGAGGCGAGTGCTTCCTCCAGCAGGTGGAGGCCGTCGAGCAGGATGAGTCTCTCGCGGCGCGCCGCCTGCGGACGCGCGCTCACCTTCCGGAAGCGGATGATCAGCGGGTGCCGGCGGGAGGCGATGAGGCCCCGTCCACCCGGGTCGGGCATCATTCCGCCAGGATCTCCTCGACCAGCCGGCGCACCAAGACCGGGTCAACCTCGGCCTTGTGCTTCTTCATCACCTGGCCGATCACCATGCCGCCACGTTGCCGGGGCGGGTGGCCCAGCTCCTCGATGGTCTGTTCGACGATGGCGCGGGTCGCCGCCTCGTCGAGGAGCTTCGGCAGGAAGGGCTCCAGGTAGTCGATTTCGTAGTGAATACCCTCGATCGCTTCACGGGCGGATTCGCCGCCCTTCTCGAACTCGGGCAGCGATTTGCGGAGCTGGCGGACGTAGCCGGCAACGATCTCGCGCACCACGTCGTCCGGCAGCTCGCCCTCGATCTTCTGGTCCCGGGCGTGGTTCTTCAGGCGCGTCCGCACCATGCGGATGACCTTGAGGGCGTTCTGGTCTTTGGCCTTCATGGCGGCCTTCAGCCGGTCGTCGAGTTCGTGAACTAGGCTCATCGTGGGTCCTCCTTCTCAACAGCGAAGCATACGATTCCGCGGCGTGGCTGTCATTCTCAATAGAACCTGCAGCAGATTTGCGGTACACTGGCGGGCTCGCAAAATTCTGGATCTAGGCAAGGGGGGATACCATGGCGTCCAAGACCTGGGGATTCATGACCAAGGCGCTCCATATGGAGGGGCACCAGAAACCGATGAACGCTCACAGCATGCCGATCTTCCAAAGCTCCACCTTCTACTTCGACACACCCGAGCACGGCGCCGGCCTCTTCGCGGGTGAGGAGAAGGGACACATCTACACCCGGATCGGCAACCCCACGGTGGAGGCCTACGAACGGGTGGTGGCGAGCCTGGAGGAGGGAGACGAGTCGGTCGCCTTCTCGTCGGGCATGGCGGCCATCCACGGCGGACTCATGAGCGTCGTCTCCCAGGGGGATCACATCATCTCCGGCGATACGCTCTACGGACCGTCGGTCAATCTGATCGGCAGCGTCATGAACCGCTTCGGGATCGAGAGCACCTTCCTGAATACGGCCGATCTGGCGGCTGTAAAAGCGGCCTTCAAGCCGAACACCAAGGCGGTGTTCTTGGAGACGCCGGCCAACCCGACCTGCCGCATCAGCGACATCCAGGAAATCGCCCGCTTGGCGCACGACCGGGGTGCGGTTGTCATGGTCGACAGCACCTTTGCCAC
>Ga0180432_10009057_pt1 | contig 12229 bp, 10 predicted proteins | sample SS_ome_10_FD_132414 | JGI IMG/M metagenome (GOLD analysis project Ga0180432, IMG submission 132414) | Hypersaline lake sediment archaeal communities from the Salton Sea, California, USA - SS_1_MS_2 metaG | ecosystem: Environmental > Aquatic > Non-marine Saline and Alkaline > Hypersaline >...
ATTATAAATCAATTCGGTATTACGGAAGATGCGCGGTTTTTGACCGAACAGCCGATGGATGATTTCTCCATGGAGGCGTATCTGTTCGACGAACTCTTCCTGTGAATACAGGAAGCTCAGACTGTGATGATACGTTTCGGACAAGAATTCCACGCAGCCGGTGTCGGCCAGTTTCTGGAAGCTGGATAAGACCCCGGGCGCGTACCTCTCGAGCTGTTCCAGCAACGTCCCGGTGACGCTATAGGCGATTCTAAACCTGCCCTCGAATTTCCGGATCAGTTTGAGCATGAGCAGATTGGAAGGCAGATAACATTTTCTCGCGACACGCTCACATATCTCGATGTTCTTAGCCTCATCGAAATAATTGCTGTCCTGCTCGAAAATGGTATATTTCCTAAGCCGGTACGGCTGATGGACCTGAAAATAAAAACAAATCGACGGCATTACGACTCTCCCTATCTCGACACGGGCTGCCCGGCCAAGACGTCTTCATAGACACCCTTCACCTTTTCAGCAGCATCTTCCCAGCGGAATTTGTACATTTCGCTGTGACCCCGTTCTTGAAGCATCCTGCTCAACGTGGGATATTTCAGTACGGCCACAATCTTGTTGGCCATCTGGTGGACGTCCCAGAAATCGACCTTGAGCGCATGGGTGAGCACCTCGGCGATGCCACTTTGTTTGCTGACGATGACGGGAACCTTAAATTTGAGGGCTTCGAGCGGGGCGATGCCAAAAGGTTCGGAAACGGACGGCATCACATATAAATCGGCCATCTGATAGGCCCGGTCCACATCGATGCCCTTTAAGAACCGTGTAAACAAAACCTTGTGACCGATACCGAGATACGCCGCGAATTCAACCATCCGGTTCGTCATATCGCCGTCGCCGGCCATGACGAACTTGACATTCTCTATTTTTTCCAGCACCTTCTTGGCCGCCATGAGGAAATACTCGGGGCCTTTTTGCATGGTGATTCGACCCAGGAACAAAACGATCTTGTCCATTTCGTCGGGGCGCTTGAATGAGAAAGCACTCTGGTCGCTATCGTTATGCTCGACGCCGTTATAAACCACCGTCACTTTCTCCGGGTCCACCCCATAGCGACGGATGATGATGTTCTTTGTATAATTGCTGACGGCGATGACCTTATTGGCCAAATGCATTCCCCGCCGCTCGATATCGTAAACAACCTGGTTGAGATTGTCGCCGCTCCGGTCACATTCCGTGGAATGGACGTGTACCACGAGCGGCCTGCCGGTCGCTTCCGCCACGGCAACCCCACCCGGATACGTCATCCAGTCATGGGCGTGGATGATATCGAAATCCTCGATGGTCGCTATTTCCATGACCTTTAAGGTATAACGATGCACCTGTTCAGACAGGTCTTGCGGATAGTTCTCGACCTGCCCAACTTCCTGCGAGTGCCATGAGCGCGTGTAATACTTGTTTCCTTTCCGGAACGGGCCTCGGCCGTGTAAACCGTCTTCATCCGAAGGGGTACTGACGTAAGGACGAAGTGACGAGGAAATCTCGTGGAAGTTGACATGATCGAATGCACTCACTTCCTCGTCTTTGATATACCCTTCGGCGCCGAGCACCCTCACCGGACCGGAGGAATCCTCCATATAGGCTTTGGGCAGCACGAAGGCGATACGAATCCCCAACCGCCCCATGGCCTTCGTAAGACCATAACAGGCAGTACCCAGTCCACCACTGATGAAGGGTGGAAACTCCCAACCTAACATGAATGCCTTCATCGATATCCCTATCGTTTTAGCCAGCCGACTCCGGCGTCGTCCCTCAAGGACAATGTCTGGAGACGCACAACGTCCGTGTAATTTACTTGATTTGAACGTATTCGTGCGGATAGTCAAGCAAAAATTTAGACATTTTTTATGTTTTGATGAATTCTTTTATTTACGTGCCGCTTCACCCGGCAATAAATACGGCAGACCCTTCCAAACTTGCATTGCGTTTCCACAGAATGCGATTCTCTCGGTGAGGTCCTTACGTTTCTTGAGGGAATCTCGCCCCTGTTTTAGTGAATCGAGGCATTGTCGAAGATACGCGATTTCCTTCTCAGCGTCCCGGATCGAGGCGGGAAAATCAGGGCGAACGGCACAGGAAACGGTCCTCACGGTATTTTTCAAACGATTGAAGCGGAATTTTTCAGCCGTGCCGAGTTGTTTTATCAACTCGCTCGCCAATCCTTTCGCAAGTCGATCCCTCTCTTGACGCCCCACGTCCCGGTGCCGGGAACGATGGTCGCCGCACGGGCCTTGAAGAAACAGAATGGGACAGTCGAACTCCCGGCTGAGACGATCGCAGAGCACGCCGGGGCAGACGGTGCAAAGCACAGAAGGAGAATAAGAACAGGCATCGTACAAATTCATACGTGCCGAATAAATGGTTCAACGTCGAATTATAGCAGGAAAAACGCTCGAATTCACCACCGGAACGTTCAACGGAGAGCAAAGATCAAAATACGAGAATCCGGCCCGTCGTCGGGAAGAAAGTATAGATTTCCATCAAAAGCCATGCCTTCCCGGCTGAGACTGGTTTTCCACCGGTCTGGCGGCAGGTCGATGCGCTTGATCAGGCTCCAGGTATCCGGATCGATGATGTCAATAGCGGATTGCCCGTCTTTCAGACCGCTGCAAAGCAGTTTGCCGGCACAAAACTTGATGTCCTGGTAGGCTGCGGAAGTGGGAGAAGCGATTTTCTCCAACTGAACTCCGTCGAAATCCCACGCATAGAAATGCTTTGCGTCCCAGTTAACGCCGTAGAGAAAGCCTTTCCCATCGGAGGCCACCGCGCCGATGTGGTCGTTGACTTCAAACGACCTGCGTATTTCCAGACTGTTCGGATCGATGCCGTGGATCATCGTTCGGCTCTCTCTTCTGTATTCGGCGTTTGGAACCCATACGTACCGGCCGTCGTACTGCATGCCTCCCGGATGAATCAATAGACCTTCCGTTAAGTTCTTTTTCAAATTGAGGCGGCCGTCTTGCCTGTTCATCTTAAATAGCCAGGCGCGCTTCTGTTTTCTATCCACTGAGGTGACGAAATAGAATCGTTCTGTCACATCGAGGCCCTGGACGTGGTGCGTACCAAATTCCAGGGGCACTTGTCGGATCAGCGTAACATCTGCGGTGTCCAGCAGAGAAGCTAACATTTTGGCTGATGCACTTCCACCTCCCGTTCTGCAGGCTGAAACGACCGAGATAGCCATCAACGAAAAAACGAGGAGAACTCGATTCAGGGATTTTAGGGTTTGGCACATCTGCAATCCTTTGCATTCTTATGAAGAGATAATTCCCGGCGCACCAGGGCGCAGTGGCCGTTTAAATAGCTCGTCGGTGGACGCGTTCACTTTGCTCCACTTGCCTGCGTAATTTCCGAAGACCCCTCTGGGCGCGTTTCTTGGCGGCTTCAGTAGAAATATCCAGGGCGACTGCGATTTCCTCGAAAGTCATCGAGTGGACGGCGCGAAGTTCAAGCACGGATCGCTCGTGGGGCGGAAGCGATTTGAGTAATGCGATACAATCCGATGCCGGTTCGCTCCGAATGTAGCATTGGATCCGACGGGTCAGATGCTGAACGGCTTCTTTTTCACGCTTTTGTTTCCGTAGCATGTCGATGCAGATATTGCGCAGGATCGCATAGAACCAATACGAAAACGGCCGGGATGAGACGTATTGGCGGCGTTTCCGGATCACTCGAACGAAGGCTTCCTGGACGGCGTCTTCCGCCGAGACCGGATCGCGCAACATCTGGCGGGCCAAAGCCGCCGCCGCTGGGGTAAAGTCGCTCACAATCCGCTCGAACGCGGTTTCGTCCAAATGCTTCTTAAACCGTGCCATCATATCGTCGTGCGTAGTGTCCTGCCGGTCCATAATAGCGTTGATTATCGCCTAAATCCTCAGAAAATCAAGTGTTAATTACGATAGCAGAATCTTACTTATGTCACCGATTATCCGGGATCGAAACTCAAAGTGTTTGATTCGACAGCTTCCTCTCGTTATACTCTGTGCCATCCGAAATAACTTGATTTGCGAGCGAACTCATGGGAACAATCGAGCAAGGCGTTAAACAAGCTGTTGAAAACTGCCTGAAAGTGCAAACCGGTGAAAAAGCGGTCGTCATTACAGATACGGAAACCCTCGCCATCGGGTCCGCTCTAAAGACGGCCATAGAGAAAATCACCGGCCAGGTGCAATTCTTCGTCATGGAGGATTTCGGCGAAAGACCGATTGCCTACCCCGAGGCCATTGACGAAGCCATCCAAGCGGCGGACGTGAGCGTTTATGCCGCCCAGGGGGCGAAAGGGGAATTGCAAACCTTCCGCATGCATTTGCTCAAAGCGATTGAAGCCAACGGCAAGCTTCGGCACGCTCATATGATCGGCATCACGCCGCAGATCATGGAACAGGGGATGTGCAGCGATTACAGTGAAATTCAGCGGATCAGCAAACTCGTCTATGAAAAGGTCAAGAATGCACGCGAAATTCGCGTCGTGACCGGCAAAGGAGGCGACTTCACGGCGGAATTCAGCCCGGAACTCCATTGGATCATCAGCGACGGCGATATCACGCCCGGCCATTGGAAGAACCTGCCCGACGGCGAAGTCTTCACGGCCCCCATCAACGTCAACGGCACGGTCATCATCGACGGTTGTCTGGGGGATTTCTTCGCCGAACGGTACAGTTCCCTTGAGAATACACCGGTTATCGTCGAGGTTAAAGACGGGCGGGCCATAGAGGAAAGCCTCGAATGTAACGACGAGAAACTCAAACAGGAATTTGCGAAATACCTTTTCGAGACGGACGAGAACAGCCATCGGGTAGGTGAATTCGCCATCGGGACGAACACCGGCCTGACCGAATTGATCTACAACCTGCTCCAGGATGAGAAGTTCCCCGGCGTCCATGTCGCCTTCGGCAGCCCCCTGCCGGGCAAAACCGGCGCCGATTGGAACAGCAAAGCCCACGTGGACGGCGTCATTAGAAATCCAACCATCCACGTCGATGGCGACATCATCATGGACAAAGGCACATTCCGCCTTGAAGAAGCTGTCTGAAACATCTTACGGGCGAACTCATGGGAACGATTGAACAAGGCGTCAGGCAAGCCGTTGAAAACTGTCTGAAAGTGAAGGCCGGTGAAAAGGCGGTCGTCATTACGGATAAAGAAACCTTCGAAATTGGCTCCGCTCTGAAGACGGCGATAGAAAAGATCACAGGCGATGTACAGTTCTTCGTCATGGAGGACTTCGGTGAAAGACCGATTAACTATCCGCAAGCCATTAACGATGCCATCAGAATTGCGGATGTTAGCGTGTACGCTGCCCAGGCGGCAAAAGGAGAGTTACAAACTTTCCGCAAGAAGATGTGCGATGCCATCGAAGCCAACAGCAGGCTTAGGCACGCACATATGGGCGGGATTACACCGCAAATTATGGAACAAGGGATGTGCAGCGACTACAATGAGATTCAGCGGATCAGCGGGCTTGTCTATGAAAATGTCAGGAATGCCAAAGAGATCCGCGTCGTGTCCGGCACGGGATGCGATTTTACTGCATTATTCAGCCCGGAAATCAAATGGGTTATTAGCGATGGTAACATCACCCCCGGTAAGTTTAAGAACCTGCCTGATGGAGAGGTCCGCACCTGCCCATTCGATGTGAACGGCACTGTTGTCTTTGATGGCTGTCTCGGTGACTCCTTTGCCGAGCGATATGGCCCTCTTGAGAATACGCCAGTGATTCTCGATGTTGCAAACGGCCGGGCTGTTAAAGAAAGCATACGGTGCGATAAGGAGAAACTCTTGAAAGAATACACCGAGTATCTTTTTGAGATCGATGAGAACAGCAACCGGGTGGGTGAGTTTGCCATCGGCACGAATACCGGCCTGACCGAACTGATCTGCAATATGCTTCAGGATGAGAAGCTCCCCGGCGTACACATCGCCTTCGGAAGCCCCGGGCCGGGCAAAATCGGCGTCACATGGGACAGCAATGCCCACATCGACGGCCTCATCAAGAATCCCACCGTCGCCGTCGACGGTGAAATCATCATGGACACAGGCACCTTTCAGCTTTGAATAGACTGTTTGAGTTATTATCTGGAGATTAGTAATGAGTAGTCTAAAACACGAATTTACAGAACAGCCCTTTTCGGCGTATGATAGCGTGCAGAAGGGATTCAACCGTCGCGAGTTCATCGCGGCAACCGGGATCGCTTCGACGGCGGGATTGACCCTGCCCGCTTGGGTCGCTTCGACCTTTGCCGATTCGGTCGGGAAAAATCGACAGCAACCTGTGTTTCGTTCACTGAAGGTTCAGCCGGTATTCAACTGCGAAATCTACCCACGAAAACCTGCAACCAGTTGGCGCTGGACAGGAGCCATTCAAAACGAACAGGAATTGCACGAGGAGGAACGGAGGATTCGACGGGATCTGGAACAGATGACGGCGTCCGCGGACTTCCCTGTGGATATCTTGCCATTGATAACCGTGCGTAACCTTGAGCAGGCCGTTTCGGTCACAAAAAAGGACTATGATGTTCTGATCATGTATGCCGCCCGACGAAATCCAAAGCTGCTTGAGACGTTGGCTTCCCCGGATAGGTGGAACTTGATGTTTGTTCGTCACCGTTCGGGCCCGCTTTATTACATGTATGTCGGCGCACACACTCATTTTCTTCGGAAAACCCGTGATGAATTCGGTCAGGTTGGTATGGATGTGCATGACATTGTCGTGGACGACCACGCCGAGCTTCTGTGGCGCCTGCGTGCCTATTACGGATTGAAAAACACTCTTCAGAAACGAATCGTCGCCGTTGGCGGCCCCGGCGGCTGGGGCGTGGGCGGCCGGGGAGCACCGGAACGCGCTGAACAGACCTGGAAGCTGGATATCGTTCCCATTCCCTATCCCGAGCTGGGCGAGCGGATCAAAAAAACCCGACAGAAGAAGGCCCTTTTACATTCCTGCCGGAAAAAAGCTGATGTGTATCTCAGGGCGAGGAACGTGACTCTTGAGACATCGAAGGATGCCGTCTATCGGGCCTTTGTCCTCTGCGAGGTGTTCAGGGATTTGCTCGATGAAGCTCAAACGGATGCGTTCACGATCAAACAATGCATGTCCACCATTATGCCGCTGGCACAAACGACGGCCTGCCTGCCCCTTACCCTGTTGAACGATGAGGGGTATATGGCGTTCTGCGAATCCGACTTTGTCGTGATACCTTCAGGCATTCTCTTGCGCTACATTTCCGGCAAACCCGTATTCCTGTGTAATCCTTCCCTTCCCCACGAGGGTATGCTCACTTTTTCCCATTGTACAGCCCCCAGACGGATGGATAGTGTCAATTTGGAGCCGGCGAGAATTCTGACGCATTATGAATCAGACTACGGCGCGGCGCCCAAGGTGGAAATGCGAAAAGGACAGCAAGTCACGATGCTCAATCCTGATTTTGGCGGCCGACGATGGCTTGGCGTGGCAGGAGAGATTCTTGATACGCCGTTCTATGAGATGTGCCGGACCCATATGGACGTCGCGGTCCAGGGCAACATCGAGCAGTTACTTCAAGAAATTCGAGGTTTCCACTGGATGGTTTCGTACGGGAATTACCTCCGTGAAGTCGGATATGCAGTAAAAAAAGCGGGACTTGATTGCCTGACATTGGTTTAGGTCGCCTTTATTGTACGGCTATATTAAAAACCATCGCGGATAGATTCACATCAGGCGTCGTTTCTGGTAAAATGAGCTTTTTGATAAAGATTGTTAGGAAGTTGGATGGTTTATGGCGTTACCAGTCGTTGCTATAATTGGCCGGCCGAATGTGGGTAAGAGCAGTCTGCTCAATGCGCTGGCGGGGCAGATGATCAGTATTGTCGAGCCGACGGCGGGCGTGACGAGAGACCGCGTCAGCACCATTATCGGCAAGGACGATCAGTACTTCGAGCTTGTCGATACCGGCGGCTACGGGATCGTCGACAGCGATCAGCTCAGCAATCATATCGAGCAGCAAATTCACCAGGCGATGGAATCGGCGGATCTCGTGCTGTTTATGGTCGATATTCGCGACGGCCTGGTCCCCCTGGATAAAAACGTCGCGCAGCTTCTTCGTAGGAACGATCTCGACGTCATTGGGGTAGCCAACAAAGCCGACACCGCTAAAATGTTTCCCGCCGCGGGGGAATTCTCCAAGCTCGGTTTCGGCGATTTTCTGTGCATCTCCGCCAAGAATAATCTGAATAAGGCGGACTTGCTCGATAAAGTTTTCGACAGGCTCGCCCACTTGACGTCGGGCCACGATCCCAAAGAGCCGGCGATGAAAATAGCCATTGTCGGCAAGCGGAATGCCGGCAAGAGCACGATCGTCAACGCAATGGTCGGCTCTGATCGGGTCATCGTGAGCGAGACGCCGGGCACGACCCGGGACGCCGTGGATGTGCGATTCGAGAAAGACGGCAAGACCATCGTCGTTATCGACACCGCCGGAGTGAGAAAGAAGAATAAGATCGCCGACAGCATCGAGTTCTACAGTTACGTTCGAGCGACACGATCCATTCAGCGAGCGGATGTCGTGCTGCTGATGATAGACGCCACAGTGCCGATCTCACAGGTGGATAAGAAGCTGGCCCGATTCATCGCCGGCGAGCACAAGAGCTGTATCCTTGTCGTCAACAAATGGGACCTTGCCAAGGACGCCGCGGGCACCGAGGACTACGAGGGCTACCTTACGAAGCTGTTGCCAGGTCTCAAATACGCACCGTTGGCGTTTACGACAGCGACCGAAGCGAAGAACATCCAAAGCGTTCTGGACCTGGCGGCGGAAATCTTCAAGCAAACCACGACGTGGATACCCACGGCCAAACTGAACAAGGCCTTTGAAACCATAAAACAGGAGAAAAGCACTGCGGCCCGAAGGGGCAAAACAGGCTGGCCGAAGATTTATTATGCGACACAGATCGCGATTAATCCGGTGACCATTCTCATGTTCGTGAACCGGCCGGACCTGTTCGATGAACATTACCTCAGATTTATCGTGAATCGCTTGCGGACCATGCTGCCGATTGAGGAGGTGCCGATCCGGCTGCTCGCTCGAAAACACAGAGAGTAACGGCCGGCACGTCGTGGATGGGAGACTCGGAGAATAACGGATGATCAGAATGTTCCGACTTTGGGGTTTGATACTCATCCTTGGCAGTTTACAGGGCGCTTACGTCCAGGCCGAGCACGAAGGATTCGATCCCGCGGAGTGCTTTGACAAGGTATGGGACATCATCAACGATGAATTCTGGGACCCGAATTTTAACGGTGTCGATTGGGAAGAGGCACGCCGGTGCTATAGACCGACGGCCTTAGACGCAAATGACCATGAATCGTTTGCCGAGATCGTCAACCGAATGTTAGCCGAACTCAAGACCTCGCATACTCGTTACTATACGAAGTGGGATACCGGTTATTACATCATCAAGGTCGTCTTTGGAAAACCCGACACCCATCGGACCGGGATCGGAGTGGTGACCCGAGAGATCGAGGGGCGTCATTATGTCGTCGCTGCACTTCATTCATCGCCGGCGGAAAAAGCCGGACTTCTTTTGGGAGACTGGCTGGTCGAAGTCGATGGTCAACCGTTTCGCCCGATCCGTTCATTTGAGAATAAGGCGGACCAGGACGTCGAAGTGGTTGTTCAGCGAGATTCCTCAGATTTGACGCGCAGAAAACTGACGGTTAAGCCGCTGGATATGAAAGAAAAGGATCGTCTGGGCAACGATTCATATGCCAGCGTGAAGACAATTGAACATGGAGGGCATTGTTTTGCCTATGTCCGTCTCTGGTGGCTGCGCGGGGAAGAAATGAAGGGGACTCTGCAATATGGGATCGGTCGAGCGAATGAGACGGAAGGAATCATCATCGATATCCGGGATGGTTACGGAGGCGATATGGGCTATGAATTTATCGCTCCTTTTTTACAATACGGCCTGGGAGAAGTCACGGTCGAATCGACGGATCGCAAGCAAACATTGAAGTTTGTTGCCGGATGTAATAAGCCCGTGGCGGTTCTCATCAACGGCGGTTCTCGCAGCGGAAAAGAAGTCCTGGCTTATCTTTTCAAAAAAACGGGCAGAGGCCTTCTGATTGGAGAACGTACCGCCGGATACGTCACCGGTGGCAGAAAACGGGAGATAACCGAAGAGTCGTTTCTGTACTTTGGAGCGTGCGGGCTGCGTATCGACGGAAAGCGTTTGGAAGGCGTCGGGGTGAAACCGGATATCGAGGTCCCTTTTGATATACGCTTTGCCGCCGGGAAGGATATACAATTGGAGCGGGCCAGGGACGAAATGGTCAAGCTCATTGAAACCTCAAAGTGATTTCTGAAAGCGCGGCCCTTCGGGCCATGAACGGATAAATAACGAAGGAGATAGCCATATGAATTCTCTTGTTGTTGCGGGCATTGCGGTTTTCCTGTTGCTGATCGGGTATGTTTTTTACAGTCGCAAAGTCAAACAATGGGTGGGGCTTGACGAAGATGAGGTCCCCCCATCCGTCTCGATGAACGACGGCGTCGATTATGTCCCCGCCAAACACTGGACGATTCTGTTCGGGCACCATTTCGCCTCGATCGCGGGCGCGGCGCCGATCATCGGGCCCGTGATTGCATGCCTTTTCTGGGGTTGGCTGCCCGCCGTCATCTGGATCGTGGTCGGCGGCGTGCTCTTCGGGGCGGTCCATGATTTTACGGCACTCTATTTGTCCCTCAAACACAAGGGCAAATCGATTACGACGGTGGCCGAATCCGTGATGGGCAAAACGGGCAAGATTCTTTTCAGTGGATTCGCTTTTTTGGCGTTGATCCTGGTCGTGGCGGTTTTTGCCGCGGTGGCGGGTCAAACCTTAGCGTCCACCCCGAAGGTCGTGATCCCGACGTTCGGTCTCGTGGGCGTCGCTCTGATCGTCGGTATCATGATGTATCGTCTGCAAATATCGATCCTGCTATGCTCGATAGTCGGCGTGCTGCTGCTGATGGGTTTGATTGTGGCGGGCTACTATCTGCCCGTCGAGCTTCCCGTGGATAATATGAAAAGTGCAACGACCTGGTGGACGATCATATTGCTTCTCTATGCCATGGTCGCATCGGTAACGCCCGTGACTCTGCTCCTTCAACCGAGAGACCATCTGGCGGGCGCCGTGCTTTATCTCGGGATGTTTTTCGGTTTTTTGGGACTCATTATCACCCATCCCGAGATGAAGGCCCCCGGTTATCTTTCTTTCTCCACCGCCAAAGGCGGGCTGTGGCCCATGTTGTTCGTCACGATTGCCTGCGGCGCTATTTCCGGATTTCACAGTCTCGTTTCCAGCGGAACGACGTCCAAGCAACTACCGCGAATGAAGGATGCCCGCGTCGTCGGTTATGGAGCCATGATTATGGAAAGCGCATTGGGTGTGCTGGCGCTGATTGCCGTCACGGCCGGTTTGTACTGGAAGAGCGCCCCGGCGGGTTTTGAAGGCCTGGTTTATCAAGATATCTTTAACACGGGAGGATGGATTAAAGCCTTCGGCACGGGATACGGAGAGCTGACCAAAGTGATATTCGGCAGTTTTGGGATGCTGATCGGCATCACGATGCTCAAGACCTTTGTGATGACGAGTCTTGATTCGGCCACACGAATCGCCCGTTACATTTGCAACGAGCTGCTCGGCGAGACATTCAACATCCCTTACATGAAAGATAAATACGCGGCCACCCTGCTGGTCGGTGTTTTGGCGGGCGCCCTGGCGCTCGGTAACTGGAAAGCGATCTGGCCGGTCTTCGGCGCGGCCAATCAATTGATTGCCAGCCTTGTTCTGATTGTCGCCAGCGTCTATCTGATGGCGCGCAAACACAAGTATTTATTCACGGCGATTCCGGCGGTGATTATGCTGGTGACGACCATCGGCGCGCTGGTTTACAACACGTACGTCTTTATCACGGCGGACACACCGAACATCCTGCTCGCCGTCATTGACGTGGTTTTAATCATTCTCGCGCTATTCCTTGCCTGCACGGCGATCGTTACAATACACAGCACAAGAAAAGGCGTTCCCGGCCCATAAAGGAAGGAGACTGATTGAGGTTTATTGTGTTTATGGATTGGGCGCCGAGGACAGGGGAATGAGCTTGAATCGGGCGGTGACGGGCGTTTGATCCAAAACAATATCACCGTTTCGAACATCGTC
>Ga0180432_10009058_pt1 | contig 12229 bp, 8 predicted proteins | sample SS_ome_10_FD_132414 | JGI IMG/M metagenome (GOLD analysis project Ga0180432, IMG submission 132414) | Hypersaline lake sediment archaeal communities from the Salton Sea, California, USA - SS_1_MS_2 metaG | ecosystem: Environmental > Aquatic > Non-marine Saline and Alkaline > Hypersaline >...
CAGCACGGTTTCATCGTGAACGTGGGGTTCGATCTCTACACGCGCCTCCTGGAAGAGGCGACTCGCGAGGTTCGGGGCCTGCCGGCCGAGGAGAGCATCGATGCGCGGGTCGTCACCGATCTGGAAGCCTACCTCTCCGACAAGTACGTCCCTGATGACCCGGAGAAGATGAACCTCTACAAGAGCCTGGCCGACGCATCGAGCGTCTCGGAGGTCGACGAGCTGGCGGCCGAGGTGGCCGATCGCTTCGGCCGTTTGCCCAAAGCCGCCGAGAACCTCTTCGAGCTGCGCCGGCTGAGGATCCGGGCCTCCCGAGCGGGCGTCGATACCCTGAGCCTGCGCGAGGGGGGCGTCGTCCTCGAGCTGGGTCGTGCCCTGACCCGAGAGGACGTCCAGCGGCTGATCCGCCAGATGCCGATCCCGGTGACCTTCAAGACGCACGGGAGCCACCGCGTCGAGGCGCACCGGTCGGAGGTGCGCGGGGAGGTGTTGCTGGTGGCCGGGCAGATCCTCGACTGCCTGACGGGAGACCGGTAGGTCGCGGCGGCCCCCAGGTGTGCAAAGCTGGCCGCCCAGAAGCCAAGACCTCTATGGACTCCCTCCGTCCAGGAACTGCTCGAGAACACGACGGCGCCGCGAGGACGGATCGGCATGATGCAGGATGATCCCTCAACCCACCTCTTCCACCGCCCATCGATCCGCGTACCCCTCGAGGACGCCGTCTCCCGGCACGTGGGGCGGCGTTGGCGGATCGAACAGATCCGGGACATGTCGGATCTGGCCTGCCACCCCTGCGCGATCCTGACGGACGGCTCGCAAGCCGTCTTCGCGAAGCAGAGCGACGCTCCGGAGGCCTTCCCGCAGTTCGAGGCGGAACTCTGGAACCTCCGGTACCTTTCGCGCCGGGCGAAGATCCGGATCCCCAACCCGATCGGGATCATCCGCGCTGAAGATGAGGCCCTACTCCTCATGGAAGCGTTGGAGGCCGTTGAGCGCACGGCGGCGGAGTGGCGGCACATCGGAGAGACTCTGGCCCGGATTCATCAGGTCTCCTCGGATGCCTGCGGCTTTCCCCGGAACGGGTTTTTGGGTCCCCTTCCCCAGGACAACACGCCGTGTCCGGATTGGCCGACCTTCTTCGGTCAGCGCCGTCTGATGCCCCATCTGAGGACCGCCTGGGATTCCGGTCATCTTCCACGCGCACTTCTCGTGGAGGTGGAATCGTTGATGCCGCGCTTGCCGGAGCTGTGCGGTCCAGCACGGCCCCCGGTGCTCCTGCACGGGGATGCCCAGCAGAACAACTTCATCAGCACCGCCCGAGGGACATACGTGGTCGATCCGGCGATCTACTACGGACACCCGGAGATGGATATCGCCCTTCTCGACGCCTGGCAGCCGGTGCCGGACGAGGTCTTCGCCGCCTATCGGGACCGGGCCCCGCTCGCTCCCGACTTCCCGGCGCGACGCCCCCTCTGGCGCCTCCCCCTCTACCTTGCCGCGGTGGCGATCGAAGGCCCCATGCATGTGGGTCGTTTGACCGATGCGCTGCGGGACTACCGCTAGCGCCGGCGCGCGCAGGATCCGGAGGCTGGTCCATGGACGTCACGATCCGCCCGATGTGGACACGGTGATTGTGATCCGGGGCCTACCCCTGGTGTCGGGGGCTCCTGGGGCATGACATCTACGCGGCGATCACGTCCTACGCCTTCGGCCGCATGACCATCGGCGGACAGGAGTATACCCGGGACCTGATCATCCTCCCCGGCGGATCGCTTCACCATCCCTGGTGGCGAGCTTCCGGCCACCACCTGGTGCTGAAGGATCTCGGTCCGCTTCTCGGTGAGACGTTCCAGGCTCTCGTCATCGGCACGGGAGCCGCGGGACGGATGCACGTCGATCCGGGGCTGGTGGCGCGGATCGAAGCCCGTGGCGTGGCGATCCACGCCCTGCCGACCGGGATCGCGGTGAGCGAGTACAACGCGCGCCTTGTCGGCGGCGAGGCGGTGGCTGGATGCTTCCATCTGACCTGCTGATCCGGCTTGGTGGCCGGGTATCAGATCAGGGCTGTACTGAAATACCGCTCCGCCCGATCGGGCAAGACGGTCACCACGTTTCGCGTCGGCCCCAGAGCGCGGGCGATGAACGTCGCCGCCCAGACGTTGGCTCCCGAAGACGTACCCACCAGCAGCCCCTGCTTGCGGGCGACCTCGCGCGTCGTGGTGATCGCGTCCTCGTCGCTCACCGTGATCAGGTCATCGATGAGGTGCGTGTCGAGACAAGCGGGGACGAACCCATCGCCGATGCCTTGGATGGCGTGCAGACCCGGTTCCTGTCGGAGCAGGGCCGCCGTCTGCTTCGGCTCCACCGCGATGATGCGCACCCTCGGATCTCGTTCCTTGAGATATCGCCCCACGCCACCGAGCGTCCCGCCGGAGCCGACACCGGCAACGAAGGCGCTCACCTGTCCCTTCATCTGTTCGAAGATCTCCGGACCGGTGAACTGGTAGTGGGTTTCGGGATTCAGAGGATTGTGAAACTGGTGGAGGCGCCATCCGTTCTCCTCTTTGGCGATGTCATCCGCCTTCCGGACCGCGCCGTCGACGCTCTCCGGCGCCGGGGTCAAGATGAGCTCGGCCCCGAGGGCGCGGATCAGCTTCTTGCGCTCCTCGCTCATGTTCTCCGGCATGATGATCTTCACCGGATGACCCCGCTGAACGCCCACCAGGGTGACGGCGATGCCGGTGTTGCCGCTCGTGGCCTCGACGATGAGCTGCCCCGGCGCCAGGTCCCCGTTCTTCTCGGCGGCGAAGACGATGTGTTTCGCCACCCGGTCCTTGATGCTCCCGCCGGGGTTCAGGAACTCCGCCTTGGCATAGACGGACATGTCCGTCAGGCGACTCAGCTTCACCAGCGGCGTGCTTCCGATCAGATCGAGGATGTCGGTACTGTATTCCATCCGCTCACGGCCCTCCCTCGAAAAAGGGATCGGCAAACCGGGGTGGCTGCCTTACTGCCGCGAGCCAGGGAAGAAAAAGGGGCACAGCCCCAGAGGCTGCGCCCCGCATGTATGGCAAGAAGTGGCTATGCGGCTAGCGATAGAGCGCCTTCACCTGTGCCCAGGTCGAGCTTTCATCGCTGCCGTGGTCATAGTCGTCGTCGAAAGGAGCATCGGAGAGATCGGTGAAGTCGATCGCGATTCCGAAGCTTGCCACCGGCGCACCCCAGACCTGGTCCGGTGTCACCCACCCGTCGGGCAGATCCTCGAGGTCGGGAAGCACATTGGTCCAGGGATGGCCGCCCCCGGCTCCGTCCCGGTCGACGGCGAGGAACCAATCACAGTTCGTCCCCGCGAAGTCGCTGTAGTAGCCGACAGAGAACGGGTCATGAATCGTGAAGGTCGTCACGGGGAAGTCGTTCCGCCCCACCGTGTCCCACATGGGGACATTCGTCGGGATCGCCCCGGGGAACACCTCTATCACGGATGCATCCTCGGGAGAGCTCAGGACACCGCCGTCCCAGACGAGGATGTCGAGATCGGACGAGAAGGAGTCGTCACCGCCCCTCGTCAGCCAGATCGAGATGCCGTTGACTTCGCCGTAGGTCAGGTCAAAGGCCTCCGCGAAGCATCCGTAGTAGGGGGGGGTGGATCCAACGCACCCCGCGCCCTGCCAGCAGAAGGCGTCCTCGAATGTCCCATCGTGATTCGCGACCTCGAGACGCCCGGGGCGCCCCTCCGGCTCGATGACCACGGTTTCATTGGAGTAGCCGAGGCTGGAGTAGGGCCCCGCCAAGGCCACGCTGAACAGACCGACGGCCAGAACGGCCACCAAAGAGACTAGCCACTTCATGACACTGCCCTTTCTTACGGAAGCAACACCCACGCGAGCTCGCCGGCCGAGGATCGAGGGAACAGGTGCATTGGGGACACTTGGGCACTTCATGTCTGCGCAAGGTGCTGTCCCGCCCTTCGGTCCCAACCGAGCAGTTCGATTGAGCTTCGCGAATGTAACGAACCCAGGCTTAATGATCGCAGCAAAACCCTAAACTGTCAATAGGTTTCGCCCCTCGCATCGCGCATCTCCCGGCCTTCGGTCCCCCGCCCAGGGTGGCAACCGACCATCGTTCCTGGCGTTGCGGGCCCCACCCCGAATCCTCGATCCACCAGGATCGGGATTGAGATTCGAGGCCAAAACATGTTCCATTGGGCGAGCCACAGGGGCGTTCCCCGTTGGGCGCTGGCCACTTCGCCCCCGGTTCCGGCCCATCTGGCGTGATAGGAGGATCTTGTATGAAACGGGCAGCCATTGGCCGCTGGGGCTTTCTTACCCTACTGTGGACCCTGGGATGCTTGTCGGCATCGGCTCAAGATCTTGTAGAAGCAAGACTTGCACGCTTCCCCGCTCCTAGCCCCGACGGGCGGGAGATCGCCTTCTGCCATCAGGGCGACCTGTGGATCGTGCCCGCCGAGGGTGGGGAGGCGAGACGAGTGACCGCCCATCCGGCCTCCGACAGCAACCCGGTCTGGTCGCCCAACGGCCGCTGGCTCGCTTTCAAGTCGGACCGCGACGGCAATGAGGACGTCTACGTGATTCCCGTCCAGGGGGGGGCGGTGAGGCGGCTCACCTGGTTCAACGGATACGAGCGCCCGACCGGCTGGACCCCCGACGGCTCCGCGGTCCTCTTTCAGGGGTACCGTCAGGTGCGCGAGACCGGTGGCATGGGGACCTTCCTCGTGCCCCTCGAGGGGGGGGAGCCGGTCGCGGTGGTGCCGACCGGCGCCAAGGGATCGGTTCTATCACCCGACGGGCGGCGCATGGCCTACATGCGCGGCAATGTCTACTGGTGGCGCCGGGGCTACGAGGGTCCGGCCCGCTACCGGCTTTGGATGTTCGAGGTGTCCCGGCCGATCGGCTCCGATCGGGAGCTTCAGGGGTTGGGTGCCCCGGCTTCCCGGGCCAGGGATCGGGGAGCGATGGCCAATCTCTCGCGATCCGCGCCCCGGTGGACCGAGCCGATGTGCACAGCCGGGGGGCTCTACCGGAAGGCGGCTCTCCGGGAGGAGGGCCGGCATATGAACCTGACCCTCCTGGGCAGCGTCATCGTGCCGGACGCCGACGATCCCGATCCCCACGGCTTCCTCGATACCTACCTCTCGGGACCGCCCGACTGGTCCCGGCCCGAGATCGAGGTCGGCAGCAATCGCTACCCCCAGTGGTTCCCCGATGGGGATCACGTCCTTTACCTCAGCGAGTATCATGGCGCGAGCAATCTGAAGGTCCTCTCGATCGCCGGCGCCAGCCGGGCTTGGTTGACCCGCTACGAGGACGCCCGCATCCGAGCTCCCAAGATGTCGCTCAACGGCCGGCTCGTGGCCTTCGAGTTCGAGGATGGGATCTACACCGTTGAGGTCCCCCCCGAGCTGCCACCGCCGGGGTCGAGCGAGTGGCCCATCGACCCTCCGGAGCCGCGGCGACTTCACATCCGGATCCCGATCGATGTGGTACGCCCCCAGATCGAGCGCTTTCGGGTGACGCGGGATGCGTCGGAGTTCGCCGTCTCTCCCGACGGGGAGCAGATCGCCTTCGTCTTCCAGGGCGACATCTTCGCCATGAAGGCCAACGAGGATGAGAAGAGCGCCTATCAACTCACCTTCAGCCCGGCGCGCGACTACCAGATCGATTGGGCGCCCGATTCGAAATCGCTCGTCTTCGTCTCCGATCGATCCGGCGCTCGCGACCTCTATCTGATCCGTTCGACGGATGAGAATGAGCGGAGGCTCGCGCGCACGCTCCACCGCGAGACCATCCGACTGACCGATGACGAGGCCGCGCAGTGGACACCGCGGTTTTCTCCCGACGGGGAGCAGATCGCTTTCGTGGAGGAACAGGGTACGTTGTGCATCATGGATGCAGACGGTTCCGACCCGCGGACGCTGGTCGAGAACTGGTCGGATCTTTTCTTCAGCTGGTCGCCCGACAGCCGCTGGCTCCTCTATACCCGAGACGACAACGACTTCAATACCGACGTCTTCATCGTCTCGGCCGACGGCAAGGAGGGACCTCACAACATCAGCCGTCATCCCGACACCGACATGCGACCGCACTGGTCTCCCGACGGCAGGATGATCGCCTTCGTCTCCGAACGGGTCTTCCTTGATCAGGTCGACATCTGGTACGTCTGGTTGTCGCTCGAGGATGAGCAGCGCTCCCGGGAGGATCGCCTGGCCGAGCTGGCGGGTGACACCGGTGGGGCGGCGGATGACGAGGGCGAGAAAGACGGGGACGAGGAGGAGGAAGAAGAAGAGGACGAGTTCGTCATTGAGATCGATTTCGACGACATCCACCGCCGCCTCCACCGATTGACGACCTTCCCCGGGTCGGAGTCACAGGTCTTGGTGGCGGAGGATTGCAGCGGGTTTGCGTTCGTCTCGGATGCGGACGGCGAGCGCGACCTCTGGTGGATCAAGTGGGACGGCACCGAGCCAAAGCGGATCACCGAGGGCGGCCAGAAGCCGCGGGCGATCCGTTTGGGACCGGAGTCGAAGAACATCTACTTCCTCAAGACCGGCGGGCAGATCGCATCGGTTCCCTTCGACGGGGGGAAGATCAAGACCTATCCCTTCGAGGCGGAGCTGACGATCGATCGCAGCGCCCAGCGCCGTTTCGTCTTCGACGAGGCCTGGCGATGGATCGACCAGGAGTTCTATGACGACCGCTTTCACGGGGTGGATTGGGCAGCGATGCGCGAGAAATACGCCGCCTGGGTCGATGCCGCTTCCACGCGCGAGGATTTCGAGGATGTCGTCAAGCTGATGCTGGGTGAGCTGAACGCCTCGCATCTCCACTTCCACAGCGGGCCGAAGGATTGGGAAGGCCCATCGGTCGGCGCCCAGACCGGGCAACTGGGGGTGCTGTTCGAGACGGCGTACAGGGGACCGGGACGGCGGATCGCGCATGTCGTACCCCGAAGCCCGGCCGATCGCGAGGAGAGCCGGCTGGAGGAAGACGAGATCATCCACTCGGTCAATGGCGTGGAGCTGACGCCGGAAACCAACCTCTCTCGGCTTCTCGACAGCACCGTTGGCAGGCGAATCCTGATCGAGGTGGAAGACGCATCGGGTGAACGGCGGGAGGTGGTGATTCGGCCCGAATCCCCGCTCCGCATGGGCACGCTTTACTGGGAAGAGGTGCTTGCTGCCCGCCGCCGCTTCGTCCGAGAGCAGAGCGACGGGCGGGTGGCCTACATCAGCATCGAATCGATGGATACCGAGAGCGTCGACGTTTTCGAGCGGGACCTCTACGCCGAGGCCCACGGCAAGGAGGCCCTCATCCTCGATGTTCGGGGTAATCCGGGTGGTTGGACCACCGATCTGCTGCTGACGTCCCTGATGGCGGCGGACCACGCCTACACCCTTCCGCGAGGGGGTGGGCCCGGGTACCCGGAGCGGCGGCGCCTGCTCTACGCGTGGACCAAACCGGTCGTCGTCCTGTGCGACGAGCACAGCTTCTCGAACGCCGAGATCTTCGCCTCGGCCGTGCAGACGCTGAAGCGGGGGGCGATCGTCGGGCAGCAGACCCACGGAGGAGTGATCTCGACCGGCGGGACGCACGTGGGGGATGGGACCTGGTTGCGGCTGCCGTTCCGCGGGTGGATCTCACGCCTGGACGGCCGCCAGCTCGAGGGCACGGGCTGCATGCCCGATGTCGTGGTCGACAACCATCCCGAGGAGCTGGCGAAGGGGGTCGACAAGCAGCTCCAGCGTGCGCTCCTGGAGGCGATGGCGCGGATTCAGTAGGGGGGGGTGCGGTGACGAGAGGCTTCCTTCTCCTCCTGCTCGCGTTTGGCGCGCTGCCCGCCCGGGGGACTCCGCCCGAACCCTTGTCCCCTTGGGCCGGGATCGATGCCGACATCGAGCGGCTCGCGATCCGGGGCGAGCTGCCGCTCGAGGCGGTCACCTTCCGGCCGATGGACCGCGGGGAGTTGCGGGACGCTCTGCGGCCGGCCGCCCGATCCCCGTCGCGCCGGCACGTCGAGTCGGAGCTGGCGGGCGGGTCGCCGAGGTCGGGCAGCCTGATCGATCATTGCCACGAGCAGAAGACCCTCTCGCTTCTCCCTTACGCGCGTCTCGCCCCGGTCTTCGCCGAGGGTGGGGAGGCCGCCTGGACCGATTCGTCCCGAGTCGGCATCCGCGGCATCTTCACCCACGGATCCTCGCTCGTCGTGCGCGCCGGTCTCTTCGCCGCCGAGGTGAGCGAGGGGCGTCGCTTCGCCGATCCGCTCATGGCGGGAACCGATCTCATCCTCCACGAGGAAGAGATGACGATCTCGGCCCGTATCCTCGGGGCGCGGATTCGCGCGGGCCGCGACCGGCACCGTTGGGGCCCCGGGATCAGTGGTACCCTGCTCCTCTCGGATGATGGGGAACCCTTCGACTTCGCCGAGTACCAGGTGCGGATGGGTGAGCACCTGCGCTTCTTGGCGCTCACCGGGATCACCAGCACCCACCAGAGGCGCTATCTGTCCGCGCACCGGCTGACGTGGACGCCGCGGCCGGATCTCAGCCTCTCCTTTTCCGAAGGGGCGCGCTTCCAGTCCGAATCCCCACCGCTCCTCTACGCGACCGGCATCGTGCCCTATACGTTGGTCGAGCGGATGGATCTCCAGGACAACCTGGCCGACTCGACCCGCGAGGAATCGCGCAACAACGTGCTCTGGAGCCTTGACGTCTGCTGGCGACCCCGCCCGGGCTGGCTCCTCTATGCCGAGGTTCTCGCGGACGACATCGGAACCGAAACCGGAGAGGCGCCCAACCGGGGCGGCCTACAGCTCGGCGGGTCGATGGCGCCCCGGTGGCGGGGCTGGGATTGGACGCTAGGGGCCGAGTTCACCCGCATCTCCAACTATACGTATTCGGTCTACTACCAGAGTGCGTGTCTTTGCGACTGGGAGCATCAGGGCGAGGCGGTCGGCTACGCGCTCGGGTGCGATGTGGCCTCCCTTCTCTGCCGCTGCACCGTCGATTGGTCCGATACCTGGGGCGCCCGCACTTGGGTGCGGCACGTGGCGCAGGGCGAGGGCGAGATCGGGCGGCCCTGGAGCCCATCGTCGACCGGGTGTGGTGACGGGGCCGACTGCGGCGAGGTGCGCGCGTGGTCGCTTTCGGGCGTGGTAGAGCGCCGGTGGGCAGGCGGGTTCGAGATCCGCTGCCGACCCCATCGTCTCGCCCGCGGGGGGATCTGGATCGAGGTCGGGCGGGTAGAAAATGGGGGACATGATCTCTCGGATCCGAAGTGGGGGACCCGGGCGGGTTGCTTGCTGAGCCTTGGTGGCTCGTAAGGAGGGCAGCGGTGAGACGGATCGGTGGTTGGCTGGTGCTCCTCACCCTCGGCGCCGCCGGCTGTCTGTACATGCCCCCGCCGCCGAGCGCGGTGGCGCCGATCCCCGAGGGCGATACCTCGTTCAGTCTGCACGTCGCCGCCGATCTCGCCGGGTCGATTCGCGGCGAGCCGCTGGGGCGCTCCCTGGGCTTCTACCCGTCTCTACGATACGCGCTCACCGATGATCAAGAAGTCGTGTTCTACCCGTGGCCGGCGTATCGACACTGGAGTTGTACGGGCGGGGATCGCATCTACCATCAGGTTTCCCTGGGCTCGTTTCTGCCCTTTCGCGATGGCCGCCTGGTGACCGGTGCTCAATATCTCCGCTACGATGTCCGCATCTGCCACCCCGACGAAGGCGAGGTGCGCTGGTGTGATCCGCCCGAGCCGGGTGAGGAGTCGCCATCTGTCCTTTGGGGAGCGTGGGTCGCCATCCGAGGCGCCACCCGGCACAGCGAGAACCTGGGCACACTCGTCGGTCTGTCGACCGGGTACGGCAGCGAACGCTACGGCGCGACGCTGGAGCCGGCGCTGCTGTTGATCCCCTGGACCGGGGAGCCGGCACCGTTGTTGCCCGAAGCTCGCCTGGGTCTTTGGGGGGGCGAGTAGACTGGTGCTTCTAACGGTAGAGGTGCTTGATCTCACCCCAGCTCGTGCGCTGCGCGGGCGCCGGTGATGCGCAGTCGATCTGGGAGGACTCGCTCACCCCGGGAAACCACGTCCCGCTCACGGCGCGGCAGGCGCTCTCGGTCAGGATGCGCCCCGTCCGGCCTCTCTCCCCAAAGCAGCAAGCACCGATGGCGATCGGACAATCGGCGACCTCGCAGCTCTGCCACTCCGGGTGGGGTACGCCATCAACAGAGGCGCACTGATGAGGAGTCAGATCGAGGCAGGTGCCATCGACCCGACAGCAGGCGACCTGGCAGGGCTTCCCGGAACAGTCCGCCCACTGGTTCCAGTACACACCCCCTTGCTCAAGGCAATCGGATTCGGCCGCCAAGACGCAGTCGATCCCGACGCAGCAGGCCGCGGGGCAGGGAAGGGGCTCACAACTGACGATGTCCGGATACCACTCCGGGTCGGTCAGGTTCTGACACCAGATCTCGGACAGGAGCCGGCACCGGCGGAGCCTCGTGCCGAAGCAACAAGCCCCCACCAAACCGCAGGTGCCGGGATTGTGGCACTGAAGGGAGTCGGGTAGCCAGTCACCGCCGGCGGCCGCACAATCCTCTGCCGTCAGTAGCGTGCATACGTCGCTCTCATCGCAGCATGCGCGGATGGATGGGGGCACCACCGGTGCGACCGGCACACCCTCGGTGTTGATCCCGAGAGCACCCCCCGTGGCCTCGAATACCTCGGGGTACGCTGGGCAGTTGGCGAAACCGATGAGCGGTCCCAACGGCCCGGGATCCTCGACCAAGGGAATGGTGGTCGGACCGGATGACGCGTAGACATACCCGCCAAAATAGTAGATGGGGATGTAGTTCCCGGTGGGGGCATATTGACTGAGCCAAGCGATGGCGATTCCGGACAGCGGTTGCGGCCACGGGGGATCCGTCGTCGGAAGCGTCAGCCAATGGGTGCCGCAGGGTTGGTGGTCGGTCGGGACGAAGACATGGCGGTTGTAGCTGCCCAATCCGAACTCCACCGCACAGACCCGCTTCTCCTCATGCCAGGCCGCCAACACGAACCAGATCACCGGGTCTTCGTCGTCCTCCGTGTCGATGCGTACCACCTGCTCGGAGTGGTGATCGATGGCGTGGCCGGCTTCATACTCCTCGCACCAATCCGGAGGATCGTGCGTCGTGAAGTTCATGGTCGGAGGTGCGTGGGTGATCAGAACACCCCCCCTCAGGTCATCCTCATTGGCTACGGCCCGCCGCGGGGATGGGGCACCGATCAAGAGGGCACAAACGACGAGCCCCAGCATCGTTGAGCGGATTTGACTGCCGACCGATCCGGAGCGCATGCGCGGCATCCTTTCACGCCGTGGCCCCCCCCCCCAGACCCGAGGTTGAAGGGGGCGGTACTTGGGCAACCCGCACCAACGTACTACAACGTCGGGGAAGGCACCACTACGATGAAAACGGACAAGAGCCTCCATCGCTCGCCCGGGTCCGGCCGGCGTATCGAGTCCTCGCCTGCTCCTGTCACCTCTACCGATGCCGCCCACGGCATTCCCGGCGTGGACGGAATCCGTGTTCCTCCAGGACCGTGGTATCATCCATGTGCGGGCACGATTCTGGAGTCCCCGTGCCCAGTGGGGATAGGTCATGTCCGGGGACTCCTGCCGAAAGCGATTGAACCCGGGAGGCCTACCATGAAACGCGAACAGTTGATTGTGGCCACTCTCTTCGCGACCTTGATCATCCCCGGCGGGGCCGGAGCGACAACCCGCCATGTCCCCTCGTCTGACTACCCAACAATCCATGCGGGGCTGGATGCGGCAGTGGCTGGCGACACGGTGCTCGTGGGGTGCGGTGTGTACTACGAGCACGACCTCGCCATGCCGGCGGGCGTGTGCCTTCGCAGCGTTGCCGGTCTCCCGGGCTGCGTCACCATCGATGCCCAGCGCGAGGGCCGCGTTGTGCGTTGTGAGGGCGCCGACTGCGAAACCGTTCTTCAAGGCCTGACGCTCACGAATGGATTCGCGACGTTCGGCGGACGGGACGAAGACTCCTACTTGGGGGGCGGGCTCTACTGCGTCGACTCATTCGACGGCCCGGTGGTGATCCAGTGCGTCTTCCTCGAGAACGAGTCGGTGAGTTTCGGCGGCGGTGTTCACTGCGGAACCAGAGGAGAGCCGGTCTTTCGATACTGTGAGTTCATCGGCAACTCATGTATCAACAGCC
>Ga0180432_10009063_pt1 | contig 12226 bp, 9 predicted proteins | sample SS_ome_10_FD_132414 | JGI IMG/M metagenome (GOLD analysis project Ga0180432, IMG submission 132414) | Hypersaline lake sediment archaeal communities from the Salton Sea, California, USA - SS_1_MS_2 metaG | ecosystem: Environmental > Aquatic > Non-marine Saline and Alkaline > Hypersaline >...
ACCAGCGCGATGTCGAGGCCCGCGGCGGCGGCATGCCGGCGGATCGGGCCCTCGTAGTCGGGCCACAAATCGGCGCCGGCGGCGAAATAGACGGTTGCGGGCATGGCTTACCTCGGTCGGTGGACATGGGCGGACTGCACGAGCCCGAAGGACAGAAGCAGGATCAGCATCGCCGTTCCGCCGTAGGAGACCAGCGGCAAGGGCACGCCCACGACCGGCATCAGCCCCATCACCATCGACATGTTGACGGCGAAGTAGAGAAAGAAGTTGCCGGCGATCCCGTAGGTCAGCAGCGCCGAGAACCGGTCACGCATGCCCAGCGCCGCGACGACGCAGAACCCGACGATCAGCGCGTAGAGCGACAGGAGCGACACGCCGCCGAGGAACCCGAATTCCTCGGCCAGCGTGGTGAAGATGAAATCGGTGTGCTTCTCGGGCAGGAAGTTCAGGCGGGTCTGGGTGCCCTGCATGAAGCCCTTGCCGGTCCAGCCGCCGGAACCCAGCGCGATCTGCGCCTGGGTGATGTTGTAGCCCGCGCCCAGCGGGTCGCTCGACGGATCGAGGAAGGTGTCGATCCGGCGATACTGGTAGTCGGCCAGAAGCTGCCAGTCCGTCCCGCGGCTTCGGAACACAGCGACGATCAGCCCCGTGCCGGCGGCGAGGATCGTGCCGAAATACCAAAGGCTGACCCCGGCGGCGAACATCACGATCCCGCCGCCCGCGACGATCAGGATCGCGGTGCCGAGGTCGGGCTGTTTCAGAACCAGGAAGGTCGGCACGAGGATCAGCAGCGCCGGGATCGCCACCCACAGCGGGCGCGAGACCTTCCCGAGGTCGAGCCAGTCGTAATAGGCCGCCAGCAGCATCACCAGCGCGACCTTCATCAGTTCCGAGGGCTGCAGGCGCAGCGGCCCGATGTCGATCCAGCGCTGCGCGCCCATGCCGATCGCGCCGAAGAATTCCACCCCGACCAGAAGCAGCAGCGACAGCCCGTAGGCCAGTGCCGACAGGTTGCGCCAGAACCAGACCGGCACCATCGCGACGACGAACATCGCCGCCATGCCGGCCGCGAACCGCTTCATCTGCGGTTCAGCCCAGATCTCGGTCCGCCCGCCGGCGACCGAGGTCAGCATCAGGAAGCCGACGGCGGCGCAGGCCGACAGCAGCAGCACCAGCGGCCAGTTCAGGAACAGCACCTTCCTCAGGCCGGTGGGTACCGTCTTGACGTTGTATTCAAGATAGCTCACGCGCGGCTCCGGCCGGATTGCGGCGCGTCCGGGTCATAAAGGTCCAGCGCGCGGCGTTCGCTGTCGATCCGGTTGCGCTGGCTGTCGGGATAGGCCGACAACGGCGGCATCCCGCCCGCAAGCGCGTAAAGGATTACGTCGCGCCCGATCGGCGCCGCCGCGAGCGAGCCGCCGCCACCATGTTCGACGACGACCGAGACCGCGACGCGCGGCGCGTCCCACGGGCCGAAACAGACGTAAAGCGCATGATCGCGCCGGTCCCACGGCAGATCCTCGTTGGCGGTCACGCCGCGTTCGCGCTCGGCGGGGCTGATGTTGCGCACCTGGCTGGTGCCTGTCTTGCCGGCCACGCGCAGCGTTTCTTCCACCACCCGGCTCGACCAGGCGGTGCCGTCGCGGTCCATCACACCTGCCAGCATGCCGCGGCGCACGATGTCGAGATGGCGCGGATCGAGCCCCAGCGCCGGCGCCGGCGGCACCGGCGTCTCGACCCCGTCGAAGGATTTCACCAGCCGCGGCGAGACGGCGCGCCCTGTGGCGAGGCGCGCCGCCATCACCGCAAGCTGCATCGGCGAGGTCAGCACGAAACCCTGCCCGATCGCGGCGTTCAGCGTGTCGCCGATCAGCCAGTCGCTGCCGCGGCGGTCCAGCTTCCAGTCCTTCGTCGGCATCAGCCCCTCGGCGACGGCCGACATCGGCAGGTCGTGCCGCATGCCCAGCCCCAGCCGGCGGCCCATCTCGCTGATCCTCTCGATCCCGACGCGCTGCGCGATCTCGTAGAAATAGACGTCGCAGCTTTGCCCGATGCTGTCGATCAGCTCCATCCGGCCATGGCCGCCGGGCTTCCAGCAGTGGAACCGCCGGTCGCCCAGCTCGGTGAAGCCGCCGCACCAGATCCGTTCTTCCGGGTCCAGAAGTCCCGCCTCCAGCGCCGCCAGCGCGGTGACCATCTTGAAGGTCGAGCCGGGCGGGTAAAGGCCCTGCACGGTCTTGTCGGCCAGCGGGCGATGATCGTCCTCGGTCAGCACCGCGTAATCGGCGGTGGAGATGCCGCGCACGAACTTGTTGGGATCGAACGACGGCGACGAGACGACGGCCAGCAGATCGCCGGTGGCCACGTCCATCACGATCGCCGCGGCGCTTTCGCTGCCCAGCCGCGCCTGCACGTAGTTTTGCAGCGGCAGATCGACCGTCAACTGCACGGTCGCGCCCGGATCGCCCTCCTGCCGGTCCAGCTCGCGCATGATCCGGCCCGAGGAATTGACCTCGATCCGCCGTGTGCCCGCCTTGCCGCGCAGCCGCTCCTCCAGCTTGGCCTCCACCCCGACCTTGCCGATCTGGAACCGCGGGATCCGAAGCACCGGGTCGGGTTCCTCGATCTTCGACAGGTCGTAATCCGACACCGGCCCGACATAGCCCACGACATGGGCGAAATCCGGCCCCATCGGGTAGATCCGGCTCAGCCCCATCTCGGTCGTGACGCCGGGCAGCGCCGGGGCGTTCACGGCGACGCGGGCGAAATCCTCCCAGGCGACGCGGTCGGCGACGGTGATCGGCAGGTTCGGGCTGCGCCGTTCGGCCTCGGCGACGGTGGCGGCGATCTCGTCCTCGCCCAGCGGCATCAGGGCCGCCAGCCGGCGCAGCACCGTCTCGACGTCGCCGGCATCCTCGCGGGTGATGACGATGCGGTAGTTCTGTTCGTTGCCGGCGACCAGCCGGCCCTCGCGGTCGTAGATCAGGCCGCGCACCGGCGGCACGAGGCGGATGTTGATCCGGTTCTCCTCGGCCAGGGTGCGGAACTCGTCGGCCTGGTCGACCTGCATGTAGCGCATCCGGAACGCCAGCACGCCGACGAACACGCACTGAAGCGTGCCCAGCAACAGCCCGCGGCGCGACACCCTGCGCGCGCTTTCCTCGATATCCCTCGGGCTGCGCCTCATATCCGGTGCCCCAGCTCGTCGACCTCGCCGGGGGCGACCTTACGCAATCCCAGCACCGAATGCGACAGCAGCACCACCACCGGATAGGCCAGCACCGTCGAGACGTACTGCGCGAGGCTGAGCCCCAGCCCCGCCTGCGGCACCATCGCCAGTGCGAGGATCGAGCGGTTGACCAGCAGCATCGCCGCCACCAGCGCCGCGACCAGCAGCCATTCGACGAGGAACGGGATGTCGCGCAGCACCACCGCCCGGTCGCGCAGGAATTCGGTCGCCAGAAGCGCCAGCAGCGTCCACAGCCCCGGCGGCCGCATCAGCAGCATGTCCTCGATCAGGAAGACCGCCACCACCGCGGCGGCGGGCACGAATTCCGGCCGCCGCAGAACCCAGGCCAGCGCGAGGCACAGCAGCACGTCGGGCCCCGGCCAGCCCACCGGTTCGGTCGACAGCGGCAGGATGCGCAGGAAGAACACCGCCGCGGCCAGCCCGAGAAACACCAGCCGGTAGCCGACGCGGTTGGCGGAGACCGGATCAACCATCGCCCGCCGTCTCCGCGCCGGGTTCCGCCTCTGCCTCCGCCTCCGCCGGTTCGGCGGTGGCCGCGCCGACCAGGCCGACGCCTTCGGTGATCCGTTCCGCGGGCCGCGAGCGCAGCACGCGCAGGTAGTCGAGCCGGGAATAATCGGCGGCGAGGATCACCCTCAGCCGCCGGTCCGGCCCCTGCGCCACCTGCCCGACCAGAAGCCCGGCCGGAAACACCCCGCCATCGCCCGACGAGACCACCCGGTCGCCCGGCCGTACCTCGTCCGGCGCTTCGACGAATTCCAGCGGCGGCGCGGCCGTGTTGTCGCCCGCCAGCATCCCGCGCTGGCCCGAGGGCTGCACCGTGACCGGGATCCGCGAGGAACTGTCGGTCAGCAGGATCACCCGGCTCGTCGTCTCGCCGACCCCGGCGATCCGGCCGACAAGGCCAAGCCCGTCGGTGGTGGCCCAGCCATCGACCACGCCGTCGCGCCGCCCCACGTTCAGCAGCACCGATTGCCGGAACGGCGAGCCGGAATCGGCCAGCACCACGCCCGAGACCGAGGTGAGCTTGGGATCGAGCCGCAGCTTGTTCTGCGCCAGAAGCTTGGCGTTTTGCTGCTCCAGCTGCACCGCGGCCTCCTTCCAGGCCTTCATCTGTTGCAACTCGCGGCGCAACTCCTGGTTCTGTTCGTAGATCCGCGCGTAGGACTGGAACCCCTCGACCATGTCGACGACCTTGGTGACCGGCACCAGCGCCCATTCGAAACTCGGCACCACGGTATCGACCAGCGCGGTGCGGAACCGCTCCACCCGCGGGCTGTCGATCCGCCACAGCAGGAACAGCGCGAACAGCAACAGCGCGACGAGCACGATCAGCACCCGGCGGACGGGCGCTTGAAAGTCGATCTCGTCGTTGCGGTCGCGGGCCACGGAATGCCTTTCCCTGGGCGTGCCGTCGCGGGGGCGGGCCGGGCGCGGCGGGCCGGCCCGGCCGGCCCGGTCAGCTGTCGTAGTCTATCACATGCCGAAGCTGCTTTTCGTATTCCAGCGACTTGCCGGTGCCCAGCGCCACACAATTGAGTGACTGGTCGGCGATGGAAATCGACAGCCCGGTCTGTTCCCTCAGCGCAAGGTCGAGATCGCCCAGAAGCGCGCCGCCGCCGGTCAGCATCACGCCGCGGTCGACGATGTCGGCGGCCAGGTCCGGCGGCGTCGCCTCCAGCGCGATCATCACCGCCTCGCAGATCTGCTGCACGGGTTCGGCCAGCGCCTCGGCCACCTGGGCCTGGTTGATCTCGGTCTCCTTCGGTACGCCGTTCAGCAGGTCGCGGCCGCGGATCTGGATCGCCGCGCCGCGGCCGTCGTCGGGCATCCGCGCGGTGCCGATCGAGGTCTTGATCCGCTCCGCCGTCGCCTCGCCGATCAGCAGGTTGTTCTGCCGGCGCAGGTAGCTGATGATCGCCTCGTCCATCCGGTCGCCGCCGACCCGGACCGAGCGCGCGTAGACGATGTCGCCCAGCGACAGCACCGCCACCTCGGTCGTGCCGCCGCCGATGTCGACGACCATGCTGCCCGTCGGATCGGTGATCGGCATGCCCGCGCCGATGGCCGCGGCGATCGGTTCGGCGATCAGCCCGGCGCGGCGGGCGCCGGCCGACAGCACCGATTGCCGGATCGCGCGCTTTTCCACCGGCGTCGCGCCATGCGGCACGCAGACGATCACCTTGGGCTTGGAGAAGGTCGTGCGCTTGTGGACCTTGCGGATGAAGTGCTTGATCATCTCTTCGGCGACGTCGAAATCGGCGATCACGCCCTCGCGCATCGGCCGGATCGCCTCGATCGAGCCGGGGGTGCGGCCCAGCATGAGTTTCGCGTCCTCGCCGACGGCGAGCACCTGCTTCTTGCCGTCCTTGACGTGGTAGGCCACCACCGAGGGTTCGTTGAGGATGATGCCCTTGCCCTTCACATACACCAGCGTGTTCGCCGTGCCGAGGTCGATCGCCATGTCGGAAGAGAAGAGGCTGCTGAGCCAAGACATGCTGTTTTTCCGTTCCCGCTCAAGTGGTTTTCCCGCGACTCGGTCATCGGGTGCGGGGACGCTCCGTTATAGGCGTCATGCGACCGTCACGGAAGGGGCGGGGCCGCATCTGAAGCGGCCGCGCGCCGATTTGCACATCTGCCACCTTCAAGGGCAGGATAAGGCCGGATCGGGCGTGATTTCCTACACTAAGCCGATGCGGCGGCCTCCGCCGGCTTCGTCTTGGCGCGCCGCACGATCAGGTTGTTGAGCGCGCTGACATAGGCCTTGGCGCTGGCGACGACCGTATCGGTATCGGCAGACTGGCCGGTGACGATCTTGCCATCCTCCTCCAGCCGGACGCTGACGGTGGCCTGCGCGTCGGTGCCTTCCGTCACCGCGTGCACCTGGTAAAGCGCCAGCCGCGCGTCATGCGGGAAGAGCTGCTTGATCGCCTTGAAGGTCGCGTCCACCGGGCCGTCACCGGTGGCGGTGACGGATTTCTCCGCGCCGCCGATCTCCAGCGTCAACTCCGCCGTCTGCGGGCCCTCGGTGCCGCAGACCACGCGCAGGTGCCGCACATGGATGTGATCGTCCGCGACATTGGCGGTGGTGTCGGTCATCAGCGCGATCAGGTCGTCGTCATAGACCTCCTTCTTGCGGTCGGCGAGCGCCTTGAACCGCACGAAGACGTCGCCCAGCTGGTTGTCGGCCAGTTCGTAGCCGAGGTCGCGCAGCTTGGCGCGCAGCGCTGCGCGGCCGGAATGCTTGCCCATCACCAGATTGGTGGCGGCGAGCCCGATATCCTCGGGGCGCATGATCTCGAAGGTCTCGGCGTTCTTCAGCATCCCGTCCTGGTGGATGCCGCTTTCATGCGCGAAGGCGTTCTTGCCGACGATCGCCTTGTTGTATTGCACCGGGAAGCCCGACACCGCCGCAACCCGGCGCGAGATGTTCATGATCCTCGTCGTGTCGATGCCGGTGCGGTAGGGCATGATGTCGTTGCGGACACGCAGCGCCATCACCACCTCTTCCAGCGCGGTGTTGCCGGCGCGTTCGCCCAGCCCGTTGATCGTGCATTCGATCTGTCGCGCGCCGGCCTCCACCGCCGCCAGCGCGTTCGCCGTCGCCATGCCGAGATCGTTGTGGCAATGGGTGGCGAAGGTCACCTCCTCGGCGCCCGGCACCGCGTCGATCAGCCGCCGGATCAGGTCGGCGCTTTCGCGCGGCGCGGTGTAGCCCACCGTGTCGGGGATGTTGATCGTCGTCGCGCCCGCCCTGATCGCGATCCCGATCACCCGGCACAGATAGTCGAACTCCGTGCGCGTCGCGTCCATCGGCGACCATTGCACGTTGTCGCACAGGTTGCGGGCATGGCTGACGGTGTCGTGGATCCGCTCCGCCATCTCGTCCTGCGTGAGGTTGGGGATCGCGCGGTGCAGCGGCGAGGTGCCGATGAAGGTGTGGATGCGCGGCCGGCGGGCGTGTTTCACCGCCTCCCAGCAGCGGTCGATATCCTTGAAATTCGCCCGCGCGAGGCCGCAGATCACCGCGTTTCGCGCCTGCGCCGCGATGTCGCGCACCGCCTCGAAATCGCCCTCCGAGGCGATCGGGAACCCCGCCTCGATGATGTCGACGCCCATCTCGTCGAGCATGGTCGCGATTTCCAGCTTCTCGTCATGGGTCATGGTCGCGCCGGGGCTTTGTTCGCCGTCGCGCAGCGTGGTGTCGAAGATCAGCACGCGATCCTGTTCGGTCGTCTTTGTCATCGGTCTTGTCCTTCGTTGTCCTTAGCCGTGGCGGCGCTGGTCACCTCTGAGCGGTCGCGCCGGCAGGCACGCTCAGAGGCGGCTAAGGAGAAGAAGCGCACGGGACAGCGCCGCGCGGGGCGCGGTGCAGGTGGCTGCGATGGCAGGGCTCCGTGTCATGGCGCGGATCATACGGGCCGGACCGCAAAAGAAAAGTGCAAAATTGACCGCGCCGGCCGGCCGCCTAGGTGGGCCGGGGCAGGACGGAGGCGGGCATGCGATCACTGGTCATCGGGGCATCGGGCGGGATCGGCGCGGCGGTCGCGGCGGCGCTGGCCGCGCGCGGCGAGGTCGTCGCGCTGTCGCGGGCGCAGGACGGGGTCGACGTGACGGACGAGGCCCGGGTTGCGGCGGCGCTGGGCGCGCTTGACGGGCCGTTCGACATGATCTTCGTCGCGACCGGGGCGCTGGGCCGGCCGGAAAAGACGCTGAAGGCCTTCGATGCCGCGGCCTTCGCCGCGCAGTTCGCGCTGAACGCGGCGGGGCCGATGCTGGTGCTGAAACACGCGCTGCGGCTGATGCCGCGGGACCGGCGCAGCACCTTTGCGGCGCTGTCGGCGCGGGTCGGCTCGATCGGCGACAACCGGCTGGGCGGCTGGTATTCCTACCGCGCGTCGAAGGCGGCGCTGAACCAGTTGCTGCACACCGCGGCAGTCGAGGTCGCGCGCAGCCACCCGCAGGCCGTCGTCGCCGCGCTGCATCCCGGTACGGTGGCGACCCGGTTCACCGCCGGCTACACCGCCGACAAGCTGGCGCCCGAGGAAAGCGCCCGGCGGCTGCTGGCGGTGCTGGACGGGCTGGGGCCGGAGCATTCGGGCGGCTTTTACGATCATCGGGGCGCGGCGGTGCCGTGGTAGGGCGCATCGTCCTTGTCCTCGGCGATCAGCTTGCCCCCGACATCGCCGCGCTGAAGGCGGCCGATCCGGCGCGCGATCTCGTCGTGATGGCCGAGGTCCGGGCCGAGGCGCGCCAGCCCCGCAACCATCCGCAGAAGATCGCCTTCTTCCTCGCCGCGATGCGCAAGCACGCCGCGGCGCTCGAAACGGCGGGCTGGTGCGTGGCCTACAGCCGGCTCGACGATCCGGACAACAGCCAGACCATCGCCGGCGAGGTGCTTCGCCGGGCGGCGGCCGAGGGCGCGCGCGAGGTGATCGTGACCGAACCGGGCGACTGGCGGCTGCGGGCGGAGATCGAGGCGCTGCCGCTGCCCGTCACGGTGCTGCCCGACGACAGGTTCTTCTGCTCGGGTGCGGAGTTCCGGACCTGGGCCGAGGGCCGCAAGCAGCTGCGGATGGAATGGTTCTACCGCGAGATGCGGCGCCGCACGGGGCTGCTGATGGAAGGCGACAGGCCGGCCGGCGGAACATGGAATTTCGATCAGGAGAACCGCAAACCCGCCCCCGGTGGCCTGTTGACGCCAAACCCGGCAGGATTCGAACCCGATGACGTGACAAATGACGTGATTTCACTCGTGGAACGGGAATTTCCCGACCATTTCGGGAATGCGCGGCCCTTCCGCTGGGCCACCGATCGCGCGCAGGCATTGTCACTTTTCCAGCATTTCCTCGAAACCCGTCTGGCGGAGTTCGGGCCGTATCAGGATGCCATGGTGGCGGGCGATCCCGTGCTGTGGCATGCCGTCATCTCGCCCTATCTGAACGCCGGATTGCTTTCCCCGCAAGAGGTTTGCGCGGCGGTCGAGGCGGAATGGCGCGCGGGCCGGGTGCCGATCCAGTCGGCCGAGGGATTCATCCGGCAGGTGCTGGGCTGGCGCGAGTTCCTGCGCGGCATCTGGCTGATGGCCGGGCCGGGCTACACCGCCCGCAACGCGCTCGGCCACGACCGGGCGCTGCCGCCGGTCTACTGGGGCGGCGAGACGAAAATGGCCTGCATGGCCGCCGCCGTCGGCCAGACCCGCGACATGGCCTATGCCCATCACATCCAGCGGCTGATGGTGACCGGCAATTTCGCGCTGCTGGCCGGGATCGACCCGGCCGAGGTGCACGACTGGTACCTGTCGGTCTATGCCGATGCGCTGGAATGGGTCGAGGCGCCGAACGTCATCGGGATGAGCCAGTTCGCCGATGGCGGCATGGTCGGATCGAAACCCTATGTTTCCTCCGGCGCCTATATCGACCGGATGTCGGACTACTGCGGCGGCTGCGCCTACCGGGTGAAGGACCGGACGGGCCCGAGCGCCTGCCCGTTCAACCTGCTTTACTGGCATTTCCTTGCCCGCCACCGCGACCGGTTCGAAACCAACCCCCGCATGGCGCAGATGTATCGCACCTGGGACCGGATGGCGGAGGACCGCCGCGCCACCGTGCTGGCCGAGGCCGAGGCGGTGCTGGCCCGGCTCGATCGGGGCGCGGCCGTCTGACCTCAGTTGCCGGTCTCGGCCTCGCCGGTTTCCTCGATCTCGGTCAGTTCCCCGTCGGTCCAGGTGCCCGTGGCGGTGTCGCCCGAGGCGTAGCGCATCGTGCCGCGGCCCTGCCGCCGGCCCTCGACGAAGGTGCCTTCGTAGACATCGCCGTTGGCATAGGTCGCCACGCCCTCGCCATCGATCTCGCCGGCCGTCCAGTTGCCGGAATAGCGGAACCCGTCGGTCATCACGATCTCGCCCTGGCCCTCGCGCTGGCCGGCGACGAACTGGCCGGTGTAGACGGTGCCATCGGCATAGGTCGCCACGCCCTGTCCCTCGCGCTGGCCGTTTTCCCACGCGCCTTCGTAGACGTAGCCGTCGGGATAGGTCATCTTGCCGGTGCCGTGGTTGCGGCCGTCGCGGAATTCGCCCTCGTAGACAAGGCCGTTGGCGTAGCGCGCGATGCCCGAACCCTCGATCACGCCGGCAACCCAGTCGCCCTCGTAGGTCGATCCGTCGGCATAGGTGATCTTGCCCGCGCCGTCGGGCTGGTCCTCGGCGAACCGGCCTTCGTAGACCGATCCGTCGGGATAGGTCACCTTGCCCTCGCCCGAGATCCGGCCGTCGGCCCATTCGCCCTCGTAGCGATAGCCGTCGGCGCCGGTGAAGACGCCGGTGCCGTGGCGGCGGTCATTCGCGAATTCGCCCTCGTAGATATCGCCGTTGCCGTAGGAAACCCGGCCTTCGCCCTCGCGCTTGCCGGCCACCATCCGGCCCTCGTAGACATCGCCGTTGGGCTGGATCAGCGTGCCCTGGCCGTCCATCTGGCCGTCCTTCCAGGCGCCTTCGTAGACCAGCCCGTCGGGCATCGTCAGCTTGCCCTGTCCGGCGCGCTGGCCGGACAGCATGTCGCCCTCGTAGACCGCGCCGTCGGGATAGGTGATCGTGCCTTCGCCCTCCTTGACGCCCATCACCCAGTCGCCGTCGTAGCGGTAGCCGCCGGGGCTTTCCATCACACCCCGGCCGTGATGCGTCGCCTTCTCGAAGCTGCCGGTATAGACCACGCCGTTGGCATAGCGCGCCACGCCCTCGCCGGTGATCTCGCCGTCGACCCAGTCACCCTCGTAGGTGCCGCCGTCGGCGAAGGTGATCTTGCCGGTGCCCTGCGGCTTGCCCTTCACGAACTGGCCCTCGTAGACCGACCCGTTGGGAAACTTCGCCACGCCCTGGCCCAGGATCTCGCCATCGACCCAGTCGCCGGTGTATTCATATCCGTTCGGCAGGCGGTAGGTGCCCTGGCCGTGCTGCTTGCCGTCCTTGAACGTGCCCTCGTAGATGCCGCCGTCGTCGTATTGCTTGGTCACGACCTGTTGCGCCTGGCCCGCGCCGGCGGCCAGCGCCGCGACGAGGATCAGGCCCGCTGCCAGACCGCTCCGCTTCGCCTCAGTCATGTCCATGCCTCACTCAGAATCGGATGTCCCCCGCGCGGCGGCCCCGCGCACCCGGTCAGACCGTAAGCAGGGAACCCGGCGCTGACAAGCTTCGGGCGGGATCAATCGCCTTTCACCTGTCCATCAGTCTGGTAAGACGGGCGCATTGGAAGGGAATGCGCGAATGTCCGAGAGATTCCGCCTGACTCTGGCACAGCTGAACCCCACTGTCGGGGCGCTTTCCGCCAATGCGGCGAAGGCGCTGGCCGCCTGGCGGACAGGCCGCGACGCGGGCGCCGACATGGTGGCGCTGCCCGAGATGTTCGTCACCGGCTACCAGACGCAGGATCTGGTCCGCCGCCCCGCCTTCCATGCCGCCGCGATGGCCGAGATCGAGGCGCTGGCACAGGCCACGGCCGACGGCCCGGCGCTGGGGATCGGCGGGCCATGGGTGGAGGACGGGCGGCTTTACAACGCCTATGTCGTGCTGCAGGCCGGCAAGGTCGTGGCGCGGATGCTCAAGCACCACCTGCCCAACGAGGACGTGTTCGACGAGGTGCGGCTGTTTGCCTCCGGGCCGATTTCCGGCCCCTACCGGATCGGCCCGCTCCGGCTGGGCACCCCGGTGTGCGAGGACGCGTGGTACGAGGACGTGGCCGAGACGCTGGCCGAGACCGGGGCCGAGGTGCTGCTGGTGCCGAACGGCTCGCCCTATCGCCGCGCCAAGCAGGATCTGCGCTTCAACGTCACCGTCTCGCGCGTGGTGGAGACCGGGCTGCCGCTGATCTATCTCAACACCGTCGGCGGGCAGGACGACCAGGTGTTCGACGGGGCGAGCTTCGCGCTCAATCCCGGCGGGGAACTGGCCCTGCAGATGCCGGCGATGGAAGAGGCGATCAC
>Ga0180432_10009064_pt1 | contig 12223 bp, 10 predicted proteins | sample SS_ome_10_FD_132414 | JGI IMG/M metagenome (GOLD analysis project Ga0180432, IMG submission 132414) | Hypersaline lake sediment archaeal communities from the Salton Sea, California, USA - SS_1_MS_2 metaG | ecosystem: Environmental > Aquatic > Non-marine Saline and Alkaline > Hypersaline >...
TGACGAGGTGAAGTCCCAGACCCGTGCCTGATGCCCGACCTGTGGCGTCCTCCACCCGATAAAATTTATCAAAAATACGAGCCAGACAGTCCTTGGGAATGCCGAGGCCCTGGTCGGCCACTTCGATGGCCGCGTGCCCGCCCTCGTCGTCGCGCCGCAGACTAACCTGCACGATCGTGCCTTCCGGAGAGTACTTAAGCGCGTTAGCAAGGAGATTCATGACGGCCTGGTAGATCATATCCCGGTCCGCCTGTACCACAAGTTCGCAGTCATGGCACTCGCAGTAAAAACGGGCCGATTTCTCCCGAGCCTGAGGCTCGAGCGTAATAATGATTTCGTTCACGAGCTCAATAAGGTCGAGAGGCTCTTTGCGCACACGCAACGAGCCCGACTCCATCCGAGAAAGGTTGAGCATGTTGTCAATGAGTCGGTTGAGGCGATCGGCTTGCTCCTGAATAACCCCGCAGAACCGTTCGCGGTCGCGATCCGAGTTGGCTTCGTTGTCGACAAGCAGCTCCGCGTAGGCGCGAATGCTGGCAAGGGGAGTCTTCAGCTCGTGCGAGACGCTGCTGACAAAGTTGTCCTTCATCCGGGCCAGCTCCTGCTCCGCAGTAACGTCGTGGATGACCGCCACCATCGCCATGACGTCCTGGTCGGCGTCAAGGACACACGAAAGCATGACCTGCAGACTGAGCGACTTGCCGCTGAGAGGGTCGGGACTTTCCAGCAGTTGGCGAGCCTGAAGCTGTTTGTTTTGCCGCGTACGCCGCAGAAGGTCAAGCAAAGGTTGGTTCGTGACGGCGTTTTCGATGGGCCTTTGCGCACAGTCTCCCAAAGCGAAGTCGAAGAGTCTCTCCGCAGCCGGATTGGCCATCAGCAATTCATCAAACTTGTCGGTAACAAGAACTGCCTCCGAAATACTGAAGATCATCGCTTCACGCTGGCGACGTTCCGTCTCCGCCACGCGAGCTTTGATTTCAAGCTCTCTCTGGGCAACCCGATCGGCCTGGAGAGTGGTCTTGAGATAGGTCAGATATTGGTTCAGGGCCCCGGAAAGCTCCGCCAGTTCGTCGTGGTCGTCCAGCATGACTAGGCCTATTTCGCCTTCCGCTTCGAACTGTCTAAGCTGATTTTGAATCGAACGAAGGGACCCGGCCAGACTACGCCAGATCAGCACCACCAGCAGAACGCTAAGCGCCGTCATCACCGCAAACACGAGCCAACCCAGGTGCTGTTCTCGTTGCGGCGCGTTAAGCAGGCCCATTTCCGTTGCGAAAAAGGCAGCACTACCTGCCAACGCCGTCAGAACAACCAAAGCTAATAACAAACGTCTCGCCAGGTACACGTCGGGGCCTCCTGGGGCACCATGGGTTGGCCGAGTCGGGCCAAGTCATTTCAGGTTTGTCGTCTCGATGGCCGCTATGCCGAATAACTGCCAGCTACGTCCGATAAGACAACACAAGCCAATCCACTCTTTACAATTTAAAGGCCATCTACAAGCCCACGCTCTGGGCCTCGAACACCTTTCTACGGTGCCAAGTAAGCACCTCTATTAGGTCTCACTGCCAGCCAGCGACGCCAGCAGTCGTTGGGCAAGCGCGTCACCAGGATCAATATCAAGAGCCTGCTGGTAATAGGCTCGCGCCTCCTCCGGATCAGCGTTGCGCTGGGCACACTGCCCCAGCAGGCACAAAGCCAAGCCATGTTGCGGCTGACGTTGAACGACCTGCTGGAGATACTCGGCCGCACGCTCGTAGTTCGCTTGCTTCATCGCCACGTACGCCAGCACGACCACGGCGTCGGAATTATGCTGTTTCAATGCCAGTACACGCTCGGCGGCAGCTTTGGCTTGGCCCAGCTTTTGCCCTGCAAGATAAGCCTGTGCCAGTCGAAGCCAGGCCTGATGATCGTTCCGCCGGGCCGTAGTGACTTTTTCGAAAGAACGCTGCGCCTGGTGGTATTCTTCTACCGCAAGATAACAGTCCCCCACCGCGAGGTAGTAGCCCAGCGGAATATCGTCTTTTTCGCTCTCACGTTTCTGGATGAGTTCGTCAAAGGCCGACAACGCCTCGACCGGCCGATCCGCACGATGCAAGGCGAACGCCAGAGACTCCTTGATGCCCCAGTTCTCCGGGCTGACATTGGAGGCTTCCACGTACATGTCCACCGCCTCGTTATGACGACCCAGCGCCGTTAGAATGTTGCCCGCAGTCAAACAGATGGCCGGGTCGTAATCCAGCTGCTCTTTGTTGTCGAGTAGCAGCTGAAGGGCTTGTTCCGGCTGCTCCTGCGCAACACGCACACCCACTAGACCCAAAAGGTAACTGGGCTGGCGAGGATCGATCTCCCTGGCTGCCTGATAGTACTCCCCTGCCAAATTCAGTTTCTTCCACCGTTCGTGGATCAGGGCCAGGTAGTAGTGGGCCGGAGCACTCTGCGGGTCAATTTCGAGTGCCTGATTCAGCACGTCACGCGCTTTGCCCGGCTCGTCATGTTCAAGGTAGATCCGACCCAGCAGAACATACGTGGGGGCGTAATCCGGACAGGCCGCGATGATCTTCTGACAAGAAGCCTGTGCCTTTTCAAAGTCCCCCGTCTCGAACTGCTGACGCGCCATGTCGATGTTGAGCTGGGCACGCGCCGCCTCCCAGTCCTTCACCAGAGCATCTTTCTTCTGTTGGTGCTGGCTTGCACAACCCAACAGAGACATCAGACAGACAATGCCGTACAGCGTCGTGAAGCGTCTCATCGTGTTACCTCCTAAGGTAAGTCAACTGTGCCATGCCGCCTTCCTGGAGACGGCTTGCGTGCTATAAGTCTTCACTGTCGTAAACGTCAGGCGCGTCACCTGCGCTTCTTACACGAAGGTGACGCGGCCTGTACTTAAAGCCAACTCACCGGCAGCCAATCTCGTCGGGCCGGCGCCGACGTCAACGTCGACCTACTTGCAGGCGTCCTGGGCCACCAACTGTCGCATGAAGGTGGACATCAGACTGCAGTCGGTCTCATAGACCTGCTGCGTCTGCAGCTGCTCACGAAGATCGATTGCTTCGTAGCACATCGGGCTGATATTCGTCGCCATGGTGGCGTCCCACAGGGCCCAGGAAAGCTTGCCTTTGGCCTGATTCTGCTTCGCCCAGTTGTAGTAAGCCGTCGCAAGGCGGTCCCGACCGGTGGGCTGAAGACCTTCACGGATACCTACCGTCCAATGCTTAGCCTTGGCCAGCGTCTCCTTACCCAACGGGTAGTCGACATCTTCCTTGATGACGTGAGGCGTAATCAGAAAGATAACTTCTTCCTTCTCCGCAATGTCCCCCGTGCTGCGGAAAAGATTGCCGAGCAGCGGCACATTGCCAAGAACAGGAATCTGGGCACGACTCAGCTGTGTCTTCTCACGGAAAAGACCACCAATAACAATGGTGGAACCATTCTTCACCAGCACATTCGTGACCACCTCGGCAGTCGATTCCGAAGGCAAAGTAAAGTCGCCTGTGACTTCTACCCCACCATCGCTATCCTTCGGGTTCAGCTCCATGCGAATGAAACCGTCATCCATCACGAAGGGACGAAACTGCAACTGCGTGCCCGTTTCCAGAAATTCCACGGTCTGTGTAGCGGTCGTCTGCGTTACCTCTGTCGTGATGTAGCCATCACGGTTGCCTACGATAACCTTGCCGAACTGGCGGTTGAGCGTAAGAACCTTGGGATTGCCCAAAGTGACCACGTCGGTGGTGCTTTCCAGAGCACGGATAATCAGCCCAACGTTGTTGCTGGTGATCCCCACTTTCAGACCACCCGCGTTGACGTTACCGGTAAAACTGGTGGAGACCCCACCGTCGGTGCCGGCCTGGCTGGGAACTCCCAGAGACGCGTCACCCCCAACAAAATCCGCATTGACACCACCGAAGTAACTGAAATCAATTCCCAGCTGGTTCGTGTCGCTCAGACTGGCAACGAGAATGGTCGCCTCAACAAGAACCTGAGGAGGCCGACGGTCAATCTGTTCAAGCATGCCCGCAACCGCGTCCAGCTTCTCGGGAAAATCCTGCACCACGATGTAGTTGTTCACCGCCCATTTTTCACCGGGGGTCTCTTCCTGACCGCCGGCGTCGGGCGACTGCGTCGCAATGGCCCCTTTGCTCAGAAGAGGCCGGATCAGTTGCGTGGCATCCTGCGCCGGAATATAGCTAAGTGGAAAAATCCGACATTCCATCTTCCTCGCCTGAGCCTGACGTTCGTCCCATTCCTTCTGCGTGTAGACAAAAATGAAGGGCCCTTCCTCTTCGTAAACGAAGCCGTTTACGCCAAGAACAGCATCGAGGGCCTCGGCAAGCGTCACGTCGAAAAGGTTCACAGTCACCATACCCCGTACTGCGGGCGAGGGAACAATGTTCGTATGGCTCACTTCACCCAGCAATTTGAGAAAATCCGCAACATCGCCCTTGAACACCAGCGACGGATGAACACCACCGGCCTGCGGCTCTGTAATCTTGGCGGGCTCCTGAGGCGTTTGCGGTGCTGCCTCCGAGACCCCTTGGTCCGCCGTCGCCGCTTGCTGAGCATCTTGGCCGTCCTCGGCCCAGGCGTTAGGTGCATAAGCCGTCAACGCCAGCATGACCAAGCCAACCGCTACGAATCTGTTAAACCACTTCATCTGTTTTCTCCTACCCCTACATACTTGCCGATCCAGGGTTCGGCATTGCCCTACGATTAAATCTCTACCAAGTGTTTTCCCGTATCCATCCGCTTCGCTCGCCGTGTGCCGCCCGATACGGCTCGACACGCTCGCTACAACTGTCTATCTCATCGTCCAGGAACAGACCGGCCTGAATGGCTTCCCCTGCGTCTGCGGCGAATGGGCCGCTAAACGTTGCCAACGCCGCCGCTTCCGGTCATGGAGGCCCCGAAACGTGTGTTATCGGGCCCGCGCGGACCATCGGCATGGCCTTGCGGTCAACTGCTGTATTAGGCAAGGGCAGGCTCCCGAACGGGCGTAAGACTCTTCAAACACAGACCCAGCGTGACAACCCACTCGCTGACCGTGTCGCATTCGTCGCTCAAGCCTGAACCCGCACCCTCCATGTCAATGCCTTCTATCGAGCTTGGCCGGGTGACATCCATTTGCCCAAATTGGCCCTGCTGAGCCAGCATGAGCGAAACATAGGGCTCCACCCCGCTCAGAACGACTCTCCGAGGAGCCGGGCCACGAAATGTCTGACAATAATACGTCGAGCACCATTCAATTTCCTGGCCCAGTTCGACAAGTTTGTCCCGGACAAGGCCGCCCAGCACACGGCTGATCTCGTCAGAGCCCTGAGCGTTCCCCACAAACTGCCGTCGCAAAAGAAACTCGGCATTCCCCTGGCTCAGCCTCAGATGCTCAGCGACGCGACCCGAAAGTTCGCTCCCTCCCCAGTTGACCTGCCGCGCCCAGTAAAGCGACTCTGTGTCCGCCATAACAATCATGGTCTCCTCGCAGCCGACGTGCACAAGCACCACCGGGCCGCACTCACACGGCACTTCGCTGGCACCGGCCATCGAAGTCTCTGCGGCACATTGGGCCCCCTGGTGGACCCACATGCGGTAAAGGACGCAGGGTAACGGTTCTAAGGCGACCTGGCTGAGCCCGATGTCGTCGAGGATCGCACGCTGACGGATCAGCGTGGCGTCCGTTGCCCCAAAAGCCGTGTATTGCCTGCCAACGTGACCGCCGAATCTGACCACACCGGCGGGCACATACTCGACATGGCCTTGACCTGGCAAAAAACCCAGCTCGGCCCGGCACCGTCCGACCAGATGCTCCTGAGCCTGGTTCTCCCAATCATGCACCCGTACCGAACCAAAACGCAACTGATCGCCATTGAGAACACTGACAACCTCACGCCCTTTGAAGCGGTGCTGCTTGAGAGCTTCGCGTACGCTCCGTGCGATAATGTGTTCCCGCCGAAAACCCTGCCCCGTACGTGGACACTCCTGCGGCAAACTCACATGACAGGCCGCACGCACGGCCACCAATGGACCGCGACGCTCCAGTTGCAGCAACTTGATCGCGTCAGAGCCAATATCAAGGCCTATGGTGCTATATGTTCGTGGAGCAAACCAGGACATTAACTGTTCCTTATCGAAAGGGTCTGTCACCGGGACCTCGAGGCCCGCACGGCTCTCTAGTTGACGCTAATCCTTCCCGTAACGGGTTCGACACGGATAGTCATCTGTTCGTCGCCAGACACCACCGTTATACGCCCGCTGGCAAGTGGCGGCGGACTCTGGCTGATAGCCCCCCCATACGGAGCCCCCATACGATCGAACCAGACGGTGCCGCTGCCATTGAAATCCGCCACTGTAAGGCTGACATCTTGAAGCTCGCCCGCAGCTCCGAACCGAACCCGAAAGGGTTTGCCGGAAACAGGATTCGCCACAACATTGCCGCTCGCGTCCTGCACTTGGTACTGATTCGATGTCACATCACAGACCAGCTGAACCTGCTGCTGCGTAGCAATGGCGCTGGTCTGGGCATAGTGCAGCGTCGATGCCAGTTGCCGGGCGGCCGCTGTAACCTGCATCGCGTGCGTGTTGCCCAGCATGGGCACCGCAATCGTCGCCGCAACGCCGAGGATTACCACCACCATTAACACTTCAACAAGAGTGAAGCCCAAACGTGGGGTCGCGACTTTAAGCATCAGATTGCCGGTGGGTTTTGCCATGTCCATCTCTGCCATTACTTGCACGCGCACGCGGCTGAGGCTTGGGAACCCGAGCCGCCACTGAACGTCTCCGCCGTAACACATCTCACCGTCGCGAGCATACCCGACCAATCCCAGCTTACGACCGCTGCTCCGCCACGCAGACTCACTTGCGCGCCGACCTCACCTTGACGCTCCCCGGCCTGACACTTTCACCTGCAGATATCTTCTTGCCGGCCTCGACAATCTGAACCCGAACATTGCCGGAAAGCAGCGTGGCCTCAAGGCTGGCAACAGATTCGTTGACCCCTTGCAGTTGCGTAACAACATCCTGTAATTGCTGGCCCTGATTCGGAATCCCTGCCTGCACATGATCCAGAGAAGTGGGGCTCTCACACCACAGCCCTACCGCGATAACCGTAAGCAGAACGGCAATCGCCGTCAGGATAAAACGTGTATAGCTGTCAACTTGAACCTTCATGAGTTGTCCTCCCGGCCGGTGACGCCACAAGGCTGCCGGCCTAAGGGTTTCTGATGTTTACTGCTGCTTCCTGCTACATGCTGTGTCCCGCAAGTCCTCACGCCAGATCAATAGTCGTAGTATGACTGACCTTTGCTGTCGCTGCCGGCGGCGTCCGCACGTAGCGTCATCAAATCGTCCGGACGAAAAATCCACCCGTCACTGTCATCCGCCGACGCGGGAAGGGCAGCGCCTACGTCCACCATTTCAACTGTCTCAATCCCGTTTATCGGGTTCTTGGGCATCTGCCGCAGATAGGGACCGTACTTGAAACGGTCCGTCTTTTGTGCGTTGCTCACGCCATCACGGTCGGTGTACTGCGTAAGCTGGGCCACAAAGGCCGCGGCCGTCGGGGCGACAGACGCGTCACCGTTCGGATAACCTGGCGAAATGTCCCAGTGCTCGGCACGATAAGCCCCCACCTGCGCCTTGAGCATCCGCAAATTTTCCCTCAACATGTTCTCTTTCGTCTCCTGCGTGGCGTTGGAAAACTTGGGGATGACCATGGCAGCCATGATGCCTAGGATGACAACCACGATCAGCAGTTCTATCAGCGTAAAGGCACGAACGTGCACGCCTCTGGGCGATATGGCAGTGACCTCTTGGGACCGGCGGCTCTTCATCGTTGGGCTCCGTCTTAAAAATATTCTCGGGTTCGACTTCCTCTTTGCCGTAGCAATAGTCGCCTGTCAAAAAAGCAGGCCAAGGCCCTGCGACGCCAACCAACGTGAGGTCGCCGGACCCAGGCCGCTTATATCAAAACATCAATCGGTACATCAATCCGCCTCGCTCAGGTAGAAAACTTACAGCGTCGAATGATTCGTGCCATCCGGCGTCTGGTCGCTATCGTCGGCCCAGAGATTGCCGGTGGTGGAATCGAAGTACCAGTGAGCACTGTCGTCACCGAGCGTGCCGTCGATATCGAAAAGAGGCACCGCGCCGGCGGACTCGTCAATGAACGGATTCTTCGGCACGTTCTGCATGTACGGACCAAACTCACCATTCACATTGTCCACAGTACCATCGACCAGCGTCTTGTCGGTCAGACCCAGCTCGAACGTAGCCGCACTCGTGGTGTCCGGATAATCGTCATTATGCTGCACCTTGTAAAGCCCAATCTGACTGCGCAGCGTCTGCAGATTGCTCACCAGCGTGGACTCTCGCGCCTCACTCGACGCCTCGGTAAACTGCGGAATCACGATCGCCGCAAGGATACCCAAAATGATGACCACGATTAAAATCTCGATTAATGTAAAACCACTCTTTCTCATCTTGTTCCTCCGTTGCCCGCAGGCACGTTTCTAGGGGAAAACATAACACTATTCTTCTTGCCTTATGACCTACAGTTGCCGCTCTCTTCTTGGCCAACAATCGGTCAGACGCGACGTCACATGTTTCGTTCTATCACCCCCTCTCCTTTCGTTTTGGTTGCGGCAAGCGTTATCGCGCCTTGGTTGTCCATTCGTTCTCACTAAGGCTATCGACCGGATCAAGGCCCGTCTTTGGGCAAAAAGCACCGCACGCCTCGCGCCAACTCCCATGATCCGTCCCCCGTCATTTACTAAGGAAAATCTACGAACTAATCCGGGCAGGGGCAAAGCAACCGAACGCTTTTTTTCTTACCCAGCCCACAAGCTTTCTTACCTAACCGTTAAAGTCCCACGGTACCGTGGCGCACTGTGAGCATCGTAACTGGCCTGAGGATTGTAGCGATTGTGCGGGCCCAGCTCCCGCCGCCCCCCAACGCCCCTGTTTATGGGAACCAAAAAAGGCCCTCGACCGGTGCCGTCGCTATCGCATGAAACCCCCCGCTCCAATCACAAGAAGTAAACAGCCCCCCAAGACAGGGGCACTCATTGACAGACTCACATAGCCGATGACCAAAGCAATGGCCCAATAAACGAGCACACACCTTGGCCTTCTGTACGCTTTGCGCAGACGACGGATAAACAGTGCCGCTGATAAACAGCACCGCTAACGAGCAGCCTGGACGCGACCGCCCTAGCCGTTTCGGAATTGCTGGTGCAGGTGATGACAGAAACGGTCCGTCATGCCCGCAAGATAATCGCAGACCACGCGGTGTGCACTCGCATGGTCCAGTCGTTGGCAGTAACGACCCGGCAGCAGGTCAGGCTTCTTCAGATAAATCGTGAAAAGGTATTCCAGCTGGTCCCGGGCACGCTGTTGGGCTTCCACAACCCGACGGTGCTTATAGACACGTTCGAACAGAAACCTCTCCAGTTCCCTCACGCATTCGCGACGCTCCTCCGAAAGCCCCCCAAGCGGCTCTGCCCCCGTACGAACATCGTCCACGCAACGCGGCTGATGCCTTTCCAGACGCCGAACCGTCTCCGCAATCGCGTCCGTGGCGAGCATATCGATAAGCCCCTTGGCGCAACGCAGTTGCCGCGCCAACCGCTTGGCCTCGGGATACTCGCGGGCAAAGTGTTCCTTGAGCTGCTGATAGATCCGCACATCCGCCAAATCCTCTTCGCTGATCAGACCGGCTGCCAGGGCGTCGTCCAGATCGTGACTGTCGTACGCAATGGCATCGGCAACAGCGGCGATTTGCCCTTCCAGAGGCGCCTGCCCACTGCCATATTCATCGACAGGCTCGGGCACATCGTAGGCAGTATGATGTTTCGCAAGACACTGGCGAGTCTCAAAGGTCAGATTGAGCCCCCGAAACGCCGGATAGGGGTGTTCAAGATACTCGATAACACGCAGCCCATGCCGGTTATGCTCGAAGCCTCCGTGGTCAGCCATAAGCTCATTCAGCACCACCTCCCCCGCGTGCCCGTGGGGAGGATGACCCAAGTCATGAGCCAACGCAACCGTCTCCGCCAGATCTTCGTTAAGCCCGAGTATGCGAGCCAGTGTGCGAGTAATCTGGGCAACTTCCATGGTGTGCGTCAGACGCGTGCGGTAATAGTCGCTTTCCGGTGCAAGAAAAACCTGGGTCTTACCTTCCAGTCGCCGAAACGCCGCACTGTGCACCACCCGATCGCGATCACGCTGAAAACATGTACGCAGCGGGTGCTCCGTTTCCTCGTGTCGACGGCCCCGGCTGTCCCCTGCCGCCTGAGCGTAGCACGCCAACAGCATGCGTTCCCGACCCTGCCATGCGATTCTGTCACGCAAGGGCCCTCTGGTCATGAGCTCCCCTTGCCGTGACGCTCCTCCCACCGGACCACCGCTTCGGGACGCCGAAGGTACAGCGGTTCAAGCGCGTATGGATCGCAGAAGCAGCCTGCCCGGGCCCGACGGTAACCACAGCGGTGCACGTTAGCCGCATGCGGAACAGAATATTCTTCCGAAAGACAAACAATATCCCTCCCCCCCAGCACTTCCGAATGACGCCTCACAGCTTCCCCTAATACATGCAGCGGCCGCGGGCTTGCTGCCAGTAACGCCTCAGGCCGCATACGCACCGCTGCCACGATCGGCTCCATCCCCGGCACCAAGCTGCCACCCTCGTCGGCCGACGCCCCTCGCACGCCCCGTTCACTACCGCCAACCAGTCGATAACAGGCCCCATACACCATGCCCTGCTGCGCATCGATAACGACAGCCACGTGCTCCACCGCTACGCCAAACGCCTCGGCCGCAACAAAGGCATTCAGTGCCAGCACATCGTTGCTCGGCACAGCTACCACACGCAGTCTTGGAAGCGCAAACGCTAACGCCTTTGCCGCGGTCACCGCCAGACGCAACCCCGTAAAACTACCAGGACCCGCCGAAAGATAGAGCTCATCCAAATCATCAGCCGACCGACCGTACCGGCGAAGCAGTTGCTCTATCGCAGGGACCAGTTGACCCGCGTGACGAAGCTGGGCGTTAAATGGCTCCTCAGCCAGCACAGTGGGCCCCTCCCCCAAGGCAACACTGGCCAAAGAAGCAGACGTCTCTATCGCTAAGATGGTCGGCTCGTTTTCCATATCAACCCGATGATAGCGGCAGACGACCTTGCCGACAACACTGAGCTCCACAAATACAACACCAGCCCTGTTCGAGAAAGACTCGCCCACACCCACTGCAAACACTCACCTGGCCCGACGCAAGACACCCGACACCTCCAAAGCCCCCCCCGAAAAAGACACCCACACAAGAATGAAACCGCCCCGAACAGCCCACCACTGAGGCCTCTACCTTAAAACGCACATCCCTACAAGTCGCACCGCCACAAAAGACACAACGGTAAACACGTACCCACACAAGACTTACATCGACCAGACAGCAATTCAACCCTGGCACACGTCCTCTTTACACCCCCCCGCCTCGCCTCGCCACCAACCGCAAAATCTACCCGCAAACCGATTTAATTTTTTGTTTGCAAAGACTTTGGCAATGGCCTAGACTATCGGCCTAAAGGCCTCCGCAGTAATGGGGCAGTGACTTACCAACAGGCCAACCGTTAACTACTTCGCTAAACACAAGTTGGGCACCATTTATGGTGGATATTTCGAGGCTGATATCCACCGTGACCTACCGGCAGCGCGTGCCCAACAACCACTGAAGGAGCTTTACCGTGGGTCGGCAAAAGCGTCTGATGGACAACGTACAGTCCGAGAGCATCACACGTGGGGCGGGGCTATGGTCGCTACTGGCGGCGGGTATCTTGCTGGCAGCTATGCTGGTTGGCGCAAACGCCACCCTTGCTGCCAACAACAACGCCGATAAAGAAGCAGCGATCGAAGCAAAACGCAAAAAGGCCGATCACTTGCTCGCGACCGCCGCCGAGCAGATCGAACGCCACCAGTACGATCTGGCAAACGAGACTGTCCAACGCTGCAGGGAGTATGCGCCTAGCTTGACGTCCGCCCAGGAAAAACGCCTCAGAAAATACGCCGACCAGTCTGCCGCTGGAACCCGCGCCCAGGCCCAGGCTCTCGCCGCAATGGAGGCCGGAACTCAAAACCTCCAGGCAGGCCAACTCGAGGACGCCGAGAGACAATTCCTACAGGCCAAAAAACTCCAGGACTACCTCAGCAACCCCACCGTCAAAAAAATCGACACCCAA
>Ga0180432_10009065_pt1 | contig 12223 bp, 7 predicted proteins | sample SS_ome_10_FD_132414 | JGI IMG/M metagenome (GOLD analysis project Ga0180432, IMG submission 132414) | Hypersaline lake sediment archaeal communities from the Salton Sea, California, USA - SS_1_MS_2 metaG | ecosystem: Environmental > Aquatic > Non-marine Saline and Alkaline > Hypersaline >...
GGCATCGGACTCTCCTTCCTTGCGGGGCTCACGTTCGGGATTTCGCCAGCAATGCAAGCCGTGAGGAGTGGGCTTCGTTCGCCATTGATAGAAGGGAGTCGCGGCGGCACCGCAACCATTCGAAGAAGGAAAATCCGTAGCCTATTCGTGATCACGGAGTTCGCTCTGGCTCTGACGATCCTGGTCAGCGCCGCGTTGCTCACCGAGTTGTTCCATCAACGTCTCGCTATTGACCCGGGATTCGATGGAGAGAACCTACTCACCATGGAGTTGACCCTTCCCGAATACAAGTACGAAGACAGCGAAGCGCTAGCCGCTTTCGCTGAGGAGTTCAACAGGGAATTGGAAGGCGTGTCCGGATCTTTGGGACATGCGCTAATGAATGTCAGGCCACGAACACGCGGCATGCCATTCATTGAGTTCGCCGTTGACGGCGTTCCGGTTGAAGCGGGAGAAGAGCCGACCGCATCGTGGTTGTCGGTTTCACCGGACTACTTCACGACCATGGGAATAGCCGTTCTCTCCGGGCGCACTTTCAACGAGACTGACCGAGCCGACGCACCTCCGGTTGTGATGGTAAACGAGCGTATGGCCGAGCTGTACTTCGAGGAGGATGTTCCAATCGGGAAGCGGCTCCTCATCCAAGGTGAATCCCGAGAGATAATAGGTGTCGCGAGGAACATCGCTCAACAGCGACTGTCCGGCCTGGTGCCTACACCTCCCAGCATCTACTTCCCGCTCGCGCAGAGACCTATCCGGACCTTGAACGTCGCTGTGAGAGCAGCAGGTTCCCCTCATTCACTTACAGAACCGGTACAGACAGCGTTGTGGCGAATCGACCAGGATCTGCCGGTGTCATTAGTGCGGACTATGGACGAAGTCGTCGATTACGAACTCGCGGGTCCCAATACGATGACGGGCATGATGTTCGTAACCGGCCTGTTGGCGCTGGCGCTTGCAGCAATCGGTATTTACGGAGTGATGGCATACACCGTGTCCCAACAGACTAATGAGATAGGGATCCGCATGGCGTTGGGTGCGAGTTCCGGCAACGTCCTCACACGAGTAGCCCGGCAAGGAGCGACACTCGCCGGCATAGGACTTCTACTCGGCTTCCCGACGTCGGCCTTTGTCGTATGGTTCATTGGTGTCATCGGCGAACGCGCGGGAACAGAGGGGCTGGTGGCTGCCGAGGCCATTGGTACAACTCCAATGATCGTGGTTGCGTGTGTGCTTGCGCTCGTGGGATTGGCGGGCTGCTATCTGCCGGCGCGTCGGGCAACCAAGGTGGATCCTTCGTTGGCACTGCAGCAGGAGTAGCGCTTCCGAAAACCAACCGTGCCACCGCTGTGCCGCAGCTCCTAGTAGTCGCGTAGATGCGCCAATTCCGCGACGGCTATCCAGTAGTACGCCGTCTGGCCGTTTGGGAATTGATCTCCTGTTCCACGAGCAAAGAACAAGTACTTTCCGTCTCTCGACAGCGATGGGAACCGTTCGAATCCGTCTGTGTTGACAAGCTCTCCCAAATTCATGGCTGCCCCCCATGTGCCATCTTGCTGCTTTTGACTCAGGTAGAGGTCTATGAGCCCGAACGTATCCTCTCGCAGGTACACTGCGTATAGAACGAAGCGTTCGTCCGGATCGACGTATGGGTCTATCGCGCCCTCTGTGCTGACAGCACCGGACAGCGGTTGCGGGGATTGATACGCGCCGCTCACATACTCCGACGAGTAGAGTCTGGGTTCATTTTCGTTCAAAGGCCGCCCGGCAAAATAGAGGTTTCCATTCCTCGCCACGGACACCTGTCCAGCCGTGCGATTTGTGTCTAGCGTCGCAACCACAGGTTGTGGGGCGCTCCACGTGTTACCTGCCCTCTCGAGGTACCAAATACCGTGAAGCGAATCGCTTTCCTCTGTCGGATAGGGCTTCCTAGAGCTGAAGTAGAGTCTGTTGCCGTCGTCCGAGAATGCCGGCGCGTGATCGTTGAGGTCGGTCAGATGATCCAAGCGAGCCGGCACGGACAGGCCGGTTCCGTCGAAGGTGCTGTGGAACAATGTCTCTTCAGGGCCATCATCTATAAACGCCGACCAGAAGACCTCGTCCGATGAAGGCGAGAACGTGAGGCTGCCATGCAGCAAGCAACTTCCTGGGATGACGTCGGGAGCGAACTGAATCGCTTGATCAAACGGCCGTTCCTCTCCGAGGAACGTCGGCCTCCAGACAGGGTTAATGGATGTTGCCGGTGCAGATGTTTCCGTGATCCTCCTAGGGTTGGTCCCGTCAGCATTCGCGACGTACACCTCCCAGTGTTGCTCGCCCGATGAATCAGAATCATAGGCGATCTGTGACCCGTCAGACGACCACCGGGGATTGTAGTCGTCCACCGTGTTCACCGTGAGTTGACGGATGTTAGAGCCGTCGGAGTTCATGACATAGATGTCGACATCACCGTCAGCGTCGGACGTGAACGCGATTTCTGCTCCGTTTGGAGACCAAACCGGTGTGGATTCCATCGCCGACGTCGCCAGCACCGTCTGAACATCCGTTCCGTCGATGTTGCACGTATAAATGTCGGAGTCGCCCTGGTAATTGGAGGCATACACGAACCGGCTTCCATCGGTCGACCACTTTGCCGCAAACCCTTCCACGCCGATCCAGTGCTGGTCGCTGCCGTCCGCGTTCATCAGCCACAGCTCAGAGCGGTCGCCCTGGGAAGGGAAGATCCTGGTGAACGCGATTTTCGCGCCGTTCGGAGACCATGACGGCTCTGTATCCCATACACCCGGCGTATCAGTCAGACGCTCGAGATTACTTCCATCGGAGTCGAACACATGAATGGACCAAGTATCGTAGCCGTCCCTGTACCCAACTGCGGCGATCCTGTCCGCGTCAGGAGACCACTCATGATGGTTGAGTCCAAATGAAGCGTTAGTGATCCTCGTGTTCCCCGTACCATCGGCGTTCATCGCGTAGATCACGTGGAAGCCCTGACTGGTTCCTGGCTGGTGTGTGTATGCGAGCACCCCGCCTCCCCTTCCGTCGAGCGGCACTGGTGATGGCGGATCAGTTCCAAGGGTATCGAATGGCGGAGGATTCGGGGGTGGCTCTACCGTGCTTTCTGAGCACCCAACGCAGGCTAGAAACCCAATCGACGACAATATGGCGACGAACCACGATGGATGCATATCCCAGCCCTCTCTCGTAGTTGAGTAGCGGGGGAGACCTGTCGGGCAACGGTACAAGTCGTGGATTGTAACGCGGAGTGATCAGCGTCAGCCCCAGAGTGCAACGACTGACGCGGGCCTTTTCTGACAGGAGTCGCTATCGATGGCCGGTCGCGTGCGAGTCACTCACCGGCTCTCGGTGTCACCTTGCCACGGTATGCGTGTATTTGATCAGAAGCGTCCTATTGTCGGTACTCGGTAGCATCGGATCTACTCGGTCCCTGTCCAGATTCAATCCCTCATTGTACACGAGCCAGAGATCGTTGCCTTCGCGGAAATTGTAGCGCACGCGCACGTTGGCAGCGGCAAAATCCGCGACACTGCTGAACTGCCAAAACGCGTTGACCGAGAGCTTCGAGTTCATTGCGACCTGCGTCCACATGCGCACTATGTGTGCGTCGAAGCCCTGGTCGCGATCCGGGAACCTGATGCGGTCGAGCTGATACTGCGCATTCAGCCCGAGATGGCGAGAGATATTCCACTGCGGAGCGAGCCAGATGTTGGCCCGCCACCCGTCGTAGAACTGTGATATCCCCCAGCCAAAGCTGCCCGTCAGCGGATTGCCACGCGCCAGGTTGAAGTCGCCTTCGTGGCGGAAAAAAGTGTAGCTACCGGCCGGGATCACCGAGGATTCGGGAAAATTCAGTGTCTCTCGCAGGTCCTCATAGTAGAGTTCCAGATCGAGCCCGATGCTCGCTCCGGATCGCCACTGCAAGTCGAAGTCGTGTTCGATGAACGCCGACTCCACCGATCGGTCTTCGTTTCTGAACGCCACCGAGCCAAACAGCTGGAACGGGTCTAGGCGGCGAAACGGTCCATCCCCCTCGGGATAGTGGAAGTACGAAATCGACCCATACAGATCCGTGAAATCCTGTCGAGTTACGAAACCCATGTCGGGGCGGTAGTCTGATCCGGACCACCGACCACTCGCAAAATAGCTGAAACCACGGTCGTTCATACGCCCGGCCGTAACGCGCAGTAACCCCGACTTGGTAAACCTGAATCCGTCAGCGTCGATAAGCTCATCGTCCACCGTCTGTGCCCACTGCACCGTGAAGTAGTCGTCTCCGGAGTACCGGAAGAAGCCGTCCAGACCGTATGCCACGTTGTACGTACCGTCTTCGCCGATCCTGGTGGTGAGCATTGCCCCGGCATTCGAGAGTTCGTTGAAAACTCGTCTGCGTACACGAGCTACACCGAAATTCTCGGACGGAAGATCCTCGTGACGGGCCGTCTGCATATCCAGAAAACCAACATCCCAATCACCTACTCGGCCCACCATCCTCGCTCCACCAAGGATCCGTATCGGCGTTCCGTCCTGCAGCCCGATGCGTCTACTGTGAAACAGCCGCGTGGCGCCACCAGTGTAGAACCCGAACATGCCTGAGCGTTCTTGAAAGAACTGCCTGCGTTCTGGAAAGAACAACGAAAACCGCGTGAGATTCACCTGCTGAAAATCAGCCTCGACTTGGGCGAAGTCTGTGTTCGCAGTGAGATCCAAAGTGAGGTTGTTTGTGAGGTTGTATTTGACGTCGGCGCCAATCTCATACTCGACATCGGAATCTAACCGGTACGCATCGGCAGCGGCATTCATTTCTGCGTTTTGACCGACGCCCACCAAGAGATACGGAGTCACGTAAACCGGGTTGTGCGTTTGGACTCCCTCCAGCACGGCGTCTTGCGTCAGCGAAGGCCTGAAGAAACCAAGCTCCGGGGGGATCTCTGGGAAAACTTGCCATTCGTTCTTGCGCGCGACAAAACGGTACGCAGATATGCCCATCTCCACGCGTTCTCCTGATCCCTGGAACCCCAAACTCGAGAACGGAATTCGCATCTCTGCAAACCAGCCTTCCGACGTTTGCACGGCTGCGGCGTCCCAGTATGTGTTCCAGCTGCCGTTTCTGTCCTGCCCGTCAGCCGAAAAGCTCACATCTCCCCGAACTGCGGCTGGAGTCGTAAAAAACCACAGCGCGTTCTCGTTGTCGTTGAATCGGTCTATCAGGATGCCGAAATGGTCGTCACCGGTCAGCCAGTCGCGGTACATGTTATTGACGCGAACAGCATCCGGGTCCGAGTCATACATGCGTCCCGACACGTACAGGTAGTTGTCGTCGTACGCTATGCGGATCTCGGTGCGCTCTGTCAGCTCTCCCCGGAACGTCGGTACCTGCATCGTGAGTTGAAGCGGATCGATGGTCTCCCAGAACGCTTCATCGCTTCTTCCATCCAGCTCCAACTGCGCATTGATCCGCCGCAACACCACAAACTCGGTTTCACGGCCTGATGCTTGCGCCTCCGTTGACTGCGCGGCCCCGCTGAGCAGTAGTGACGAGATCAGACCACATGAAAAGATCTTTTCACATTTTTCCATAAGAGAACCCATCGATCACCCCTGACTTGCCTGTCGATTCTGGTGTATGCGTCATACGTTTTTGGAACCGTCTTCATAGCGGCGTACGACTTCCCAAGCCATCCACCCGAGTCCCGGAGCCCCCAACAAACCGCCAATCGTACGATTTAGCGTTCGTGTCATCGTGTCAGTCCGCCACTCTGCACCGTCAATTGACGCGTTGTCGTGACGGATTCGTCTCGTCCAACGCCCAAACCGCCATGGCGCGCACGGCCGGGTCCTCATCGCGTAGCGAATCGAGCAGTGATTCAACCGCCCGCTCATCATCGATGTGCCCCATCTCCCAGACAGCGTGCTGTCTGATCTCGGGATCGCGATCATCGAGCGCTTGAACTAGAACAGGGAGATCTCGTGCACGGCGTGGCCCTTCCCAACCTAGCCATTCCCCCGCCCACACCTCGGTGTTCTCCCTGGGTCTGCGCCCGATCGATTCGAACACTGCCATCCGGGCCTCGTATGCACCGAACGAATCGATCTCCCCTAGAGCCCAGATCACAGGCCACCTCAATGCCTCATGATGCTCGAACGCCGCGATCAGCGGATCGATCGACCTCGGATGATCAATCTCTCCAACTGCGAGCACCGCCATCTCCCGCACCAGTGGGTCTTCGTCCTCGAATGCCTCGATCAACGGATCGATCGACCGTTCGTCCTTGATTTCACCTAGAGCCCACGCGGCCACGAGTCGAATATCGGGATCTTCGTCGTGCAGACTTGCATGCAGCGGCAATACAGCCCTCTCGTCTTCCATTTCTCCGAGAGCCCATGTTGCGTAGCGCCGCACTCGTGCATTATTGGATCTCAACTCGCTGATGCGTTCTTCCACCGAGCGCGGCCCTTGGAGTTGCACATCTTGGGCGGGCACGTCCGAAGCTTCACATTCCTCAAGAAGCTCGAGAGCGGCAATCGGCGTGGTGACCAATCCGGCAACAATGGCTGTAGTCGCCAGGATGCGGCCCGATACGGGAGTCCGGCTTGTACCATGGGCGAGGATATTCCTGACACGCCTCGCGAGGTTCGAGCGTCCTGCCATTGCGATAGCACCGTTCATCTCGTAGCCGGTTGTCTGGCTAAGCACAACATCGAGGAGGTGTTTAGCATATACATCAGATCGGATACCGACATTGAGCGCCTCGTCATCGCAGGCATGCTCACGTTCCATGGCCGCCGCTCTGACCACGTACCACACCAGGGGGTTTGGCCAGTATAGTGCCCGAACGACCTCCCCGAGCACGTGGGCCAGATAGTCGCAGCGAGTGGCGTGCGCGATTTCATGTAGCATTACAGCGCTCTTGCGATCTGATGGCCACTCATCGGAGTCGTGCGGGAGAATTACAACGGGATTGAAGAGTCCCCAGCAAACTGGCATGGAGACCTCGCTGCTGGTCAGCACAGTAATCGATCCAGGAACACCAAATCGCGACTTCACCTGCCGGGAGCTTGTGACCCTTCCTTCACGAGCCGCAGCCAGGGCACGTCTGCTCACAGCCTGAACGCGTGCTGTGGAAATCGCGAATCCAGCTAAGAGCAGAAGGGCACCCAAAGCCCATAGTGCGATAGCCGCTAGAGCAGCGAAAGAAACGAACGGGACCCGTCTTGCGGATGAAGCAACTACCTCAGCCGGATTCTCTTGCTGTTGAAATGCCGTGACCTCTGCACGCCAATCCGGGACCTGAGAAGTCTCACGCCCATCCCGCACACGCGCAACGGTTCCGACGCTTTGCTGCGGGGTGGCCTGCAATGCCGTGACCGAACGTTCGGGCCACACGACACCAGCCTCCCAAAACGGTAGTGACACAAACATCTTCGGCAATGACACCGACATCGCCGGGAGCAATAGCAGTGCAACCAGCGCCGATCCCCATATTGCGTGCCTGGTGGCAGCCGACGATCTGCGCGCAGCAAACGCAACGAAACCAGCGACCGCAGCTACGAGCGTGCCCTTCAGCAGTATCGTCGACCCAACTGACAGAGCCCACGAGGCCGAGAGATCAATCAGAGGCGTCATCCTGGGCCTTCCTTTCCTTCTCTATCCATTCGGCTATCTCCTCGAGCTCGGTCTTCGAGAGCCGCGCAGATGACATGTCCAACAGCGAGAGGACCGCTTTGGAGGGGGAACCGCGGAAGAAGGTTTGTAGGAGGTTTCGCATAGCCTTCTGTGTTGCCTTGGTATGCGGTAAGGTCGGGGAGTACACGTATCGTCGCCCTTCTTGCCGATGCTTCAGGTGACCTTTCTTCTCCAAAATTCCGAGTGTTACTCGCACTGAATCGTACCCTGGACCGTCTCGCATCCGTGCGGCAACCTCGCTGGCTCCTGCTTCGCCGAGTCGATACACGATATCCATGATCTCACGTTCTCGGCGGCTCAAGTTGGCGATGTGAGGTGGGCTCACCGGGGTACCTCGCTCTGGTGCGTTGGGTCAAGTGAAAGAATATTTTCAGTACGGACAACGTCTCCGAGAAGTTTCAGACTCAATCCGGTCTCGCCGGCTGGTTGACTTTTGGCAAAACCCCGGTCATAGTTGACCGTGGTCATATTTATGGCACGTTTTACAAACAGCGGAAGAACCGTGACGGCAAAAGCAACACAATCATCCGAGAGCACGTCCCTACCCCGGCGTGAACGTAAGAAGCAGGAGACGCGACGGCGGATCTACTCGGCCGCATTCGCACTCTTCCTCGAGAAGGGGTTTGACCAAACGACGGTTGAAGAGATCGCCGACCGCGCCGACGTGGCAAAGGGCACGGTGTTCAACTACTTCCCACAGAAGACCTCATTCCTGGCAGCGATATTCGAGCACTGGGTGAACCGAATTACCGACGAAATGGGGCCACTCGAGCAGTGGAGGGGTACCACACGGAGCAAGTTCGAGGAGTTGTTTGATTTCTTGGCAAATCTCAGTGCAGAGAATCCTGAGTTGTTCAGAAAAGCCTTCTTCGAACACCTACGTGCAATTCCCGAAGCGGATGGGTGCATCAAGACACATCATCCAGCACATGAGTTCGTAGCCATGGTCCGGACAATCCTGCGACAGGGCAAGGTCGCTGGAGAAGTGCGCGCCGATCTCAATCTCGAGCACGGAGCTTCGCTCGTTGAATCAGCTGTATTCAAGACGCTGGTCTTCTGGTTGATGGTAGGCGGTTCGTTGGGCGATGTTCGATCCGAGATGTCGGCAAAGCTCGACATCATCTTCGAGGGTATTGCTCCTCGGGCCAAACCAGCAAGAAAAACCACCTCTCGTCGTCGCAAGCTAAGCGAGAACAGAGTCTAGGATGAAAGGATCTCCGATAATGCAGTTACGTCGTAACAGGTGGAGGATCCGGCTACTGCCGGTCGTTTCTCTGCTGCTACTGACAACGGCAATTGCGGACGCACAGGGTCCGCCCGGCACCGACACGTTGCGCCTCTCGCTCGATGAGGCGGTTTCACGAGTTCTCAGTGAGAGTGAAGAAATCGCTGCAGTACGCGCTCAAATCGATCAAGCGGAGTCGCAGGTGACGCAGGCAACCGCCACCGCGTTGCCACAGCTTTCGACCAACTTGACCTACAACCGCGCGATCAAGACGATCTTCGACGACATCGGCGGTGAGCCTGCGCCAGGGGATACGGCCGACAATCCGTTCGGGGACATGTTTGAGGACCTGCCCTTCGGTAGGCCGAACAACTACATCGCAACGTTCCAGCTCTCCCAATTGCTCTGGTCCGGCGGGTCGGTTGGCGCGGCGAGAGATGTCGCCAAGCGCTTCACTTCGGCTTCGAGAGACCAGTTGCATGAAACCGAGGCCGACCTGACGCTTCAGACGAGGACCGCTTATCTGAACGCGGTCCTAGCCAAACGGATGCATGAGATTGCGGTGGACAGTCGCGATGTGGCAGACGATCACTTCAAGCAGGTCGAAGCATTCTACGAGGCAGGGACAACATCCGAGTTCGACCTTCTCAGGGCTCGAGTGGATCGTGAGAACCGTGAGCCGGCGGTTGTTCAGGCCGCCAACGGGGTGGAGTTGGCGCTGCTGGAACTCAAGCGCTTGGTCAACATTCCAGCAGACCGACCTCTGCTGCTGACGACCGAACTGGAAATCGATTCTGTTGATGTTGACGCGGATGCGTTAGCCCACCTGGTCAACCAACGACCGATACTCCACGCAGCAGAAGAAGCAGTAGCGATGCGGGAGGGAGCAGTGAAGATCTACCGCAGCCAGCTACTTCCTTCAGTACGACTTCTCGGCAACATGGGCTTCCAGGCATTTCCGGACAACATGGCGCCGCCGGGATTCGACCAATGGCGCGAAGACTGGAATGTGTCGCTCGCTGTAAGCTGGAACCCGTTCGACGGATTCCGGACGCGCGGAATGATCGGCGAGGCACAGGCTCTGTTGCGGCAGGCCCATGTGGAAGAAGCACAGCTTCTCGAGGGTTTGGAAATGGAACTAGCTGCGGCACTCGCGGAATATCGGCGGAGCCAGTCACAACTGAGTGTCACTGAAGAGACTGTGGCTCTGGCCGAACGCACGCTGGAGCTCGCCGATGTCAGGTTCGCCAACGGCCTGTCCACACAACTGGAAGTGTCTGATGCAGCACTCCTGCTCGACCAGGCGCGTGTCAACCACGTTCAGGCGCAACACGACTACGTCAAAGCCCTCGCGCAGTTGGAGCGGACAAGCGGGGGTCAGATTCAGCTCTTGAGGTTCCAATAATGAAGAAAATCGTATTCGGCATAATAGGATTGTTCCTGGTGATATTGGTGGTCGTCCGTGTGGTACAGGCGTCGGGAGAACAAGAGTTACCACCGGGTGTTGAGGAGATCCGGAGTCAGTCTGGTATCCCTGTCGAGGTTGCCACTGCTGAAACGGGGCAGCTGGTAGTCTCACGTGAGTACACGGGAACCATTCGAGGTATCCGCAGCGCAACCATCAGAGCCCGTACGAGTGATGAGATTGTTGAGATCCCTGTGCGTGTAGGACAGCGTGTGGCTGCGGGCGAAGTATTGATCCGCCAATCTCAAGAAGGATCCATGGCGTCTGTCCGTCAGGCCGAAGCGGCATATGAACAGGCGAGCCGTAGCGTAGAACGCCTTCGCCCACTCCGGGAGCAGGGCGCTATCAGCGAACAGGATTGGGACAACGCAACAACTCAGTTGTCAGTTGCGGAAGCCAACCTCGAGGCCGCAAGGCGGTCGGTCGATCTGACGAGCCCAATTGCCGGCGTTGTCACAGACATCTTGGAGACTCGGGGTTCGGTGCCGTCTCCCGGCGACCCGCTGGTACGAGTGTCGGATCTTTCACGTGTACAGGTGCTGCTTCAGCTCAGTACCGCACAATCCAGGGAGGTGGAATTGGGGCAGCAAGCTATGTTGCCCGAGTATCAGCTTACCGGAAGGGTGTCACGAATCGCACTGCAGGCCGACCCCGAAACCCGGCTCCTAGAGGTTGAACTGACATTCCCCGGATCCGGCGGCTCGAGTTCGCACAGGGTAGTTCCCGGCGGTCTAGTGACAGCAAACATCGTCGTCGGAGAGAAGGAGTCTGCGCTGCTCGTGCCCCGAGAAGCGATAGATGAAGGTTCCGTCTGGGTAATCGATGAGACTGGAAACGCGTCTTTGCGGCAAGTCACGACGGGGTTGATTGCGACCGATCAGGTGGAGATTCTCGACGGATTGTCTGAAGGCGACCGGGTGGTCGTGGCCGGTGCCTCACTCCTCTCTGACGGCGCCCTTGCGCGGATCGTGGGAGGATAACCTCACATGTTTCGATTTTTCGCTCGTCTAGCGGTCTGGCAGCCAGTGCTCACCAGCATGCTGGTGGTTGTGTTCGTTGTCTTGGGTGTGTTCAGCTATTTCGCCCTTCCGGTCGATCTAATGCCCGAGATCGAAATCCCAATGGTCACTATCGCGACCGTTTATCCTGGAGCTGGGCCTGAAGAGGTTGAGACAGAGATCACTGAACCGATTGAGGACGCGGTATCGACAATCGCAAACCTCGAGTCGCTGATCTCATTTTCGCAAGAGAATGTCTCAACGGTGATTATTGAGTTCGGATACAGCGTGGACGTGGACCTTGCCGCGATCGAGGTAAAAGACAAAGTCGATATGATCCGCGCTTCGTTCCCTTCTGATGCCGAAGTGCCCACGGTCTCGAAGCTCGATATCACCGCGATGCCCATCATGGATATTACGCTTTCGGGACCCCAGTCGCTGGAAGCCCTCACCGACCTGGCCGACGACGTGTTGCGCGACAGGCTGGCTCGGGTCAATGGTGTCGCGTCCGTGAGCGTGACCGGCGGTCGCGAACGGGAGATCGAGGTGTTGGTTTTTCCCGACCGTCTCCGAGCCTATGGACTGGCCATAACCGATGTTGCAGGTCTAGTTGGAGCTGAGAATCTCACTATCCCCTCCGGCCGTATCTCGGAACCAAGCTCCGAATACGCGGTCAGGGTGGTGGGAGAATACAGTTCTCTCTCAGAGATCGAAGCTCTGCCCCTGTACCTTCCCCAGGGTGGCAGGATTCGCCTTGGAGACGTCGCTACGGTGCGCGCCGGCTTCACGGAGACACGGCAAATCGCTCGTTACAACGGGCAACCCACGGTGAC
>Ga0180432_10009066_pt1 | contig 12222 bp, 10 predicted proteins | sample SS_ome_10_FD_132414 | JGI IMG/M metagenome (GOLD analysis project Ga0180432, IMG submission 132414) | Hypersaline lake sediment archaeal communities from the Salton Sea, California, USA - SS_1_MS_2 metaG | ecosystem: Environmental > Aquatic > Non-marine Saline and Alkaline > Hypersaline >...
AGGCGACGCGACACCTCCACTCGAAGTACGGTGTCGAGCCGAATCAGGGGGCAGATCGTCGCCAGAAGCGCCCGGCTCAGTTTCCCCCGTTCGATCTCGCGCCGGTAAAACGAGCCGGGAAGGACGCGCACGACGCGGGGCTCGCAGGCCAGCAGATCGGAGTCTGATCGGAAGAGCGGCAGGGCGTTGGTGTGGTGCGAATAGTCGGTGGTGAAGGCCAGATTGATGAAGGTCACCACCGCCAGATCGGGTCGATGATCCGCCACGCTGGCCAGCTGGACGATGTAGTCGTGAATCCCCGACCCGGTCTGAGCCAGGTTGACGAACTCGACCCCGGCGCCGCTTTGGTTGGCCAGTTCTTGGAGCCGCTCGGCGACCCCGCAATACTGATAGATCGAGTTGCCGAGGAGAACGACGCGCCGCAGATCGGGGGACTTCTCCCGCGGGTATCGCGCCAGATAGAGGCCGTAGGAGCCCATGGGCAGGTGATCGCAGGCGATGTTCTCACTCTCGCCCGGCCGGTAATTGATCTCGTAGGAAAGGTAGTTCTCAGAGAGATGGCCCAGGATCGCCGCCAACGCGATCAGCGCGAGCACCGTCCAGAAGACTCTGTGGCGCAGTTCGTTGGGGGCCACCTCCAGCTCCCTCACTTAACCCCGGGTGAAGAGAAACCCGTCCTTGGCAATCTTCTCGGCCCTCACCTCGGCAAACCCCGGCGCGACATCCCGCAACCGACTCAGCTTCCCCTCGACTTCCTCGATGCTGATCCCGGGCATCTTCTTCTGGGTCAGGCGATGCATCTGCCGATCCGCGAAGCGGCTCTGCAGCTTGCCGACCAGACGTCCCAACGGGGAGCCCTCGGAAGGCGCCGACTGATCGGTTCCGCCCCCGGTGGGTTGCGACGATGCGATCAGTCGATCCCGGTGGTTCACTACTGACCTCGCAATGGTCTCGGCGGCCGGCCCGCGATCATAGGCCAACCACCGGGTGATCAGGCGCGTGCGCTCCTCGTGCACCGTCGTCGGGACCGTGCGATCCCCGATGACGTACTCCTCCACCTGCCGGAGAAGCTCGTTCTCGCTCGTGGCCAGCTCACTCACCGCCACCGCCAGGTCCTGAACGTACCGCTCATCCGAGATGGGGGAGTAGGAGAAGGTGGGCCGCTCGGCGATCACCGCCTCGATCCCGGTGCTGCAGTCATGATGGATCAAGGCGGCGGCGGCGAGGATCCACTTCTGGACATTCCCCTCGTAGACCACGAAGACGTTTCGGCGGTCGGCGAAGGCCTTTTCGTAGGTGGACGTATCCTCGGCCGGATGGGGGCGCACCACGACGTTGAGGGACGGAAACGATTGGGCGATGCGTTCCACCGCGCCCACAAAACGGGCGAGGACCTCTTTGAAGTAGGTGTAGGGCCCGCGTGCCTGGGCTTCGGACCATCCCTCGAGACCCAGGATCCCCTTGCGGTAGCCGAGGAAGTGATTGGCCCAGGAGAAGTTGGTATTCACCAGGACGAATCGGCCGTAGCGGTTCCGGATGCTCTCGATCTCCGGGGCGTGAAACGCGGAGTAGGGTTCCCGCAACAGATCAAACCGGGGATTCCCGGAGATGATGACCTTCTCCTCGCTCGCCGCCGGATAGGCCTCGATCACCCGCCGCGCCTGCGCCGGTCCCCACATGAAGAACAGATCGACGAAGGGCGTCGCCTCGGGCCCGTAACGGGGAAGGACGAAGTCCTCGAGTGTCTTCTCCGAAAACCCGCCCCCCTCTTCATCCAGGCTCAGGACCGCGGTGCCTATCGCTTTCAGTTTCTCGTAGAAGTGCGCCTCGGGAACCAACCCCTTGTCGAACACCGCCGTGTGGGGGAATCGCCGGAGGGCGTCGCGGACGGCGCGCTTGGACCCCAAGAGCGCGCCCACCCCCCGGGCTGCCAGGGCCGCGGCCAGCAGAAGCCGGCCGTTCAGCTCTCGGTTCTTCAGTTCGACCGGAAGGCAACAGACCAGCATTACACGTAGCCCGCTGCGTGGAGGTCCCGGCCGATCGCCTCGGAGACGCGTGCGTTGTCCTCGTGATAGAGGTCGTGGAGGATCTCGTCGTATCCGGGGAACGACAGGCGCGGTGGACCGATGCCGAGTCGCTGACTCAGCACGTCGAGTCGACGAGAGCCACTGCGTCGGAACATCCGGTAGACCCGCCCCGGGCGCGCATTGACTTTCGATCCGAAGTGCTGATTCAGGAAGAGGGCCGCACGGAGGCTCAATTTGGAGTAAGCAACATTCTGCCGCCGCCCGAAGTCGATGTCGTCGATCCCCGCCGCATCGATCTCCATCTCCTCCAGGATCCGAGCGATCGTCTCCCGCCGAAAGAGCTCCTCAAAGAGGTGAACCTTCACATTCTGCTTCCCGAACTCCTGGATGTAGGTGTCGATCATGGGGAAGTATCGAAACCCGTTCAGCTGGCAGTAGAGGAGGCGTCGCTGAATCCAGGTGTCGTAGCCGCAGGCGTATCCGAACTTGATGTCATCCTTGTAGAAGGAGGGAAGCATCGTCTTCTGATTGCGGATGACGATGAGGACCCGGGTGGGACCGAAGATCGCTCGCAGCCGGCGAGCGACCTGGGCCACGTGGGCGCCGGCCCCGACCTCGAGGGTTCCATGTCCGCAGAATCCCTCATGGGACAGGCAGTTCACCCCGTCCATGCGGGAGAGCAGATCTTCCCGGCATTGTTCCAGATCGAAATAGAGATCATCGCAGCGGATGAGATACATGAGCTGCCGGTGGATGGAGCTCGTCCCCCCCGGTAACCACTCCGGCTGGTGGAGGGCGTGGATCTTGGGGATCACTTCGATCTGGAAGTAGCTACTGCCGCACTTGTGATGGCCGATGTGCACGAAGGCCAACTGCTGCCGATCGGTTTCAAGACTAGTACCGGTCATGCGTGGGTCTCCTCGAGGGACGCGGACGCCTTTCTTCCGTTTCTAGGCCAATGGAAACCGCAACTTCCACTCTCCGCCTTCCTGAGACCAGATCTCCGGGTTCCGATGCAAGTCGACGATGCGTGTGAACTCCTCCCGCGTGAGATCGAGATACTCCAGGACCTCATCGAGGAATGCCTCGGGAAACTCCCCATCGTACTTGCGGGCCAGCTCCAGGCCTTCTTCCCGCGTCATGTGACCATTCTGGATGAATCGACTCGTATCGCGGATCGTGCGCCCGAAACCGAACTTGATGTACTGCATGTAGTAGTAGAGCGGATCCATCTTGTCGTCCAAGCTGTCGAAGTCCGTGAAAGTTCCGGTGGTGCGGCCATGGGGATCCAGGCGGAAGTCGTATCTCTCCTTGATGTAGTTGTAATTCTCGAACATGCTCCAGCGGAAGAAATAGGCGAAGTAGTAGGCGACGACGTTTGCTTCTTCGATCTCTTTTAGGTCGGGATAGAGGTAGGGTTGGAGATCATGGTCGGAGATCTCGTCGTCGACCCAGTTGCGCGGATCGTCTCCGATCTGGTGTTCGATCACCTCGGTGAAGTCCCGCCGCTTCCCCGACTCCTCATGGAGCACCTTGCCGCCGTACTCGGTCTCGCCGTGTTCGGCGTAGAAGACGAGCGGAATGCGGAACCTGGTTGCCACCTGAACCGGGATGGCGTTGATCCCGGCATCCCAGGCCACTTTGGGGTTGCCCCGCTCCACGAAGAAGCGCTTGGCCAGGTGCCGGTGGACACGCTGGTCGGGGCGGAAGAAGAGGTGATCGAAGCCCTCTTGAATCAGCGCCTCGCGGTTGTGGTTGCCGACCTCGTTGGGGATCATGGGGGAGAAGGTGACGAGGAGCGGGTTCATCCCCAGCTCCCGCTTCAGCCGGTAGGCGATGGCGCTGCTGTCCTTGCCGCCGCTCCAAGGGACCACGCAGTCCCAGGAACCATCCGTGGACCGATAGCGGGCGAGAATTTCCTCTAGTTCCGCCTGCCGCCTCGCCCAGTCGATGTCGGGCTTGGACGATGCGTGCCGGCAGGCGTTGCAGATTCCCTCGTCATCGATGACGATGCGGGGCCGTGAGCTCGGGGTCAGGCACGTGCGGCAGTACGTGATCGTCCGAGCGATGGATCCCTTGTGTAGGGGCGCCGTCGTCCCGGTCATGGCCAGCCTCCGTATTTTGTTTCCAGTTAGTCTACTAGGGCGGGGACATCATAGCTAGATTCGGACATCGATGCCAGCTTTCTTCAGATACTGCTTGGCGCTCCGGATGCTGCTCTCGGTGAAATGATAGATGTTCGTGGTGCAGACCGCCGAGGCTCCACCCTCTCGGAACCCATCCACGAAGTGGGCCCACCGCCCGGCCCCGCCGCAGACCAGGACCGGGATGTCGACCGCCGAGGAGACGAGCCGGTTGAGCCGGTTGTCGTAGCCTTCCAGGGTCCCATCCCGGTCGATCGACTGGATCAGGATCTCGCCCGCGCCCAGCTCCTCCGCCCGGCGGGCCCACTCCGCCAAGGGGACATCGAGTGGCTGGGTGCCCATGTGGGTGAAGCCGCGGTAGTCGTCATTCCCCTCTCGGCGGGCGTCGATGGAGACCACCACGCACTGCGCGCCAAACCGCCGGGAGGCTTCACGGATGAACTCCGGCCGGCGGGCGGCCTCGGTGTTGATGACGACCTTGTCGGCGCCCAGGCTCAGAAAGCGTCCGACCTCATCCGCCGTACGCACCCCACCCCCCGCGGCCAGCGGCACGAAACAGCTGCGCGCGAAGGTGGAAACCATCTGATAGAAATTCTCCCGGTCCCCTGTTCCCTCCCGCGTGATATCCAGGAGGACGACCTCGTCGACCGACCAGGCGTCGGCGAAGTTGGCGGTATAGCGGTAGTCGGGGAGGAAGTTCCGCGTGCGGAAGAGCACACCGTTGTTGATGGTGAGCGTCGTGATCAACCGCTTCCGTACCATGGCGCTACTTCAGCTCCAAGAAATTCTTCAGCACCTGCAGCCCCCACTGCTGGCTCTTCTCCGCGTGGCATTGGAGACCGCAGATGTTGTCCCTCTCCACGGCCGCGGTGAACTCCCCACCGTAGTCGCAGGTCCCCTTGACGATCGCCGGATCGTCACATCGGAGGTGGAAGCTGTGCGTGTAATAGAAGAGCGCATCGTCCGGGACATCGCGGAAGAGGATGCTCTCCCCGCGCTGGAAGAGGTCGTTCCACCCCACGTGCGGGATGCGCAGATGCCCCTCGGGGGAGAGGCGATGGACCGTGCCCTCGATCCATCCCAGCCCGGCGTGTGTCCCGAACTCGGTTCCCTCCCGGGCCATGAGCTGGAAGCCGAGGCAGATGCCGAGAACCGGGCGTCGCTTCTCGAGGGCGAAGTGGTGGAGCGGCTCGATGAGATCCCGGTCCCCCAGCTTCTGCATCGCGTCCCCGAAGGCCCCCACGCCGGGGATGATCAACTTCTCGGCGGCGTCCAGCCCGCCGCCATGGCTAATCAGGCAACCGGGGAAGCCGAGGTGTTCGATCGCCGCCCCCACCGAAGCGAGATTGCCCAAGCCATAGTCGAGGATCCCGATCATTCGAACTCCTCTATAAACATCTTGCTGCACAGGAAGTTGAACAGGAACTTGCTCTCGCTGTTGGGAAGCGTCTCCTTCTCCATCAACGTCTCGATCTTCTCGCGCCGAACCAGCTGGTAGATCGGGCTGTCGTCCAAGATCTCCGATTTCACCTCGGGTCTCCGGGTGTCGAGAAACGCGTGCAGGGGCACGTTGAACCCCACCTTCCGGCGGTTGTCGAGAATCGCGTCGGGCACATAGCCGCGGACGGCCGCTCGCAGCACAGCCTTGGCGGCGCCGTCGCGAACCAGGTGGGTCGCCGGAATCTGCAGCGCCCAGTCGAGGAGCTTCGGATCGAGGAAGGGGGAGCGATTCTCGATCGAGAAGCTCATCGCGTTCAAGTCGTCCTCGTGCAGGATGACGGGGACCACCTCGTGGAACAGTTCGTTCATCATGCGCCCGCGTAGGAGCCCCAGGCCGAAATCCCTCTCCGCAAAGGGCTCCGCCCAAGGTTCGGTCAGATACCGCGCAAACTCCTCGGCCCCCAGGAAGATGTGCTCCCGCTGGTCGGGCCGATCAATGAACGCCCGGGCACTCTGGAGGAACGGATTGCGGACAATCGGCTTGATGTGCCTCATCCAGTTGGCGGCCGCCTCCTCGAAGCGCGCCCCTTCACCAGCGATCTCGGCCAGATAGAGGAGGTGGTGATCGAAGTAGCCGGTGAACAGTTCGTCCGCGCCCACGCCCCCGAAGACCACCCGGTACCCGTGCTCGGAGACGGCCTTCATGAGCAGCCAGTGGGCGTAGGCGGAGAGGGTGTAGACGGGGGCGTCGTGCTGGCGTACCAGGCGCCGCAGTCGAGGGAGGAACTCGCCCCGGTTCAGGGGAATCGGCGTGTGCTTGAGATGGAGCGCCGAGACGCTTTCGTCGATCATCTCCCGCTCGTCGTAGCGGGCATCGTCGTTCATGATCGTGAAGGCGTGGAGATCCTGGCCGAGCGCGGTTTGGGCGAGGGCGGTCACGGCGTTGGAATCGATGCCGCCGCTCAGACACACGGCGAGGGGAACATCGGCCCGAATCCGCCGCTCCAGCGAGCGGATCAAGATCTCCCGCGTACCGTCCGCCGCCTCCTCGAAGGTCATCTCCGGCCGCGGTACGGCCCGCGGAAGCCAGTATCGCTCCTCCCGGCGCTCGCCCCGGGCGGAAACCGTGAGCACGGTGCCGGGCAAGACCTCGACGATCTTTTCGAAGAACTCGTGCGGCGTCTTGTAGAGCGCCTTGTATCCGTTCACCAGATAGCGCTTGATGTGGTCCTGATGGATGCGCAGGCGCCGATCGGTCAACGCCCGGATGAACTTGATCTCGGAGCCGAAGTACGTCCCCGCGCCGTCCGGAAGCAGATAGAGGGGCTTTTCCCCGAAGCGATCGCGCGAGAGCATCAGCTCGCGGCTCTCTTCATTGTAAACCGCCAGCGCCCACATTCCGTCGGCGCGGCGAAGCGCGTCCACGCCCCACTCGGCGACCGCATGGATGACGACTTCCGTGTCACCAGAGGTGTGAAACCGGTGTCCGAGATCCTCGAGCTCGCGGCGGAGCTCGACATAGTTGTAGAGTTCCCCATTGTAGATCAACACCCGATGTCCCAGCCGATAAGGCTGGTTCGACCGAGGATCGAGGTCGATGATACTCAGCCGCGTGTGGAGCAAGTACGTTCGAAGCCCGTATTCATCCGAGGAACCATACTGAGATGCGGCATCGGGGCCGCGATGGCGCATCGCCTCCAGACAGCGGAGCCGCTCGGATTCGCCTAGTTCCCGCGGACCGATGTACCCGGCGATGCCGCACACGGCAGGGCTCCTTGTGGATGCGGGGTGGGTGTCGTGAGAGACCCGAACTTCATGGGTCACACTACGTCATTGGGGGTGATGCTCTCGCCCATAGCCTTGTCTGCTCGGAGCCGTCGGCCCAGTAGCTGGGCTTCCTCACCCGGCGGGAGCCCACCGGCCGGCCGCACCCAGGAGAGCGCGTCCGGCGTGATCACAGTGCCGGCGGCCAGATCGCGCCCGGCGGCGATGGAACGCCGCACCGCGCGCTCATTCTCCCGCTCGGCGCCGACCGCTTTCTTCTCGGGATCGCCCAGGAGGATCTCGGCCTGCCGAATGCGGGCCACCATCTCCTTCAGATCCGAAGGATCGGCGGAGAGTTGGTGATCACGGAAATCGGAGAACTCCTTGTCGAGCGTGAAGTGCTTCTCCACGATGCGCGCGCCGGCGGCCACCGCCAGCACCGCGGCCTCGATCCCGAGCGTGTGGTCGGAGTAGCCCGGCGTGGTGCCAAAGGCGTGGGCCAAGGTCGAGATGGCGGCGAGGTTCGCCTCCTCGGGCGGCACGGGGTAGGCGGTCACGCATTGCAGTACCGATAGTCCCGGCTCCACCCCCATCTCCAGCCAGATGCCGCGGATCAGTTCGATCGTCCGCCGCAGCCGGCGGAGATCCAGCAGGCCGCTCGACAACAGGCAGGGCTTGCCCAAGCGGGCGACCGTCTCGATCAACGGATAGAAAGTATTGTCGCCCGAGGCGATCTTGATCGCCGGTACGATCTCCCCGAGGAATCGCGCACTCTCGAGATCGAAGGGGGTGGAAAGGAACAGGACGCCGCACGTCTGGGCCACATCCCGGAGGCGGGCGAACTGCTCGAAGCTGAGCTCGAAGGACTTGAGACGTTCAAATCGAGCGGGATCCTGGCGGCTGGTGAAGAGCTCGGTCCGGAAGGTCTGGAACTTGACGGCGTTCGCACCGGCCTCGGCCGCCCGGCGGACCATCTCCGCGGCCAGCTCGAAGCGACCCTCATGGTTGTTCCCGATCTCGGCAATGATCAGAACCTGCCGGTCGGTATCGAAGTCGCCGATCTTCATGGCCTGCCTCGCGTCCGTGCTCAGCTGGTGACTGCCTCTACATCCGCCGAGCTCCGATACCACTCGATGTACCGGCGGAAGCCCCTCTCCAGCGGCCAGGAGGGTTGGTAGTTGATCAGCTCGCGGGCCTTGCTCACATCCAGAGTCCCGCGCTTGGGCATGAGGCGGTCGCGCGGCTCGAAGTTGACCCGGACCCCGGGGAACTCCTCCTCCAGGATCTTGATCATCTCCGCCACGGAGCGGCTCTCGCCGTAGGTGAGATTGAATGTCTCGTTGATCGCCCCCCCGTGCGTGAGCACCCGCTCCAGGCCGTGGCAGAGATCCTGTACGTAGGTGAAGTCGAGCCGGTCACTGCCGTCCCCTTGTACGGTAATGCTCTCGCCGCGAAGGGCGTTCTCGATGAAGATCTGTCCCACCCGGCGGCTCACGCATCGTTCGCCGTAGAGGGCCGAGGGGCGGATGATCGTGTAGGGAAGATCGAAGACCTGGTTATACGCGATGACGATCTTCTCCCCGGAGTACTTGAGCGCGCCGTAGATGCCGAGCGGTTCGCACCGCGCATCCTCGCTGACCGAAGCGCCGCGGAAGTTGCCATAGACCATACTGGAGGAGAAGTAGACGAAATGGGCGCGGTAGTCGCGGTTGCAATCGAGGGCGTTCTCCAGCGTGCGCAGGCTGTGGTCGAACGTGGTGTAGGGATCCTTGTTGGAGCGGCCGGCGTGGGCCACGGCGGCCAGATGGACGATCGATTGCGGCTGCAGCTTGGCCATCAGCTTCGAAAGCGCGTGATAGTCACGCGCGTCTTGTACGTACAAGTGGATGCCGGCGTCGCGCATGAGTTGCAGGCGCTGCTGGATGATGTCCAGGTAGAGCTCACGATTCGGGTTGTGATCGAACGTCGATTGGAAGGCGAGAATGTTGTTGACGCCGAGGCTGTCGATCACCGACACCTCGGCACCGGCGGCCTGTAGCCGGAGGGCGAGGTTGTGGCCGATGAAGCCGGCGCCACCGAGCAGCACCACGCGCCGGGACCTGAGATCCATCAGCTTTGTACGACCTTGCATAGCGCCTCCTTGACGACCGTGCTGATGTACTCCATGTCGTCGACTTCCAGGTGGGGTCCCACCGGTAGGGTGATCGATTGATGACTGATCCGCGATGCGTTGGGGAACTCCGTGTCCCGATGGCCATACTTGTCACGGTAGTAGGTCAGAGAGGGGACGGGGCGGGGGTAGTAGATGCTGGTTCCCACCCCCCGACGGTTCAACTCGGCGATGAGGTCGTTGCGATCGGATCTCTGGTTGGCATTGAGGACGATGGACAGGCAGTAGTAGCTGCTCTGGAAATCGCCCGATCCCGCATCGAGGAGCGTGATCTCGTCGATCTCCCGCAGCCCGGCGGTCAGGGCCTCGTAGTTCTCTTTCCGCTTCTCCAGGAAGCCGGAAAGCCGGGACATCTGCACGACCCCGATGGCGGCGTGGATCTCGCTCATCCGGTAGTTGAAGCCGCACGCGGTGACATCGTACATGCCCGGGATCTTGCGCTCCCCTTGATGGCGGTCGACGCCGAAGGCCCGGACATGCGCGAGCTTGGCGGCCAGATCGCCATCGCGGGTGATCACCATGCCCCCCTCCCCGGTCGTGATGTGCTTGACCGGGTAGAAAGAGAAGCAGCCGACCCGGCCCCAGAGCCCCACGTGCCGTTGGGCGAAGGTTGCCCCCACCGCCAGAGCGCAGTCCTCGATGACGGGCAGATCGTGCCTCTCCGCGATTGCGCCCAGGCGCCGCATGTCGACCGGGAGACCCAGGAAGTGCACGACCGAGATCGCGCGCGTGCGGTCGGTGATCAAAGGCTCGATCTGCTCCAGGTCGACATTGCCGGTGGCCCGATCGGCATCCACGAAGATAGGCCGCGCTCCCGAGAGCTCGACCGCATGAGCGGTCGCCGTGTGCGTCAGCGCCGGAACGATCACCTCGTCCCCGGGGCCGATCCCGAGCGCGTAATAAGTGAGATGGAGTGCGGCGGTGCAGGATGAGGTGCCGACCGCATGGGGCGATTCGGTGAATTGGGCGAACGCCTCCTCGAACTCGTCGATGACCGGTCCGTGGACCAGGAGCCCCGAGTCGAGCACGCGGGAGACCGCCTCGCGCTCCTCGCGCCCCAGCATCGGGCGCCCAAAGGGGATGGTACGTTTCATAGATACTCGACCTTGACCTTCCGGGATTCCTTGGCTGCTTGCTCCATGGCGAAACAGACAGACATTGTAGCAAAGACGTCCTCGGTCGTAACCTCGGCAGTTCCCGATCCCAGGATCTCATCCAGGAAACTGGCCACCAAATCCCCCTTCTGGGCCCCGGGATAGGCCCCCGGCACCGTCTCCGGGGGGTGGTCCGGGTCCCGGGAGACCGTCAGGAGCCCCCGATCGCGCTGGTTCAGGAAGGTGGCCCCGGTCCCGTAGACGGCCAGCTCGTGGAAGTGGGGGGTGACGCAGGCGTAGTTACTGACCACCTTGCCGATCGCCCCCCCCTGGCAGCGAAAGATGCCGACGACGGTATCGTCGTACCGAAACTGGCTTCTCCGGGTGGCGATTCGGCTCCCGAAGGCGCTGACCTCCACGATCCGCTCGCCGGTGAGCCAGCGCAGCAGATCGATCATGTGCACGGCCCCGCCGTAGACGACCGAGTAGTAGTCGATCCGGCCGCGCCAGCCCTCGGTGATCTTGTGGATCCGCCCGTAGTTGTAGCTTGCTTCCAGGTAGAAGACCTCTCCCAGGTCGCCCGCCGCGATCCGCCGGCGCAGCTCGATGAACCGCGGGCATCGGCGCAGGATGAGGTTGGAAGAGAGTTTGAGGTGGGGCCGGCGGTTCAGCTCGGCGCGGATCTCTCGGGCCTCCTCGGGATAGAGGCAAAGGGGCTTTTCGACGAAGACGTGCTTGTCCTCGCGAAGTGCGCTCAGAACCTGGGCGGCATGGGAGTCGTCATAGCCCGCCACCGAGACGACATCGATCTCGGGATCACGCAGGATCGCCTCCGGATCCGCCTCGATCCGGCAGTCGGGATACCGCTCGCGCGCCATCTCGCGCTTCGCGTCCGAGATGTCGCACAGGGCCGTCACCCGGCCCTTCGGGTGTGCCCGGTAGCCGGCGATGTGCTGTTCGCCGACCCCAAGCCCGATGACGCCCGCGCGCAGCACCTTCAACCCCCGAGCGCTTGCTTCATGTTGAGCAACTCTTCCCATCGATATGTCCAATGCGGCCGGTCCATGGCGGCCACCAACTCCTCGAACGCGGCCATCTCCTCCGGGGTGTCGATCGCCAGCGAGCGCTCCCCGCAACCCCGGCCGCTGTTCAGGTTCCGAATGGTGAACCCTTCGGGGTGGCGGTAGAAGATGCGCGTGACGTGCTCGCGATCCTCTGGTGTCTCCATCCGGGCGCACGCGCGATGGAACGCCTCGGCGCTGAACACCTCCACCGACTGACCCTTGGGGTACGACCGGGGGTAGGTGTTGGTCGCCAGATCCGGATGCCTCGAGCTGAAGAGCTCCACCACGCCGTCGACCACCTCCGGATCGAGCAGGGGGCTGTCGGCGCAGATGCGGACGTACGCGCCGGCGGGGAAGGCCTCGATCACCCCCTGGAATCGGCGTGCCACATCCGCCAGGGGGCCCCGGTGGCAGCCGACCCCCGACGCCGCGCAATAGGCCGCGATCGGCGCATCGCTCTTCTCGACCGAGGTGGCGACCACCACGGCGCCAATTGTCCGCGCCCGCGCCAGCCGGTCG